>Ga0209180_10001241_pt1 | contig 12648 bp, 10 predicted proteins | sample CZO8metaG_3_FD_188355 | JGI IMG/M metagenome (GOLD analysis project Ga0209180, IMG submission 188355) | Vadose zone soil microbial communities from the Eel River Critical Zone Observatory, Northern California, USA - CZOApr15con2H2.8 metaG... | ecosystem: Environmental > Terrestrial > Soil >...
AGCTCGAGATCGGCACCGACGGGCCGACCCCGGCGGAATGCCTCGGCCACCTGCTCGAGTATGTCGAGCGCGTGTTCCGCCCCGCCGATGTCCGCCGGCTCGCATCGTGAAGGCCGAGCTTGGCGTGCCGGCGCTGCCGCCGATCGCGCTGCGTGGCGCATCGCCGTTCGCCGGCCGCGCATCCCAACGCCATGCCTCGACGGGTCCGGAGGAGAATACATCGAGGCTAGGCTTTCGACGGGCGGGTTAGCACAGCAGGGCCCACATCATGGCAACCGTGAGCTTGCTCTACATCCTCACCGGATTCGGCGTGGGCTTCCTGGTCGGCATGACCGGCGTCGGCGGCGGATCCCTGATGACGCCCCTGCTGATCCTGCTTTTCGGCATTCATCCCACCACGGCGGTCGGCAGCGACCTCCTCTATGCGGCCGCGACAAAGACCGGCGGTACCCTGGTTCACGGCCTGAGCCGGACGATCGACTGGCGCGTGGTGGGCCGGCTTTCGGCGGGCAGCGTGCCGACTACGGCTCTCACGCTGCTCGCCCTTGCGCAACTCGATCTAAGAGGAGCGGTGGCCGGCGGCCTGATCACCTGCGCGCTCAGCGGTGCGCTCTTCGTCACCGGCATCGCCTTGATCTTCCGCAGAAAGATTTTGGCGGCGTATGCGGCGCGGATCGGCAGGCTCGGCTCTCGACGCACGGCGCTGCTCACCATAGCGACGGGCGCGGTGCTCGGCGTGCTCGTATCGATCTCGTCGGTCGGGGCGGGCGCGATCGGAATGACAGCCTTGATATTGCTTTACCCGCATCTGCCGACGGAGCGGATCGTGGGCTCCGATATCGCCCATGCCGTGCCTCTCACCCTCTTGGCCGGCATGGGCCATTGGATCTTGGGTTCGGTGGACTGGCACCTTGTCGGCGTGCTGCTGGCCGGTTCCTTGCCGGGCATCGTCCTCGGCAGCCTTCTGTCGACGCGCGTGCCCGATGCAGTTCTGCGCTTCGTCCTCGCGTTCACGCTCATTCTCGTCGGCGGCAAGCTCGTGTTTTAGGAGCGCATCGCGTAGCAATGCCGAACCATCTTTCAGTCCCCGGCGAAAACAGGCGCTTAGGTCGAGGCGGCGGACAAAAGCCGCATCTTGCCGCCGCGCTCCTCGGCGGGCTCGGCCCTGCGCTTACTCTCCGCCGCGGTCGGAAGAAAGATGTCGAACCGCGTGCCTTCGCCGGGCGCGCTGTGCACGCTGATGGTGCCCTCGTGCGATGTCACGATTCCGTGGACGAGGGAAAGACCGAGACCCGTACCCTTGCCCATCTCCTTCGTCGTGAAGAAGGCCTCGAAGATGCGCGCCTTGGTCTTCTCGTCCATGCCGCAGCCGTCGTCGGCCACCGTCAAGCGAAGCTGCGCGGCGCCCTCGGGCTCGAGCCGGATCGTGATGGTTCCGGGTCGCTCGCCAATAGCATGCGCGGCATTGGTCGCGAGGTTGATCAGCACCTGATGGAGCTGTCCCGGGTCGCCGTAAATAGTAGGGACGGGATCGACCAGGCCGACGATTTTGATCGTGCTGGGCAAGCTGGCGCGCAGCATCTTGACTCCGTCGTCGATGACCTTGGGGAGGTCGAACTCGCGCTTCTCGATCGCCTCCTTGCGGCAGAAAGCGAGAATCTGCTGCACAAGGTCCTTCGAGCGCAAAGCGCCCGCAAGAACCAGATCGAGTTTGGCGCGGTCGCGGCTGTCCTTGGGCAGGCGCGAGATCACCGTTTTCGTCATCGCCAGGACCGGAACAAGCGCGTTGTTCAAGTCATGGGCAATGCCGCCCGCCAAGCGGCCGAGCGCATCGATGCGCCCGGCATGGTTCATGGCCATTTCGAGGTCCCGCTTGGCGATGGCGTTGTCTTTGAACACCCGCATCGCCCGTCCCATTTCGCCGATCTCGTCGCCGCGTTCGGCCTCGCTGATGTCGACGGTGAGTTCGCCGCCGGCGAGACGTTCCATCTTCGCCTTGAGGCTGGCGAGCGAGTCGCCGATGTTCTGGCTCACGAGGTAGCCGCAAAGCGTGGCCGCGGCGAAAACTCCCGAGGCAATCAGGACGAGCTCGACCAAGGCCGAGCGGAACTCGCTCTCGATGTCGTCGATATAGACGCCGGTGCCGATCGCCCATTGCCAGGGATCGAAGCCCGCCGCATAGGCCACTTTCCGAACCGGCTCCGGGCTGCCGATGTGCGGGAAGCGGTAATACACGAACCCTCCGCCCATCTTGGCCGCTTCGATCTGGACGCGGACGTGAGGGACGCCATCGGGATCGGTGACGCCCAAGCGATATTTGCCCTCGAAGCCGGGCTGGGCCGTATGGAGCACGGTCACGCCGTCGTAGCGGTTGATCGAAAAATATTCGTTGTTGCCGTAGCGCAGGGATCGCACCATGGCGATGGCGGCCGCCTGCGCCTGCTCGCGGCTCAAGGTCCCGGACTGCTCACTGCCGTACCAGTCCTGGACGACGTGCTGCGCGACCTCGACGAGCTGCTTCGCCTGCTGCTCGCGGGCGGCGAAGATCTTTTGATGGAGGAACGACCCGCCGAGCGCGATCGTCGCCACCAGCGACAGCGCCGAGATGGCCAGCACGAGAGCCAGCTTTGCCTTGATTCTCAGGTGGTTGAGTATGTTCATCGTGGCACTTTCGGGGACCCCAGCAAACACAGCCTAAGCCCACGTCTTAAAAGTTGTGTGAACGCGCCTCGACGAATTATTGCGGGCGGGCCGTGCAAGCTTCCCGCCGATCCGGTTCCGCGCCTGTGGTTGAGCCCTAGACATGCCGGCCGCGCCTGCCCTCATCGACGTGCCTGCCCTCGCGGCGCACGGCCGCCCAACAAGCCCTTGCCATTCCCCTGTCTGCAGAAGGAAGCCCTGTCGTGAGCGCGGTGGCGAGAAATCTCGCGGAGTTTACGATCCTCGCCCGGGAAACGGAGCGGCTGGCGGATCTGGTGCGCCGGGCCCATCCTTCACTCGCGACTTGCTGGCTTGAGCCCGACGGCAAGTACCAGACGCGGGGCATCACCCTCGACGCGCTGACGCGCGAGGTAACCGACTGCCTCGCTGCCCATTTCCGCGAGCGTGCTCCGGACGAATTTCCGATGCTCTACTGCGGCTGGGGCAAGGCCGGGGTCGGATCGACGGCGCTCTTGCGTGCAGGCGGCCCTGCCTTCATCGACCAACGACCGAGGCGGAGCGCGCGACGCCTTCAGCCGATCTGCCCATGGCGGGTACGGGAGTCCGCCTCTGCTTCCACCGAGAACAATAGCCGATGGGAACGACAATGAAAATTAGCATCGTCGGTGGCGGCGCCACGGGAACGACCGTCTTGAGCCATCTGTCGGAAGCCGTCGGAGCCAACCGGCCCGACATCAACATCACGGATATCTACATTTACGACAAATGCGCCTTTGATGGCGGTGTCGCCTATCGGACGGAAAGCGACGATCACCTGCTCAATATGAGAATATCCACGATGTCCGCGAAGGCGGGAGACGCGGACCATTTGGTTCGGTGGCTGAGAGGTGTCGGCGTGCCGTGCGACGGCAATGATCACCTGCCAAGAAAGAGCTTCAGGACATACCTGGACTACCTGAGAAAGATGGCGGTGTACCGATGCCGCCATGCCGGAATAAAGGTTCATCAGATCAGTGACGAGGTCACTCGCGTCAGGGTCCGGCCGGATCAGGACTTTCTGCTGGAGACGCGCAACACGGCGACATTTTCGTCATCGATTCTGATCCTCTGTACCGGGCACAACGAGCCGGACGACCATTACGAGCTGATCGGCTGCAAGAACTATGTCCACGACCCCTATGCCCCTATGGAATTCTCCGGCCGCACCGGCGTCGAGGCTGGCATCATCGGCACCGGCTTGACCGCGGTGGATATCGCCATTTCGCTGGCCAGAAACCCCGAGGTCGCCGGGGTTCATTGCTTTTCAAGAAGCGGCCTGTTTCCCAAGGTGCAGCCCTGCGCGCCTGTCAAGCTGAACGAGCTCTTCAGGGCGCACCTTCTTGCCTATGTCCAGTCCAGCAAGCACATAAGGGCGGATGACTACGTCCGGAGAGTCGAGCACGCGCTGCTGAATTTCGCCGGCATATCGGTCGATCTGTCCCGTTATGACGTTCGTGCCGACGGGTTGACCGATCTCAAGCGCAACATCAAAGAGGCGAAAAGTGGACAGCCGAACGTCTATTCCTACCTGTCCAGAATTTCCGACGTCATGTGCGACGCTTGGAACAAGATGAGCAAGGGCGAAAAGCGACGATTCTTGAATACCCATTACTCCGGGTGGATGCGAAACAGGCATGCAATGCCGCTGGTCAACGCGCAAAAGCTGCTCGACATCGCCCACACGCAAAAGCTGTCGATGGCATCGGGGCTTCGCAATATCGTAAAGACCGGCGACAGATTCCGCGCGACCTTCGCAGGCGGCGACAGCCGCGATATCGACTACGTCGTCGCCGCCACTGGGCCTTCCTATAAGATACAGAGCTCTTTGCTGTATTCGAGCCTCAATGAGCAAGGGCTCATTAGAATCGACGAGTTCGGGGGCGTCTCCTGCGACTACGTCGATGGCGCGGTCTATGACGAGCATGGACAGAAGCGTCGGGACATATACGCGGTGGGGCCCATCACACGAGGTACCCACATCTATGCCGCTGCCGTGCACATAAACCTGGAGCGCACCGAGTCGGCAGTAAGCTCGATCTTGCGTGCCGCCGAGCGGGTTGACGCGCCTGTGGCGGTGGCGGTGGCGGTGTGGAACGGGGGTAGTGCTCGCATCAGTCATCGAACAGACGACACCGAGGGCGCAGCGCGTTCGCCCATCTCAACTCTTTCCCAACGGAGGCACGATATGAGCGTTTCCAGGACCGAGATTGGCGAGTTGGAGCGGCTGGCCGACCGCGTCCGCAGCGAAGATCCATCGCTGCAGGCGGTGGTGCTGGAGCCCAACGGCAAGTACCAGACTCGCACGCTCGCGCTTGATGCGCTGACGCGCGAAGTCACGCAGCGCCTTGCCCAGGGTTTCGGCGGTCTCGGACCGGAACAATTTCCGACCCTCTATTGCGCTTGGGGCAAATGCCGGGTCGGGTCGACCGCCTTGACCAACCTCTTCGGCGTCGCCGGGCTACCCTCATACTACCAGCCGGTCAAGACCATTGCCCGGCACCGCCTTCTGGGTGGCGAGGGAGCGCCCTGGCTTCTTCCTGCCCGCACGGCTCATCCGCAGATCTTCAGCAAGGAGATGGGCGGACCCTATGTTCTGGCCGAATGCTTGTACATCCCCCTGCAGCCGTTGATCGAGGCCGGATATCCGCCGGACAAGTTGCACCTCGTCCTGCTCGATCGCGACCCGTCGAGGTCGCTCGCTTCCTGGCTCAACAAATGGTCGGATCGGGTGCCGGAAAACACGCTTATACGCAATTACGTCATCTCTGCGCTGAACGCCGTGCGCGTGAAGGGCTACGCGCGTCGGCACGGCGTGCCGGTGACCCACTACGTCTACGAGGCCAGTAAGGAGGCCGTGCAATCCGTCCTGGCCCTCTTCAACCGCCTCGGCCTGTCGCACCGCTTTACCGAGGGCGTCGTGACCGACTGGAAGGACATGGGGCAGCTCGAGTCGGAAAAGGCGCAGATAATCTATCCCGACGAGCCGGCCGTCTATCACGTGCCGGGCCTGCACGGCTCCGACACGGCTTATAAATACCGTGATCGCGCCATGCGCTCGCTCTCCGAGACGCAGATCGAGATGCTGGCGCACAGCGGCGTGGTGGAGGTTTATAACGCGTCCGTCGCGGGTTGCGTGGCCGATCTCGGCCTCAACGCCGCGGCATCGCAGAGATTGTTCGGCCTTGCGGCATGATCAGGGGCGGTCTTCGGACCGCCCTCTTGCAGATCAGACTGACTGCCCCTCGCCCGACACCGGTTCGCCTTTCTTTTGAGTCGGCAGGCTGGTCTGCGACACATGGTGGCGCTCGCTTAATTAGTGCGAAAAAAGCGCCGAAATTAACCCTCTCGAAGGGTATGGGACGTATCACTGCAATCGGATTTCTGCTCACCTGGATTCAACCGGCACGTCCCATGCACCCCAGGCCCGCTCCATTCGCTCTAAATCGTCGAGAGTGGAGAGCGGCGCGGGGCTCCGCGGATCATGTGCGCCGAGATAGAAAAGGCTGGCCATGTTGAAACGAATGTCGATTTCCTCCCGGCTGCTGCTGTTCCTGCCAGTGCTGCTGACCGCGCTCTTAGTGGTCGTCTGGTTCGGCCTCTCCCAACTCAATCAAAGCCTGATCGACGATCGCAAGGAAGCGCTCAAGGACCTCGTCCAAGTCGGCCAAAGCGTCGTCAAAACCTGGCACGAGCGGGAGGTGGCGGGACAACTTACCCGAGAGCAGGCGCAAATCGGCGCGCGGGACGATCTATGGCGTATGCGCTTTGCCGACAACAATTACTTCTTCGTCCAACGCTATGACGGCGTGACAATGGTGCAGCTCAATCGCGAGCTGGAAGGCAAGAACCGGATCGACGTCACTGACCCGGACGGCGTCCCGACGGTCCGCCGCCAGATCGAAGGGGCGCAGCGTGGCGGAGACTACGTCTATTACCGCGCGCCTCGCACGGGCGGGCAGTCGAGTGACGGGCTTCAGAAATTGGCCTATGCGCTTCCGTTCGAGCCCTGGCAATGGGCCGTGTGCGCGGGAATCTACATCGACGACGTCGAGGCCATCTATAACCACATCCTGAAAATCTACGGCGCGATGGCGCTTGGCGTCATCGCGATCGCGCTTCTGCTCGCCATCCGCATCGCGCGCAGTATCAGCCAGCCGATGTCGGTCATCACCGGGCGCATGGCGATGCTGGCCGACGGCAAGCTCAATGTCGAGGTGCCGTTCCTCGGCGAGCCCCATGAGATGGGCCAGATGGCGCGCGCCCTCCACGTCTTCAAGCTCAGCCGCCGCAAGGCCGAGGAACTGACCTTGGCGCAGCAAGGCGAGCAGGCGTCGAAGCTGCTGCGTCAGGAGCGGCTGGAGCACCTCATCGGCGCGTTCCACGAGCGCACGGCGCGCATCATCGAGGCGGTGGCGCGCGCGGCCGAGCATGTGCAGGCGCATGCGCGGACCCTGGCGCAGATGGCGAAGCACAGCCGCGCCAACGTCGCCGTGGTGAGCCACGCGGCGACCGAGACGACCAATAACGTGCAGGCCGTGGCCGGCGCCGCCGAGGAGCTGTCGGCCGGCGTCGGCGACGTCAACCGCCGCGTCGTCAAATCGACCGACATCGTCCGCCGCGCCGTCGACGAGACCGACCGCACCAACGCGACGATGCGGGGCCTAGTCGACGCGGCCAAGCGCATCGGCACCATCGTGCAGGTGATTCAGGACATTGCCTCGCAGACCAACCTGCTGGCACTCAACGCCACCATCGAGGCGGCGCGCGCCGGCGAGGCGGGCAGGGGCTTCGCCGTGGTGGCGAGCGAGGTCAAGTCGCTCGCCAATCAGACGACCAAGGCGACCGAGGAAATCGAGACCCAAGTCGGCGCCATCCAGAACGAGACCGAGCGCGCCGTCGAAGCGATCTCCAACATCGGCAAGACCGTCGACGAGATGAGCGAAATTTCCACCGCCATCGCCACGGCGATGGAGGAGCAGGGCTCGACCACCCAGGAGATCGCGCGCAACATCGGCCAAGTCGCCGACAGCACCAAGGAAGTCTCGGCCAATATCGCCGGCGTCAGCTCGGCGGCCGAGAACACCAGCCAGGCTGCAGGCGAGCTCCAGAAGGCATCCGACGACCTGCGCAACCAGGCCTCGGTCCTCGAAGAGGAGATGAAGGGCTTCCTCGGCGAGATGCGCGCGGCATAAGGCTTCCGCCCGCGCATGGCGGGCGGAACAGCGATCACATCAGCTCGTCGCCCGGCCGCTCGCCCTTGGCGACGCCGACCATGGCCGGGCGCAGCAGCCGGTCATGCATCGCATAGCCGGGCTGCAGCACCTGCACCACCGTGCCGGCCGGTTGGCCCGAATTCTCGATTTCCATGATCGCCTGATGAAAATTGTGGTCGAAGCGCTCGCCCATCGGGTCGATGCGGCGGATGCCATGCCGGTCGAATGCGGCGAGCAGCTCGCGTTCGGTGGCATCTACCCCCTGCAGCAGCGTGCGCGTGAGTTCGTCCTTCACCTGTCCTTCGGGCACGCTGGCAAGCGCACGGCGCAGATTGTCGGCGACGTTGACCAGGTCCTTGGCCAGGTTCGAGGCGCCGTATTTTGCCGCGTCCTCGCGCTCGCGCTGGGCCCGGCGACGCACATTCTCCGTCTCGGCGAGCGCGCGCAGCAGCCGGTCCTTGGACTCGGCCAGCTCGGACTCGGCCGCGGCCAGCCGCTCCTCGAGGCTCGTCGCCTCGGCACCGGGCGCGCCGTCGGCCTGCGCCTCCGGGGCGCTGTTCTTCTCCTCACTCATCGCCTGATCCTTATCCCAAGAGCCTGCCGATCACCTTCGCCGTATAGTCGACCAGCGGGATGATGCGGGCGTAGTTGATGCGCGTCGGGCCGATGACGCCGATCGCGCCCACGACCTGCTCACGGCTGTTCGCGTAAGGTGCGACGATCATCGAGCACCCGGCCACGCCGAACAGCGGGTTGTCCGAGCCGATGAAGATCTGCACGCCCTCGCCCTCGCGCGTCGCGTCGAGCAGGCGCAGTATCGATTCCTTGGTCTCCAGCATGTCGAAGAGCGTGCGCAGCCGCTCCAGATCGGCGAGCGCGGTGACGTCGTCCAACAAATTCGCCTGGCCGCGCACGATGAGCGCGCTACCCTCGCCGCCGCCGGCCCAGGAGGCGAGACCCGCCTCGACCAGCTTGGCGGTGAGCTCGTCGAGCTGTGCCCGCTTCGATTGGACATCGGCGGCGATGGCCGCCTTGGCCTCGTCGATGTTTCGCCCGACCAGGCGCGAATTAAGGTAGTTGCCCGCCGACACCAGCGTCGAGGGGGGCGTCCCCACGGGCATCTCGATCAGCCGGTTCTCGACCAGCCCATCCTCGGTGACCATGACGACCAACGCGCGCTCGAGGCTGAGCGGCACGAACTCGATATGCCGCAGCGCGCGCCGCTCGGTCTTCGGCGCGAGGACGAGGCCGGCGCAGCGCGACAGGCCGGAGAGCGCCGCCGTCGCCTCTTCGAGCGCCTGGGCCAGGCTCTTGCCCGCGGCGACGAGACGCCCGTCGATGCTGTGGCGCTCCTCCTCGGAGAGGCCGCCGAGCTCGAGCAGGCCGTTGACGAAAAGCCGCAGGCCGGCCTCGGTCGGCATCCGGCCTGCCGAAGTATGCGGCGCGAAGAGGAGCCCGGCATCCTCGAGGTCTGACATGACGTTGCGGATCGTCGCCGGCGACAGGTCGAGATGGCCGCGCCGCGACAGCGTGCGCGAGCCGACCGGCTCGCCGGTCTCGACATAGGCGTCGACCACCATGCGGAAGATCTCGCGGCTGCGCTCGTTCAGCTCCGTGATGACCGGTTTGGCGACAGGCGGCATCCGTTCCAGTGTCATGGGCGAGGAACATCCTCTGAGCGCGCCGAAATGTAGGAAGGCCGCTCCCCAGCGTCAACCGAGCCGTGTCCGGAGGCCGTCGCCGGGCTGGACGGCGGCCACCCCGCGCACTAGCTTGGCGCGGCAAAGATCAAGTTAGCGAGAATCGCCATGCCGCGCCCCTCCGGCCGCGCTCCCGACGAGCTTCGGCCCGTTCGCCTCGAGCCTGGCTTCGCCAAATATGCCGAGGGCTCCTGCCTCGCCCGCTTCGGCGACACGCATGTGCTGTGCACCGCCACACTCGAGGACAAGGTGCCGCCCTTCCTGCGCAACACCGGGCGTGGCTGGATCACCGCCGAATACGGCATGCTGCCGCGCTCGACCCAGACCCGCACCGACCGGGAGGCGGCGCGCGGGCGCCAGAGTGGCCGCACCCAGGAAATCCAGCGCCTGATCGGCCGCTCGCTGCGCGCCGTCACCAACCTCGCGGCGCTGGGCGAGCGCCAGATCCGCATCGATTGCGACGTGCTGCAGGCCGATGGCGGCACTCGCACCGCGGCGATCACCGGCAGCTATGTCGCCCTTCACATCGCGCTGCAGAAGCTGGTGCGCGAGGGCGCCTTGCCGGCGCTGCCGCTCACCGATGCGGTGGCAGCGATCTCCTGCGGCATCCATGGCGGGCAAGCGGTGCTCGACCTCGACTACCCCGAGGATTCGACCGCCGAGGCCGACGCCAATTTCGTGCTGACGGGGTCCGGCGGCATCGTCGAGATCCAGGCCGCCGCCGAGGCCGAGCCTTTCGCCGAGGATCGCTTCGCCAGAATGCTGGCGCTGGCGCGCGGCGGCATCGCCCGCCTCATCCTGATGCAGCGCGCGGCCCTGGCGCCGGCTTAGCCCGTGGCGGCCCGGAGATTCACCGGCGGCCGGCTGGTCGTCGCCACCCACAATCCGGGCAAGCTCGTCGAGATCGCAGAGCTGTTGTCGCCTTTCGGTGTCGCCGTCCTCGGCGCCGCTGCGCTCGGCCTGCGCGAGCCCGAGGAGACCGGCGCGAGCTTCGAGGCCAATGCCGAGCTGAAAGCACGCGCCGCGGCCGAGGCGAGCAACTTGCCGGCGCTGGCCGATGATTCCGGCCTGGTCGTGCCGGCGCTCGGCGGCGCGCCCGGCATCTACTCGGCGCGCTGGGCCGGTGCCGAGCGCGATTTCGGCCGCGCGATGGCGCGGGTCGAGCGCGACCTTGCCGGCAAGCGCGACCGCCGCGCCCATTTCGTCGCCGCCCTGGCGCTCGCCTGGCCGGACGCGCATACCGAGACCTTCGGCGGCGAGGTTCACGGCACGCTGACATGGCCGCCGCGCGGCGAGCGCGGCTTCGGCTACGACCCGATGTTCGTGCCCGCCGGCGAAACGCTGACCTTCGGCGAGATGGAGCCGGCCACGAAGCACGCCATGAGTCATCGCGCCCAAGCGTTCCGCAAGCTCGTCGTCGCCTGCTTTGCAAGGGCGGTGAGGTCTTGAGGGACCGCACGCAAGGAACACAGATGCTCGACCCCGGCTTCGCCCTTTACATCCACTGGCCGTTCTGCAAGTCGAAATGTCCGTATTGCGACTTCAACAGCCATGTGCGCGACGGCATCGAGCAGGGGCGCTGGCGGCACGCGCTCCTTGCCGAGCTCGATCATGCGGCGGCCGAGACGGCGGGGCGGCGGGTCACCTCGGTGTTCTTCGGCGGCGGCACGCCCTCGCTGATGGAGCCGGCAACGGTGGCGGCGCTGCTCGACCGCGCGGCGTCGCGCTGGGCCATGGCGGAGGATCTCGAGGTGACGCTCGAGGCGAACCCGACCTCGGTCGAAGCCGCGCGTTTCGCGGCATTGCGCCAGGCGGGCGTCAATCGCCTGTCGCTCGGCGTGCAGGCGCTCGACGATCGCGCGCTGCGCTTCCTCGGCCGCGGCCACGACGCCGCCGAGGCGCGCGCCGCCATCGCACTCGCCGGGCGCCATTTCGCGCGGTATTCCTTCGATCTCATCTATGCGCGGCCGGAGCAGACACTGCCGCAATGGCAGGCCGAACTGGCGCGCGCGATCGAGCTCGCCGGCGATCACCTGTCGGTGTATCAGCTCACCATCGAGACCGGCACCGCTTTTGCGGCCGCATACGCCCGCGGCGACTGGGCGCTGCCGGAGGAGGACCTCGCCGGCGATCTCTTCGAAGCGACGCAGGAGGGGCTCGCCGCGGCCGGGCTGCCCGCCTATGAGATATCGAACCACGCGCGCCGCGGCGGCGAGTGCCGCCACAACCTCACCTACTGGCGCTATGGCGACTACGCCGGGATCGGTCCCGGCGCGCATGGGCGATTGACGCTGGGCAGCGACAAGTTCGCCACGCGCCGCCACCGCGTGCCCGAGACTTGGCTCGCTGCGGTCGAGCGACAGGGGCACGGGCTGCAGGAGCGGATGGCGCTCACGCCGGTGGAGCGGCGCGAGGAGATGCTGATGATGGGGCTGCGCCTCACCGAAGGCGTCGGACGCGCGCGCTTCCGCGCCGAGACAGGAGCCGAGATCGAGGCGTCGCTCGACGGCGAGAGGTTGGCCGACCTCGTCGGCGGCGGCTTCCTGGCGCAGGATGCATGCGGTCTGCGCGCTACGGCAGCGGGGCGCCAGCGCCTCAACGCCGTGCTCGCCGCGCTTGCAGCATAGCGGCTCGGCAGGCCCATGCAGGCTATCGACAAAATTGACGAAAAAAGTAAGCCGATTTTCACAGATCGCTGGGCAACATTGTCGCAATGCGAAAAAGGCTCAGCCTGCGATGTCGGCGATAGGCTTGCTGGGACACGATAATACCACGCTGGATCGGATGGGCGGTCCGGCGGGCGCGAAGCTGCGCCTGCTCGAGACGCCGAAGGGAACGGTGCTTCTCGTCGGCATCGCCATCATCGCCTCGGTCCTCTTGTGCTTCCCGATCTGGCACGCGCTTTTCTTCAGCGACGTGCCGCGCGCCGTGCCGGTCACCGCGACCATCGTCAGCTTCATCGTCGGCTTGCCGATGGTCATCTACATGCAGCATGTCATTCGCCGCCTGTCCGATTCCGAGCGGGCGCTGAAGCG
>Ga0209180_10001242_pt1 | contig 12642 bp, 15 predicted proteins | sample CZO8metaG_3_FD_188355 | JGI IMG/M metagenome (GOLD analysis project Ga0209180, IMG submission 188355) | Vadose zone soil microbial communities from the Eel River Critical Zone Observatory, Northern California, USA - CZOApr15con2H2.8 metaG... | ecosystem: Environmental > Terrestrial > Soil >...
CGTCCGCGGAGGAGGTCGTTCCCCCCGAGGAGCTCCCGCCCGAGCCTCCGTGAAATTTGGCTCTACCGTCGGCTACCGAACGCGTCCGATCCTGGGCAAGCCCGCGTCCGCCTGCTTGCCCGCCTGGCTAGCCGTGCGCACTCATTGCGGTCGCGGCCCTCGATGCGCATCTCGACCAAGGAGCCTCTCCAATGCCGGCCTGCAGCGTGATCCGCGAAGCGCGGGGCGACACCGCTACCTACCTCGTGTCCGGACGGTTCGAGGGCGTCTCTGCCTGGGAGCTGGCCGCTCGGCTGACGGAGGAACACCTGCCGCACGCCGTCCTCGACTTCAGCCGCTGCCAGGAGTTCCAGGACTACGCCGTCGCGGTGCTGTCGCAGGCCCTGCTCGGGCTCGTCGGCCTGCGGGTGCAGCTGCGCGGGCTCCGGCAGCACCAGGAACGGGTCTTCAAGTGCTTCGGCGTGGACGTGGCGGAGCTCGCCCATCCGGGCGAGCCCGCCCGGATCGAGCCCGTCCCGGAGCTCGCGCGCGAGGTGGTCTAGATGGCCCGGCCGATCTGGAGCGGATCGATCAGCTTCGGGTTGGTCAACGTGCCGGTGAAGCTCTTCTCCGCCACCTCCCCCAAGGAGGTGCGCTTCCACATGCTCCACGACAAGGACGGCGGGCGCATCCAGCAGAAGCGCGTCTGCTCGATCGACGGGGAGGAAGTCCCGTGGGAGCACATCGTCAAGGGATTCGAGGTCGCCAAGGGCCGCTACGTGACGGTCACCAAGGAGGAGCTGGAAGCCTTCAGTCCCAAGGCGACGCGCTCCATCGACATCGAGGACTTCGTCGAGCTGCACCAGATCGATCCCATCTACTACGACCACAGCTACTACCTGGTGCCCGATCGCGGCGCCGCGCGCCCGTACGCGCTCCTGCTCGAGGCGATGAAGAGGACCGGCAAGGTCGGGATCGGCCAGTTCGTGCTGCGGACCAAGCAGTACCTGGCGGCGGTCCGGCCGATGGGGAAGGCGCTGGCGCTCTCGACCATGCTGTACGCCGACGAGGTGGTCGACCAGAGCGGGCTGGAAGGGCTCCCCGGGGCGGACGCGAAGCCTCGCGAGAAGGAGTTGCACATGGCCGAGCAGCTCGTGCAATCGCTGGCGACGGATTTCGACCCGAGGAAGTACAAGGACACCTTCCGCGAGCAGGTGCTGGCGCTCCTCGAGCGCAAGGCGGAGGGACAAGAGATCGTCGCCGAGCCCGCCGAGGAGGAGCCTCGCGGCAAGGTGGTCAATCTCATGGACGCGCTGGCGAAGAGCCTCGCCGCGGCCCGCAAGGGCGAGGCGCCGCAGGCGGGCGAGCGGCGCCGCCATCCCGAGCCGGAGCGCGCCGCCGCGCGGACCGCGCGCACCCCGGCGCACCGGCGCAGGGCCGCTTCCAGGTCGAAGCGGTAGCGGATGAGCCTGCCGGACATGGTGGTGTTCGACCTCGATCCGGGAGCGCCGGCGGACCTCGTGCAGTGCTGCGAGGTGGGCTTGCTCTTGCGCGGGCTCTTCGATTCGCTGGGCCTGCGGTGCTACGCGAAAACCAGCGGCTCGAATGTTGCGGGCCGGAAAGGTGTTCGTCGACTGAAAAGGCGAGGGGAGCAGGGCGCTCCCCTCGTTTCGAGCTACGGGACTGCCGCGCCCGTTCCGCGCCGCAGGACCGCGAAGATCAGGCTGACGATGGCGAGGATCAACAGGATGTGGACCCACGCCCCGATCTGCGCGCCGGACACGAGGCCCAGCACCCAGAGCACGAGCAGGATGACCGTGATGGTCCAGAGCATAAGCCGCCTCCTTTTCCAGCAAAGGTAGGGGCGCCTCCTACACACAGGAATGGACGGGCGGACTCCGCCGCTGTCCTTTCGTGCGAGCAGGCGCCGGCCCGGCCCGGTGCGCTCACCCCACACCACAACGCCCTTGCGTGCCACCCGAGCGAGCGTGCGACGGTCGCCTCGCTTGCGCACCGACGACCAGAGCGCCGTCCGCCGCTCGCTGCGGATCTCCACCGCCGAAGGCCTGGTCGCGGAGCTGGTCGGCGCCTGCGCCAGCGGCGGCGCGATCACCGGCTGGGCGCTGTACCTCGGCCTCACCCCCGTGCTGGTGGGCGTGCTCGGCGCGCTGCCGTTCGCCGCGCAGGTGGTGCAGGTCCCGTCGGCATGGCTGACGCGCGTTCACGGCAGCCGACGGACGGCGCTGTGGACGATCGGCGTCGCGCGGCAGCTCCCGCTGGTGCTGGTGATCCTTCCCTGGCTGCCGGTCCCCGAGACCGCGCAGCGCACGATCCTGCTCGCGGTGGCCGCGGCCAGCTCGCTGCTCGCGGTGGCGGGGAACAACGCCTGGACGTCGTGGATGGGAGAGCTGGTCCCGGACCGCGTCCGGGGCCGCTACTTCGGGCGGCGCACGGCCTTCTGCGCCCTGGGGAGCACGCTGGGCGCTCTCGGAGCGGGGCTCGCGCTGGACCACGCCAGGCCGGGCGCCGGCGCGGGGGCGGTGCTCTCGCTGCTCGCGCTCGCCTCCTGCGCGTTCGGCGCGATCACGGTGGCGCTGCTCCGGCGGCAGCACGAGCCGCGCGCGCACCTCGTCCCTCCGGAGCCGACCCTCGCCGACGCGCTGCGCCCCTGGACGGAGCCGGCCGCGCGCGGCGCGCTCACCTTCCACATCGCCTGGGCGGCGGCGTGCGGATTGGCGGCCGCTTTCTACCCCATCCACATGATCGCCAACCTGCGCATGGGGTTCGCGTGCATGGCACTCTACAACGGCGCCATCGCCGCGGTGCGCATGCTGACCGCGCCCTTGTGGGGCCGCGCGCTCGATCGCGTCGGAGCGCGCCCGGTGCTGGTGGCGTGCTGCTTCGGGCTCAGCGTCTCGCCGGTCATCTGGCTGTTCCCTCGCGAGGACGTGCTCTGGCCGCTCGCGCTGGACGCCGTCCTCTGCGGCGTCCTGCTCGCCGGCCAGGGGCTCGCGTCCTTCTCGCTGCCCCTTAACCTCTCCTCGCGCGGGACCCGGCCGTTCCATCTCGCCGCCTTCGCCGCCGCGGCGGGGATCGCGACGGGGCTGGCCTCGGCCGCCGGCGGCGCGCTCGCGCACGTCCTGCCGGCGCACGTCGGGTTCCTGGGGCGCACGCTGGTCGGCTCGCAGCTGCTCTTCCTCATGGGAGGTGGGCTGCGGCTCTGCGCCGCCGTCCTCGCGCTGCGCATCGTCGAGCCCGGAGCGCGCCCGGTGCAGGCGCTGGGCCGCCTCGCGCTGGACGGCGCCCTCCGCAGACAGCGACCACCGCGGCTCGATCCGGCTTGCGCCGTGCCGGTCGCGCAGCGAAGCTCGGCGGCGTGACCTTCGACTGCCAGCGCTGCGGCGCCTGCTGCTGCAATCCCGCCGAGAACCGCGCCGAAGGGTATCGCGACTACGTGCCGGTCGAGCCCGGGTCGCGCCTGCTGCGAAGGCGGCAGCTCCTCGGCCGCTACACCGTGTTGAACGCGCGCGGCGAGCGGCACCTGAAGCTCCTCGGCCCGGAGGAGCGGTGCGCGGCGCTGGAGGGGGCGCTGGGCCGGCGCGTGCGCTGCGCCGTCTACGCGGACCGCCCCGCCGCATGCCGAAAGGTCGATCCAGGGAGCGCCCGCTGCCTGCAGTACCGCGCCGAGCGCGGGATCACCGCCTGAAGGTCGCCACGCTGCCGGGCTGCTCCTCGAGCCGCACCTCGGCGACCGGAAGCCCCGAGCGCTCCGCCTGCTCGAAGATCAGCCGCGCCAGGTTCTCCGCGGTGGGCGCCACGTCCAGGACGCGGAACGGCTCTCCCAGCGATCGCAGCGGCGCCACCAGCGGATCGTCGCGGTGGAGCAGAAGCTGGTGGTCGAGCTGCTCGTCCACGTAGGCGCGCACGCGCCGCGAGATGACGTCGAAGTCCGCCACCATGCCTTGCTCGTCCAGCGACTCGGCCCGGAGCGTGACGAACGCGCGCGCATTGTGCCCGTGCAGCCGCCCGCACTTGCCCGGGTGGCCGAGCAGCCGGTGCCCGTAGCAGAAGGCCAGCTCCTGGGTGACCTGGAACATGCGCCGATTGTAACGCGGCTGTAGCATGCCGCGCCGATGCAGCCGCTCGAATCGTGGGGCCGCTACCCTCCGGCGCGCCAGGCGGCCGTGTCCGTCCACTGGCGGAGCGACCCGCTCCCCCGGGTACACGGCACCTTGCTGCCCTTCGGGCAGGGCCGCAGCTACGGCGACTGCTGCCTCAACGACGGCGGCACCTTGCTCGAGACGTCGCGGCTGGACCGCTTCATCGAGTTCGACCAGGGCCGCGGCGTCTTGCGCTGCGAGGCGGGCGTCCGGATCGCGGACATCCTCGCGCTCACCGTTCCACGCGGCTGGTTCCTGCCGGTGGTCCCCGGGACGCAGCTCGTCTCGGTGGGCGGCGCCATCGCCAACGACATCCACGGCAAGAACCACTTCCGCGCGGGCACGTTCGGACGGCACGTGCGGGGCCTCGAGCTGCTCCGCTCGACCGGCGAGCGCGCCGCCTGCTCGCCCGTCGAGAACGCGGAGCTGTTCGCGGCGACCATCGCGGGGCTGGGCCTCACCGGGCTAGTCACCTGGGCGGAGCTGCAACTCCGGCCGGTGCAGGGTCCGTTCATCGACAGCGAGACGGTCCCCTTCCGCTCGCTCGACGAGTTCTTCGTCCTCGACGCGGACTCCTCGCAGCGGTTCGAATACACCGTCGCCTGGATCGATCTGCGGGCGCGCGGGCTGCGGGGCCTGTACTTCCGCGGCGACCACTCGGCCCGCCCAGGGAAGGTGCCGCGGCCACGGGAGCCCGGTCCGTTCCCGTTCGACCTGCCCGGCTTCGCCGTCAGCGGGCCGACCGTCGCCGCCTTCAACGCGCTGTACTACGCACGCGGGCGGCTCCGGTCGGGGCGGAAGCAGGTCCGCCACGCGCCGTTCTTCTTCCCGTTCGACGGCGTGGGCCGGTGGAACCGGGTCTACGGCAAGCGCGGCCTGCTGCAGTTCCAGTGCGTCGTCCAGGATCGCGGCGCCGTCCGCGCGATGCTCGACCGCGCCGGCTCGTCGGGCGTCGTCTCCTCGCTCGGGGTCCTGAAGACGTTCGGCGAGGTCCCCTCGCCCGGGATGCTCTCCTTCCCGCGCCCGGGAGCGACGCTCGCGCTGGACTTCCCCAACGAAGGCGACGAGACCTTCGTGCTCCTCGAGGCGCTCGAGGCCATCGTGCGCGAAGCAGGGGGCGCCCTCTATCCGGCCAAGGACGCGCGGATGTCGCCGGCGACGTTCGCGGCGGGTTACCCGCGGCTCGCCGATTTCGAGCGCCACGTGGATCCGGCGTTCTCCTCCTCCTTCTGGCGGCGGGTCCGCGCCGCATGACGCGCGTCCTGGTGCTCGGCGCGACCTCGGCCATCGCGCAGCAGGTCGCGCGCCTGTACGCGGCGCGCGGCGCCGCGCTGTTCCTGGTCGCGCGCAACGAGGAGCGCCTCGCCGCGGTGGCGGACGACCTGCGCGTGCGGGGCGCCTCGGTGGACACCGCCATCGCGGACCTGGACGATCCCGCGCGGCACGAGGACCTCCTCGCGCGCGCGGCGCCGCTCGAGGTGGTCTTCCTCGCGCACGGCGTCCTCGGCGACGCGCGCGAGACGGAGCGGATCGCCGAGGCGGCGGAGGCGGTGCTGCGGACGAACCTTCTCGGGCCCGTCTCGCTGCTCACCCGCGCGGCGCAGCGGCTCGAGGCCCAGCGGGGCGGCTGCATCGTCGCGCTCTCCTCGGTCGCCGGCGACCGCGGGCGGGCGAGCAACGCGGTGTACGGCGCCTCGAAGGCGGGGCTGGCCGCGTTCCTCTCCGGGCTGCGCAACCGGCTCTACCGCGCGGGCGTGCGGGTAGTGACGGTCAAGCCTGGACTGGTGGACACGCCCATGACGGCGCACCTGGCGAAGAACCCGCTCTACAGCTCGCCCGGCCGGGTGGCGCGCGACGTGGTGCGCGCAGTCGACCGCGGGCGCGACGTCGTCTACACGCCGTGGTGGTGGCGGCTGGTGCTGTTCGCGGTCCGGCTCCTGCCCGAGCGGGTGTTCAAGCGGCTCTCGCTGTAATGGAATGCGCTCTGGCCGCCGCCGTGGTAGGTCAGGCTCATGCAGATCGAGGGGCTGGGCGAGGTTCGCGCTTCCGAGCCGGAACGGGTGGTGCTGCGCATGCGCGGGTCCGCGGTGACGATGTCCGGGTGGCGCATCGCCGTCGAAGCGCCCCGCGGAACGGGCACCATCGTGCTCGCGGAGCACGGCGCGCAGAAGTTCTACCGGGGAGAGGGAGTGTTCCTGGGCTGGCCGCAGGAGCGGCTGGAGGCCGCCTACCGCGCGCTGCTCCCGCCGTCGCAAGGGCCCGGCGAGGACCATCCGCAGCTGGGATAGGCGGCCCGGCCCGGATCGATCAGTAGGGCAGCGTGTACGACACGCCGGCGTTAATGGTCCACACCGTCACGCTGTCGTTCAGGATGTGGAACATGAACGCGCCCTGGATGCCGAGGTGCGGCATCACGTGCGGAATCGGGTAGTTTCCCTGCGCGCCGAGCGCGAGGCCCACCTTGGTCCCGCCACCGCCGCTGATGGGGACGATCGAGAGCCCGGCCAGGCCGGAGAGCTGGACGGGTCCGATGTGCTCGCCGCGGATGCCGCCGCCCGCGGTGATCGGGAAGCTGGTGAAGCTCCCGAACGCCAGAGCGATGTTGCCGAAGGCGAGCCAGGAGAGGTCCGGGTTGATCGGGAACGCGTAGCTGCCGCCGCCATTGAACCCGAACTGGCCCGTGCTGTTGCTGACGCAGAAAGCACCGATGCACGCGCTGACGCTGGTGCTGTAGAACCCGATGCCTCCCCAGAGCTGCGCCGGGCGGAACCTGGAGGTGGCCGTCGACGCCGACGAGCGAGCCGGTGCCGGATCCGGCCCGGGATCGGCCTTCGCCTCCGCCGCCGCGAGGAGGGCGGCGAGCAGCAGACCCCCGAACACTGCTTTCATGGTGCCTCCGTAAGGCCACGCGGGATGCGCGGCGAAGACTGGGCGCGTCCTACCACGGGCGGATCCGGTCGTCGTCTTTTCGTCCGGGCGCCGTCAGATCCCCGCCAGGCCCGGCTCGATGCGCTGGTACCCCTGATCGACGGCCCACAGATCGAGCGCCAGCGAGACGAGGTCGTCCACCTCGGGGATCGGCCGCGCATCGAGGGAGAGATCGATCGACTTCACGTAGCGCTTGCAAGTGTCGCACGCCTCGATGCGCGCGGTCGGGTCCTTCTCGTCCTGGAACGAGGGCAACAGGTGCGGATCCGCCTCGCCGCACGAGGCGCAGCGGATGCGCGGGAAGTCCCACTGTCCCGCGCAGAGCGCGCAGTGGAGGAGGCGCTGCGCGCCGTGCGATTCGGGCAGAATCTTGCGCGCGGACACCCAGGGCAACCCCCCGCAGAACGGGCAGGTGCCTTCGCGGAGGTCGCGCACGGGCTTGCGCCGCTCGGCGGCGAGCAGCTCCACCCAGGGCTTGAGCAGGGCGCGGGAAAGGTAGTCGGCGCGCGCCTCGGGACCGCCGGACCAGTAGACGAAGAGGCGGGTGCGCGCGGTCTGCGCGTCGTCCTGCAGCCGGGCGCGCGCCTCCTCTGCCAGCTGGGGCGGACCCGAAACCGCGTGACGGAGGAGCGGCTCGGCGCTGGCGAGGAGCGGGCCGGCCTGCTCGTCGAGCTCCGCGCTCAGGGTCCCCGCGGCGAGCGCGCGCGCCAGCTCGCGCTGCGCGCGGTACAGGCCCGCGGCGAAGCGCAGCGGCGCCTCGGCCGAAGCGGCCTGCGGAGCGAGCAGCTCGGCCCGCTCCGCGCGCTTCGAGAGGCCCTCCAGGACGTCAGCGCTTCTTGGCGTCACCCGTCACTTGCCGGTACCACTTGGGGTGGTGCAGCCGCGCCCACTCCTTGGTGACCGTGCCCCGCACGATGGCGCCGAAGGTCCCCGGCTCCGCCGCGGTGCCCAGGTAGATGTGCCCGATGATCATGGCGAAGAAGAGGATGAACGCGATGTCGTGCACCACGTAGCTGAGCTGGCGGACCCCGTTCCCGAACGGCTCCGGGAACCACATCACGATGCCGGAGAGGAGCAGGCCGAGGGTGGCGAGGGCCGCCGCCCAGAAGAGCAGCTTCTGGCCGCCGTTGTACTTGCCGACCTCGGAGTCCTCCCCTTGGTACCGCATGTAGCGGACCAGGCCGCCCGGCGTGAGGAACTCCCGGTCCTTGCCGGTCAGCTTCATCTCCGAGAACCAGTGCACGAACATGACCACCGTCGCGATCGAGAACGCGACGCCGGTCCAGGGGTGCAGCCAGCGGCAGACCGACAGGCCGCCGAAGAGCGTGGCCATCCACCCGAAGAGCGGAGTCCAGATGGGCAGACCGGTGAAGAGGCAGACGAAGAAGAACAGGGCCACCGTCCAGTGGATCACGCGGGAGGAAAGGCGGTGGCGGACGATCTCGCCGCCCACCACCACGTCCTCGTCCTCGCGGGCCCGCACGACCGCCGCGTCACCCACCCCCGTCCGCTTGGTCTGGCCGGGAAGCGCCACCTCGCTCATACCGGACCCTCCCCTCGGGACTTCTCGCCGCCCTCCTTCGGCTTCTTGGGGCCGAAGGTCAGGTAGTGGCCGACCATGGCGAAGAACGCCGCCGCGAAGGCGATGACGCCCACCGGCCGCAGCACGTTCTTCCAGAACCTCACGCCGGTCGGCACGTGCGGATCCTTCGGCAGTCCGTACCACTCGGGGTGGTCGCCGTGCGCCAGCACCGTGACCACGCTGGTGCCGCCCACGCCCTTGGGATTGTACACGGAGGCCTGCACGAAGCCGTTCCCCTTGAGCTGCTCGACGCGCGAGTCGGCCAGCGCGAGCATGTCGTCCTTGGTCCCGAAGTGCAGGCAACCCGTCGGGCACGCCTTGACGCAGGCCGGCTCGAGCCCGACGTCGACGCGGTCGACGCAGAGCGTGCACTTCGCCATCTTGTCGGTGCGCGCGGCGTAGCGCGGCACGTCGAACGGGCAACCGGTCTCGCACATCTTGCAGCCGATGCAGGCGTCCGGGTTCACGTCCACGATGCCGTTCTCGTACTGCACGATGGCGCCCGGCGCCGGGCAGGCCTTGAGGCAGCCCGGGTCCGCGCAGTGCATGCACTGGTCCTTGCGCATGAGCCAGGCGAACCCGCCGTCCGGCAGGGTCTGCTCGTTGAACTTGATCAGGTTCCACAGGTCGGCATGCAGCGTCGGCACCGTCTGGTAGCTGCCGATCTGGACCGTCGCGACGTTGCCGAGGTCGTTCCACTCCTGGCAGGCGACTTCGCACGCCTTGCACCCGATGCAGGTGGAGGTGTCGATGTACTTGGAGACGACCGCCATCTTGCGCTGGCCGGTCCCGCCACCCCACATCTGCGCCGACGATTGCCGGATCTGCAGCCCAGGCGAGTTCATGACACCTTCTCCGCCGCCTTTTCGAGCTTGACCAGGAAGGTCTTGTACTCAGGCGTCCAAGTGTTGGCGTCCATGGCCGACGGAGTCAGCATGTTGGCGAGCGGTCCGACGTGGCCCTTGTCGCCCGCGTAGCCCCAGTGGATGGGCAGCCCGATCTGCCACATGGGCTGTCCGTCGATCTTCATCTGGGAGATGCGCTTGGTCACCACAGCGGGGCCCTCGATGGACCCGCGCGCGCTCGAGACCCGCACCCGTTCTCCGTCCTTGATGCCTCTCTCCTTGGCGAGCTGCTCGGGGATCTCGAAGAAGAACCCCGGCTGCACCTCGTTCAGCCGGCCGTTGTGCTGGTGCTGCGTCCAGTAGTGGAAGTGCTCGGTGAGCCGGTACGTGGTGCAGACGATGGGGAACTCCTTGCGGTCGCCGTACTTGTCCTTGTCGGTCGAGAACTTCTTGGAGACCGGGTTCGAGGTCACCTTGGCGTGCAGCAGGTTGTCCACGGGCGCCTCGATCGCCTCGTAGTGCTCGGGAAACGGACCGTCGTTGAGCGACGGCGCGTACAGGCGGCTTACGCCCTCGGGCAGCATGATGAAGGCGCCGTACTGGCCGGGCGGCGAGTCGGGCTTGAAGTCCGGCACGTCACCGACCCACTTCTCGCCGTTCCAGACGATGCCCGGCCTGGTCGGGTCCCACGGATGGCCCTGCGCGTCCGCCGAGGCGCGGTTGTACATGATGCGCCGGTTGGCCGGCCACGAGAACGCCCACTCGTGGAAGAAGCCCAGGCCGGTCGGGTCGACCGGGTTGCGCCGCTTGGCGAGGTTCCCGGCTGCCGGGTACACGCCCGAGTGCAGCCAGTTGCCGCACATGGTCGAGCCGTCGTCCTGCAGCTGTCCGAACCCCTCGACCTGCTGGCCCGCGGCCTTCATGATCTTGGTCGGGTCCTTCGGGTCCTTGATGTCGGCCAGCGCCTTGCCGTTGATCTCCTTGAGGACCTCCTCCAGGTCGGGGTTCACCGGGTTGGTGTAGTTCCAGATGACATTGGTCACCTGCTCGGGAAGGGCCCCGCCCTCCTTCTTGTACAGGTCGCGCACCGCCAGGAAGATGCGGCTGACGATCTCCTGGTCCGTCTTGGCCAGGCCCGGAGGATCGATCGCCTTCCACTTCCACTGGATCCAGCGCGCCGAGTTGGTGAAGCAGCCGTCCTTCTCCGCGAAGCTGGAGGCGGGCAGCAGGTACACCTCGGTGGGGATTTGCGCGGCGTCGGACGTGCCGTACTCCTTCGGCGCCTTCCAGAACGCAGCGGTCTCGGTCTCCACGTTCTCGACCATGACCAGCCACTTCAGCTTGGAGAGCGCGGCCACCCATTTCGGGGAGTTGGGCCCGATGCCCACCGGGTTCATGCCGAAGGAGATGAAGCCCTCCGGCCCCGGCTCCTTGCCGCCGGCGCGCGTCGAGCTCCCGCGGTACATGTCGTCGCAGATATACATCCACGAATAGTTGCCGTCCGTCTTGGGCAACCACTCGTAGCCCCAGTCGTTCTCCTTGGTCGACGCCTTGCCATAGGTGGCCTTGAGCAGGCTCACCATGAACTTCGGATAGTTCGACCAGTAGTTCATGGAGGACCACGCCTGCTTGTTGAGCGTGGTCGGGGTGGCCTTCTCCAGATACGTGGTCAAGTCCTTCAACTCGCCGCGCGGCGTGGCCAGGTAGCCGGGCAGGATCTCGAACGTGCCGGCCATGTCGGTTGCACCCTGGATGTTGGAGTGCCCGCGCAGCGCGTTCATCCCGCCGCCCGGCCGGCCGATGTTGCCCAGGAGGAGCTGCAGCATCGCCCCCGTGCGGATGATCTGCACGCCGGTCGAGTGCTGCGTCCACCCGAGGGCGTACATGATTGTGCCGGCGCGCTCGGCGTTGCCTGTGGAAGTGACGATCTCGGCCACCTTGAGGAACTGCTCCTTCGGCGTGCCGCAGATCTTCTCGACCGTCTCCGGCGTGTAGCGCTCGACGTGCTTCTTGAGCAGCTGGAAGACGCAGCGCGGGTGCTGCAGCGTCGGATCGACCTGGTACGTGTTGGTCTTCGGATCCGGCTCGTACGCCCACTGCGTCTTGTCGTACTCCTTCTTCGCCTCGTCGAAGCCGGAGAAGAGGCCCTCCTTGAAGTTGTACTTCTCGCCGACGATGAACGAGGCGTTGGTGTGCGCCTTGACGTAGTCCTCGTGGAACCGCTTCTTGTCGAGGGCGTACTTGATCATCCCGTACAGGAACGCGATGTCGGTTCCGGCGCGGAGCGGCGCGTACAGGTCGGAGACCGCCGAGGTGCGCGTGTAGCGCGGGTCGACATGGATCAGCTTCGCGTTCCGGGTCTTCTTCGCCTCGATCGCCCACTTGAACCCGCAGGGATGGGCCTCGGCGGAGTTCCCGCCCATGATCAGGACGACGTCGGCGTTCTTGATGTCGATCCAGCCGTTCGTCATCGCACCGCGGCCGAACGTGGCGGCCAAACTGGCCACCGTGGGACCGTGTCAAACTCTTGCTTGTGTGTCCCGGTACGGGACGCCGAAGGCCGAGATCGCCTTCCACTGCAGGAAGTTGAACTCGTTGGTGTCGGTGCAGCCGCCGATCCACGCGATGCCCGGCGTGCGGTTCACCGTTTCTCCCTTGGCGTTCTTGGCGACGAAGGTGCGGTCGCGCGTGTCCTTGATGTGGCGCGCGATTCCCTTGATCGCCTCGTCCCAGCCGATGCGCTCCCACTTGTTCGAGCCGGGGCGCCGCACCTGCGGGAACGTGAGGCGGTTCGTGTTGGTGATGTCGTCCTTGAGGGTCGCGCCCTTGGGGCAGAGCGTCCCGCGGTTGATCGGGTGATCTGGATCCCCCTCGACGTGCACCACCTGCGCAGTGACGTTCTTCGCCTTGTCGCCGAGAGTGTGGATGATCACTCCGCACGACACGGCGCAGTACGGACAAGTGCTGCGCGTCTCCGTGGTCCGGGCGATCTTGAACTGCCGCATCTCCGCGCGCGCCCGCGACATGTCGAAGCCGATGCCCACCGCTGCGCCACCGAGCGCTGCGCCCTGCAGAAACGTCCGCCGCTTCATTGGGGGCCTCCAGGCTGTCTGCGAGGCGAACACTCACGCGCTTCCCCCAATGCTGT
>Ga0209180_10001253_pt1 | contig 12591 bp, 4 predicted proteins | sample CZO8metaG_3_FD_188355 | JGI IMG/M metagenome (GOLD analysis project Ga0209180, IMG submission 188355) | Vadose zone soil microbial communities from the Eel River Critical Zone Observatory, Northern California, USA - CZOApr15con2H2.8 metaG... | ecosystem: Environmental > Terrestrial > Soil >...
GCCGCCGCGCCGACATCTTCGCCGTTCACATAAACTTCCGGCGGCGAATCGATCCGAGGGCTCGCAACTTCAAATGTCAGCAGCGCGAGCAGCGGCTGTGATTCAATGCCGAACTGAAACGCGGCGCCGTGTTGCATGTCCGACCCGAGCGCGATTGCTTCGCTGGCCAAAGTCGCCGTGACCGTTCCGAAATGTTCCAGGTCTTGCTCGGGCGAATGCAGGGGCGGCAGCGACGAAAACGGCTCCGGGATGATGTCACGATGTTCCGTGTTGAGCGGATGCACCACCTCGCTGCTCGTCATCCAATCGAGATACGCGCCGCGGATCGTTTTCCCATCACCCGGCACTTCGATATCGAGCGTTGAGATTCCGCTCATCGGAATGATAACTGAATCCGAGATTGGTAAACCGACACCCGAACCGAGCTCGCCGGATCGCAAAACTTGTGTGCCCAATTCGTTCCAGGCGACTAACTGCGGGCGGGCGTCGGGTTTGTCATCGAAAAACAATCGAAAAAAGAGAACCTGGTAGTCTCCTGGCGGTTGCGCGACGCGAATACGGAAGACGGTTTTCGCAGAGGCGCCGTTTATTTCCACAGTCGGAGCCATAGTGACCGCTTCGACCCAACTCGGCGCCCTTTGCGGCCGCGAGTTTGCTGCCGGATGCTGGCGCAAATCGATCCAGGCATTTTCAATGACGCTCTCCGTGGTTGCGGTGCTCTCTTTCTGCGGCAAACCGTTGTTCAAAGCCACCTGAGCCAGTGCAAAAGATGTTGCGCCAATCAGCCAAAACAGCGCAACGATGCGGAAGAGCATTTGGCCGCGAAGATTATCTTAGTGCGGCCGAAACTGCAAGCTATGTGTCGCCTCAAATACTGCCGAAAGAATGCTGTAAACAACCAATCCCACAACGGTCGCAATGACGACGATGATGACCGGCGGAATTAATTGCGAAATGATTGCAACGTTGCGATCCAGCTCGCGCTCATAAACATCGGCGATGGTTTGCATCGTTTCTCCGAAGCGCCCGGTTTGTTCGCCCACTGCCATCATATCGGTGAACAAATCCGGAAAGATGTGCTGCGAGCCTAATGCAGTCGACAGCGTCGCTCCATCAATCACGGCGCGGCGCGCTTCTATTATTTTGAATTCCAGATATCGGTTTCCGGCAATCTCACTTACCAAGTCGAGTGATCGAAGCAGGGGAATTCCGTTTTGGATGAGGGTGCCGAGCGTCCGTGAGAATTGTGCGTAATAGCGATGACGAATCACACGGCCATAAGCGGGAATCGACAATCGAAACCGATCCCAGGTTAGCCGCCCTTCTTCCGTGCGCACGAATGCGCGAAAGCCAACACTAGCGCCAATAACAATCAGAATGGCCAGCCACCAGTAAGTGGTGATTGCGTGATGAATCTGCATCAGGATGCGCGTGGGCAATGGAAGCGCACCGCCGATTTGCGCCATGAACCCGGTTAGTTGCGGCACCATGTATGTGATGAAAATGGTGATCAGGGCCGCGCCGGCCACCGCCAGAAAAGCCGGATAAATCAACGCCTGCTGCACGCGGTCGCGCAGATCTTTCGCCTGCGTCAAATGTTTGACCAATCGCAGTAAAATCTCCGGCAACGCGCCGCTCGCTTCCCCGGCCGCAACTAGATTGACAAAGAGCGGTGGAAAAATTCGCGGCATCTCGCGCAGGGCTTGCGAAAAACTTCGGCCGTCGACCAGCGCCTGGTGCAACGTCCGCGTCATCTGCTGCACGCGCGGCTGCTTGAGCCGCTTTTCCAAGATCGACAATCCCTCGTCCAGCGTCATTCCGGCCTGGAGCAAATGGGCGAGCTGCTCGGTGAAAATGAGCAACTGACTGTGCGGAATTTTCAGAGTCTGCGTTGGCGCCGGGGGAGTGGTCGCCGATTCCTTCTTAACCGCATGTTCCGGCCGCGCGCCGACTGCTTCGATCCGGATTGGGATGCAACGTTGCTGCTCGATCTGGTGAATGGCAATCGCTCGGTCGGCGCAATCCAGCACTCCTTCGACCAACTCGCCCTGCGCATTGCGGGCTCGATAGGAAAATTGTGGCATCGGACAGGAAAGTAATTCGAAATCCGAAATGCGAAAGCGCCCCCATTTCACAAAACATTGGACAATCTAATTTTGGCCAGTAATGTTCGCGGCGGTTTGAACACGCTGCGGACTGTTGTTGTTTCTGAAGTGATCGCAGGTGTTGTCTCGAAATCCGAATCGGATATAGCGATCTTCCGTTGCAGCGCCCGGCCGTTTCTCGCCCACCCAATTGGCCGGTGGTTCACCCACTGAGCCGACGCCGCAAGAAAAGGAATTTCCATGGCACAAATGATGCAGAGAGGAACAGCAATATGAAAACGTTCGCCCTCGGCGTCCTGCTCAGTCTTGCGCTTGGAGCGCAAGGATTCGCGATCATCCGCCCGCCTTATCCGGCGAAGCCGATGCCACCGTATCACGGTCACTTCATCGTGATCGGTGATGACGCGAAATCGCAGGCCGTCGTTAAACCGCCCAAGTAAGTCGCGAACGTTAATGCGAGTTCATGCGCCGTAAATCGGCGCCCGGCGGACTTTCTCTCTCGGGCCAGATCCCTAGTCGGCAATTCTGGCCAAAAACGCCTAGACCATAAGATTCCGGAAAGGCCGACGATTATTACACGTTGGCGCTGCGCTTGCTGCGTATTTAATTTAATGCGATGAATCTGACGATTCGTCCAAGGTTGGCGGCTTATGGGTTCATTCTTACCACGTCGAAATTCGCGATCGGTACGCCGCTTTCTTTTCTCACTCTACTCGCTGCTAATCCGTTATGAAGAAATCGACTTCTGTCTCTATCGTTCGTCCGGCAAACGGCTCCCGTTTTAACGGCGAAAACCAAATTGAGCTGAAACAATTGCTCAACGCATTGACCGCATTCAAGCGGGGCAACTTCTCGGTCCGCTTGCCGGAGGACTGGACCGGACTTGCCGGCAAAGTGGCCGATACTTTTAATGACGTCATTGCGATCAACGAACGGATGAGCCGTGAGCTCGAGCGAATTACCAGAGTGGTCGGAAAAGAAGGCCGCATCAGTCAGCGCGCTTCTCTGGGTGCTGTTTCGGAAGGCTGGGCCGATTCGATCGGATGTATCAATGTCCTGATAGGAGATTTAGTTCATCCAACCAGCGAAATGGCGCGCGTGATCGGCGCCGTCGCAAAAGGCGATCTGGCGAAAACGATGGCGACGGAAATCGAAGGACGTCCATTGCAAGGCGAATTCCTACGCACAGCCAAGACGGTCAATACGATGGTCAACCAGCTCAGTGCGTTTGCCTCGGAAGTGACGCGCGTGGCGCGCGAAGTGGGCACGGAAGGAAAGCTAGGCGGCCAGGCAAAAGTCAAAGGTGTGGCCGGAACGTGGAAAGACCTGACCGAAAACGTAAACCTGATGGCCGGAAATTTGACGGCACAGGTCCGGAACATCGCCACGGTTACGACCGCGGTGGCGAATGGAAACCTGACCAAAAAAATCACGGTCGACGTTAAAGGCGAATTTTTGGAGTTGAAGGACACAGTCAACGTTATGTTGGACCAACTGCGTTCGTTCGCGTCGGAAGTCACGCGGGTCGCGCGCGAAGTGGGTTCGGAGGGAATTCTGGGCGGTCAGGCCCGAGTCGAAGGCGTGTCAGGAACGTGGAAAGACCTGACCGATTCGGTGAACTTCATGGCGCGCAATTTGACCGGGCAAGTGCGCAATATCGCTAATGTCACCACCGCCGTTGCGCGCGGCGATCTGTCCAAGAAGATCACGGTCGATGTGAAAGGCGAAATTCTTGAGCTGAAGAACACGATCAACACGATGGTGGACCAACTCAGCTCGTTCGCGTCGGAGGTGACGCGGGTGGCCCGCGAGGTCGGCACCGAAGGAAAACTCGGAGGTCAGGCTGATGTGAAAGGCGTCGCGGGGACTTGGAAAGATTTGACTGATTCGGTGAATTCGATGGCCGGAAACCTGACCGGTCAGGTGCGAAACATCGCCGACGTCACCACGGCGGTGGCCAATGGCGACCTTTCCAAAAAAATCACGGTCGATGTTCGTGGAGAAATCCTGGAATTGAAGGACACCATCAACACGATGGTGGACCAACTCCGCTCATTCGCATCGGAAGTTACCCGTGTGGCGCGTGAAGTCGGCACAGAAGGGAAGCTCGGCGGCCAGGCGGACGTGAAAGGTGTCGCCGGCACTTGGCAGGATTTGACCGAGAACGTGAACCTGATGGCGGGAAATCTGACCGCGCAGGTGCGTAATATCGCTGAGGTCACGACAGCGATCGCAAATGGCGACCTGTCTCGAAAGATCACCGTTGACGTAAAGGGCGAGATCCTCGAGATGAAAAACACGATCAATACCCTGGTTGATCGTCTCGGTTCGTTTGCTTCGGAAGTCACGCGTGTGGCGCGCGAAGTAGGTTCGGAAGGAAAACTCGGCGGCCAGGCCGAGGTGCGGGACGTTTCCGGTACCTGGAAGGATCTGACCGACTCAGTGAACTTCATGGCCGGCAACCTGACCGGTCAGGTGCGTAACATCGCTGACGTCACGACTGCGGTCGCCCGCGGCGACTTGTCGAAAAAGATCACGGTCGATGTGAAGGGCGAAATTCTGGAACTCAAAAACACCGTTAACACGATGGTCGACCAGCTTAGCTCGTTCGCTTCGGAGGTGACGCGCGTCGCTCTCGAAGTGGGTTCGGAAGGAATTCTAGGCGGCCAGGCAGAAGTGAAAGGCGTTTCCGGGACGTGGAAAGACTTGACCGATTCGGTGAACTTCATGGCCGGCAACCTCACCGGTCAGGTGCGCAACATTGCCGAAGTGACGACTGCGGTCGCCCGGGGCGATCTGTCGAAGAAGATCACGGTGGACGTTCGCGGAGAGATCTTGGAGCTCAAAAACACCATCAACACGATGGTGGACCAACTCAGTTCGTTCGCCGCGGAGGTAACGCGCGTGGCGCGCGAAGTCGGTACCGAAGGAAGACTTGGTGGTCAGGCTGATGTGCGCGGTGTCGCGGGGACGTGGAAAGATTTGACCGACAGCGTGAATTTCATGGCCGGCAATTTGACGGGTCAGGTGCGCAACATCGCCGAAGTGACAACCGCGGTCGCGAACGGCGATCTCTCGAAGAAAATCACGGTCGATGTGAAAGGTGAAATCTTGGAGTTGAAGAACACGATCAACACGATGGTGGACCAGCTCAGCTCGTTCGCTTCGGAAGTGACGCGCGTCGCGCGCGAGGTAGGAACGGATGGACGCCTCGGTGGCCAGGCCAATGTGCGAGGCGTCGCCGGTACATGGAAGGATCTCACCGATTCAGTGAATTCGATGGCGGGCAACCTGACCGGCCAGGTGCGCAACATCGCGGAAGTCACAACTGCGGTCGCGAACGGCGACCTCTCGAAAAAGATCACGGTCGATGTTCGAGGAGAAATTTTGGAGCTTAAGGACACGATCAACACGATGGTGGACCAGTTGCGATCGTTCGCTTCGGAAGTTACGCGCGTGGCGCGCGAAGTGGGATCAGATGGAGCGCTCGGCGGTCAGGCGCGGGTGGAAGGTGTTTCCGGAACCTGGAAAGACCTGACCGACTCGGTGAATTTCATGGCCAGCAACCTGACCGCACAAGTCCGAAACATTGCCGCAGTCACCACCGCGGTCGCGACCGGCGATCTTTCGAAAAAAATCACGGTCGATGTTAAAGGCGAGATTCTCGAGCTGAAGAACACGGTCAACACGATGGTGGACCAACTGAACTCGTTCGCGTCGGAAGTGACACGCGTGGCCCGGGAGGTCGGCACGGAAGGAAAACTTGGCGGACAAGCAGTCGTGCGCGGCGTTGCCGGCACTTGGAAAGATTTGACCGACTCGGTGAATTTCATGGCCAGCAACCTGACCGACCAGGTGCGGGGTATTGCCAAGGTTGTGACCGGAGTTGCGAACGGCGAGCTGAAGCAAAAACTGTTACTCGAAGCCAAAGGCGAAATCGCCGCGCTCGCTGACACGATCAATAGCATGATCGACACCCTGGCGACGTTCGCCGATCAGGTGACAACGGTGGCGCGCGAAGTGGGAGTAGAAGGAAAACTTGGCGGCCAGGCGAACGTGCCCGGTGCAGCCGGAACGTGGCGCGACTTGACCGACAACGTGAACCAGCTCGCCGGCAACCTCACGTCGCAGCTCCGCGCAATTGCTGATGTGGCGACAGCCGTAACGAAAGGCGACCTGACCAGATCGATTCAAGTCGCAGCCGAAGGCGAAGTCGCGTTCGTGAAGGACAACATCAACGAGATGATCCGCAATCTGCGAGACACGACATCTCGTAACAACGAACAGGACTGGTTGAAGACCAACCTGGCCAAGTTCAGCCGAATGCTGCAAGGGCAACGCGATTTACTCGCGGTGGCGCGAATGATTCTTTCCGAGCTGGCCCCGGTGGTGTCGGCCCAACAAGGAGTCTTCTATATTATAGACAATACCGACGGCAACGGGAACGAACCAGAGCTGAAGTTGCTTGCCAGCTACGCTTATCGCGATCGGAAAGGCGTCAACAGCCGCTTCAAGCTTGGCGAAGGACTCGTGGGACAAGCCGCGCTCGAGAAAGAACGCATTCTTTTAACGAATGTGCCCAGCGATTATGTGCGCATCAGCTCTGGGCTCGGGGGAGCGGCTCCGCGGAACATCGTCGTGCTGCCGATCCTCTTCGAAGGCCAGGTCAAAGCCGTGATGGAACTTTCGTCGGCCGAACAATTCAATCCAACGCACCAGGCGTTTCTCGATCAACTGACCGAAAGCATCGGAATCGTCCTCAACACGATTGAAGCGAACACGCGAACGGAAGATCTCCTGAAACAATCGCAATCGCTCGCTACCGAATTGCAAAGCCGGCAGGAGGAATTGCAGCAGACAAACCAGGAGCTGGAAGAGAAAGCGCGACAACTCTTCGAGCAGAACGAAGAAGTGGAAAGAAAAAATCGCGAGGTCGAGCAAGCCCGACAGGCCCTTGAGGACAAGGCGCAACAACTCTCGCTCACGTCGCGTTACAAGAGCGAGTTTCTCGCGAACATGTCGCACGAATTGCGCACCCCTCTGAACAGTTTGCTCATTTTGGCCGAGCAATTATCGACCAACCCGGAAGGCAACCTGACTTCGAAACAGATGGAGTTTGCCAGCACCATCCGGGATTCAGGTGTCGACTTGCTTAAGTTGATTAACGACATCCTCGATCTTTCCAAGGTCGAGTCCGGAACAGTGACCGTGGACGTGGGCGAAGTTCGGTTCCAAGAGATGCAGCAAAACTTGGAACGAACCTTTGGGCCCGTAGCCGAAAACAAAGGGCTCACTTTCAAGATCGACATCGACCCGAAGCTGCCTTCAGCCATCTACACCGACGCGCAACGACTGGATCAGGTTCTGAAGAATCTGTTGTCGAATGCGTTCAAATTTACGGAGCGCGGTTATGTCAGGCTGCGGGTTGCGCCTGCCCCAACCGGTTGGAGCGCCGACCATCCGTCGCTTGCGAGCGCAAAAAACGTTTTCGCGTTATCGGTTAGCGATAGTGGAATTGGAATTCCAGCGGACAAACAGGGGACAATTTTTGAGGCGTTCCAACAGGCGGATGGAAGCACCAATCGCCGTTATGGTGGCACCGGTCTTGGCCTAGCTATCAGTCGAGAGCTTGCGCGTCTTCTTGGCGGCGAAATCAAACTCGAAAGTAGTGAAGGCCAAGGCAGCACTTTCACTTTGTTTTTACCGGACTCGTATTCCTCCGTGGAAAAAGAGACAGGAGGCGAAGCAGCTGCCGCCGACGCCGCGGCATTAGCTGAACGTGAGCGGAGCGAACCTGCGGTTTCTCCATTTACAAATGCGTCGATTCCGGATGACCGCTTCAGCATTCTGCCGTCCGATAAGACGATCCTCATCGTAGAAGAGGATCGTGACCTGGCGCAGTGGCTTTTGGAACAAGCGCATGATGCGGGTTTTAGGGCAATCGTTACCCCACGAGGGCGCACCGCACTGGCGTTGGTGCGCGAATACGCGCCCATCGCGATCACGGTCGATTTGCAACTGCCGGATATTGAAGGCGGCAAACTGCTGGAGCGAATGAAGTCCGACCTTTCTACCCGGCATGTTCCTGTCATCGCGCTATCGACCCATGATTCGGTTCGGCAGAGCGCGTTAAAGTACGGGGCGATCGCCGCGCTTGAGAAACCGATAAGTTCGCCCGCGATTCGGAAAGTCTTGGCGAAAGCCGCGACCATGGCGGCCGCAAAGACAAGAAAGCTGCTTGTCATCGAAGACGACGCCCGTCAACGCGTCGCCATTCGCGAACTAGTTGGAAATGGAACGGTCGAGATCGTTGAAGCATCAAGCGCCGCCGAGGGTTTGGCCGCACTTCGCGATCAAGAGATCGGTTGCATCATTCTTGACCTGATGTTGCCGGACATGTCCGGGTTCAAATTGATCGAGCAAATTCGGGCCGAGCATCAGCAACTGCCGGTCATCATTTACACCGGCAAAGACTTGTCACGAAAGGAAGAAGAGCACCTGAATCGGCTGGCGCAAACCATCATTGTCAAGGACGTCCGCAGCCCGGAAAGGCTCTTCGACCAAACAGCATTGTGGCTGCATCGAGACGTTTCGAAATTGCCGCAGGACAAGCGTGATCTCTTGCGGCGTCTGCATGATCCAAATGCAATCTTGGCCGGCAAAAAAATTCTGATCGTGGACGACGATATTCGGAACATTTTCGCGATGACCAGTCTGCTGGAGCGTTACAAAATCAATGTCATCTCCGCCGAGACCGGCAAAGCGGGCATCGAAGCGCTGCAGAAGGCTGGAGACATTGATCTCGTCCTGATGGACATCATGCTCCCAGAAATGGACGGCTATGACACGATGCGCGCGATGCGCCATATGTACAGTTTTAACGAGCTTCCGATCGTGGCGTTGACGGCGAAGGCGATGAAGGGAGATCGCGAAAAATGCATTGACGCCGGCGCGAGCGATTACATCGCCAAACCGATCGAAACTGAGGAACTCCTCTCTCTCCTGCGCAATTGGTTGCTTCGGTAATGTCGGAGAACAGGACCAACAACGATTCTTCCGGAGGCAAGGTGAGCATCCTGGTCGTGGACGATCGTGCCGACAAGCTCCTCGCCTATGAAGTGATGCTGGCTGAATTAAAGCAGAACATCGTCTGCGTTCGATCAGGCAAAGAAGCGCTGCGACGTCTGCTGAGAGAAGATTTTGCCGCAATCTTACTGGACGTAAACATGCCTGGGATGGATGGCTTTGAAACGGCCGCTCTGATCAGGCAACGACAGCGTTGCGAGACGACGCCCATTATTTTCGTCAGTGCGATCAACGACACGCTAACCCACATTTCGCGCGGGTACTCTTTGGGGGCGGTGGATTATATTCTCACTCCGGTTGTTCCCGACATCCTGAGGGCGAAGATTGCCGTCTTTGTCGATCTTTTCAAAAAGACCGAACAGATCAAACGACAGGCCGAGGAACGCGAAAGTTTGATTCGCGAACAGGCGATTGCCGAACACGCGCGCGTGGAAGCGGAGCGCGCAAGCGAAGCGAAAGATCGCTTTCTTGCGATGCTCAGTCATGAGCTACGCACTCCTCTTACTCCAGTCTTGGCGTCAGTGTTTATGCTCGAACGCGAGGACAATGTTCCCAAGGTTATGCATGAATCGCTTCAGCTCATTCGCCGGAACGTCGAGCTGGAAGCGCGCTTGATCGACGATCTTCTCGATCTCACCCGGATCAGTAAAGGCAAGGTGCAACTGAGCTTTGAAATTGTCGATGCCCACACCCTCTTGCGAAATGCACTCGAAATTTGCCAATTCGAAATCGAACAAAAAAAACTCGAGCTGCGAAGTGAATTCGCCGCCACGAAAGTTTATCTGCAAGCCGATCCGGCGCGGCTGCAACAGATCTTTTGGAATTTAATCAAGAATGCCGTCAAGTTTACACCCCACGGCGGAAAGCTCCGCATTCGAACGACGAATAATGGTGATGGCCAATTTCGCCTCGAAGTCGAAGACTCCGGTTGCGGGATCGATCCTGGAGTTCTGCCTAGAATTTTTCACGCTTTTGAGCAAGCCGGCCGAACGCAATTAGGTGGCCTCGGGTTGGGTCTGGCGATTAGCAAAGCGCTGGTTGAAGCGCATCACGGTTCCATTAGCGCTGAAAGTCAGGGGCGCGATAGCGGCGCGACGTTCACCGCTCTGTTTCCAACTTGCGAGCGGAATGCGATTCCAAAGTCGAGTGACGCGCCGCGCTCGACTGCGAAACGCAGATCCGTCCGTCTTCTCTTGGTCGAGGATCACGAAGATACGAATCGATCTCTCACGCGGATGCTTCGTCGGCGCGGCTACGAGGTTCATCCGGCTAACGACATTCGTTCCGCGCTCGACATTGCCGCGAGGAAGCAATTCGACGTTCTCGTCAGCGATATCGGACTACCCGATGGCAGCGGCATCGATCTGCTAAAGGCATTGCGCGCGAAACGTGACGTTTTTGGAATCGCCTTATCCGGCTATGGCATGGAAGAGGACATTCGCCGAAGCGGCGAGGCCGGTTTCTCTCATCACCTCGTCAAGCCGGTCGACTTGAACAAGCTTGATTCGATTATTCAGGAAATGTCACTGCCCGTCGGCTCGACTTTGCTAACGCAACCGGCCGCGTTGCGAAATTGACACGACGACACCGAGCCCGGATAGTTTGCGCTCGCTAAAGTTGGCGGCGGCGGGGTAGCCAAGTGGTAAGGCTGCGGTCTGCAAAACCGCTATTCGCGGGTTCGATTCCCGCCCCCGCCTCATCTTCCTGATTCACAGCAACTTACGTCGACTTAGCGTTCCGGAATTGATTAAGCCACAACAAAAGTCACAACAAATGTGCTGATTTCAATGCCGTGTGATTTTGTCCGTGAACGTCGGTCACTTCTCGCGCGTTGCGTAGACTTACGCGGTCCACGCGCCCCTTCGCATTTCTCGTCCGATATTGTTCGCCGACATACTACGCGCGCGCGTACGCGTGGAATGGTTCGATCCAGCAATCTCGAAGAGACTTCTTGGGTTTCAGCCCGACGACGTACAATGGGTCATCTCGTTTGCCTACGCAATACGCCGCGCAAATTCGATTGAAGCGGCGAAAGAAATCCTGCTGAATGCAGAACCGAAATTCCCCAAACAAGCAGTTATTAAGTACAATCTTGCTTGTTATTTTTGCCAACTTGGAGATTTGGAATCGGTGAAGAAATATTTGAAACGGGCGTTTGAGATTGACCCGAATTGGCGATTGCAGGCGTTGGAAGATGAGGATTTGGAAGCGCTTTGGGAATCGCTTTAGGAAAAGCGAAAGAACCATTTCCAGTCAACCGGAAATTCCAAACTCCGCGTGAATGAAAGGCGATGCCAAATCGTGTCGTCATGGATTGGGATGCTCTTTTCGACTTCCAGCCAAACCAGTGGTTTTACGTGAAAACGAATAACGAAACTAGGCGGCTTGGGAGTTGTCCTCCTTCGCCTGCGGTAAACGAACTGTGAAACACGCGCCTCCACCGTCACAATTTTCTCCCAAGAGGGTTCCGCCGTGCGCCTCGATGATGCTGCGAGAAATGGCCAGCCCCATTCCAGTCCCATCGGATTTTGTCGAAAAGAATGGCTCGAAAAGTTTCTCGGCGGTTTCCCCCGGAAAACCGGGACCAGTATCGCGCACGCTGACGAGAATGTCTCCATTTCCATCACGGCCCGCCCGGATGAAAAGGCGTCGCGCATCGGGGGGCACAGCCGACATTGCTTCAAGGCCGTTGAGCGCGAGATTGAGAAGCACTTGCAAGAGCTGGACCGGATCTCCCCAAACCTGGCCCGCATCGGGACCAAGACCAACTTTGGCTGTCACTTTCACGTCCCGTGCAATGGCATCAGCGTGCACAATGCGGATGAGCTGGCGAATCGTGTCCCCGATCGGGGTTAAGGAGCGGCGTGCCTCGCCTTTGCGGACCATGTTGCGAATGCCCTGAATAACTTCGCCGGCCCGGCGGCCGTCAGCCACGATGTCAGCTAGTAGCTCCGTCAACCCGTTGGTTCCGATTTTACCCGCTGCGAGTAAGCGTTGACCGGCGCTGGCGTTCGCTACGATTGCCCCAATTGGATTGTTGATTTCATGCGCGAGCGAAGCCGCCAGTTCGCCCATCACCGCGACGCGTCCCACCCGGGCCAGTTCCATGTTTTGGAGCTGTTGCTGCACCTCCGCCTCCTTGCGCGCGGTAATGTCGATCACCGATGCCAGAACAAACAAACCTTCGGTGATGTGGATCGGACTAAGCCCCACTTCGACGGGGAATTCGCTGCCGTCTTTTCGACGGCCAAAAAGATCGCGCCCGGCGCCCATGGCACGGCTGCTGGGTTCGGAAAGAAAACCCTTGCGATCACCGACATGTCGATCGCGGAAACGTTCTGGAATCAACGTTTCGATATGGAGGCCGATCAACTCGTTGAGTGAATAGCCGAAGACGGTT
>Ga0209180_10001255_pt1 | contig 12576 bp, 12 predicted proteins | sample CZO8metaG_3_FD_188355 | JGI IMG/M metagenome (GOLD analysis project Ga0209180, IMG submission 188355) | Vadose zone soil microbial communities from the Eel River Critical Zone Observatory, Northern California, USA - CZOApr15con2H2.8 metaG... | ecosystem: Environmental > Terrestrial > Soil >...
CGCCGTCAACGGAGAAACGGATTGCGCTGCGGCTGCGGCGACCGCGACGGGATTGAGGGACGCAGCGATTTCGGCAATGGTGCAGCGGCGCTTGGGGTCACGGCGGAGGGCGTGACGCACGATGTCGAGGAAGGGTTGGGGAAGAGTGTCGGGAAAGATTGGATTCGCCTGATTGTCCAAGGGCAAAACGGGCAGTTGCTGCGTGAGGGCCTCAACGAGGGTCACGCCCAGAGACCAGACGTCAGCGCCAACGGAGAGCGTGGAGTTCGCAACTTCGGGAGCGTCATAAGCGTCGGACCTGCGCGATGGTCTACGGGACTCGCCCGCGGGGAAAAGAGTGTCGCTGGAAAGCTTGAGCCGGTCGGCAGCGGCGAGAACGTTTGAGGGCTTGATGTGCGTGTGAACGAGGCCTTTGTCGTGGAGATAAACGAGCGCATCGAGCACAGGTTCGAGCATTTCGCGAGCTTCGGACGTCGAGAGAGGACGCTGCGGGAGAATTTGCGAGAGATCTTCCTCACCATATTCCATCACGGCATAGAGAAGATCCATGTTTGCGAGACGGCAGCGGCCCACGCCGAACAAGCCAAGCAAATTGGGATGAATGAGTTGCGCGGTGCGGCGCCACAGGGAAAGCTGAAGATCGGCGGAAGTACTCGCGGGAATGAATTTGATGGCGGCTTTTTGAGCGGGTGGATCGGCGAGTTGGGTGAGGAAGACGGCGGAATAATCCGTGCCGCCCAAGTACTGCTGCAGCGGGAAATTGTTGTCAATGACCTGACCTTCGCATTGCTTCCAGGCATCGGTCATATTGCACCTCCAACCGCGAATTCCTGCTCGCCGCGAATGGGAACACTCCCATCTACGCGGCGTACGACCGGCGAAAGAGCACGGCGCCGTCTGAAGCAGGGCCGGGGTGACGAGAGTTCTGATTCGCAGGCGCCTGGGGCCGGGCGCTCGTCGCCCTCATTCTGGCACGAAATGAGGAGGAAGGGCGAGTGTGATGCTTATCGGTTATGGAGGCGCTTGCGGCAGGGGCGCGGAAGGCGTTTGGGGTACTCACTCTTTTTCAGCCGCAGCTTTTTGGCGCGCCAACGCGGGGCGAAGGAGACGCTTCGGGCCGCTGACGAAGGGATTGCCGCGCTCATAGAAGCGAAGAAGCTGGTCGGCGGCGCGGGAGAGCCCGATGCGGACAGTTTTGCCGATGGGCCCAACAGGATGGTTCGTGACGGCAAGCCAAAGGGGACCGGGAGCGCAGAGGTCGAGCCCGTCGTGGCGGCAATTGATTTGCAGGGCCGCGGCGAGACGGCCGGGGCCACGGGTGAGATCGAGAAGGCGAACTGTCCGGCGATGGCGCTGCATGAGTTCGATGCCTTCCAAAGGTTCGAGAGCTCGGATGAGGATCGCGGCCGCGGTTCCGGGAGGCTCGCTGACCACGTTCAACATGAAATGCGCACCGTAGTTGAAGAAGACATAGACGTGCCCTGGAGCGAGATACATGGAGCGAATCCGCGGCGTGGGGCCACGGAAGTGATGGCCGGCGGGATCTCCGGGTGGATAGGCTTCGGTTTCAACGATGCGTCCGCTGAGGCGGCCAGCAGGAAGGTCATGGACTACAACTTTGCCGATGAGGAAGCGCGCGAGAGCGATGGTGTCATGAGGAAGTTCGGAAGTATGCAAACGACGAATCGTGAATTCTTGCGTTGGGGCTCCCTTACCGCGGCGCGCTGAGGGCATGGGATGCCGAGTCAGGGCGAGAGGACACGCTGAAGGTCGCCCGGGGAAACGAGATCGCGATACTCGGAGTGCTTGCCGATGAAGCTGGAGACATAGGGACAGAGCGGAACAACACGAAGATGACTGACGCGGGCAAAGTCGAGGGCGGTGTGTGCGAGTTTGGAGGCGAGGCCTTTCCCTTCAAGCGGCGGCGGCACTTCCGTGTGGGCAAAGACAATGCGGCCGGGGAAGCGGCGATAGGCGATGAAGGCACGCAGGCCGTCAACGCTCGTTTCGAAGCACTGAGCTTCTTCGCTGTTGGTGACGGTGACGCCGCCGAGATTCAGATCCACTTGTTACCTCGTGGCTTTGGCGATTTTTTCATTCCGAAAATAGCTTAGCGCGCCGGAAGGGCACTGGCCAACCTGCTGGATGATGCGCTCGGTTCCCGCGCCTTCCATATTGATCCACGGGCGAGCGTTGACGTTGAAAACCTCGCCGAGCCCTTGAACGCATTTCGCGGAGTGAATGCAGACGCCGGGTTTCCAAATGACGGTGATTTCGCCGTTGGTGTAGGTCTTTTCGGATTCGCTCATGAGGTCCTCCGGATGACCGGGAAAGTCTAGCAGGGAATTCAGAAAAATCATGGGGTTGCGGAGTCGGGAGGCTCGTTGTTGAACAGCCGGGCGAGCTCGGCGTGTTCGATGACCACAGCAGGGTCGCGCTGAATTGCGACGAAATATTTTTTCTGGAAGGTGTCGCCGGATTCGGTGGGTACGAACATTTTTCTGGCGAGGGAGAAAGCCACGCTGGTGTACTCGGGAGTGACGGGTTCTTTGGCGGCGAGAGTTTCGTCGATGCGCACGACGAATTCGGAAATGTTATGGAGCCAGGCGAATTGTGCGTGGTCCACGACGAGCCGGAAGAGTTCGCCGGTGTTGACGTGGCCGTGCTCCCGCTCATAGTCGCGTCGCTCCATTTCGAGGAGTGTTTTGTGAAGGCGCAGAAGGGCGAGGCGGAGCGTGATCAGCTTTTCGCGGGCCACAGAGTCGTTATTCGAGGGGTATAGGTTGGAGTTTGAGGAATCCATGTTCGAATGACACTTCTATTGTCTGACAGTCGGCAAGCAAATTCAAAACGAACCCGCGAAGAACAATTCTTTGACACGGAGTGCGCGGAGGGCACTGAGGTCACAAAGAGGGAGGGACAAAAAGAAGAAAATAATAAAAAACCTTGTACCGGTGACTTAGAACCTAAAACTGAAGGCTTAGAGCCGAAAACTGAATCAAGGTCAATTGTGATAGCGCTGCTCGCCGACGGGAAGGGCGATGGGAATGCGGTTGCCCGGAGGCGGGAGCGGGCAGGTGGAAAAGGGAGTGTAGGCGCAAGGAGGGTTTTCGAGGCGATTGAAATCGAGAACCAGCTCGCCCGGTTTGTCGACGCCGTTGGTTGGAAAACCGGTGTAAAGAAAGCGGCAGGCGCCGTACGTGGTCGTGGAACTGGTGGTGTCGCGAAGAATGAAGAAGAGTTTGGCCGCGTCAGGATCTTCGAGGACGGGCTCGAGGCGGAATGTTCTTCCGGCGAGAGTGAATTCAACGACGCCTGGGACAGGTTGATCGTAATTGGTGCCGACGAGTGTAGCGAGAGTGATGATCTTGGGCGGGGAATAGGGGATCCATTTGGCGGTGACGCGGTAAGTTGCGTCTGGCGGATACCATTTCAGTCCGTGAAAACCAGTGATGGAAGGAGAATGAGAATCTTTGATGCGGAGAGCAAAGCGATTCTCGCGGCGGATGACATACAGATTCAGCGTGCCGATTGTCAGATGTGGCGACGCCTTGTCTTTGTTAGCTTCGATGTGAAGCTGTTGCGACTTCGCAGGTGCGCCGGCAACGAGAAAGTCTTTCGGGAAGCCACGGTCGGGGGGATTCAGGGTGACGGTTTCGCCTTCAAGATGAAGAACGGCGAGATGCACGGGCCCCGCTGCGAGGTGAATCTTGTTGTCCCCTGCCGAGCCAACGGAATTGTCACCGGGCTCGAGCCATTCCAGGCCGGTGAGAGAAAGCCAGCCGTCGGGCTTCAGGAGGTCAGCGGTGTATTCAGCACGCCAGGAGACGAGGTCTTTCTGCCAGGAGGCATCCTGGGCGAGCGCCGGCGCGGAAAGATAAGCGCAGGCAAAGACCGCGAGCGCCGTTGTGGCGGGAGAAGTTCGGGAACGCATACGGAAGTATAGCTCACGTTCGGACCTATGCGAACGTTCGAGAGATCACAGGGAGGAGTGACACGGGTCACAGAAGGGCCGGGGCTTTGCTTTTGGAAAGTGCGGGAAGGATGCGGTGATGCCGGTCCGGCGCTGGAGGAGAACTCTTGCCGCTTTCTAATGAAGGAGTTAAGCGTGTGACGGAAAATTCGCTGACGCTAACGAGAATGCCGCCGAAGAGTGTATGCTTTGGAGCGTTTGACCGGGTGGAGGGTTGGCCGCTTGTTGAAATCGCTTGAGCGCCTCTCCTCAATAGATTGTTGGCAATCTCCAAAAGCATTTTTGGTTCATGGTATCGGAGGAAGCCGCATGATCGTCGGTATTCCGCGAGAGACCTTTCCGAGCGAGCGGCGAGTGGCGCTAGTGCCCGCCACGGTCCCCAATCTGACAAAGGCCGGTTTGCAGGTGGTGATGGAAGCGGGAGCCGGAGTGGAAGCGGGTTATCCGGACGCTGATTACGCCGCCAAGGGCGCGAAGATTCTTGCCGATCGGGCCGAAGTGTTTCGAACGGCGGACATCCTTGTACAGATTCTGTGTTATGGATCCAACGATAAGACGGGCAAAGCTGATGTGGCACTGTTCCGTCGCGACCAGGTGCTGATCGGATTCTTACGCCCGCTGGGGTCGCTCGAGACCATCCAGGAAATCGCGGGCAAGGGTGTGACTTCCTTTTCCGTGGAGTTGATGCCGCGGACCACGCGCGCGCAGAGTATGGACGCGCTCTCCTCCATGGGCACGATTTGCGGATACAAGGCGGTCATCATTGCGGCGGACAAACTGCCGCGAATTTTTCCTATGCTCACGACGGCGGCGGGAACAATCACTCCCGGCCGCGTTTTCGTCATTGGCGCGGGCGTGGCAGGTCTGCAGGCGATTGCTACGGCGCGGCGGCTCGGGGCGGTGGCGTCTGCCTACGATTTGCGCCCTGCCGCCAAGGAGCAGGTGCAGAGCCTGGGCGGAAGGTTCGTCGAGCTTCCCATAGAGGCCAAAGATGCCGAGGATCCGCGGGGGTATGCGCGCGCGCAGGATGAAAGTTTTTATCGAAGGCAGCGCGAGTTGCTGGGAAAAGTCGTGGCCGAAAGCGACGTGGTGATCACTGCCGCCGTCATCCCGGGGAAGAAGCCGCCGGTTCTTGTTACGAAAGAGATGGTGGCGAATTTGGCGCCGGGATCCGTGATTGTGGACTTGGCGGCGGAACGCGGAGGGAATTGCGAACTGACCCAACCCGGGGAGCTTGTAGTGGAGCACGGCGTGACGATTATCGGATGGTTCAACCTGGCCAGCGCCGTTCCGTATCACGCCAGCCAGATGTACGCGCGAAACGTGAGCGCGTTCCTCCTGTACCTCGTCAAAGACGGAAAGCTCCAGATCAACTTAGAAGACGAGATTGTGCGCGACACGCTGCTGACACGGGGCGGGGAAGTGGTTAACGCCCGCGTCAGAGAATTTTTTTCGCTCCCAGCCTTGCCGGCGGAACTGAAGGAGGTGGCGAAATCATGAAGCTGGATCTGCTCACCAGCCTCTACGTTTTCATGCTGGCCGCGTTTATCGGATTTGAAGTGATTCGCCGGGTTTCTCCTCTCCTGCACACGCCATTGATGTCATTGACGAACGCCCTCGACGCGATTGCCGTCGTGGGAGCGATCATCCTGGCCGGCGAGTACCACGAGCACAGGGCCCTGCTTGCGAAGATCCTGGGAACGATCGCCATCGTAGCCGCTACGAGCAACATCGTGGGCGGGTTCTTGATCACCGACCGAATGCTCAGGATGTTCAAGGCGAGCGGGCCGAAGAAGCCATGAACAACCTGCCCGGCGCGGAACACATTATTGAGATTACTTACCTCATAGCCACCGCGCTTTTCATCCTCTCGCTCAAGTGGCTGAGCTCACCGAAGACCGCGCGCCGCGGAGTCTTTGCCGGCGAGCTGGGCATGCTGCTTGCGGTTGCCGGGACGTTACTGCACCACGGCATCGTGGAGTACAAGTGGATCCTGATTGCCCTGGTGCTCGGATCGATTATCGGGGTGCCGCTGGGCGAAGTGGCGATGACCGCGGTGCCGCAGCGGACTGCGCTGAGCCATGCGTTTGGGGCGCTCTGCGTAACGCTGGTCGGGACGGCGGAGTTTTATTTGCGGGCCCCCGACGTGCCGCCATTCATGATGGCGGTGCTTTCCATGGAAGTGATTCTGGGCTCTCTGACGTTTACCGGCAGTTTGATGGCCGCGGGGAAACTGCAGGAAGTATTGCCGCAGCGTCCCATCACATACAAGGGGCAAAACATTGTCAACCTCGGGCTACTGGGGGTGGCCATCGTGGTTGCGGGGGTGCTGGTGGCGCATCCGGAAAGGACGCAGCTTTTCCCCGTGATTGTCGGTATTCCGCTGGTGTTCGGCGTCATGATGATTATTCCCATCGGCGGCGCCGACATGCCGACGGTCATCTCGCTCTTGAATTCATACGCCGGGCTCTCCGCCGCTGCGATGGGGTTCGTGCTGGAAAGCAAACTTCTGATCATCGCAGGCGCACTGGACGGGGCATCGGGTTTCATTCTTTCGGTGAACATGTCGAAAGCGATGAACCGGTCGTTTTCGAACGTGCTTTTCGGCGCCTTTGGGCAGCAGCAGACGGCGGCTACCGGCGTGCAGAAGGCGCGCCCGGTGCGCAGTGCTACGCCTGAGGAAGCGGCGGGGATTCTCGCAGCGGCCAACAAAGTGGTCATTGTTCCGGGTTATGGAATGGCGGTGGCCCAGGCACAGCATAAAGTGCGCGAGCTCTATGATGCCCTGACAAAGCGCGGCGTGGATGTGAAGTTCGGAATCCACCCGGTCGCGGGCCGCATGCCCGGCCACATGAATGTACTGCTCGCCGAAGCAGACATTCCCTATGACAAGCTGCTGGACATGGAAGAGATCAACGGCGAATTTCCGCAGACGGACGTCGCGCTCGTGATCGGCGCCAACGACGTCACCAATCCCGCCGCGCGCACCGATCCCACCAGCCCCATCTATGGCATGCCCATTCTGGATGTCGACAAGGCCCGTACCGTCATGGTCATCAAGCGCAGCATGGCCGCAGGCTTTGCGGGGATCGACAACCCCCTCTACTATCTCGACAAGACGCTCATGCTATTCGGAGACGCCAAGTCTTTTGTGGGCTCCATCGTGCGCGAGCTTGGTGGCGGCCAGGAGTAGTTGCGCGTTGCCGGCGGTTGATCAGCGGAGCATAAGTCTTACTTCTCGCAGGATCGATTTCCCGTCTTCCCCATCATTTGGCGTCGTGAAAGATGATGCCCAGGGTGTAGCGCGTGCCTCGATGCACGCGGCTGACGCCATGCCGCAAATTCACCCGATAGTACCCGCGAGCGCCTTTGACGGGACGATAACGAGTGGTGAAAACGATCGCCTGGCCCTGATCCGCATGGACCACTTCGGCTCTGGATTGAGCCCGCGGTTGCTGTTCCACCAGGATAAATTCTCCGCCCTCCCAATCGCGGCCGTATTGGCCAAGCATGAAAACCATCTGCAACGGGAAGCTCACCTCTCCATAGATGTCCTGATGGAGGCAGTTGTAACCGCCCGCCTCATAATGCAGCAGCAGCGGCGTGGGTTTTGTCTGCCCGGCCTTGCGGCAGACTCTCAGAAAGGCGGCGTGGTCCTCGGGATACCGGAGACCCGTCATACCCAAAGCCTCGGCCCAGCGATTCGCGATTCCGGCGAGATGAGGGTAGGCTTTCGTCCGCAAATTCCTGACCAATTCAGGGAGCGGATGGCCGAAGTATTTGTAATCGCCGATGCCAAACCGATAGCGCTCCATGATGATCTGACTGCGAAAGCGGGTCTCATCTTTATACAGTGCCGTGAGAGATGCACATTCGGCAGGCGAGAGAATCGGGTCCACGACCGCGTATCCGCGGTTGGAGAGCGATTCCTCCGCAGTCTTCCAATCCAAGGCGTCCATTCGTTCGCCGACCAAAAGAATTTCGGAAGTTTTTCGAGCTGCCTCTGGCATGCGTTCCCTCGCGAACCGCGGATGCTGGCGGATCAAAACTAAAGTTTAGAGCATATTGCGGCAGCGAATCTATCCGATCTGGGCCGTCAAATTCGTTCTTTGATTGCCAAGCTAAAAAAGCGAGGGGCACGTTGACCATCGCGGCTGCGATAAGTGCATAAGATCATCGTTTGATTCGGTGCTATAGTGAGGGGCGGCCCCAGCCGAACAGGCCGCGTCATCCTTTCGCTGGAAAAAGACGCCGCTTACTTCAATTGCGCTTGTCCGCGTGTTGAGGAGGCTCAAATGGACGGAAACCAATCGAATCTAAAAGGCTCGCGCAGGTCGTTCCTTCAGTTATCGGCCGCGGCGGCAGGAGCCATGGTGCTGCGGATTGCGACCGAGCCCATGCTTGCCGCGGAAGATCGCACCAATTTCCCTCCCGGCTCGATCGTCATCAACGCCAACGAAAACCCTCTCGGCCCGTGCGATGCGGCGAGGAAGGCCGTCGCGGAGATTGCCCCGCAGGGAGGGCGGTACTCCTACTGGCTGACGGATGAACTGGTGAAAACATTTGCGGAGGGCCAAGGCCTCAAACCGGAAAATGTGCGCATCTTTCCCGGCTCGAGCGAGCCCCTGCATTTTGCGGTGCTGGCGTTCACTTCGCCCGCCCGGAGCTACGTCACCGCGGATCCCGGCTACGAAGCCGGCATGCGCGCGGCCAAATACTCCGGCGCGCGCGTGGTCAAGATCCCGCTGACAAAAGCGTACTCCCATGATACGCAGGCGATGATCGCGGCGGCGCCCGATGCTGGTCTCTTTTATGTCTGTAGCCCGAACAATCCGACAGGAACGTTGACGCCGCATTCCGACATTGAACGCTTGGTTGCCGGGAATCCGAAAGGGTCGGTGGTTCTAGTGGACGAGGCCTATATCCATTTTTCAAATGCCCCTTCCGTCATCGACTTGGTGAAAGCCGGCCAGGACGTCATCGTATTGCGCACCTTTTCGAAGATTTACGGAATGGCGGGCCTGCGCTGTGGCATGGCCATTGCTCGTCCGGACCTGATTGCGAAACTCGAGGGCTTTTCAGGCTGGGGCGCGCTGCCTATCACCGCTGTGGTCGCGGGCACCGCAAGTCTCAAGCATGAGCAGCTGGTTAATGAACGCAAGCGGCTGAATGCGTCCATCCGGGAAAAAACATTCGATTGGCTTGACCGCCAGGGATATTCCTACGTCCCTTCGGAGTCAAACTTTTTCATGCTGGATACCAAGCGGCCCGCGAAAGAAGTGATCGACGCGATGGCGGAGCGTAAAGTGATTATCGGGCGATCGTGGCCCATCTGGCCGACCCACGCGCGCATCACCATCGGCACCCAGTCGGAAATGGAAGCGTTCCAGTCCGCATTCCAAGCCGTGATGAAGGGCCCGGCCACCGTCGGATTCGCGCGTCCGCCGAAAACGCGCCGCATCTATGCCGACGGTCAGTCCTGGCCTAGCGTTTCTTCCTGATCCCCGCTGAATTTGGCTGGAAACTCTGGGTTTCTATCGCGCAACGGAATTTGGTCCTCATTTCCTCTGCATTTCGCAACGATCAGGGTGATGTCGTCGTGCTGTTCATGGGGGCTGAACTGTCGAACTTCCTCCACAATCGCCTCAAGAAGCGATTGTGAGGAGAGCTCACGGCTCCGCTGCAAGGCTGCAATCAGCCGTTGTTCTCCGAATTCCTCCTCGGCCGCGTTATACGATTCGGTGATGCCGTCGGTGTAAAGCGCGAGTGTGTCCCCGGGGAAGAGCCGGCATTCCCCAATCGAGCAATCCCATTCCCTGAAGACACCCAGCACTGTGGCCGTGGAATCAAGCCGTTCCACAGTGGTATCGCTCCGGAGGAGGAGTGCGGACAGATGCCCGCAATTCGCGTAGCGCAGGTGCCCTGCGTGGTCGTCATATTCGGCAAAAAAGAGCGTGGCGAAAGCGCCTTCCGGCGTGTTTTCGCAGAAGAGCCGGTTCACGGATCGCAGCATGCGTTGCGGCTGGTCGAAAGCAATGGCGCACTGACCGCGTAGATTCGCCTGCAGGTTAGCCATCAAAAGAGCGGCGGCAATTCCTTTTCCTGAAATGTCGCCGATCACGAACCCCAGCCGCTCTCCGCCGAGGTCAAGGAAGTCGTAATAATCCCCGCCAACCTTGCGAGCCTGGATGCAGGTACCGGCGTATTCCAGGGTTCTGAGGGGCGGCAATGTCTGCGGGAAAAGACGCGCTTGCACCTGTTTTGCAATTTCCAGTTCCTGGGCAGCGCGGCGCTCGGATTCCAGCTTCTCGGCAATCGCGCGCCGCTGCGCTTCGAGGGCGTGGGTCACTTCGTCGAAGCTGACCAGCGAAAAAGAATTGCCGTCGAGATCCTTGAAACGGGTGAAGATGCCGCCCCAAATGGGGGCGGGCTCTGCAGCCGACGCGGATGGGTCCGCCGGACGCGGGGCGCGCACTTGGACTTCATATTTGAGGCGCTTGAGGCGCGGACTAAAGTTGAAGCGGACTCCGCGCTTGCTCCATTCGCGGAACTTGACGATCACATCTTCGGTGACAAACGTAACCTGAGTCGGCCGGCCAATGAGCTTGTACTGTTCCGAGCCGGGCTCGGGGGCCACCAGGGTCAGGTTGGCGGTGCCGTCGGGAGGGGCGACGGTTACCCAGCGGCGGCCGGGTTGAACGCGAGCGTCAAAGATCAAATGGAAATCGAGCTGATCGAGGTAGAAGTTGAGGCTGCGATCCAAGTCGCGAACGTAGATGTTGACAGACTGGAGCCGCAGGTAAGGGTCCTGGCGATCCAGGCGAACAGCCGATGCGTCTACCCACTCGCGAGGAGAGCTGCTCATCGGCTTGATTATATGTCCGAACGCAGTTCCCGCCAGTGGTTCGCGCGTGAGACCTAACGAGTTGGCCTGGGTTGCTTCGACTCCGCCCGGTTCCCAGGTTTCTTTTGAAAGAGAGGTGTCTCAGGCGCGCGCTTCTGGTGCATGCCCATTCGCCGGCGCCTGCGGCAGGCTGCCGTGAAACTGCTCGGCTTCTGTCGAGCCCGCCAACGCCGTGGTGGAAGAATTGCCGCCCGAGACCACCCGCGCGATTTCGTCGAAGTACCCGGTGCCGACGAACCGCTGGTGGGTCACAGCTCGGTAGCCGAGCTCCTGCGCGGCGAATTCCTCCTGCTGGAGTTTCGAATAGGCAGTCATACCCGCCTGTGAATAGCCGCGCGCCAGATGGAACATGGACATGTTCAGCGCGTGGAAACCGGCCAGCGTCACGAACTGGAACTTGTAGCCCATTTTGCCAAGCTCCTGTTGGAAATTGGCGATGGTCACGTCGTCCAGCTTTTTCTTCCAGTTAAACGATGGCGAGCAATTGTACGCCAGCAGTTTGCCGGGAAACTTCGCATGAATGGCGTCGGCGAACTTCTTCGCCTCTGCCAGATCGGGCGTTGATGTCTCGCACCAGAGCATGTCTGCATATGGCGCGTACGCAAGGCCACGGGCGATGGCCGCGTCAATGCCGCCGCGGAACTGGTAGAAGCCCTCGGCCGTGCGCTCTCCATAAATGAATTCGCGATCGCGCGGGTCGGCGTCGGAAAGCAAGAGACCCGCGGAATTGGCGTCCGTGCGCGCGATGAGAATCGTGGGCACGCCGCAGACATCGGCGGCGAGGCGCGCGGCAATGAGTTTCTCGACGAATTCGCGCGTGGGCACCACGACTTTGCCTCCCAGGTGCCCGCATTTTTTTGCGGAAGAAAGCTGGTCTTCGAAATGGACGCCCGCAGCGCCCGCTTCGATCATCGCTTTCATCAATTCGTAGGCGTTCAGTGAACCTCCAAATCCAGCTTCAGCGTCGGCGACGATCGGCGCAAACCAATACGTGCCGGACTTTTTCCCTTCCGCGGATTCGATCTGGTCCGCGCGAAGCAACGCCCGATTGATGCGCTTCACAAGATTCGGTGCGGAGTCGCACGGGTACAGACTCTGGTCGGGATAGACATCCCCGGCAGTATTTCCATCCGCCGCGACCTGCCAACCGCTGCCGTAGATCGCTTTCAGCCCAGCTTGAATCATCTCAATGGCCTGATTCCCGGTGATCGCGCCCAGCGCGGGAACGTACGCTTCCGTGTGCATCAGGTTCCACAGGTGATCCGCCCCGAGCCGCGCAAGCGTGTACTCGATTTGGATGGACCCGCGCAGACGCAGTACATCCGAGTAGGAATAAGGGCGCGTGATGCCAGACCAGCGGGGATCGGTGGTCCAGTGATTGATAGGGAGATGCGTCTTACCGTTACCTTTGCCGTTAGCCCCGTTGCTTCCGTTTGCTGACATCTGCGGCTCCTTGTCCTTCTATTTTGCTTTTCTACTTTTCTGCGACTTCTATTCGAAAATTGAGAACACTTGCCTTAGATACGGGCGAAGCGAGCCTCGCCCCACAAAGAAACTTCTCTACACTGGGTCGAACTCTCCCCGGCGGATCATTTCTTCGCTGATGCAGCGGGCTTCGCGCAGCGTGGCTGTCCTCTGTGGGTCGCCGTCTTTGGCTGTCTCGCGCAGCAGCCGGTCGAGCTCTTCGTCAAAAAGATTG
>Ga0209180_10001256_pt1 | contig 12564 bp, 9 predicted proteins | sample CZO8metaG_3_FD_188355 | JGI IMG/M metagenome (GOLD analysis project Ga0209180, IMG submission 188355) | Vadose zone soil microbial communities from the Eel River Critical Zone Observatory, Northern California, USA - CZOApr15con2H2.8 metaG... | ecosystem: Environmental > Terrestrial > Soil >...
ACCTTCCGCGGCCATACCGCGCTGGACCTGGGTTCCGACGAATTCACGCGAGGCCGGCCGCACCCGATGATCGACCCAGCACTGCGCTTGCAATACCTGGCACGCGCCGCGCAAGACCCGGAGACCGCCGTGATCTTAATGGATATCGTCCTGGGGTTCTGCGCGCACCCGAATCCGGCCGCCGCGCATGTACCGGCAATCAGTCAGGTGCGAGCTACAGCAGCGGCAGCCGGACGGTCGCTGCCCGTGATCATCTCGCTCTGCGGCACCGAGGGCGATCCGCAGCGCCTCTCGATGCAGCGCAAGGCGCTCGAAGCTGCCGGTGCACTGGTCTATGAAAGCAACGTGGCCGCCGCAAGCGCAGCAGCCTCATTTGTGGAGAGGTCATAATAGCCATGCCCTTATTCGACGGCCTCTATATCCGCAACATTTTACTCCTGGGCAGGGACAGGCGGGGCACCGGCTCCCTCGGCAGTCCTGCTGCCTTAGCTTATCACAGAGACGACGAGGAAATCATCGCGCTGATGGCAGCCGCGACCAGAACCCAAAGGCCGCAGGAGCGCGAGCGTGGACGAGTCGCGCCCCTGCTGGAGGTGCTGTACAATCTGCCGCAGACGCTCATAGACGGCCGTATTTCCTGGTTGCTGCTGCCGGGAGAAGCGACCCCTTCGACCATCGTCATCCACAAGGACCTGACGAGGGAACATCTCATTCTGCTTGCCACATGGCGACTTGTGCACCTCGACCTGGAACACAGGACCAGGAATCGCTTCAGCCCGAGCTACCTCAGTGGGCTCAGGAATAGCAAGCAGGCGCGAGCACGGGCTGCTGACGCCTCTCTTGGGAACTCAGAGCCCATTGCTCCTTACCTGGAGCAGGCCTATCCCCCGCAAGCAATGGAGCCGCAACGAGCACTGTCCTGTACCGCCAGTATCGTCATCAACCGGCCCGCCGAAACCATCTTTGCCTACCTATCCGACCCGCGACATCAGCTCTTCGAGCCAGGGGATTCAGAGGGGCAGGGCGAGGAAGTCAAACACACCTACCGTTTCTTCGGCATCCCTGTCACTCTCAAAGGCCGGAGGCTTCAAGTCAAAGAAACGCACCAGCTCACTCCAGGTCCCATAGGCCTCGGTACGATCTTCGAGCAGATCAGTACATTGCATGGCCGCATCCAAAAGAGCAAGATAAAGATCAGCGAATACGAGCCGCCCAGGATCATCGCATTCACCTATGGCCCTACTCCTCTACGCTTCCGCACGATATTGACGCCCGCAAGCGGAAACACCATCCTCACCATGACTATAACAATAATAGGCAGCGGATGCCACCCCCTTATTGGGTTCTTCTGGACCTCTATGGCAAAGCAAGACCTGCAAAATGGCCTGAAGCGCCTGAAGGTAACGTTGGAAAGCCCAGAAGGATAGCTGTTCGTTGTGACAGCAGTATGGAATATGACCTTCTTCCTCTCAAAAGATTTCCCCCTACGCTACCACAACATTCCCTTTTTGACCACTACCTCATTTACTTCTCATCGAAGGCAAGGATCGTCTCCACCGCGGCGGCGTTTATGCTGTACGCGTTGACCGCGCCAGTCGCGATGTCGTGAGCTGTGCGCGGGCGCAGCAGCAGTTGCCCGGTCACCACACCCAACGGGATCAGGCTTGGCGGGTCCAGGCGTACCGGGGTCAGGTCTTCCCTGCTCTCGGCGAAGAGCCCACGGCCCAGGATATCCTCTGCGATGGTGCACAGCACCTCCCGCCGCGATCCACTATGATCAGCAACCCCCAGGAGGATCGCCAGCAAGCTGTGGCTGCGTATCCCAAAGGGTCCAAGTTGGGTATCCCCAGATGCTCCCACCTCGCCAAGGGCCACCCGCACGGTGAGATCGGCGAGGTTCACCCCGCTGAGGGTGGCATTCATCGGCTCGACCAACCGTGGGTTGGCCTCGATGTAGCTGGGACATCCGCTCGCTTCGTCGAAGAGGTAATCGAGCACCAGCGGGCCATGCCACGCGAGGGCACGGCCCAGCGCAATGAGGTGATCCCGCACCTGTGGGTGATCCACCCCCGTCCGTGCGCTATGTCCCCCGCCCACACTCACTCCTCGCGTCCGGGTGCAGTGAACGGCCAGGAGGTGGCCATATGCAAAGACCGCTTGAGCCTGGCATAACACACCGGGCGCTTCATCCTGCACGACGAGTTCGCGTGTCCCGTCGAGCAAGCCCCGCTGCTCCAAGGCGATCGCTGCACGGTCCCGCTCCGCCACACTCGTGACGCGCCAGACGCCCTGGCCTGCCGTGCTGTAATCCGTCTTGAGGTAGTAGGGGAAGCGATCCATCGCCTCCACTTCCGCACGGGTACCAATGATGGAGGTTGGTGGCTGCGGCAGGGAGAGCCGTTGCATCAGGCGAGTGAAAGCCACCTTGCCCTGCACCTGCAGGAAGGCAGCAAAATCGGCGAGCGCGACGCCCAAGCCGGTCGGCAACCTATCACGTACCTTCGCGAAGAGGAAGGCTTGCTCGTGTACTGGCAGCAGGACATCGTAGCGCTCCTGTGTGAGGTGATGGAGAACGAACTCGAGGTAGCCCAGGGGGTCTGTTCCGACAGCCGGGCAGCGATAGTAGCGCTGGATGAAGCGCGAGAAACGGCTGATACACAGCGGATTCGGGTCGCACACGTCGAGGGTATAGCCGCACCGGCTCAGGGCAGTGATCGTCTGCCGCGCCGAAAGGCTCGACCCCTCTGAAAGCAGGATACGGATGGCCGCACGGTCAGTATGCCGGCTTCCTGCCAATACGTCCCCCGGCAGCTCATTCGCCGGGGGATTGGGTGTCGTCTCGCTATGGTGAGTGGTCATGATCTTCCTTCGTACGTAGTCTGCCGCGCCACGTCTATCGTATGACGCTTGTCAATCACTCCTTGGAATCACGAGTATGAGGAAGCCGCTTAAGAAAACTGTGGAGTGTTCCTCTCGGTTCGCCTTGCCAACACTGGTGGACACGGAGAACGTGCAACCGTTTTGGCCGGTGATCCGACGCTAATCACCCCCTGCGGACGTAGCGCAAAACTGGCTGCAGAAGCGTTCAGTGCCGAGGCCACTAATGAGCAGCCTTTCTTTGGTATTACTCAGCAGTTGCTGGGTCCAGGTGGTGAAGCCGCCGTCGATCAGCTCAAACTCGGTTCCCGCCAGGTTTGTCGCGTACACATGGAAGCAGACACCAACGTAATACCCGCGCCCGGTCTCCCTATCAGGGTCAAGTTCACAGCGGACGCCTGGGTAGTTGGTTGCCAAAGGTTCCAGCACCTGTACATTGAGGGCCTGCTCCCGCCGACCTTGCTCGAGATCAGTAATGGCGACCCGCATCCCATGAACTGGGTAGCCAAGGTGGGTGGCCTCACGCAACAAACGCAAGTAAAAGGCGATCTGTTCGACAAGGCTCGTTGTCTCGAATTGAAACGAGCCCTCGTCACGCCCGGCGACGCACAGTCCAAGGAGACGAAAGTGAGGGAGCGCACCAGGGATGCTGTAAGCCTGCCCGCGTACCACGCGATGGGACGTGCAGAGCCGTACACGTTCCCGGTTCCGAGGATCAGCGCGGAGGAGACGGCGGCGGCGCGAGGCACATTCGAGTGCGAGGACATTCGTTGCGTCGGCCACCACCTCGGTGTTGCGAATCGTTGTCACGACGTTGTTCTGATCCACCGTAGCAACGGCGGCATTGGTGCCCAGCGGACAAACAGGTGATAACTCGACTGGCGTGTAAGCGTCCGGGAGCAGTGACCACACGAGGCGGTCAAAATCCGCCATCGTCAGGGGGGCTACATGAGATGGACGAACAAACCTATCCCGCTCATAGCGCTCAAGGAGTTGGCTGGGTTTAACCGCGACTACGCGACGCCGGTAGCTCTCTAAGAGGAGCGACTGCAGATCCGTTGGGGCGAGACGCTCGACAAGCACATCGATCAATTCGGGAACACCTGCCTCCCGCAGGATACGCTCAAGCATGGATTTGTCCACCGTGTCATCCTTTCTGGTCACTCGCAAAAGTTAACAACGCTCTTGTTCGTCACTACAGAGATTACCACAGTCCATTTCAGCTGTACCTCCTTCTGTAGGTGACAAAATTGTGCTTTGCCAAAGAAACACGCAGGTTTTGACGCTTCCGAAACGTCATAGGGTTGAAGGTAAAATAGACGCCCAGTAGGAAGGAAAAGAAAGCATGCTTGAACAAGGAGCACAGAGTGATTTCGCTGATGGTCCCTCCGCCAACTCCTCTGCCCAGGCAAGAGACACGCACGATGAACGTCTGCGGCGAGCGCGTGAGGGCGATGGAAGCGCCTTTAGCGAACTGGTGCGCGATTTGCAAGTCCCGCTTTGCAGCTATATAGCTCGCATGGTGGGCAACGATGAGCTGGGGCGTGACCTGATGCAAGAAACGCTCATTCGTGCCTGGACCAGCTTGCCAGAACTGCGCGTAGACCAGCACTTCAAAGCCTGGCTCTATCGCATTGCCACGAACCTGGCCCGTTCCCATCTGCGCCGCGCTCGCCTTATCCGCTGGCTCCCATGGACGCAGACGGAGGAAGGGGCTTCGCTGACGGCGCTCAGCATTGAGGGACCAGAAGAGCGGGTAAGCGAGGCCGACATCATTAGCAAAACACTCCTCTGCCTCTCCCCCCAGTATCGCACTTGCCTGCTGCTGCAAGTAGTCGGGGGATTCTCACAGCGCGACATCGCGCTTTTGCTGGGTATCAGTGAGAAGAGCGTGGGCAGCAATGTCTGCCGTGCACGCGAACAGTTCCGTCATAGCTATACCAGTTTGAAAGGGGATACAGCATGAAGACGCCGCACACACAGTCCTTACCGGTTCCCTGCACAGCGTGGGCGAATCGACTGGCCGCGCTCCATCCCAACGATCTCACGCCTGACGAGCAGACAGCAGTGAAGAATCACATCGCTAGCTGTCCCGCTTGCGCGGCAGTCTACGCTGCCTACCAGGAGGTAGACGCCCGTATCCTGAGCCTGCCAGCAGTGCAGCCGTCGCTTCAACAGATTGCTCGACTGGATGCATCGATTGCCGACCAGACCCAGAACAATCCTCGCCGGAAGCCTCCCGCCGTTGTCCAGGAGCGGCCTGCTCTGCCTGCGCGCGCGCCGACTCGCCTGGCTCGGTTAGAGCGCCGGGCGAGCCTGCTGGCAGCGGTGCTGATTGTAATAGCGTTAGCCGGGAGTGCATTCGCGCTGTTCTCTTCGCGGCATACCTCAAATTCAACCGGGGCAAAAACGTCCGGCACAGTCTATGCCGTCTCGTCCAGCGGCACAGTCTATGCCGTCGATGCTGGCAGCGGCAAGACCATCTGGAGCACGCCGCTGCATACGAAAGCAAGCGAGCAATTTCTCATCTCCGGCGGGAAAATCTTCCTTGGTTCTAGCGATTACTACCTGTACGCCCTCCAGGCAAGTAATGGCCAACTGCTCTGGAAGCGTTCCTACAAAGATCTTACGACGGTGGGCAACCAGACAGTAGAGATCGCCCCGTATCCTGCCAGCGATGGAAATGCCATCTACTTCGGAACCCCGAAGGGCATCTATGCATGGAAAACAAGCGACGGCCAGCAACTTTGGAGTTACCCGGCGCCCACGACTTGCAGCCCGCTCTCAGGTATATGTCCGCCGGAGGTAGCTACTGTCACCAATGGCATTGTCTATGCATACCTTGACGGCTTATACGCGCTGCATGCCACGGATGGCTCAATGCTCTGGAAGAATGCTGAAGTCCCGAGCGATACGACGCTCATTGTAGTGCGAAGCCATGTCTATGTCGCCTCCTACGGCCTCGGCGGTATGCGGGTCTTACAGGCTGATACCGGGCAGCCTCTTAACACACCTGACCTTCCGCGAGTCAATCATTCTGATATGATAACTGACGGGGATACTGTCTATCTCCGGAGCGGAACCGCTGGTACTTCTGATGTCTATGCTGTACGGAGCAGCGATAACACGGTGCTCTGGCACAAGCAATACAAGGTTCTTGGGCTTTCGTTCAGCGGTGTACGTGATGGCAGTCTCTACTACATCACCGAGACAACGTCTGCGTCAGGTTCCAATCAGCAGTCCTCACAACTGACTCCCATGACCGGCATATACGGGGGCACTTTGTATGCAGCAGCTTTTCAGCTCTGTGCTATCAGTGCCACAGATGGGTCGGCTCAGTGGTGCCGGCAGCTTCCCAGCAATTTTACACCACAGCTAGCGATAGCGAGCCAGGGAACGCTGTATGTTACCACAACGGGGGGTGTAGAGGCCATACGCCTCAGTGACGGCAAAGTGCTCTGGGTGGCCCTGGGGCATGTTTCGCTAGCGCGTATAGAGCTGGATTGAGATGGCGTAAACCAGAGAATAGGGCCGGGTGCGTGGACAAATGTTTACACACCCGGCCCTATTCTCTGGTTGTTGAATCAGGATCATTCCTACACAAAATGCCCGATCTGCCCATCGTTGGTCAACCAGAGCGTACCGTCCGCGCCCGCGACGATGCCTCGCAGGTTGCCCATGTCAAGCGAGCTACTCCCGTTGTCGAAGTAAGTGTTGGGCGGGAAAGGGTAGAACTTGAACGCGCCAGCGGTGGTGACGCGCCCAACCGCGACGTTCTGTGTAGCGAACCAGAGCGCACCGTCACTACCAGTGGTGATCCCGCTGGTATAGATCCGGTTAAACGGATTGGCCTGCGGAACGGGGGTAAACAGGCGCACCTGTCCATGCATCGTGATGCGCCCGATGAAGCCGCCACCGCTGAACCAGATGTTGTTATCCGGCCCGACCGTCATATCGCGCGGCTCGGCAAACTTGCCCAGGGTGAAGATCGTCACCGCACCTTGCGGCGTGATGCGCCCCATCTCGCCGAACGCGCTATAGTCCGGCAGGTAGCTCTCGATACTGAACCAGAAATTGCCATCCGGCCCCGCGATGAGCAGGTCGATGAAATCGGTCGCTTTACGCAGGGTCAGCGGAAACTCGGTGAAGACGCCGGAGGACGTGATACGGCCAATTTTGTTCACCCAGGCATAGTTCGCCCTTTCTCCCAGGCTGCTGACATCAGTGAACCAGAGATTGCCGTCTGCGCCGACGGCGATCGAACCGGGGGAGATCGTGGGCGAGGGCAAGGTGAACATATGAAAATTGCCGTCCTGGCTCATCTGGCCGAGCGCGCTGTGCCCGCCGCTGAACCTCGGCGCTTGATCGACGTTGGGGGCAAGCCTGCCATTGCCCTGGAACGCGCTAAACCAGAGTTTCCCATCGTGCCCGAAGGCGATATCGAGGGGATAGGTATTGGGTGTGGGCATGGGGAACAGGAGGAACGTGCCGGCGGGGGTGAGCTGCCCAATCGCTCCGCTAGGCTTGCCGGTAGTGAAGTTCTCGTACGCTACAGCCGGGAACCACAGGTTGCCGTCCGGTCCCAGCACGATCTGGCCGGGTAGACTGTACGGCGCGGGCACCTGCAACAGGTTCAGCTTGCCTTGAAACGTGTGCCCCCGTGCGCCGGGCGAGAGATTGCACCCCGCCAGCATGCTGACCAGGAGCAGGCACAAAATCCCTATAGATGGGAGAAAGAACAGTTTAGGCCGCGTGTACGCGCGCATCTGCATCGACATACGAGCAACTCCTCTAAAAGGAAACATCTTGCGATGATCTTATTTCTCATGAGACAGCATATGGCTGGGCATATCCGGTGCGTGCAACCGGGACTACTATGAAGACGTCCGCCGCGCGCGAATCACTCCCGAAATAGTGTGAAGTTGTTCACATGCTTGCCAGGAAACGAGCACCTGCGCGGGCACAAAAGAACAGGGCCGTAAATCAAGACAAACCATACATCTGCCTTTGAATAAGGAGAGTTGCACAAGTTTCCACGTGTACCAGAAACCTCCCCAGTGTGTCTTCAATGAGGTTTGTGTCATTTGTGTCATTTGTATCGCTTGTATCACTTGTGTCGGTTGTATCGCGTGTGCTCGTGCATAAAAAGGGGGATTTTCAGGAGACGGCTGCCATTGCCGAATTGGTCTCGTGAGTAGGCGACAGGTCCACAATCGCGTGGTATATAATAATTGAGACCCCTACGGCTTTGTGCAGATACTTGCCCGCGTTAACTATAGCAATCGAACATATTTGAAAGGCAGGCCCACAATGACTGATACTCCCGATCCGGGGCTTTTCGCCTCACCCTTGCACGTCATTAATGTCGGCGCCGACCTCTTCGCCGACGCGCTCGCTACGCAGGGCGCGCAGGTAACCCGTGTCACCTGGCAGCCCTCGGCAGGCAGCAGCGATGCATCCCTGAGCGTGTTGCTGGACGACCCACGAGTGGACCATGCCAATCAGGAAGCTGTGCAACGCATGCTCGCCGCCCGCCCGCGCCTGGTAGACGTGCGACCGGCAGGTGAGGTAATCCCGGGCATGCACAAACACCTGCTGCTGCACGCCGGGCCACCCATCACCTGGGAGCGCATGTCGGGCCCCCTGCGCGGTGCAATCATTGGCGCGCTGATTTACGAAGGGCTGGCACCGGATCTGGCAGCCGCAGAGCAACTCGCGGCGAGTGGTGCTATCGTCTTTGAGCCTTGCCACCACCATAACGCAGTTGGGCCAATGGCCGGTCTCATCTCAGCGTCCATGCCCGTCCAGGTCTTAGAAGAGCCTGTGTATGGACACCAGACGTACAGTACTCTGAATGAGGGGCTGGGCAAAGTGCTGCGCTATGGTGCCAACAGCCCCGATGTCATAGCAAAGCTGCGCTGGCTGGAGCAGGTGCTGGGACCGGCCCTGGCACGCGTCGTGCGCGCAATGGGCGGCATAGAGATAAAGACCATCACGGCGCAGGCGCTGCAAATGGGCGATGAGCTACACAACCGTAACAAGGCAGCGACCTCCCTCTTTTTCCGCGAAATCGCACCCTACCTGGTGGAGACAGGAACCTCCACCGAAGAGACGGCGCGAGTGCTGCGCTACATCCATGGCAACGATTTCTTCTACCTGAACACCTCGATGGCAGCGTGCAAAGCCATAACGCTGGCAGCGCACGGCATTCCTTTCAGTAGTGTGGTAACCACCATGGCGCGCAATGGCACGGACTTCGGCATCCGCGTCAGTGGGCTGGATGATCGCTGGTACGTGGGTCCAGCCCAGCCGGTCAAGGGGCTGTATTTCAGCGGCTACACCGAGGAAGACGCCAACCCGGATATCGGCGACAGCACCATTTCGGAGACCGCAGGCATCGGCGCGTTCGCTATGGCAACGGCCCCGGCCATCGTACAATTCATTGGCGGGACACCAGCCGACGCGCTGCGCTACACCCTGGAGATGTACGACATCACGGTTGCCGAGGACAGCCAGTATCAATTGCCGCCGCTGAACTTCCGTGGGACACCCGTGGGCATAGATATCCGGCAGGTCGTGCGCCAGAATCTGCTGCCGATCATCAACACCGGTATTGCCCATCGCCTGCCGGGCATAGGTCAGGTTGGTGCAGGCATCGTACACCCACCAATGGAGTGTTTTGTCGCTGCAGTGCGCGACCTTGCAATGAGCATGCAGGAGGAGATAATCTGAATGCTCTACCCTCCCGGTTTCTTCGGCCTCCAACTCGCCTCCGCCAGAAAGATGACCCGGCTTGCGCAGCAATCCTATCCAGAGGCAATCCTCTATGGGACAGCAATGTACCGCATTTTAGGACTCGATTGGAGTCTCGATCCACACCATCCTACCTGGCAGTCCTATCTGAGGGGATTACATCAAGAAGACACCGATGCTAATTGGAGCTACCAATTCTACCTGGAATATGCTGACCAGATCCTTTCCTACAACAAGCCGCGATGGGGCTGCTTTTCTTACGAGTACTGGACTGAGAAGCGGGTGATCCACCTTCACTTTGCGAATCTGGACGGTTCTGGATATGGACCATTGAGCCATTGGCGGAAAGAGGCACGTCTGGCCGAACTCTGGTCGATGTTTACGCACATCAAACGAGCGCATCCAGCAGCCACCGCCGTTCATGGAAGTTCCTGGCTCTACAATTTAGAGGCATATCGGCGGCTCTTTCCCATCGAATATGTATGCTCTGCGCGAGCAGATGCTCCGCACCTCATGGCGCGCTCGCTGTGGGGACAGTTTTTGCGGCACGATGGGCAGCTAAATGAAGAGAGGTCGGCATTGTTCTTCCATCGCTTGAGCCAATTACAGGAAGAGCATCAGCATGCCCAATGCTTTCCCTACCAGGTTTTACTGACAAAGGCTCCGATTACCCTCTTCTACGACTTTTATGGAATTTGAGTTCGTTGGGCAAAACCAGCTACAGCTTAGAATGATCGGAGATCGTCGAGAAGAGGGTCGGGCCAGGAATGGTTGGGACAAGTTTTTCTAACAGGGCATCATCGACGGCAACCTTAGCAGCCTCTAAAGCGGTGAAAAGCACACCGATAATCGGCTCAAAACGGCACAGTGTTGGCTGAACTGCCGGCGAGGTGGTTCGCACGCGTTCGATGATCGCGTCTGCCAGCAGCGTTGAGGGATGGCGGAAGACTCCCCCGGCTAGCACCAGCGTGAAAGCTGTCTCCTCTATCCCAACACGTCTTGCTGCAACCAGTGCATAATTACCGAGTGCCCATCCATGTTCCTGAACAATACGCATGGCAACACTATCGCCCGCATGAGCCTCATCCAGGAGAATCGGGGTCAATTGATCGGCACGGACGGTTACACGCTTCTCACGGCGGGTAAAGTGATGGAGTACTTCTTCGACCGTGTTCAGGTAAAAAAAGTCAAGTACACGCGTCGTGAGTGTTGTGGGTGGTTCAATACCAAGCTCAGAGCGGTATACGGCGTTAAGTGTCTTCTGTCCCAAATGTGAACTCCCTCCCACTTGATCTTGCCAGGTACTTGAATGCCACGTACGGCCATCATGCCCACGCGCTCCGGTACCCGCCCCCGTTCCTAAGACTACCGAAACACCGGTAGCGTCAGAAGAACCAGCGTGTAATACACCTAGCGCGTCGTTCTGCACAAAGATAGTGCGACCGAATCCACGCGCTTCCATTGCAGCCTGTAAATAAGCAAAATCCTCGGGCCAATCCGCACCCGCCATGCTGAATACGCCGGCCAGGAGATCAGATGCCTTGATCTGCGCAGCTTCTAGCGCGCTTAGAACCGCGTACTCGATATTGGCCACGGCCGCGGCAGCCGAATCCGGCCATTCTGTCCCAGGCTCAGCATTGTAGATATCACCACATCCGCCACGGCCAGCCCCCAGGATCGTCCCATCAAGCGCGGCTACAAGCGCGATAGTTTTTGTATTCCCTCCATCAACGCTCAATACGCATTGCATCTGCATTTCCCTTCTACTGTAGTAAGCGGTCGGGTAAATATTGCCTGTGTGCCGCGGCCATCTCGTCGTAAATCGCTTCCGCTGTATGCAGTGAGAAGACTAACGGGTGGCTCGCCAGGGCGCGAATAGCATCTACGCGGTTGCCACTCCACGCAGCTTCGGCAGTCAAAGCCTGGTATTCGCCGAGCATCTTCACCAACCCTACCACCTGTCGTGGCATATGCCCCTGCACAAGGGGCACAACGCCGTTGCGATCTACGTACCCAACGACTTCGACCACTAAATCGTCGGGGAAGTCCGCAATCGCACCGCGGTTAGGAACATTGACATACCAGACCTCTTTGCGGTCGTTATAGATGGCATCCATCACGTCGATTGCCAGTTCCAGCTCGTTCAACCCCCCGCGTGAGCGATCAGGATTCAGTTCGGGCACAGCGCGTGCGGCCTGCTCGCGGTAATGCGCCCAGTAATCCGGCACGTTCGCCATGATATCCTGCGCCCGCGTTGTGGGCTTTGCCCGCAGTTCTGCCAGAAGCTCGTCTTTGAAGTAGTAGTACTGGAAATAATGATTTGGCAAGGAATGCATGAGACATGCTAACCCGGTCCTGCGCAGATTGTAGAGTGGCGTTTCAGGGTCGCGGCGCATGCGTTCATATGCATCTTGCAGCAAGGAGATAAAATCCTGTCCCTCGTAGAGATGGCGCACCGACCAGGAACCATGGTTCAGCCCAATCGATACCGCATCCAGCTTATCGGGATCCAGCCCGAGCATCTCAGCATAGCTGCGGTGGTCCGTGATCGGCCCTTCGCACAACGAAACGGTCGGAATGGACGTGTGATGAGTGACAGCCTCCGAAACGATGTTAATCGGATTGGTATAATTGAAGAGTCTGGCCCTGGGACAAACCGCCTCCATATCCGCAATGATGCTTTTCATGACATGGATCGAGCGCAGCGCCATGAAGAACCCACCAGGCCCCTGCGTTTCCTGGCCGATCACGCCATACTTGAGCGGTATGCTCTCATCAAGATAGCGCGCCTCAAATCCACCAGACCGGAAACTCGTCAAAACAGCATCACAGCCCTGCAAACCTTCTCGTCGATTAGTTGTGATAGTAACAGTTAGATCTAAGCCCCTGGCACGTGCCATCTTCTGGGCAATTGTTTGTACGATCCGTAAGCGT
>Ga0209180_10001263_pt1 | contig 12525 bp, 13 predicted proteins | sample CZO8metaG_3_FD_188355 | JGI IMG/M metagenome (GOLD analysis project Ga0209180, IMG submission 188355) | Vadose zone soil microbial communities from the Eel River Critical Zone Observatory, Northern California, USA - CZOApr15con2H2.8 metaG... | ecosystem: Environmental > Terrestrial > Soil >...
AGGCCGGCGAGGCAGGCGTAGGCGAAGAGCAATCCCCAGCGCGGGGGAAGGTTGGGATTGCGGGTCTTGCAGCCACGCAGGCGCCAGAAGAGATAGATGAATCCAACGACCACGGCGGCTACCAGGGGCACGCCGAGGAAAGAATGAGTGAATCCGCGGTGATGGTTTAGGCCGAACGCTGAGCCACCGAAGCGGCTGAGGACGTCAAGGTCGGCGGCTTCGGCGGCCAGGGTTAATGTGGCGGTGGCGAGTGCCGTCTTGCGGTTGAGTCCGGCGCGGCCCATGGCGGCGCCGAATAGAAAGTGGGTGACGGGTTCCAAGGGAGCTCAACAGAGTTTAGCTGGACTCGCAGCAAATGCTGAAGTGAGAAATTAGATTGTGGAAGCGGGAAATGTCGAACTGAGGCTCATCGCGGGAGCAAACCACTCGCTCATCGGATGTACTGCGCCGCAATCCAGGCACTTCGTCACCGCAAACTGTGTCGCACAGTGGGGACAGGCGGCGCGAGTCTGGAAAGTGTCGAATGGCTGCCCGCACCGTCCGCACTTCCAGAAGTCGCCGATCGGCGGCTTGGTTTTGCACGCGGGACAGGCAAACCCTTCCCGACGCGGCAACCTTGCGAAACGTAACAGCGCCTGCGCGTGTTTCAGTCCGCTCCAGCAATTCATCAGCATGAAGACGGCGATTACCCCGAGCCAAGGGGAACGCATCCAGAAGGCGAGCCCGATGAATCCAGCCACGCCCACGAAGCCGAGGATGGTGGCTACCATCAGGCTTCGGGCGCGTCCCAGCACAAACCAGAGCAGCGAGCGCAGGATCTGGCCGCCATCGAGGGGATAGATAGGCAGGATGTTGAATACCAGCAGGCCCAGGTCGATGAAAAAGACCGCCCGCAGCAAAGCACGGGCATTGGGCATGGTCGCGGCCCATCCGAGCGATCGGCTCAACAGCCCGAGTCCCAGCAAAACCGGCAGGAGCGCGACATTCACCAGCGGTCCGGCCGCGATACTCCAGAGGGTAGCGCCGGGCCGCGGCGGCGGATTTACATAGGCCACGCCGCCGAGGGGCCAGAGCACGATCTGGTTCGCCTGTCCCCCAACTTGCCGGCAGGCCAGCGAGTGGCCGAACTCGTGCAGCGTCACAATTAGAAACAGCGCCAGATACTCCAACACGTTCCAGGTGACGGAAGAATACCTCCCGTTTCGGCTCTGGATTTCAAACGCCGCCACCAGAAACCAGGACCAGTGCAAGAACACATCAATTCCTGAGAAACGAAACAGGCGAATCGACCCTTGGCGCGCGCTGGGCATTTGCGATTTATAACACAGCGGTAAGCAGCAGGAAGGTGACTGGAGGGTGACGGGTCGGAGGACTCCCTGACCTGGAGTCTTATGCACTGCCTAGAGGGGCAAGCCCCGTCTCTACGGCACAGTCATGCGGTACCACCAGCGGTAACCATCGTCATGCGGGTACCACCAGGGACAGCGCATCGGGAACCATCGTCATGCGGGCGGGAAGGCGGCCTAGCAGTTCGCCATCGGCCTCGACGTAAACACGGTCGTCCTTGTGCCCGTCGCTTTTCTCCGGCAACTTACAGACGACCTCCGAGCAGCTGACCAGATCGATGCCGTCGATATTCCATTGGCGGCCGAGGAGCGCTCCGGCCACATATTGCAGATAGGCATTGCGGCTGGCGGTGCGGCACATGACGGCGCGCAGATCGCTGCAGTCGAGCGACGCTCCGGGAACCAGTTCGCGCAGAATGTTCCCGAAAAAGCGGATTCTTACCGCCAAGAGTTCAGTCAGCAAGGCGCGCTGGCGCAGACCGCTTCCGTTTGCATACTCCACCTCGAACCGGCGCATGCGATGAGTCGCCCACAACTGCCAGGCTTTGAGGTAGTAGGCGGTCATGCCCGAGCGCTTTTTGAGTTCCGCCGTCAGTTTGTAGAACAGGTGCGCGTCCACGCCGATTCCGGCGGCGACGGTGAAGTAGCGCGCGGCGGCTTGGCCTGAAAAATTCTGATACTCGATACGGCCCAGAGGAATGCGCCGGACTTTGCCCTGCAGCGCCACGTGCGCCGCGGCGCTGGGGCGGAGCGGAATTGCCAGGTCGTGGGCCAGAGCGTTCGCGGTGCCGAACGGGAGAATGGCGAGCGCGACGGGCGTGCCTGCCAATCCCTGAATGACATCGTGGATCGTGCCATCGCCCCCGCAGGCAAAGACGGTGTCGCTGCCGGCCGCCACAGCGCAGCGGGCGTGGTCGGTCGCTTCGTGGCTGGAACGGCAAACCGTCAGTTCGGTGCGGACACCGGCCGACTGGATGATGCCAATGGCATGGTTCAGTTCCGCGTCGCGCTTTATTCCACGGCGGCCAGAGTTGGGATTGAACAGAATGGTGGCTTTATTCATGCGTCGGCTAGCTCTGCTTTGAGTTTAGCGCACACCCCACTCCAACATGCCGATGAGGTTAGCGGGCGGTTGCTTCCGCGGCCAAGTCTGCACTATGCTTACGCGCAATGTTTTTGGGACGTTCGTGTCAATCACGATGGATGTCCGATTGGTTCTTTTCAGGAGGAGGTCTGCATGAAACTGCTGACTAGGTTCACTTTGAAACCTTGCAACCTTGAAATTTTGAAACCTGTCGTCCTCGCGATCGTTATTAGTCTAACAATCATCATTAGTCTCACAATTAGTCTAACAATCATTGCCTCCGCTCAGGATCACCCCATGGCAACAGCGAAGCCGGTCACGATGATGACGGGCCTGGGCGATTTGCACCATCCGGTTTCAACCAAGAACGTGGGAGCACAGGAGTTTTTCGATCAGGGCCTGCGCCTAATTTATGCGTTCAACCATGACGAGGCCGCGCACTCATTTCAGCAAGCGGCGGCGCTTGATCCGAAGCTGGCGATCGCTTACTGGGGGATTGCCGAGGCGGTTGGACCGAACTACAACGATCCGGCAAGCGCGGACCGTTTCAAGCAGGCGCACGAGGCCATTCAGAAGGCGGTGGACCTGAGTGGCAACGCCTCCGACGCCGAACGCGACTACATTTTGGCGATGGCGAAACGCTTTCCGGCCGATCCGAAGTCCGACCTGCGCAAGGCTGCGGAAGAGTATCGTGACGCCATGCGCGAAGTGGTAAAGAATAATCCCGACGATCTCGATGCGGCGACGTTGTTCGCCGAATCGGGGATGGACCTGCATCCGTGGGGACTATGGCATCGTGACGGGACGCCCGAGGACGGCACGGAAGAGGTCGTCGCAACTCTGGAGTCGGTGATAAAACGCGATCCCAACCACCTGGGTGCGCTCCATTACTACATTCACACCGTGGAAGCGTCGAATTCCCCGGAACGGGCGTTGGCCGGGGCGAACCGGCTCGCTTCGCTGGCTCCGGCCGCGGGACACATCGTGCATATGCCAGCGCACGTTTACATCCGCACGGGAGATTACGCGGCGGCGGTGAAAACGAACGAAGAAGCGGCGGCCGTCGATCGAGCGTACATCCAGAAGAGCGGCGTGCAGGGCATTTATCCGATGATGTACTACAGCCACAATCTGCATTTCATCGCCATGTGCTCGGCCATGACGGGAGACTACGCGGAATCGCACAAGGCCGCGGAGATGCTGGCGGCGCATGTGGGGCCGGCCGTGAAGGACATGCCACCGCTCGAAGGATTCATGACGATCCCCATGGCCGTGAATGTGCGCTTCCACAAGTGGGACGCAATTCTGGCGATGAAGGAGCCCAGCGCGGAGATGAAGACTACGGTTGGCTTCTGGCACTTTGCGCGCGGAATGGCGCTGGCGGGGAGAGGGAAGATCAACGAAGCGGAAGCGGAATACAAGATCGTCGCCGAGGCCGAAAAAGCGACGCCGCCGGATGCGATTTTCCAAATGCCCATTAACAACAAGACCAAAGACATTCTGAAGATTGCGGAAAACGTTCTTGGTGCACAGGTGGCGCTGGCGAAAAAAGATAACGCTGCCGCGGTGAGTATGCTGCGCGAGGCTGTGACCGTGCAGGACACGCTGCTCTATGGAGAGCCGCCGGATTGGTTCTTTCCGGTGCGCGAGTCGCTGGGCGGAGTGTTGCTGCTGAGTGGAGATGCCAAAGGAGCGGAGCAGGTGTTCCGGGAGGACCTGGCGAAGAACCTTCGTAACCCGCGGTCGTTGTTTGGATTGCATCAGTCGCTGAAGACCCAGGATCGAAATTCCGATGCGTGGTTTGTGGAGCAGGAGTTTCGCAAGTCATGGAAGGGCGGAGCGGCCGAGTTGAAGGTGGAAGATTTGGTGTAGCGGCGCATGGCTTGCGATCAGAGTCACGCGCGGGAGAATGTGTGGTGGCGGGGCTCCGCCCCGCCGTGACGGGGCAGCGCCCCGTCACCACACGAACATGTGTTTGGGTCACGGCACCGATGATTGCGCTCTCTCGATGGAATAGACGCAGTGTGGCAGGCCTCGCCAGTTCACTTCTTTCCAGACCGTCATGCCGACGCGCTCAGCAACGTGGCGTGACCGCACGTTTTCGGGGCGAATCAGGGAAATCAGGCGCTCGGTTTTCAGATGTGCGAGTGCCCAGTCGCGGCAGGCAATGGCGGCTTCGCTCGCGAGACCCTGCCCCCAGAAGTCGCGGCGCAGGTGGTATCCGATTTCGTAGAGGCGCTCGCCTTCGACCTGCTGCAGGATGATTCCGCAATCGCCGATGATTTCCCGAACCTTGGAACCTTCCGTCTTCGTCAACTCCATGGCCCAGAGGCCAACGCCGTCGTCCTGGTAGCGCTGGCGGTTGCGTTCAATCCATTGCTCGACTCCGGCGCGATCATAGGGCGCAGGATAATAACGCATGGTTTCGGGATCGGAGAGGACTAAGGCGAGGGCGTCGACGTCTTCGGGAGTGAATTCCCGCAGCAGCAGGCGGGTGGTTTGGAGAATCTTCATCGTTCAAAATCTTGTAGTGGAATTCAGAATACACGTACTCGTCCCATAGACAAGCGACTGAGGGTTATTGGTGAAACGGCGATGTTTTCGATAACAACCGACAGGAGGGCCGGTGTCTGCTAATCAGTTGAACAGGGTCGGAAGTCCAATGTTACTGCGACAGCACCTGTGTGGTCGTCCAAGCCTAGCTCTTCTTGGCATCCACAGGCTGGAAGCATGGAACCGTACTTCAGCAAAAATAGTTCCCAAAGCTTACTGGTATAGATTTGACCGCGCTTGATAGGAAGGTCTTTCAATATTTCCTGTCGAGCAGGCTCGTCCAAACCTACAACGTTGACACTCCTGACGTAAAACTGCTTGCCCTCATCCATGTCGATATTAAGTGCGATCATCTTCTTCTCATCGTCAAACTTGGTATCTGGAACAGAGGTAAAGTTGATGTAGCCCCTGTCTCCGTAGGCTTTACGGAGATTCTCCAGTCCCTTTGCGATCTTTTCGCGGCTGAAGATGTCGCCATCGTTGATCGGGAAAAGACCGCGCAACGCGGCAACGTCGCTAATCACCTTGTTGTTCTTGAACGTGATCTCGCCCAAGGTGTATTGCAAGCCCTCTTCCACCTGAAAGCTGAGAGCCATGCGCTGACTGGCGGGACTGCTGGTCAACATCCTTTCTTGGCCGCTAACCTGCACCCTAAAGTATCCATGATCTTGCCAACCGGCTTTTACTCTTTCCACCGCTTCATCGGTCACTCCGTCAAGAGAGTTCCCGTATGTTCGATGCTTGATCGAAGCGGCGATCTGGTCTTGGTCCGAGGTAGGCATTTGGAGTAAGCCCGAGAAGGTCACCGCGGCGATCGAGATTTCGGCACCGACAGGCTGCTTGTCAACGGAGGCGGACGCTGAGTGTGGTGGGCAAGGTGCACTCTGTGCCTGAACGCGCGGCTTGTCAGGCAACAGGCAAGCGGCGGTGAAAATTACGATCTGCGCAACTCGGCTGCGCATGGTGGCATTATAAGCCCGTTGGGGTTGTTGACGAAATCTCGCGTTTACGCCAACTATCCCAAATGTAGTCTGGCAATCGGCGGGGTTAAACTCGGAGCATGGCGGAGATGGGACGGGTGCTGGTGATACTTGGCGTGGCCCTGGTGGTGATTGGGGGCATCGTCATGCTGCTGGGGCGGACGGGGTTGCCGCTTGGGCGGTTGCCGGGCGACTTCCTGTATCGCGGCAAGAACACTACTTTCTATTTTCCGCTGGCGAGTTCCATCCTGATTAGTGTCGTGCTCTCTATTGTTCTCTTCCTGATTGGGCGGATGAAGCGGTAGAGTGGAGCTGGTCCAATAATGGTTCTCAAAGCAGGCTGTCCGGCCCTCAGGGGCTAAAGCCCGCATTTTTATCGTCCTGAACGGCATGGCTGAAGCGTGCCCCTACTCACAACCAGAGAGACAACTATTTAGTTGACACTTGTCAACTATTCAATTTACACTGAAGAATGATCGGCGGCTTCCGGCATAAAGGGCTTGAAGAGATCTACCGTACCAGCAAGACACGCCGGATCGGCGCCGACCATATCGGGAAGTGCGTGCGCATCCTGCAATTGCTGGACGTAGCGGGGAAGCCGGAGGATATGAACGTCGCAGGCTTTCGCTTCCACGGCCTGCAAGGCAGCCCGAAACGCTGGTCGGTGCGCGTGACCGGGAATTACCGGATCACTTTCGGCTGGTCGGGCGAACACGCTTTGGATGTGGATTTTGAAGACTACCATTAGGGAGGAAATATGGAGAGAAAGAACGGGCTGCCGCCGGTCCATCCGGGCGAGATCATCAAGGAAGATATCCTGCCGTCGGTCGGGCTGTCGGTGACGGCGGCGGCCAAAGCTCTGGGCGTGTCCCGCCAGATGCTCCATGACATTCTGGCGGGGCGCAAACCCCTGTCTGCCGTCATGTGCCTGAAGGTGGCCCGCCTGTTTGGCGGCTCACCGGAAGTATGGATGCGGTTGCAGGCCGCCTACGACCTGAAAAAATCTGAGCAAAACAAGAAGGTCATGGCTCGCGTCGCGCGGATAGTGCCTGTCAAGCTGGCCGAAGAAGCTCGGGCCTGAACTAAGTCGAGGACTGTGCATGCCGCCGCCAAATCCATAGGTCCTTCCCCTCGCTCAGGGTCAGGATGACATCCCAAATTTATGACGACGGTATGGATTTATGCAGCAGAGTAAACTGAAACGTCTTCACTGAAAAAATCACTGCGTACAGTTTATGGAGATGGCGGACCAACTCGGGTTCCAGTTTCGTCCTCCGGAGCGGCGTGTCTGGACGGTGCGGGCTTTGGTGTCCGCGGTGCGCTCGCACATTGAGAGCGAGTATTCGGATTGCTGGGTGGAAGGTGAAATTTCGAACCTGCGCATTCCCGACTCCGGCCACTTGTATTTCACCCTTAAGGAAGAGTCAGCGCAGATTCGCGTGGTGATGTTTCGCTCGTCGGCTAAGCTGCTGCGGTTCCGTCCGGAGAACGGATTGCACGTTACCGTGCGCGGACGGATCACTGTGTATGAAGATCGCGGGGAGCTGCAGATCTCCGCTGAATTCATGGAGCCTAAGGGCGCGGGCGCTCTGCAGTTGGCGTTCGAACAATTGAAGGCGCGATTGCAGGCGGAAGGATTGTTCGAGGCGTCGCGAAAAAAACCGATCCCGCCGTTGCCGCAGAGAATTGGCATCATCACTTCACCGCAGGGGGCGGCGCTGCGGGACATTCTGAACATTCTGGCGCGAAGGCATCAGTCGGCGAATGTGCTGATCTATCCGGCGCAGGTGCAGGGAGACTCGGTGCCGGGCGAGGTGATGGCTGGGCTTCGACACTTCCATCAGCAACTGCGACATCAAGACTCGCGCCGCGGCGGCGCGGTCGAGGTCATCATCATTGCGCGCGGCGGAGGCTCGGCCGAAGACTTAGCCGGATTCAATCATGAGGGCCTGGCGCGAGCAGTTGCCGATTCGAAGATTCCGGTGATTTCGGCGATTGGGCACGAAACGGATTTCACGATTGTGGATTTTGTCGCCGATCTGCGCGCGCCTACGCCGTCGGCGGCGGCGGAACTGGTGATCCGGTCGCGACAGGAGATCGAAGCCCAGGCGGAGGATTTGTACCGGCGGCTGGAGCATGGGTTGCGGTACCGCCTGCTGATGGCGCGTCAGGAACTGACCGAGCGCGCACAGCATGGAGCATTTGCGCGCATGATGGACGGCATCCATCGTCGCCAGCAGAAGCTGGATGAACAGCGCTTCCTCCTGGAGAAGGCCGAACGCCAGTTATTGGAGCGATGTCATCGGCGCTGCGAAAATGTCTTCGCCGCCGTCCGACACTATGACGCGCGACGCCGTCTGGCCAACGTGCGGCAGCAGCTCGAAGCTCAAGTTGCGAACCTGACATCCGCCGCGCATAGGCGTTTGTTGGAATGCCGCGGGGCGCTGGATCGCCAGACCGCCAGCCTGGAGGCGCTTTCACCGATGGCAATTTTGAATCGCGGATACGCGCTGGTGTTCGATGCGAAAGGCCAGCTGCTGAAAGATGCGGCGCGACTCAATGCCGGGGACGAGCTGTCGGCGCGCCTGGCTCGGGGACGGGTTCGCGCTCGCGTGACCTCGACCGAGCGAGGCGAACCTTAATCCGGCGGGAATCCGTCGTGGCTGCATTAGAATGAAGGCCAATTCAACTTTTGACTCAAATATCGACGTGAGGGTGGCGTGACGCCGTCGCTGGTCTGGTCGCACATCTCGGTTATCTCGATCATCGATATCGTGCTGGTCGCGATCCTGATCTACCAGTTTCTGGTGCTGGTGCGGGGCACGCGGGCTGCGCCCATGCTGGTTGGAGTGGCTGCGCTTGGGCTGGCCTTCTATTTCGCGCGGCTGGGGGAATTGCGGACCCTGAACTGGCTGCTCAGCACGTTGCTGCCGTATGTTGTTTTCGCGCTGATCGTCGTCTTCCAGTCGGAGATCCGGCACGCACTGGCAAATCTCGGGAGCCGCATTTCGCTGATGCGAGCTTCGAGTTCGGTGGCCGACGTTTACGACGATATTGTTTTGGCGGCGAATCTGTTTTCGCAAAATCAGACGGGCGCGCTGATCGTGATCGAGCGTGAGATTGGGCTTCGCACCTACATCGAAAGCGGCGTGGCGTTGGATGCCAGGCTGTCGTATGACCTGCTGGCCACAATATTTCGGCCGAGCGCTCCGCTGCATGACGGCGCCGTGATTGTGCAGCGCGACCGCATCGCGGCCGCCGCTTGTTTCCTGCCGCTGTCGATGAACCCCGTGCTTTCGACGCAACTGGGGACGCGTCATCGCGCGGCGATTGGGATCACGGAAGAAACCGACGCGGTCGCCGTCATCATCTCGGAGGAGACGGGCACGATCAGCATGGCGGTAGCGGGAAGCATTGAGCGCGAGTTGACGGTGGAGCGTCTGCGCGAACGGTTGAGCCATCTGCTGCGCCGCTACGCTCCCGCGCCATCGCTGCCGAGTCCGGTGGAGGAAAGCTTTATCGAAGAGGAGCCGCCCAGTTCGCATCCCTCCCGCAGGCAGGATGCGGGTCTGCGCCCCGGAAGGGACGACTGACGATGCCGAGTTTTTTTCATCGCAGCTTTTTCCAGCGTATTTTCGTTCATAACATCGGACTCAAGCTGGTTTCCCTGTTACTCGCCATCGTCCTGTGGTTCCGAGTGGCGCGCGATCCCATCGCCGAAGTCGAAATGAGGGTTCCAATCGAGTTCCGTAATCTTCCCGATAGTCTGGAGGTCGATTCCGCCAGCTTCACCGAAGCGCAGATTCGGGTACGAGGGCCGGGGCGCGTGATTCATCGACTGCAGGTTGCGGATGTGCGTGCGGAGATTGATCTGGCCAGCGTCCGCCCGGGGGAACGGACTTTCGATTTGACCGGCCGGCAGGTTCATGTGCCGCAGGAAGTGGAAGTCGTGCAGATCATACCCGGGCAGTTTCACCTCTCCTTCGATAACCGCGCGACCCGCGTCGTCGAGGTTCGACCGAGCGTGACCGGAAATTTTGCGAGCGGCTTGCGAGTGGCGCAGCGGATCGCCGACCCGCCGAATGTCATGATCACCGGACCTCGTCGTCGCGTCGAAGCGGTGGAGGCCGCGATCACGGATCCGGTAGATGCCAGCGGAGTCATGACGCGGGCTACTTTTGTTACGCAGGCCTATGTCCCCGATCCTCTGATCCAAGTTGTACACCCCACTCCGATTCGCGTGACGGTTATCATGGAAGGCCCGGGAGACGAGAAAAAATAAGGTTCAGTTTTTCTTCCCCGGTCCTCGGTCCTCGCATGACGCAAACCAGACAACTCTTCGGAACTGACGGGATTCGTGGCGTGGCGGGGGAATTCCCGCTGACGCGCAACAGTGTCTATTGGATTGGGCGGGCGCTGGGTCACGATCTGGCACGCGTGAATGCCAAGGCGCGGGTGGTGATTGGGCAGGACACGCGCGTCTCCAGCCGATGGATTGCCGACCGATTTCTGCAAGGGCTCGCGTCGGTGGGGGTGGAAACGCGCAGCGCTGGCGTGATTACCACGCCGGGCGTCGCGTTCCTGGCGCGCTCGCAAGGGTTCGATGCCGGGGTCGTGATTTCCGCTTCGCATAATCCGTGGACCGATAATGGGATCAAGATTTTTTCCGGCGATGGCTACAAGCTGCCGGACGCTCGCGAACTGGCGATTGAAAAAGAGATTTTCGCGCTGCTACAGGCGGATGCAGCTCCGGCGCCGGATTCCACGCCAGAGATTGCGAGTCTTCCCGGGGAGGAAAGCTTGCGCCACGCTTATGTTCGCTGGCTCACGGGCGCGGTTTCCACCGACTTGAGCCGGCTTCGCGTGGCGGTCGATTGCGCCAATGGCGCGGCGACTGCGGAAGCTCCGGAGTTATTCGGGGCGCTCAAAATCAACACGACCTTTCTGCACTCCGCGCCAGATGGAGAGAACATCAACGAGAATTGCGGTGCGCTGCATCCGGAAGCGGTGGCGCGCTTTGTCGCCGAGAGCCAGGTCGCCGAGGGACGTTTTGATGTGGGTGTTACTTTTGACGGCGATGCCGACCGCGCGCTTTTTTGCGATGCCAATGGGCGAGTGGTGAACGGGGATGCGGTTCTGTTGCTGGCGGCGCGTGAGATGCAGTCGCGCGGCACGCTTGCCAATGCGACCGTGGTGGCGACGACCATGTCGAATATGGGATTGGAGTTGGCACTCAAACGATCTGGCATAAGAATGTTGCGCGCCAATGTCGGCGACAAGTACGTGCTCGAAGAAATGCAGCGTGTTGGAGCTACGCTTGGCGGCGAACAGTCGGGCCACATACTGTTTCGCGATGGGGAGGCGACCACCGGCGACGGACTGCTGACCGCGCTCCGGGTGCTGGAGATTATGGCCCGGACAGGTAAGCCTCTGGCCGATCTGGTGGGCGATCTGAAGGTGTTTCCGCAGACGATCCGGAACGTGCGGGTCCAAAAGAAAATCCCCTTCGCGCAGATTCCAGCGGTGCAAGCGGCGATTACTGCGGCTGAAGGGGAACTCGTCGACAACGGCCGAGTGGTTGTACGTTACTCCGGCACGGAAGCGCTGGCGCGAGTGATGATTGAAGCGGAGTCGAAGGAGCAGATGGACCGGCTTGCGGAATCGATCGTCGGGTCGATTCAGTCGGCGCTGGGCGCTTAGAAAATCCGGCGTCGGGATACATTTGGGTCATCTGAAAAATTGGTCGGAATTCGTCACCTTTCTGCCGACGACACGAACTTTCTGCCCGCGGGCAAGAAGGTTCTTCGCCACTGCGTGTCCGATGTTGCCGCTTGCTCCAAGAACAACGTACATATTGACCTCCATTCAGAGATTGTATGCAGCGCGATTAGTTTGGGCTACACGGAGACGGGGAGCGGTCTCGCAATGTGCTGGGGTGTCGCTCCAGGCCTTGAATCACGCCGACCCGATGATCAAGATCAAAGGCGGCGGGCGGGGGCACCCGCCCCACGTTAACCCGTAAACTTACGGGCTATCACTTAAGTAACCTCGTCCTCCAGCACCTTCACAACTAATCTTTCGGTGCTGGGGGTTTGTATGTACATGAACAATACATTCACCAAATCGCTATTAACCCTGGCAGTCGGGGGACTGATGCTCGCGGGTTCCGCCTCTGCTCAAACCTCAACTAGCACCTCGGGTGCGGGCCCTGGCGTTGTCGATCCCGGCCATCCACGGGTCAATGAAGTAAACAAGCGCCAACAAAATCAGCAAAGGCGGATTGGGAACGGCATCAAGAGCGGGAAATTGAATTCGCAGCAAGCGTCCAACCTCGAGAAGCGCGAGGCCAGTGTACAGAAGCGTGAACAGAAGGACATGGCGCGACACAACGGCCATCTCACCAAGGCGGAGCAGAAAGGGATCAATCGTCAGCAAAATCGGATCAGCAAGAGCATCTACAAAGACAAGCACCAGTAATCCGGCGAGACGGTACGAGATCGAAGCGAGGGACAGCCGCAGGCTTGCTGCGGCTTTTCTTTCGTGCGGGCTTGCAGGTTGGAAG
>Ga0209180_10001280_pt1 | contig 12452 bp, 9 predicted proteins | sample CZO8metaG_3_FD_188355 | JGI IMG/M metagenome (GOLD analysis project Ga0209180, IMG submission 188355) | Vadose zone soil microbial communities from the Eel River Critical Zone Observatory, Northern California, USA - CZOApr15con2H2.8 metaG... | ecosystem: Environmental > Terrestrial > Soil >...
CCTGCGACATGCCGCGGTATTGGCAGGTCTGCTGTTCAGTTGCTGTCTATTCGGATTCACACAATCGCGTATGACGGTGCGCCGCGAAGTACAGCGCGATGTCTCTCCGCCCTTGCGCGAAATGATCAAGTTGATGCCGCCCCCCTCGTTACTCAAGCACGAAGCCAAACCCGTTCGACGGATTCCCTTACCTCCCGGTTTGGGCATACAGGGACAAGGACAGGCGGAAGATTCCGTCCGTCAGCAAAGCGTGGTTCCGTTCACGCCCGTGGTGGGCACCAGCTTTGAAGGTCTGGGCGCGGGTCAATACGGGTTCACCGTTAACAGTGCTCCCCCGGACACCAACGGCGCGGTCGGCGCGACGCAATATGTGCAGTGGGTAAACGAATCGTTCGCCATTTTTAACAAGACCACGGGCGCGCTCGTCGCCGGGCCCACCGCGGGCAATACCTTGTGGGCAGGATTCGGTGGCGGATGTCAGACGAACAATGACGGCGATCCGGTCGTTCTCTATGACAAGCTGGCGCAGCGATGGGTCTTCAGTCAGTTCTCCGTTTCGACCACGCCTTTTTTGCAATGCATCGCCGTCTCCACCACGTCAGATGCGACCGGCAGTTACAACCGGTACAGCTTCCAATACAACAATTTCGACGACTATCCCAAGATGGGCGTTTGGCCCGACGGCTACTACGAAACTTTTAATATGTTCAACGGCAACACGTTTGTGGGCGCCGATGCCTGCTCCTACAACCGCACGGCCATGCTGAATGGACAGTCCGCGACCCAAGTCTGCTTCCAGCAGAATTCATCGGTCGGCGGACTGCTACCCTCTGATCTGGAAGGTACCACTCCTCCGCCCGCGGGCTCTCCGAACTATTTGCTGTTTTTCGGAACGAACAACCTGAATCTCTACAAATTCCACGTGGACTTCACCACTCCTTCGAACTCAACCTTCACTGGGCCAACAGTGATCAACGTGGCCGCGTTTACTCCTCTGTGCAACGGAGGAACTTGTGTCGTGCAACCCAGCACCACCCAGCGTCTGGATTCACTCGCCGACCGTCTGATGTACCGGCTTGCCTATCGCAACCTTGGCTCGCACGAGTCACTGGTCACGAACCACTCTGTATCCATAACCGGTGGGGGCGGCGTGCGCTGGTATGAGATTCAGAATCCCAGCGGCACGCCCAGTCTGGCCCAGCAAGGCACGTTCGCTCCGGACGCAAGCTATCGCTGGATGGGCAGCATTGCGATGGATCAGACGGGCGATATGGCCGTCGGGTACAGCGTGTCGAGCAGCACCATTCGTCCCTCGGTTCGATACACCGGGCGCGTCCCGACCGATCCAGCGGGCACGATGGAAGCGGAGGTCAACGTAGTCACCGGCGCAGGATCGCAGACCGGCGGCCTCAGCCGTTGGGGCGACTACAGCGCTATGACAGTGGATCCGGTGGACGACTGCACTTTCTGGTACACGCAGGAGTACATGAAGACTACCGGCAGCTTCAACTGGAACACACGCATTGCCAACTTCAAGTTCCCGGGCTGCGGCGGCGTGGTGACGCCCGACTTCACGATTGGCGCCTCCCCGTCTTCGCTGACCATCACACAAGGCGCAAATGGTACCAGCACCATCACCATCACCAGTCTGAACGGCTTCAATTCCGCGACGACACTTAGCGCTTCCAATTTGCCGAGCGGCGTGACAGCGGCCTTCTCTCCCAACCCGGTTACTCCACCCGCTAACAGCAGCGCCACTTCGACATTGACGCTGACTGCTTCTGCCACGGCGACAACTGGCACAACCAATGTGACGATCACGGGGATCTCGGGCTCGCTCACTCACAACACGACAATTTCCTTGACCGTGAATGCGTCAGGCGGAGGAGGACCACAGAACGCGGTGTTCGACCCTACGCTTAGAGCGCCGAAATGTGCGACGGTAGGCTCGTCCTGCGATTCGGGTCCGACTCTGTTGTTGGGTCGCGGCACGATGAGCGGCGGAGTTGAAGTGAACCATCCCAACACCATCAATAGTACCTGCGTTGACGGCAACTCGGGAACCTTCCATTCCGACGAATCGAACGATCGCATCGTGGTCGCCAGTACCAACGGCGGATCGCTAACGCACGGCAATACCGCAACGGTCAGCGCGACGATTTGGGCCTGGACCACGCCCTCGTCGGACCACCTCGACCTCTACTTCGCTGCCAACGCGAACAGTCCGTCATGGGTTCTGATCGGGACCATTACTCCTACAGTCGCCGGCGCTCAGACCATTTCCAGGACATTCACTCTTCCGACCGGCAGCTTGCAGGCCGTGCGGGCGCAATTCCGCTATTTGGGAAGCGCGTCTTCGTGTACAGCGGGCTCCTTCAACGACCATGACGACCTGATCTTCGCTGTGAACTAGCGGCAAATTGGTCGCCAACAATTCGAGCCGGTCCCGTTAAGGACCGGCTCGATCTCTTTCAGAATTACGACACAGGACTACGCGCCGGCGCTGGCCCCGCGCGCGCCTTCGCCGCATACCTTGACGAAGGCGTCGACGACGCCACTTTGGAACTTTTCGCCCGCGGCCGCCGCGATCATGCCTTCGGCTTCCTCGGGTGACATAGCCTTGCCCTCTGGGGCAGTGGTCAATCGCAGATACATGTCAGCCACTGCCAGAATGTGAGCCTCGATCGGTACGTTCACCGCCCGGGCGCCCTGCTCCTCGAGAATCTGCTCTGCCACAATAATCGGGATGACGCGGCGCAAGGATCCGCCCATGGCCTGAGCGCGCGGATCCTGCTTCCGGTTCTTGCGGAAGCTGGCGACAATCTCGTGACGCGTTATGTCGGCCGCCTTGTAGAGCATGTCGTGGCTGATTCCGAGCACGTTCAGGCTGCGTAGCAGTATGGCCGAACGCAGCAGTTCGATACGGTCCGAGCCCATACCCATCACATGGGCCATGCGGGTAGCAAGATCCAGAACTTGCTGGTTTTCACCCTGGGTATATTGCTCGTTTGCCAGAAAATGCTGCAAAACGACCAGCAGGCCACTGAAACTGTCGCGGATGTCATTGGTCATCGTCTGCTTGCGCTCGTACAGTGTGCCCATCACGTAACCGGTGACCGCCAGAATTCCAGCCCAGATAGCGAAATTGAATAACCGCTCTCCCGGCAGCGTGAGAGTGGGATGAGCCGGTACCAAGTTGTTCACGAAATTGAGCAGGATGACCACAAATATGCAGGCAAAGGCAGTCAGCGTCGCGTGGCGTCGTCCGAAGAAATAGGCGGAGTAGAGGGTCGGAAGGAAGTAAAAGCACAGCACCATGGGCAGGGAGTCGGCAAAGAATTGCAGCGTGGCGGCGATGAGGAACAGCGACAGCAGTAGAAACAGTTCTCTGATGACTTTACTCATGCATGAACCTCAAGCCGCAATCCGCGTTCGCGCGGACAGACCTCGGATGCCGAACATAGAGAGACAGACACTTCTTCCGCCACAACTGGAATGGTGAGGCACGTTGGGGTAGGAACAAAATTACCGAGGTAACGAGGCAAGCCCATTTTCAAGCGAGAATCCGCAGACAAAACCTGCCTGAACGAAGTCTAAGGGAGCGTCCACCGTATGCATCAGGCTTGCGACTGAAACAGGTGGATGAGCCAATATCCTCCGCCGGCCATCAGGGCAGAAGCAGGGATGGTCACGATCCAGGCCCACACGATCCGTCTCGCCACTCCCCAGCGCACGGCCGAAAAGCGGTGGACAGCGCCCACTCCGACAATGGCGCCGGTGATGGTGTGAGTAGTCGAGACCGGAATCCCAGCCAAAGCGGTGCCGAATAAAGTGATGGCCCCAGCACTCTCCGCGCAAAAACCGCCCAAGGGCCTGAGCTTGGTAATTCTCTGGCCCATGGTATGAACAATGCGCCAGCCGCCAAAATAAGTCCCCGCGGCGATGGCAGCGTGAGCGGACAGAATGATCGGCCAGTGAAACTGCCCCCAGTTCGCCAGCATATCCTGCTTGCTCATGAAACCACCGGTGTACATAGCGCCGGCGATGATGCCCATCGTCTTCTGGGCGTCGTTGCCGCCATGCCCGAGACTGTAGCAGGCGGCCGAGAGCAGTTGCAGCTTGCGAAACCAGCTGTCCACCTGTTGAGGCGCCTTACGACGCAGCAGCCAATACGCACTGGTCATGAACAGCAGGCCCAGAGTCATGCCCATCACGGGCGCAATCACGATGAAGATCAGAGTCTTGTACCAGCCAGCAGCAATGATCACGGAGAACGAGGAACGCCATCCGCTGTGCACGGCCGCATGCATCATGGCCGCGCCGGCGTAGCCGCCGATAAGGGCGTGCGAAGAAGAAGTCGGCAAGCCCCACCACCAAGTCAGCACGTCCCATACAATCGCGCCGAAAAGGCCGGCGAGAACGACGTACTGATTCACATCATCGAGGCGGATCATGCCGCGGCCGATGGTCTTGGCCACGGCAGTTCCAAGAAAGAAGGCAGCCAGAAAGTTGAAAACGGCAGCCCAGACCACCGCCAGTTTGGGAGAAAGTACGCGGGTGGAAACCACGGTCGCGATGCTGTTAGCGGCATCGTGGAAGCCGTTCAGGAAGTCGAAGATCAAAGCCACCACGATGGTGATGACTACGAGCAGCAGATCTACATTCACCGGAACGGGCTCCTGGATGGCATGGATTCGAGTGAATCTAGGCGCTCTTCAGCACGATCGCTTCCAGCACGTTGGCGACATCCTCGGCTTTGTCGGTCGCGTACTCGAGCACCTCATAGAGCTCCTTCATTTTGATGAGCTGGATCGGATCTTTTTCGCTCTCAAAGAGGACGGCGATCGCCTTGCGGCTGACGTCGTCCGCTTCATCTTCAAGGCGATTGACTTCGTCGCAGTGTTTAAGAACTCCATTGTTCTTTTCGAGCAGTGACACTCCTTGGGCAAGTTCTTCGGCCTGCAGGACGATCAGGCCCGCCAACTCAGCGGCGGCCACCGGTGGCTGCGTAATCTTGTACATCACCAGACGGACCGCGGCGGAATTAACAAAGTCGAGAACATCGTCGAGTGATGAAGCCAACCGGTGAATGTCCTCGCGGTCAAAAGGCGTAATGAATGAAGTATTCAGTTTGGCGATGATGGCGTGGGTGGCCCGGTCTCCCTCGTGCTCGATGGCCTGCATCTGTTTGACTCGTTCTTCCAGGTCGTGCGGATCTTCCAGGATGGCGCGCAGAAGGGTCGCTCCGGCCGTCAAACTGCTCGACAGTTCAGCGAACAGTTCGAAAAACTTGGTCTCGCGTGGGATAAGGCGGAACATAGCACCTGAGTCGGGTTGAAGATTGGAAAACGGGAAACTATCTCACGCGGAAGGATGTCGACGCAAGGATGCCGACAGCAATCGATCAAAAGTGCGCGGCAGGCAATCTCATTTCGCGCGCGGATGGGTCTGGTCGTACACGTTCATCAGGTGTTTGACCGAAAGCTGCGTGTAACGCTGAGTGGTAGCGAGACGCTCGTGGCCGAGCAGCTCCTGGATCGCGCGCAGGTCTGCGCCTTCTTCCAGCATGTGTGTGCCGAAGGCGTGCCGCAGGGTATGCGGGTGGACGTCCGGTGAAAGACCCTTGGCGACGGCGATGCGCTTGACGATGCGTCCCACGCTGCGGGTAGTGAGGCGGCCGCCACGCTGGTTGATGAGTAAGGCCGCGCTCGTTTTCTTCAAGGTAGCCAGCAGTTGCAGCCGCCAAGGCAGATAGATGGCCAAAGCAGAGCGCGCTGCACCTCCGAAGGGCACGTAGCGCTCTTTCTTCCCTTTTCCTCGGATCAGAATGGCTTCGGCGCTCAGCCGTATGTCGTCAACATTAATGCCAACCAACTCGGAGTTTCGGATGCCGCAACCGTAAAGCAGTTCCAGCATCAGCCGGTCACGCGCGGGGAAAGATGCCACCTCCGGCATTTTGCCGTCGAGCACCGAGTTCATTTCTTCTATGGTCGGCACGCGCGGAAGTTTCTTCGCCAACCTGGGTGTGGAGACCAGCTTCGCCGGATTCTGCTCAACCACCCCCTCCTGCGCCAGCCAGCGATAAAGCGATCGCAACGCGGCGAGTGCACGCGCGACCGAAGTCTTTCCAAGGCCCTGGTCGTAAAGGTGCGACAGGAAGCCGCGAATGGCGATGTGGTCAATCGTCTTGCAGTCGCGCGACCCTATGTAGGCAGCGAAAGCGTCGAGATCGCTGGTATAAGCCTTGATGGTATGTGCCGACGCGTTGCGTTCCCTCAGGTGGCGCAGGAACGAATCGGTGGCGAGTTCGACCGGCGTACGCGGCTGTTTGCGGTTCACAGGCATCAACTTCTTGTCTTCGCCCTTGGATGATGCTTCGCATACACGCTCTTCAGCCGATCGAGCGCAACATGGGTATAGATTTGCGTGGTGGAGATATCGGAATGACCAAGGATTGTCTGCACGGTCCGCAGGTCGGCGCCATTTTCCACCATGTGGGTGGCGCAGGAGTGACGCAGCATATGCGGGCTGGCGTGCCGTCCGGAGGCCACAGAGGCCTTCCCCACCAGTTGCCAGACCCGTTGGCGCGTCAAGCGGCGCGCGCCGGTTCCCAAGAATAGCAGTGGCGAACTCCTTTGTTTAGCAAGCACTTCCCTGCTGTTCTTCAAGTAACTCTGAAGCGATTGTTGCGCGGGAATACCGATCGGCACCATGCGCTCTTTGTCGCCTTTGCCACGCACCAGGATGTATCCCATCTCAAGCTTCAAGTCTTCGAGGCGAGCGTTCGCAACTTCGGAGACCCGCACCCCGCCCGCATAAAGCAGCTCCAGCATGGCATGGTCGCGAAGCGCGAGAGCCTGGGCGCGTGCGGTTTCACTGCGCGGCTGGGTGGCGCCCAAGGTGGCCTCGACTTCGTCGCGGCTGAGCGATTTGGGCAGCACTTTCCACTGCTTCGGAGAATCAATATTGAGGGTTGGATCTTTTTCGATTTTGCCGTCGAGCAGCAGGTAGCGGTAAAGATGGCGAATGGCAGAAAGCTTTCTTCCCACCGACCGCCCGTCGAGCTGGTTTGAAAACAAATCCTGAATAAAATCGCGGACATCTTGACGGCGCGCGTCGGTCAAGGATAAGCGGCGCTTGTCCAGAAAGTCAGCAAACTGGGCGATGTCGCTTGTGTAGGCCGCGATGGTCAGTTTCACTAATCCGCGCTCCACTCGCAGATAGTCGAGGAAGGCAGAGAGTGTCCGGGAGTTCGTGTCGGAGGGCACAGGATGAGTATGCGCATTATCGGACGCGCCCGGAAGTAATGAAACGGATGCCCTAAGTAGTTGACCAAAGGTCCGGCATTTCCAGCGCGATGCAAACCCGTACCGTCCTACCACCCGGTAGCGAATAGTCGGCGTGCGCCGCGCATGCCACATTTCTGGTACTTGTCATAGGCCGCAGCAGCACGCTCGTGGACCTGCTCGTTGGTCTCCCCGCCAATCCAGCCATCGAGTGCCGCTTTCAGCGTGTAGGCCTCGGGAGCCATCAGTCCGGTCGTCCACAACAAGGGATGCGCACCGGATGCCCGCAACGCATCGGCAAAGTATTGCTTGCTCGCGCACGCGAGGATGACCGCGTCCCGATGCGTTTCGTTCTTCTTGCTGGGAACAAGCGGCAACCGAAAATCCATCAGCCCATCGTGTCCCACGTACGCCACGAGATTCGAACCACCGCGGGCCGTAAGCGTCACAACGGACGAGTCGGCTGTCAGAGTGATGCTCTCCGCACTGGCCCCGGCCGCTGCACTGAAGAAATCGAGAATCGCCTGCCGGATTTCGTCGCCTCGATAAGCGTCGGCCACCAGATAAACATCTGCTCTTCGGTGCTTGAAAATACATCGTTCCAGAACTTCGGCCTTCGGTTTCTGGCCGCAGCTGATCACCACCCAGTCGGCACTCCGCGCGAAGAAAGTCTTTACTCCGGCCGCGGCACCCCAGTATAGATTGCGGGCGGGATCTAACCCATTTCCCAATCGTGCCGGGACGGGAACGATGCCCTGATGCTCGTTATCGGCCAGGGCGACGAAGACGTGGACGGTACGCAACGGCAGATTCTGCGACGTCGAGTACGGGCTGACAAGGAAGCAACAAAGAACAGCAGAGAAAAAGACGGAAAGCGTCCGGGCCTTGCCGGCATAGACCATGACCCGAGTATAGATGTCGGGGCCACGAGCGGCACGACTGGAAGTCGTGCCCTTCCGAAGGCTAATCTTGAAAACAGCGCTGCTGTGGCGAGCCCTGATCCCCCACAATTCCCGGCGGTGGGGCCGGGATCGTAGTGTCCAGCTTGTTCACCGGCCCGAGCGACGAGAACGCCTTGTCGAACTCGCCCGGGTTGCCGACCACGAGCACCGGCATCTGGTCGCGATGCATATATTTTGCCGCGACCCGCGCCACATCTTCTTTGGTTACCTTCTCAATCTCTTTCTGATACTTCTCCAGAAAATCGAGCTGATAGCCATAGAACTCGTAAGCCATTTTCTCCTGCAAGACTTTGCCGGGAGAGTCAAAGCGAAAGATGAAGGAATTCAGGATCGCATCTTTGGCCCGTTTGATTTCCTCATCAGTGATCGGCTTCTTGGAGAGGTCGGAAATTTCCTCGTCCAGCGCTTGGATGGCTTCCCCAGTAGTCTCACTCTTCGTGCTCATGACCAGGCGCAACATGCCGGGCCGATCCCATCCTGTGCCGATTCCGCCCCCGACCGAATACGCCAGTCCCTTCGTAGTGCGAATGTCGCCGAAGAGGCGTGACGAAAACCCGCCGCCGAAGGCCTCATTGAAAACGGAGATCGCGAAGTAGTCCGGGTCCTTGCGAGTCGTCCCCAGACCAACCATGTAGATGTTGCTCTGGTTGACGTCGGTCTTCTCCACCAGATAATTGCCGGGCTTGGCGGGAGTGAACTTGATTTCCGGATCTTTCGCCGCCTGGCTTTTGGGCCACGCTCCGAAAGCCTGCCGGATGCGCGCTTCCATCGCGGCAGAATCGAAGTCGCCGACCACACCCAAAATAATGTTGTTAGGATGAACGTAGTTGTGGTGCCAATCCACCAGGTCCTGACGAGTAACCGCGGCCACGGTTGCGTACTCTGGTACGCGCGCGTAGGGATTCTTAGCGCCGTAGGCTAGTTTTGCGGCCTCACGTGCGGCAATCCCGCCGGGATCGTCGTTGCGTCGGGAGATGCCGTCATACATTCCCTTCTGAGCGATCTGAATTTTATCGGCTCGAAACTCGGGATTCTGAAGCAGATCCTGGAATACTTTGAAGACATCGTCCAGGTCGCCCTTCAGACATGACCAGTTGATGGTGGTCGAGTCGATCCCGCCGCCGGTTTCCACGTGCGCTGCGCGCTGCTCGAGGTAGTCATCAAGTTGATCGCCGGTTTGATTTTTTGTCCCTCCGGTGCGCCAGACCTCGCCGTAAATGTCCATCAACCCATTCTTGCTCGCGGGAACCGACCGACCACCACCGCGAATGCGGGCGAAACCATCAATCAGCGGCAGTTCATGATCCTCCTGTAGAAAGATCACCATACCGTTGGGCAGCGCGATGCGTTTTGGCTGTGCCGGATGAAACGCGGGGAGCGGGGGAATTAGCACATCCTTCCAGCTTGCCGCCTGTGCCCAGAGTTGAGCGTTGCTGCCAATCAAGATGAGTGCGAACAGTGCGATCAGAGCGCGCTTCACTGGGCACCTCCTTGCGGAGCAGGCGCAGGCCCTGGGGGCCCGGCAAACTCAATGATTCCGACCGTCCGATTGTCGGGCACGAAAATCTGGTTGGCGATGCGGCGGATATCCGCCTTCGTCACCTTGTCGATCCGGTCCACGGAGCGGAACAATTCCCGCCAGTCTTCATAGCGCGCCTGGAACAGGCCTAGGTTGGAGGCCAATCCCTCGTTGGAGCCGAGCGAACGAAGCAGGCTGGCCTTGGCGCGGGTCTTGATCATCTTCAGTTCTTCGTCCGAGATATCTTCTTTTTTCAGCCGTTCGATTTCGCCGTGGATGGCGTCAGCCATTTCCTCCGGCTTGTGTCCGGGAATCGGGAAGGCATAGAAGGCAAACAGGTGCGGATACTTGTTGCCCGGCAACCCGGAAAATCCTGCCGAATCGGATGCGATCTGCTTGTCACGCACCAGCGTGCGATACAGGCGTGAGGTACGGCCGTTCGACATCAGGTCAGTGATGGCGTCGTACACGGCGTCATCCGGACTGTGGTAATCAGGACGGTGATAGCCCTCGAGATAGAGTGGCTGGGACTGCTCGTGTAGTACCACGCGTCGCTCGGATTTTTGCGGCGGTTCCGCGGTAGTGGCTTCGTCCGGCGTGGAACGCGCGGGCAAACGCGAGAAATATTTTTCGATGATGGGCATCGCCTCGGAGGCTTTCACATCGCCGACTACGGTGACGACCATATTCTGAGCAATGTAATACCGGTCGAAGAAATTCTGCGCGTCGGTCGCCGAGAACGAGTTGAGGTCCCACATCCAGCCGATGGTTGGCCGGTGATAAGGATGGGCGGCAAACGAGGCGGAAGTGAACTGCTCGAGCAGCCGCCCGATCGGATTGCTGTCGGTGCGCATGCGCCGCTCTTCGATCACCACGTTCCGCTCTTTGTAAAACTGGCGCATCACCGGATGCAGGAAGCGCTCCGACTCGAGATAGGCCCACAGCTCCAGCCGGTTGACCGGGAACGAATAGCTATAGCCGGTTTCGTCGTGATTCGTGAAGGCGTTCATGCCCTCGCCGCCTTCGCTCTCCACGATTTTGCCGAACTCGTTGTTGTAGGGCGCGGAAAACTTGTCGGCTTCGGCAATGGCGTCCCTCCAGGCCTGCTCGAGTTGCTTGAGCTTCTGTTCCTCGCGGTTGACTGGCTTGTCGCGCTCGGCAAGATAAGCGGCGTACGCCACTTCAACCTTTGCGAGCGCCGCTTTCTCGCCCGCGTAGTCGCGGGTTCCGATCTTGTCGGTGCCTTTGAACGCCATGTGTTCGAACATGTGCGCCAGACCGGTCTTTGCCATCGGATCCTGGACGGAGCCGGCGTCCACGTGCGTAAAAAAGGAGAACACCGGCGCTTCTGGGCGCTCACAGATAATCACGGTCAGACCGTTGGCGAGTTTTTTTGCGGTGATGCGCTTCTCGAACGAGGCCACGTCCTGGCTGAATGCAAGAGATGCGAAACAAAATACAACGGTGATCAAGAGGACTCTGCGGAACTTCATTCCACCTCCAGCGGCTGGAAATCCCTGAAATTCGAAGGTACTTGCGGGCGCGAGAAATTGTCAAACGGGCCCTGAATAGTGAGACGCGGCAAGGAGAGTCGCGTTAGCCAGTCGCGGGGTTTGCGTCTATTTCTCCCAGCCAGGAACGCCGCTGCGATGCCGTGATTCTGAGTATGTGAATGCAGTCTGCTCACCCGCATCTGGCCGCGAGAGGCTGCGCGGTTTTCAACAATTATCATGCGGATATGCAGAAACTGTTCCCCGTCGTCGTCTGTTAACGCCATTCTGATTCCCGCTGTTGAAACTGACCTGTGACGAGACTATGCTGCCGATGTATGAAACGCCCCATAGGTGTGACTGCCTTGGCATGCCTCTACTTGCTCATGGCGTTTTCACTGCTCATTGCTTTGATCCCAAGTCAAACGTTTAACCCGCTCCGATCGACACGTTTTCTTGCACTATCGATGGGGAACCTCTTGATCGGAATCATTGTGGGAATCGCACTGTCGCGAATGAAAAGTTGGTCCCGGTGGTTAGCCATCATAGTCAGCGCTGTGCAGTTGCTTTTCGTTCCACACAACGTTGCTATCGCCCAAAGCTCTCTTTCCATAATTCGCACCGGACTGGGGACATTGCTTCACGTTTGGGCAATCTGGTATCTGACTCGACCGCACGTAAAGGCGGCGTTCCAGAACGCCTGAGCGCTTGTAAGAACAAACTGTCGCGGTTCCCGCCTCTTCGTATTCCGCCGTTTCGTCTTCATCTCAGGATTTCCTCTATGCAGGGCGATCAACATTTACATGAGCGGAATTGATCGGGTACGCCGGCGGTTGCTGTCGCGCCCAACAACCATCCAGAACGAACCGGATCGTCACGATGGTTGGCGTGACATCGTCATCTCACAACAACCCCAACCCGCTACGGTGTCCCGTACAGGCGCTGGTACACGGTTTCATTCCGCAATATGGCCTGCACGTACTCGCGCGTCTCGGTGAACGGGATCGATTCCACGAACTCCTGCGCGTCCCGGTAATGTCCCTGTTCCAGCCAGTCTCCAACGCGATCTGCGCCGGCGTTGTAGGCGGCGAGAGCGTATTCGAGTTGGCCGCCGTACTTGTCCACCATGGACTTGAAGTAACGAGTTCCCAACTGCAAGTTGACCGCGGGCGTGTAGAGCTGGCTCGGGTTGTAA
>Ga0209180_10001285_pt1 | contig 12426 bp, 9 predicted proteins | sample CZO8metaG_3_FD_188355 | JGI IMG/M metagenome (GOLD analysis project Ga0209180, IMG submission 188355) | Vadose zone soil microbial communities from the Eel River Critical Zone Observatory, Northern California, USA - CZOApr15con2H2.8 metaG... | ecosystem: Environmental > Terrestrial > Soil >...
TCGACCACCCGGGAGCCAGCTGGGTGGTGGTGCGTGGTGGCGTGGGCGGCCGCGGCAACGTCCATTTCAAGAGCTCGCGCCGGCACGCGCCCGACTATGCCGAGCCCGGCCTGGAGGGCGAAGAGCTCGCCGTCACGCTCGACCTCAAGCTGATCGCGGACGTGGGCCTGGTAGGACCGCCCAACGCGGGCAAGTCGTCGCTCCTTGCCGCGCTCACCGCCGCGCGACCGCAGGTGGCGAACTATCCGTTCACCACCCTCGATCCGGCGCTCGGCGTGGCCGATTCTGCCGGCGGCCGGTTCGTCATCGCTGAGATTCCCGGCCTGGTGGAAGGCGCGTCGCGTGGCGCAGGCTTGGGGCACCGCTTCCTGCGCCATGCAGAGCGCACCCGCGTCCTGGTCTACGTCGCCGACGGCTCGGCCGCCGATCCCTGGGGGGACATTGCGGCGGTGATGGCGGAGGTCGAGCGTTTCTCGCCTGAGCTCGCGGCACGCCCACATCTGGTCGCGGTCAACAAGCTCGACCTCGAGGCGGCGCAAAGGTTCCGCAAGCGTTCGCGACGAAAGGGCGTCCAATTCGTATCCGCTCTGTCGGGCGAAGGCCTTCCAAGCTTGATCGACGCCATGGTCGCAGCGATCGCAAGCGCGCCGGAGCCGATCATGCTTGCCCGACCCGCCGCCATCAAGCTGCCGGCGGCCGCCCGCTCAAACCTCGTCGTCCTACGAAAGGACTGGGGCTTCGCGGTGAGTGGCGATCGCGTCGAGCACCTGGTCGCCCACACCAACCTCGATTCCGAGGGCTCGCTCGAGCGTTTCCAAACCGAGCTCGACCGCCTGGGCGTGAACGAGGCCCTCGAGGCTGCGGGGGCCGCGGCGGGGGATACGGTCCGCATCTCCGGCATCGAGTTCGACTACCGCCCATGAGCGCCGCCGGTGAACGAATTGGAGTGCTGGGCGGGACCTTCGATCCCATTCACGTGGGGCACCTCGCGGCGGCCCGTACGGCGATCGGATGCGCGCGGCTCGACCGCATCCTGTTCATGCCCACCGGCCGGCCGCCTCACCGGCCGCCTGCGGCAGCTGCTGCCGAGGACCGTCTCGAGATGACCCGGCTGGCCACGTCCGAGGACAAGCGCTTCGCGGTGTCGGACCTGGAGCTGCGGCGCCCTGGCGCCTCGTTCACGTCCGACACCCTTCGAGCGCTGCGGGAGCTCCATCCGCATGGCGAACTGTTCCTCATCCTGGGCTGGGACGCGGCCAGGCAGTTCAGCAGCTGGCACGAGCCCGAGGTGGTGCGAGACCTGGCGACCGTCGTGGTGGTTGCGCGTCCTGGCAGCGGGTCACCGAAAGGGGCGGAGCTGGCGGCGGCCGGCCTGGACGCCGATCACGTGATCCTGTGCGGCGACGGCACGCCGGACGTTTCGGCCAGCACGATCCGGCAGGACATAAAGAGCGGGCGATCGATCGCGGGCAAGGTGGCGCCGGCCGTCGAGCGGTACATCGCCGCCCATCACCTCTACTCTGAGTAAATTGGCGCGGACCCCGCGAGGACCAACGCCGCTGCAGGTGGCCCGGCTGCTGCGCGGCGCGGCGGTCGACAAGAAAGCCTGGGACGCCGTCGTCATCGACGTCCGCGACAAGACCTCGATCGCCGATTATTTCGTCGTCTGCGAAGGCGAGACCGACCGCCAGGTCCGCGCGATCGCCGACGCCATGGTCGAAGCGGCCAAAGACCGGCAGCTCCGGCCGCTCGCCGTGGATGGCTACGGCGACGCCACGTGGATCCTGCTCGACTTCGACTCCGTGCTCGCCCACGTTTTCCTGCCTGGCGAGCGTTCGTATTACGACCTCGAGAGTCTCTGGGGCCGAGCGGATAAGAGACGTAGAAAGACCGGTTAGCGCACTAGGATTGGTGGGCCGTGGCGCATCCCGTCAGCAATCGAGGGACCTCCCGTGGCGCCCAGCCGTCGTTCGGCGACATCGACAAGCCGCTGTACACCATCAGTGTGGCGGCCGAGATCCTGGAAACCCATCCGCGCACGCTCATGCTCTACGAGGACGCCCGCCTCATCGAGCCCCACCGCACCTCGACCAACAGGCGCCGCTACTCGCAGCGGGACATCAGCAAGGTCCAGGTCATCCAGCACCTCACGCGCGAGAAGGGCGTCACCCTGGCGGGGGTCCGGCACATCCTCAGCCTGTTCGAGACGATGAAGCGGCATCGGGTGGAGCCGCCCGCCGAGCTCCGCGAAGTCTTCGACCGCTACTCGCAGATCATCTAGACGCGGTCGGGTGTGCGCTAGTGCAGGCTCTTGATGATCTGGATGATGGCCGGTCCGAGGAGCACGATCCAGAGCACCGGGAAGATGCAGCCCACCATCGGGAACACCATCCGGGACGAGGCCTGCGCGGCCCGCTCCTGAGCCGTCTGGCGCTGGCGCCGGCGCATCTCCATGGCCTGGACCCTCAGCAGTCGCGCGATGGGAACGCCCATCTGGTCTGACTGCACGATCGACTCGACAAGGTGGTGCAGGTCGGAAACACCGGTCGTCTCGGCCATGTGCTCGAGCGCGGCCATGCGCGGCCGGCCGAGACGAATTTCGCGCAACACCTTGCCGATCTCGTCGCCGAGGGCGTTGTGGAATCGCTCCGTGATGCTCAGGAGTCCCTCGTCGAGGCTCATGCCAGACTCCACGACAAGGGTCAGCAGGTCCGTCGCCTCGGCCAGCGACCGTTCGATCTGGTGGCGGCGCTGCGCGATGCGCTGTTCGAGCCAGAGACGAGGAGTCATGTAGCCGAGGAACGCCGCGACCGCGCCGGCGACCGGCGCCACCGCCAGCGACGGGAAGGGCAGGGGCAGGAGCGCTCCAAGCGTGAGCCCGACGATGGCAAACAGCGCCGCCAGCCCATAGCGGACGGCCTGGAACCCCGCCGGGGTGAGGCTGCCGGGGTCGCCTGCGCGGCTCAGCTTCTGGCGCAGGGGCGCTGTCTCGTGGGCGGGCATCCGTGAAGCAAGCGGCCGTGCCAGAGTCTCGAACTGCTTGACCCAGGTAGCCCTCACCGGCGGCGCTGTCCATGCCCCGTTGGTGGCCGGCGCCGGCTTGGTCTGGTCGATGGCGACGAAGTACGCGGCGACCACGATCCCGCATATGACCCCGGCCGTGATCGCGATCAGGAATCCAGTGCTCACGACACTATGACTGAAGGGCGGTCATCCGCCTGATGAGGATGTTGCCGACGAGGATCAGCAGGCCGGCGATCCCGAGCAGGACGTAACCGACGAAAGTGCTCGTCATCGGCGCGAAGTAGCCCGGGACGAACACGTACAGACCGAGCGCGAGAAGGACCGGCAGGCCGGTGATGATCGTGGCGGACGCCCTCGACTGAGCCGTGAGGACGCTCATGTCGCGCTTGGTCTGCAGCCGGTCGCGAAGCGTGTCCGAGATGTTGTCGAGCACCTCGGCGAGGTTGCCTCCGACGCGAGTGTGCAGAAGAATCGCGGTGACGATGAACTCGAGGTCCGGGCTGTTGATGCGCAGAAGCATCGCGCTGAGCGCGTCTTCGACCGAGGTGCCGAGTGTGATCTCGGTGGCCACACGCTCGAACTCGGTCGAGACCGGAGGCTGAGATTTGGTGGCGACGGTTTCCAGCGCCCTGTCTATGGCGTACCCGGTCTTGAGCGAGTTGGAGAGCAGCTGCAGCATCCCCCCGAGCTGAGCGTTGAACATGTTCTCGCGGCGCCGCTGCAGATAGCTGACGACAACAGGCGGGACGACGAAGCCGACGGCCGCAAGCACGAGCGGACCGACCGAGATGCCGAAGCGGAAGAGGCCTATCAACGCGCCCAGCGCGACCGCGCCGATGCGGATCAGGAGGTACTCCGCCGGGGTGATGTTGAGCCCGGCGCGCGCGAGGTCCTCGGTCAGGGTCGGCTTGCCCTGGACGCTGCGCCTCAAGCTCAACGTTTCCGCCGCCGGGCGAAGAAGCCTCTCGACCAGCTCCCGCGGGGTCGCCCGTGCCGGAGGCGGCAGGTCGTCGGCCCGCGTGCGCTCCTTGCGGATGCGGTCCAGGCTCCAGAAGAACACAGCGATCGCCGCCGCCATAGGCACCGCCACCGCGAGGAGGCTGCTGAGGTTCACCTCAGTGTCTCGCGACGGAGGTCCGCCGCATATTCAGCGCCCTTCTCGGGGTCCCCGCCGAATCGCAACATTCCGCGGGGTGAGACGGCGCCCGACCGCCCGGGCCGATGAAGATGCAAGGAACTTCCGGCGCGGGGCACTGTCACTCTAGAAGAGCGTCGGGTAGGCCTTCTGGATGGTCTGCAGCGTGACCCCCTGGGCCGACTTGACGTTGGGGCAGTCGGGATCCGGGGTCTCGCCGCTGCCGCTGAGATAGTCGTGGAAGGACTGCAACGAGTATTTGAGCGATGCGTAAGTCAGGAACCACGTGATGATCTCGGCCTGGCACTGGGTCACGACCACCGTGAGGCTGGTGACCCCCGCGGAGCCGTTCGCCGAGGCGCTCGTGCCGACCTTGATCACGTGGAGGTTGACGAAGATCGTCTTGGAGGCGACCTTGCCGTTGGCCGACACCGTCGCGATGACGGAGATGTAGTCGTCGGGCTGGATGTAGTTGGCCACCCCCTGCTGCTCGCTGGTCGGGATCGTCAACGCGACATAGCCGGACGGGATGGGCAGGTACTCCGACTGCGATCCCAGCGCCGCACTCGGCTTCACTACGACGTTCGAAGTGATCGCCTGACCGGTGACGATCGTTACCAGTGGGATCATGCCCTGGACTTCGGAAATCCTGGTGAAGAAGACCTGTGGGTAGTCGGAAGCCACAGGCATCGACTTGATCTGGAGCGAGGCGGCGTCAATCGGCAGGCGGGGCGCCAGGTCTTTGGTCGCGACGACCACCGACCGGACTGGCACGTTGCTGCCGGAGCTCGAGTTCAGGGCCACGAGGACGAATGCCGCGATCACGACCAGGGCCAGTACGACCCCCAGGAGCGTGAACGGGCGCCTGGAGGTAAGACTCCTAAAAGTGCTCAAGGCCGACCAATCATAGGCAAGATATCCGCGGTGTCGTCGCTCTTAAGTCCAGCCTCAGGTCACACCAGGAAGGCCCAATCCGGGCAGTCGATGGTGGAGTTCGCCCTGTCGTCCGTGGTCCTCATGCTGCTCATCGGCGGGCTCATCGACATCGGTCGGGCGGTCTACGTGTCGGAGGCCCTCTCGAGCGCTGCCCGGGAGGGAGCCCGCCGCGGCGCATTCTTCGACGCGCCCAACCAGGCGCGCACGTACCTCTATGACGCCCAGATCAAGGCGGTGGTCGACGCCGAGCTGGCGACGATCTCGCTGCCGGCTTCTGTGCTCAAGAACCCAGGGACGACGTGCCCGGCCCCAACCGACGGCAATGCCTACCACAACCCGCCCTACGCCAGCTCCGCGTACCCCTCCACCGCCAATCAGACCTGGCTCTACATCTGTTACGACAACACGCCGGGGGTCGACTTCACCAGCCCTCCCACCGGCCAGGGCCAGCAGGACGTCAACGTGATCGTCCTCTACTCGTACGGGCCCCTGACCCCCATCATCACCGCACAGTTCGGCACCTTCCACCTCGCCGCCAACGAGCACGTCACGGTGCAGGGCCCATGAGATCGCGGCTGCCGAAATTCTCCGGCCAGCAATCGCAGGCACTGATCGAGTTCGCCCTCATCTCGCCGGTGCTCCTGCTGCTGCTGTTCGGCATCATCGATATCGGCCGTGCGGTCTTCTACTACGACACGCTGGCGCACGCTGCGCGCGAGGGGGCTCGAACCGCGGTACAGGCGTCCAATCAGCTGCCATTGAACGCCGATGTGCTGACCACCGTCACATCGCAAATGGCGGGCATCCCGACGTCGGAGCCGTGTCCGCAAGGGCCGATCACGAGCGCGACACCGCCCGACAACACCGCCTGGGTCTACGTGACCGAGCCCACCCCGCCATCGTCGGTCGAGACCAACCCGCCGATGAATGCCCCTGGCGGCGAGTATTCGGCAGCCGCCAACGGCACATGCAGCGCCACCAACCCCGCCGCGAGCAACGCGCCGCTCCAGGTGACGATCCGCTTCAACCTCATTCTCATCACGCCGGTGATTGCGCAGGCCACCGCGAACCACATCGTCATGACTGCCACGGCCATCTTCAGGACCGAATACTGATGACGTTTCTCAAAGGCAATGCCAAGTACCCGCGCTTTCAACGCGGGCAGGCCATCGTGCTCATCGCCATCATGCTCGCGGTCGTGGTGGGCATGGCCGCGCTTGCCATCGACGGGTCGCGCGCCTATGCGCTGCGCCGCGACCTGCAGGCTGCCGCCGACGCAGCCGCGCTTGCTGCCGGGGACAGCCTCCAGCAAACGGGCAGTTACATCCTGGCCGAGCAGGCGGCCACGGCCAGTTTCGGCTCCAATATGAGGCTCTACAGCTCCCCTTCATGCTCGCCGGGCTATGGATCCCCGAGCGCCACGATGAACCCGCGGACGATCACCTGTACGTACTCGGACGGAACTGTGCTCAAGCAGGTGGTGACGGCACTAGGCCCGGGCGGCACCCAGTTCACCGTCACCGCCACTCGATCTCTCGTCCTCCAGTTCGCACGCATCCTCACCAACGGGACCACCCCCAAGCTCTCGGCGGTCGCGTCTGGGGGCGTCAACAACCTGCTCTACGCGCCCACGATCGCCGCCCTGAGCCAGGGCGGGTGTGGCGGCGTGCCCGGCAACGCGATATCGGTGACCACCGGCGGCACGCTGACCGTGGTGGGTGACGTGGTTTCCACCGGCGCCATCTCCATCGCAGGGTTGGCGCAGGTCGCCGGCGATGTCTATGCACGCTGCCAGTCATCGGTCGCGAACGTCAGGACGACATGCTATCCAAGCGGCAACGCGACCCCGTGCACGTTTCCCGACGTCGCCGGCACCACGAAGTCGGGCTACAACTTCGTGGATCCGAACTACCCCCCGCCCGCCGTGGTTGCCGGCAGCCAGGCCACGCCTGCCGACAACGTGGTGCTCCCTCCTGGAACTTACGCCGGTGACCCTGCCATCGCAGCAGGCAAGTGTTATTTCCTGAGCGGCGGCGTTTACGGATGGCTGAGCGGCTACACCAGCAACGGTGGCTTCGTCAGCAATGAGCTCAAGCCACTGGATGAACCCAACCCCACCAACAACACGCTACTCGCGAATCAGCAGTTCTGGAACACCAATGGCGTCAGCTGCGCGGGCGCTTACGGGATCAGCGCGATCGGAGGAAGCGCCATCCCGAAGGGCACCTGGGCAGTAGAGCTCACCTCGGCACGGACGGACACCTACGGCGGCGTGACCTACAAGCGGGAGAGCGCTCCCTCCATGTGCCGGACCGTGTTTGTTGATTTGGGACAGGTCGTCCAGCTCCAAATCAGCAACGTACCGGGAGCGACGTCGTACGGCGCCTACGTGTCTCCGCCGCCTAATGGGTGCGCAGGTCCCTTCGGCCTTGCCGCCTACATCCCCGTGGTTGGGAGCGTCCAGAACAACAGTACGGTGGGCACCTGCCCAGCGTTCACGGGCACGTCGTGCAGCCTAGGCAACCAGACTCTGCTCGTCGACTCCAAGGTCCTCGGCTTTAAGTTTGGGCCCAACGCCCTGGCTCCGCCGGGGACGTTCCAAGCGTATCCACCCGACAGTGAGACAGCACCGCTGCAGTCGGGCTTGCCCAACCAGAACCCCAACCGAAGTACACCGCCAGCCGGGGATCGGGCCAATGAGAACCAGTGCGAGACCGTGGCCGCCGCGTTGAGCCCATGTCCTGGGCCCATCACTCCTGGCGCGGTCGTTTTCAAACTCCCGAACGGCAGTTGCTTGAACGACACGAACGCGGGCGACAACTTCGTGTTCAGCGGCTACCAGTACAACTGGGTCGTGACTTACGAGCCTGGAGCCGCCCATCCTCCGGCCAACGCATGCTCGAACGTGATGGGGGCGGCTGGCAACTCAGCGTACATCGGACTTGTCTACCTTCCGTCCGCGAGTCTCAGCGTGCCGAGCAGCGCGGGATTCAGCACCAAGGCGACCGGTGGCATGATCGCCAATACGATCACCTTCAACAGCGTGCCTCCGATGATCGTGGGAAGCTCGGCTTACATGCCGGTGCCGCCGGCGGCACGGCTGGTGGGTTAGTCCGGAACTCGAGGCTCGAGCTCCGCCGGTTCAGGCACGTCCATCTCATCTCGCGGCCGCTCGCGCGGCCTGGGCCGCCCTGTCACCGCGCCATCCGCGCCGATCTCGTACAGGCGCGCGTGGATGCCCGCGGCGGCTTTCGCGTCGCCAAGCTCCTCGTAGCGGCCGAGCGCGCCGTTCCACGCCGCCTTCGCGTCGTTGTTGCGCCCCAGGCCCCAGAACGCCTGGCCTCGCAGCGCCAGCGCCTCCGCCCGCTCACGGATGTTGTCGCCGGGGAGAAGCTGCAGCGTTCGTTCGATGAGGCGCAGCGCTTCCTCGAAGGCGCCCACCGCCATCGCGTTCCTCGCCGCCAGCCCGAGGTACATCGACGTTCTGACCGGGTCGGCGGAGGTGCCGGCCTGGTAGAGATGATGAGCGATCTCGCCGGCCCGCTCGGTCGCGCTCCTGCCGTAGCTTCGCTCGAGCGTGTCAGCCACCGCGAGGTGGTATGCCTGCCGGCGAGGCAGTGGCAGCACGGCGAGCACTCGCTGGCGCACGAGGTCGTGGCTGAACCGGTAGCGATCGGGTCCCGCCGTCCTCAGGAAGTGGGCCCGCGTCGCCTCGTCGACGGCATCGCGAAGCTCATGGCCCGACAGCTCGCCGAAGGCTTCGAGCAGCGGTATGTCGAAATCGCGCCCGATGACTGCCGCCGCGACCAGCATGCGCTGCGCCGGCTCACTGAGCCTCTCGAGCCTTCGGCCGATGATGCCGCGCACGTTGTTGGCGAGCTCGAGGTCCTCCTCGGTGAAGCTGGCCTTTACGCGCCTGTGGCCCCCGAGCATGGTCTCCGACTCAGCCATGTAGAGGTATGAGTGCTCGACGAAAAGTGGGTTGCCTTCGGTGGCGGCCTGGATGCCCATGACCTGCACAGGAGTCAGGGGCGTATCGCCCATGGCCGCGATCATCTTCTCGACCTCGCGGTCCGAAAGCCTCCCGAGCGCGACGCGCTGCGCGCGGCGCCTGCGGAGCAGACGCGAAGCGGCGCTCGTGAACGGGCGCGCGGAGTCGAGCTCCGATTCCCAGTAGGTGCCGAGGACGACGACGCGGCTTCCCCCCAGGCGCTCGGCGATGTCCCGCAGCAGAAGCACCGTCTCGTCGTCGGCCCACTGCACGTTGTCCAGCACGATCAGGAGAGGCTTCGCGCCCTGGCAGGCGGTGAGGAACTCGAAGACCGCGCGGAACAGCTGCTCACGCAGCTGATTGGCCGGCAGCTCAGGCGCCTGGCCCATCCCGCGCACCTTCTGCCTGAGGGTTGGAACCAAGTGGGCTAACAGGGGACCATGCTTGCCGACCGCTTCCTGGAGCGGCCGCGCGCCGACGCCGGCCACCGCCCCCGCGAGCACGTCGCGGAATGGGCCCAGGGGTGCGATGTCCTCCTCCGCGCAGCGTCCGCTGAGCACCCACCATCCCTTCCTGGCCGCCTCAGCGGCAACTTCGGAGGCCAGGCGCGAGGCGCCGATGCCCGGGGCCCCGGCAACGAAGACGATGCCGCCGGAGCCGGTGGCCGCACGGTCGAGCGCCATCCGGATGTCAAGACGCTCCTGCTCGCGGCCGACGAAGCCGTCGCCCGAGGGGAGGACCGGGGTTGACGACGGCGCCTCGCCCGGCGTCACGTCGTGCAGCCGGAAGCGGTCAGGGAATCCCTTCAGCTTATAGCGGCCGCGATAACCGAACTTCATCTCCGAGACGGGACCGACCAGGTCGCGGACGACCTCGGAGACAAGGATCTGGCCGCCCCTGGCTTTGCCGGCAACGCGCGCGGCGACGTTGACCGCGGCGCCGAAGATGTCACCGGCCTCCTCGACGACCTCGCCGGTATTGATGCCGATGCGGATCTTCAGCTTCCGCTCGGGATTCTGCTTGCTGTACTCCGTGATCGCGCGCTGGATCTGGATGGCGCATTCGACCGCGTGCCGGGTCGAACCGAAGCTGACCATGACGCCGTCGCCCAGGCCCTTGATGCGGCGGCCGGCATGCTCGGTGATCTTCTCCTCGATGATCGATTCGTAGGCTTTCATGATCTCGTGCGAGAGCGTGAAGCCCCGGCTCGAGAGCATCGCGGTCGAGCCTTCGACGTCGGTGAACATGATGGTCACAGTACCCTCGGTCTGGCCGGCGGACAGGCTGCTGATGATGGTCTCGGGCGTAAGCGCCTGGGACGCGTTCACGGACTGCCCGAGTCCCTCGGCCACCGCTCTCAGAAGCGCGGGGTCGGCCCTGAACCCGGCCTCGCCCTGCGCGTATTTGATCAGCTGCAGGAGGCCGGCCGCGACCGCCTGGCGCAGCTCACGTGAGGCCGACTCCTTGCTCAGCTTGTTCAGCGACGCGTAGTCGCTGGCCTTGAGCTCGGCGCCCTCGAACGCCTGCGTGATGGCCGGCGCCAGCCGCAGGTTGAGGCCCTTGCGAGTGACGAGGCTTTCGACGATGAACTGGATCCTGCGCGCGGCTCCGGGCCCCGAGGCGCCAGAGGGGTGGACAACCGGCAGCATGCCTGCGAACCCGCTCGAGGCCGCCGCCGCCATGTTGCTGAGGGCAGTTGTAGCGCGAGCCATCGCGGTCGTGGCCTGCAACGCTTGCGAGGCATCGGCCGTGTTCAGCGCTGAGCCGGCTCCGGGCGTGAAATCGGCTTGGGACGGTGCCGGCGGCGTGCCCCGCGCAGCCGCGGTGAACTCGGGTGACATCGCCTCTTGGCCCGAGGCGGGACCCTGGGTATACACGCTCGGAGGCGGAAGCTCGTATTGCGCAGACGGCGCGCGGGAGGTGGGGGGTGACGCCGCCTGTAGGTCGGCGACCGCTGAACGCGCCGCGTCGATAAGCTTGCGCATCTCCTCCTGCATCTCCGGCGTGGAGGCCATCGTCGACGCAGGGTCGGATTCGGTGGCCTGAACCGTGTGTGGTGTCGGTACCGTGCCCGGCCGGTCGGAGCTGAACGGCACGACCACCACCTGGCGGACCACTTTCTCGCCACCGCCACCGCCGCGGGCCGCCGCCATCAAGGGATCCTTCACGACCGGCATCATGCTTTCCGATCCTGCCGGGACGAACCGGGACTTGACCGGGTCGAACAGGTCCCGGTCGACCTGCACCCCGTAGAAGGCGGCCTTGTCGAGCGAGGTCGGGACGTAGCCGGTGGCGTTGTACTCAAGGCGCAGGTCCGAGCCCATACCGAGCAGGAAGACGTCGCGAAGGATCGCCCCGTTGGAGTCGTAACCGACCACCTCTGCGATCTGCGCGATCTTCCGGCGACCGTCCGGCATGCGGGCCTGGTGGACGATGAGGTTCACCGCGGATGCGATCTGCGCGCGCACGGCCTCGAACGGGATGTCGATCGACGCCATCATGACCATCGTCTCGAGGCGAGAAAGGGCGTCGCGAGCGGAGTTCGAGTGGATCGTCGACATGCTGCCGTCGTGGCCGGTGTTCATCGCCTGGAGCATGTCGAGGGCCTCGGCGCCACGGACCTCGCCCACGAGGATGCGGTCGGGGCGCATCCGAAGGCTGTTGCGCAGCAGCTGCCGGATCGTCAGCTCGCCCTTGCCTTCGACGTTGGGCGGCCGGTGCTCGAGGGCGATGACGTGCGGGTGGTCGATTTGCAGCTCGGCCGCGTCCTCGATGGTGATGACGCGCTGGTTGTGCGGGATGAACCGAGCGATCACGTTGAGGGTCGTCGTCTTCCCGGAACCGGTGCCGCCCGAGACCAAGACGTTCATGCGCCCCAGGACCGCCGCGCTCAAGAATTCCGCCATCGCCGGGCTGAGGCTGCCCTCGCGCGTGAGGTCCTCCATGCCCAGCACCGCGTCCTTGAACTTGCGGATGGTGAGCGCTGCGCCATGGATGGCGGCCGGCCTGATGATCGCGTTGACACGACTTCCGTCGGGCAGGCGCGCGTCCACCATAGGGTTGAGACCGTCGATGTGCCTGCCCGTGGTGGCGACCATGCGGCGGATCGTCTCGAGCAGCTGGTTCTCGTCCTCGAAGCGGACGTCTGCCTTCGTGAGCACGCCCCGGCGCTCGATGAACACCTCGTCCGGGCCGTTGACCATGATCTCGCTGACCGAGCGGTCGTGGAGGAGACCGTCGAGCGGTCCGTAGCCGACCGCCGCGCGCAGGATGATGTCGGCGAGCGCTGTCTTCTCGGGCGCGCTGAGCTCGATGCCGTCCTCAGCCAGGAACCGGTCAA
>Ga0209180_10001292_pt1 | contig 12394 bp, 10 predicted proteins | sample CZO8metaG_3_FD_188355 | JGI IMG/M metagenome (GOLD analysis project Ga0209180, IMG submission 188355) | Vadose zone soil microbial communities from the Eel River Critical Zone Observatory, Northern California, USA - CZOApr15con2H2.8 metaG... | ecosystem: Environmental > Terrestrial > Soil >...
GACGTTTGTACCGGAAGATAGCGTCGCTCCGGTCGGGGCGGCAGGACAAACCGGTTTTTTCGCGAAATTCACGGTGCTCAAGGGAGCTGAACGCGAGTTGTGGCTCACGTTCCTGATAAAGCTCCTAATCATCTCGGCCTATTCGGTCACGAATAAGACGTTAATCTTGTGGCTTTCGTCGGATCTCGGGTTCAGCGATCAGGCAGCGGGAGCGTTGATCGGGTGGGTTTGGGCGCCGGCGATGACCGTGTTCACGTTGTTGGCGGGCTCGCTCACCGACGCGCTCGGTCTTCGCCGAACTTTTTTTCTCGGTGTCATTATTTGTCTGGTTGCTCGCTCGATGATGGTATTTGCGACGATACCCTGGCTGGCGCTTGCCGGCGGTTTGTTTCCGTTAGTAATTGGGGAGGCGCTCGGCACACCGGTGCTCATCGCCGCTACGCGCCGCTATTCGACTGTGCGACAACGCTCAATTTCCTTCTCGATGATCTATATGGTCATGAACGTTGGCTATCTGATTGCTGGCAGCATTTTCGACTACGTGCGCCACTCGTTAGGCGAGTATGGCTATTTAAATCTCCTTGGATTGCACATAACGACTTACCGGACGCTATTCCTGGTAAGCCTCGGCTTCGAGGTACTGCTTCTGCCAACGATTTATTTTCTGAGAAGAGGAGCCGAAGCGACAGACCAAGGCGTTAAGTTCACGGCGGAGGCAGTGCTATTCGCCACCGGTGCGTTCTGGGAGCGCATCTGGTTAACAATCCGCGACACGGCCCTCGATACTGTCGCGCTATTTAAGCGGCTACTCGGTCAATCCGGTTTTTATCGGCTTCTTGCTTTTCTTCTCTTAGTCGGATTTCTGAAGCTGATTTTTCTACAAATGGACTACGTGTTTCCGAAATTCGGTATCCGCGAGCTAGGGAATGGCGCTCCGATCGGTCACCTCTCGAATATCAATTACATTCTCATCATCATTCTGGTGCCAATCATTGGCGCGCTCACGCAAAAATATTCAGCTTACAGAATGGTGGTCGTGGGCGGAGCGATTTGCGCCGCATCTGTTTTTGTTATGGCTTTACCGACTCCGTGGTTTCAACGATCGGCCCAAGGTTTCATTGGGCAATGGATTGGTCACGGTTATCTGGGAGTGCACGGAAGCATTCACCCCTACTACATGATGATCGCGATCTACATATCGATCTTCTCAATCGGCGAAGCGTTCTACTCGCCGCGAGTTTATGAGTACGCTGCAGCGATTGCTCCAAGAGGTCAGGAGGCGTCGTATGGCGCGCTATCCTACATTCCGTTTCTTATCGGGAAACTGCTCGTTGGAAGCGGAGGATGGTTGTTAGCTGCGTTTTGTCCCGCACACGGTCCGCGACATTCCGGGACCATGTGGCTTATCTTTGCATTGGCGGCATCGATCGCGCCGATTGGATTGCTTGTGTTTCGTCGCTACATTCGCGTCCCCGAAGCCGGCCGGCAGGATGTCGAATAATGAAATTCGCGCAACACGTCGCGGATTTTTTACGAACCGAAGCATCCTTACAATCGGGCGCTGCAAAAATAGATTTCTGCGCTTCGCGAAAAAGGAGAGACCCTGCGATTCCGGGTTCTCCGCCTGATCTCTCCCAGCCGATTTCAGGCTGTCCATTCGCGCCACGCTGCGAATTTGCATAGGAAAAATGTGTAACACCGACGATTCGCCCTAAAGAAAACTGCGAACGGCCATTTTTCGGTTTGTTTACGAATTGAATTAAAGGAGATCGATCTCACTCCCGCGCGTTTGCCAGAAAAGGCGCTCCCGCGTAAAGTAGATTATCAATTGCTGGAGGGATCGATTCAGGGAATGAACGCCACACTTTTAACATATAAGCATGGGTCACATAAAACGCTGTGGATTGGATTGCTGGGCGCGATTGTTGTGATTATCGGCTCGATATTGTTTAGTTATGCTCAAGGACAGAAAAAGGAGGCCGAGAAAATGAATCCAACGAAAGCAGTTCCCAGCGACACCGAATTGCAAACGAAGTTAACGAAAGACCAGTATCATGTGACGCGCGAATGCGGAACGGAGACGCCGTTCCAAAATGCCTACTGGGACAATCACCGGGCGGGAATATACGTCGATATTATCACGGGTGAGCCGCTCTTCAGTTCGCTAGATAAATTCGACAGCGGCACGGGCTGGCCCAGTTTTACGAAACCGATTTCAAAAGACAAAGTGGTGGAAAAAAGGGATTCTTCCCACGGCATGGAGCGGACGGAGGTTCGTTCGAGCAAAAGTGATTCCCATCTTGGTCACCTCTTTGACGATGGCCCCGCTCCGACCGGTCAACGTTACTGTGTCAACTCGGCTGCGATGCGTTTTATTCCAGTGGAAAAATTAAAGGCAGAAGGTTACGGCGAATATCTGTCGCTCTTTCAGTCAGCACAAAGCGGCGAACAGCAACCGCAAGGTCAATAGCAGGATCGAGAAGATTGGACGCTAGCCGTGCGCTTCCCCCACCCTGCGGGTGGCAACGCTTTTTTTAGAGTCCTCAACCGAGGACAAAAGGAGCGCGTTTGAAGGGAGCGCGGGCGTTTCCTGAAGTCGCAGATGTAGAGACTCATTTCCCTGTCGAGGCATTCGCCTGCCGGAGATCACTCTAATGCGGCCATCATCCTGTTTGGTTTGCGATAGAATAGCGCTGCCCTAAATTGCACGTCGAAAATGAGAAAGGACGACTTCGATTACGCAATTGAAAACACGCAGGTGATTCTCGCTCCCGAGCGTCAGATTGCGACCTTTGGCAGCACGAGTTTCAATTTCTATCTCATTTCCGAATTGATGGATCGCGTCGATCAGGTCCGCATTCGCAATGGAAAGATTCACGCCGAGCGTCCCCAGATTCTGACGCCCGAGCATTATTGCCGCCTCTTGCTGGAGGGTTTCGGTGACAAAGCGCAGCGCTACGTCGATCAACTGCGCGAGCATTTGCGCAATATCGCGGTTTTGCGCTACGGGTTTCAATTTCGCAAAACTGATGTGACCGAAGAAACGATCCGCGATTCGATTGACGCCGTCATCGGCCGCACAAAGCGCCGTGTGGAAAGCGCAAACGAGCCGCTCAGCGCCGTCATCCAAGGGGTGGACGATGCGTGGGAAGTTTGCCTGCTCAAATTTACGATCGATCTGATCGAACGTTCGTCCGGCGGAAATCTCGGCGATTTTCGAAAGCGGGGGTTGTTGTAGTCGCTCGTCGCATGTTGAGGGTGAATCGTAGGCACTCGTCCGAAAAGTCCGGTTGGCTGAATCGTGCGGTGGCACTACCCACTGAGAGTTCCAAGATGTCGCCGGATAAACGCACCCGCGCTGACGAGTGCGCGGCGGCCGGGTTCCAGATGAGCGTTCCACAGATGCCACGCATGGATCATGTGCGGCCAGATTTCCAGAGTCGTCGGGACGTCGGCTGCACCAGCTACGGCCGCAAGGCGAGTGGCGTCATCGAGCAACGTCTCGGCAGAACCCACCTGGATCAGTGTTGGAGGAAAGCTCCTGAAGTCGGCATAAAGAGGAGAAACCCGCGGGTCCTTCCTATCTATTCCAGCGGGAAGATAGGCGTCGGCCAGTTCATTCAGATAGCCCTTGTGGATGATTGGATCTACGGCGTCCTTGCTGGCAAGCGTTGAACCAGACATTGTAAGATCCGTCCAAGGTGATACGAGCCACGCGCAAGCCGGAAGCTCCTCGTGTGCATCGCGCAGCCGGTTGATCAACGCCATTGCGAGCCCGGCACCCGCACTGTCGCCACCGATTGCAATATGCGCAGCCGAAATGCCCTGATTCTGCAGAAAACGCCACGCCGTCAGCGCGTCGTCGTACGCCGCGGGGAACGGATACTCGGGGGCCAGTCGATAGGCAACGGCTAGTGTCCGGATACCGGCCGCTCGGCCCGCCTCGCTTGCCATGCGGCGATGGCTCAGGATTGACCCGGAGCAATAGCCACCACCATGAAAAAACATCAGAATGCGGGAGGGATCGCTGCCGGGAACGACCGAGTATTCCCCCAGCAGGCCGCTGACGTCGACTGCAGCAAACTTCACGTCGTCGGCTGCGGGCCAAACAGAACCAACATCGTCGAGGCGCTGGCGTCGGTCAGGCCACCCGACAGGTCGCGGCTTGGAACTCAGCAACGCGCGGACAGCCTCGATTTCGCTTTGAGCCATTGCCTTCTACGGGCAAGCTAAGCGTAAGCGGTGCGCGAGATGGGGTCAAGCTGATGAGTCAGGCTTGATTGTTTGGCACCGCTGTCAGAATCCTGTCCGCCGGGCGTCTTGAAAATTCGAGCTAATCGACCGTGAACCCGGCCTAGAGCCCGTCACAAACGATCTGGTTTGTGAGCGCAGGCAAAGGATGCTCGGCCCGATGCTGGACCAGGAGTCGATTTGTAATCAGAGTGCAAAACTTTCGGCTTTCGTTGGTGCGCGCGCCTTGTCATTCTGCGCGCTCACATTCGCCACGTTTTGAAAAACTATCTCCAGCTTAATCTCAGTCTGCTCTACTGGATTTTGATCGCGCCGTTCACCGGTCAGTTTTTCAAAATCGCGCCGATCTTCCGTCAGATGGTCTTCATCGGCGTGCGCGCTGCGCCGATGGTTGCGCTGACGGCGTTCAGTGTGGGTGTGACGCTGGCCATGCAGGCCGCCCATTCTCTCCAGAGCCTCGGCGCCGAAATGTACATTCCCGATCTCGTTATGCTGACACTCTTGCGCGAGATGGGACCGGTCTTGATCGCAGTGATAGTTATTGGTCGCAGCGGTTCAGCCGTCGCAGCCGAGCTGGGAACGATGAAAGTCTCCGAGGAAATCGAGGCGCTGGAGGTAATGGCGATTAATCCGGTTCAATATCTGGTCGTGCCGCGCTTCCTGGCGATGCTGGTAATGCTGCCAGCGCTTACAATCTTCGGAAACTATATCGGCATTTTAGGAGGCTGGGCCGTATGCCGCTTCGCGCTCGATTTTAATACCGCCGGTTACGTGCTCCGGGCGTTGCAAAGCGCGGACACATGGGATTTGTATTCGGGAATGATCAAAAGCGGCGTTTTTGCATGGATCGTCATCACGATCGCGTGCAATGCTGGGCTTCATGTCGAAGGCGGCGCGGAAGGGGTCGGTCAGGCAACGACAGGGTCAGTCGTGCAAGCTTTGCTTGCGATGCTCGTTACGAACGCGGTACTGACTGGAATTTTCTTCTTTAGCGCATGAACTCCAACGGAGAGCCCATTATTGAGGTTTCCGATCTTGTCCGAAGATTCGGGGATCGCGCCGTCATCAACGATATCTCCTTCAACGTCCATTGCGGCGAGACACTCGTGATCATGGGCGGCAGCGGTTGTGGCAAGAGCACGCTGCTCCGACATATGATTGGTTCAATGAAACCGACTTCAGGTTCGGTCAAGATTTTTGGCGAAGAGGTCACAACGATGAACGAACGGGAAATCGGGCGTGTCCGGCGCCGATTTGGAATGCTATTCCAGTCCGGCGCGCTCCTCGCCTCGCTCACGGTCGGCGAGAATGTTGCGCTGCCACTTTTTCAACACACTGACAAGTCCCCTGATGAAATCGAACAAGTTGTGAAACAAAAACTTGAGATGGTGGGGTTGACCGGTTTTGAGGATCTGAAGCCGGCGGAAATCAGCGGCGGAATGAAAAAACGCGTTGGCCTGGCGCGCGCCCTCGCGCTCGATCCGGAACTGCTTTTCAGCGACGAGCCAACATCCGGACTGGACCCGATCATGACCGCAGTTGTGGATCAACTCACTCTCAAATTGACCCATGGCAGCCACATGACGGCAGTAGTCGTGTCGCATGATATGACGAGCGCTTTTCGTATTGCGACACGGATGATTATGCTTGGACACGGTGGCATTGTCGCGCAAGGAACGCCCGAAGAAATTCGCTCGAGTCCCAATCCGGAAGTGCAACAATTTATCAAGGGTGAAGCCGATGGGCCTGTGCCCCTAAACCTCTCACAAGAAGAGCACGAGCATCATCAATACGTGAAGCCCCGACCTTTCGCGCTCGCGCGGTATCGCTTTCATCACAAAACGCCATGAAACGAAATCTCTCTGACTACATCGTGGCCCTCTCGGTCATCGTATGCAGCATCGTCCTCCTCGCAGCCCTTACGATCGCGCTTTCCGGTTATCGTTTGAAAAAACCGAAGCGCACCTTGCAAATCAATTATGAAGATGTGACCGGCATCAAAGTGCACTCCGAAGTCCGTTATGCCGGTGCACCGGCGGGGCGTGTCATTGCGATGCGTCACTTGGCAGCGAAGGAGCGTGAAGCGTCTTCAAACAAGAAGGACGCCGTGCGCGTGACCATCAGCCTCGACGAAGGAATTCCGCCGTTGCCCACTGACGTAACCGCGACACTCAGCTCCGATACTATGCTGGCGCCGAAGTTTGTCGCCCTGTCTGCGGGCACGCCAGGAGGAAACACCCTGGCAAACAATGCGGCAATCGAAGGTCATCCGGCTTATGGAATCGAACAGATCACCGCGGCGGCCGGTCCGCTGTTCGACAACGCAAACAAGTTGCTCGATAATCTCAATGTAACGGTCACGGGGTTGAAAGGAAATCTCGACCAGTTCATGCCGAAGCTCGGACCATTGGCCGATTCACTCAAGATCGACGTGGATAATTTACAGAACGTCGTCAAGAACCTCGAGGGCATGTCCAAAGATGCCGACAAGGTGTTCGGCACTGCTGACACCTTCATCAGCACTACTGACAAACAGCTTCAGGAACAAATGAAACAGCTGCACGTGGTTCTCTTGAATTTGAAAGTGGTTACCACGCACGCGAAAGCGCTCGTCGAAGCGCTCGCCGAAAAACCAAACCGCCTCATTTTCAGTGGAAAGCCGGCCAAACTCACGCCCGAATCGGAAATCCTTAAAAGCAACAAACCTCTGCCAGCGAAGCGGCCGTGATCGAGTCGTTCAACTGCCGGAGAATTACTATAGTGGCAGCCGCGTCAGCTCCTCCTTTGCGGGCGACCGCTGCTATAGTTTGTAGGTCCAGAACATCGAATTGCAGAAAATATGCGGAGCGATTGAGGTCAATCGTGCCTATGCATTCGATAGCGACGCATCAACTTGAAAAAGCCAAGAGCGTCGCGAATCGGCTGGATTTTGCTCACCTCATCGGAGTAAACAGTTGTGATCGGGATGGATTCGATTTGATAACCTTTGCGGCTGGCGATAATGAGCATTTCGGTGTCGTAATCGAAACGGTCGCCCCCGCCAAGCAGCTCCGGAATCAGCTCTCGATCTAACATGCGGAAACCGCACTGGGTGTCGGGAATTTGTTGGCCGCAAAGGCGGCTAATCCGCTTACTCATATAACGATTCACGACGCGCCGGATAAACGGCATTCCGCCGAGGTTGTTCATGCGATTGCCGATGAAAAAGAAGGGCTGCGTCGCGGAGCCAGCCGCTGCAATAAACCGATCAATCTCTTCGGGATGATGCTGGCCATCGGCATCGAGAAGAATCACACCGGTAAATTGCCGTTCTAAGCAGTATCGTAATCCTGTCTTGATCGCTTCACCTTTGCCTCGGTTTTGACCGTGAACAGTGACTTTGGCGCCGGCTTCGCGCGCACGCTGTGCGGTCTGATCGCTTGACCCGTCATCAACCACAAGGACGTGGTTGAGTCGCTGGCGGGCTCGACGAACAATGTCCCCAATATGTTTTTCTTCCTGATACCCCGGAATAACTGCGGCAGTTTGCAAACGAATCTGACCGAGCGGATCGCGCTCCCCCGTTGTCATCGCCGCACCACCGGATGAAAGTCGGCCGCGTGATAAGAGCTGCGCACGAGCGGACCAGAGGCGACATACAAAAAACCTTTTTTACGCGCGATACCGCCGTAATAATTGAATTGGTCCGGTGTAACGTACTCCACGACCGGCAGATGTTTCGGGGTAGGGCGCAAGTACTGGCCCATTGTTAAAACTTCGCAGCCAACCTCGCGCAAATCGTCCATTGTCTGAAAAAGTTCGGTCTCTTTCTCGCCGAGGCCGAGCATCACACCGCTTTTGGTCACAACTTTCGGCGACAATTCCTTTGCTCGCCGCAAGACTTGCAGCGACGTGTGGTATTTGGCACGGGAGCGCACGAGCGGGGTTAGCCGCTCCACCGTTTCCATGTTGTGGTTGTAAATGTCTGGTCCGGCATCCAGGACGATCTGGATGCACCAATCCTGCGCGTGAAAATCGGGAACAAGCACTTCGACAATCACCGTGGGATCCATTTCATGAATCGCCCCAATCGTGCGGGCGAAGTGATTGGCGCCCCCGTCTTTCAGATCATCGCGCGCAACCGCGGTGATCACGATGTGTTTTAAATTCATCCGGCGCACGGCTTCCGCGACGCGCTGCGGTTCGTCTTGCTCCAGCGCATAAGGCTTCGCGGTTGTCACCGCGCAAAATCCGCACGCCCGTGTGCATCGATCGCCTGCAATCATCATCGTAGCCGTGCCCTGACTCCAGCATTCCCAGCGGTTCGGGCATTGCGCGCTTTCGCAAACAGTATGCAACCGCAAATCGGAAATAAGAGCTTTGGTTGAAAAGAAAACCGGATTCGACGGCAGCCGCACCTTGATCCAAGGCGGCTTCTGCGCCTGGTGTAGCGCCGGATCAATCTTCGCGCAGGACATCTCGACAAATGCTAGTGTAACGTTAAAGCGTTGAAAAGTTAAAGCGTGTCATAGCGGTAACTTTGTGAGCTCCGCAAAATTCGTCCAACCCCGAAAGCTTGCAGGTTCACTACAGTTTGGTTCGGCCCGAAAGCGCTTGATAAAGGGTCAGTTCGTCAGCCGATTCCAACCCGGCGCCGGCGGGGAGGCCGCGGGCGATACGAGTTAGCATCACAGGCTTGCCTTTCAGAAGATCGACCAGATAATTTGTAGTCGCTTCGCCTTCGACATCGGCCGGAAGCGCGAAAATGATCTCGGAAATCCTTTCGCGATCGAGGCGATCGAGCAATTCGTTGATCCGCAAATCTTCAGGCCCCACGTGATCGAGCGGCGAAATTTTTCCTCCAAGAGAATGGTACCGACCGCGAAACGCGCCGGTTTTCTCAAGTGGAAGAATGTCAGTCGCCTGTTCAACGATGCAAAGCAACTCAGTTGGGCGTGAGGAATCCGCGCAAATCTCACAAATCTCTTCGGTAGTAAAAAATCCGCAGAGCGCGCAAGGATGAACAGCCTGCCGCGTTTCAGTGATGGCGCGCGAGATCTGCGCCGGCTGATCGTTTCGCGCGCGCACGATCCAGAGCGCAATCCGCTCCGCCGAGCGAGGTCCAACTCCCGGCATTTGTCGCAGTTGCGCAATCAAATTCCGGATTGCCACCGGATATTCCGTCTTTCTCAAAACACGCGCAGATTTATTCTGGGGGCGTTCCCGTTAACTGCAGAGCAAGCGGCTCCAGCCTGCGCAAATAGAATTGCAGCGGAGGATCGTCTTCTTCCTCCGAGCCCCGCGCCTTCTGAAACTCGGTATACGCTTCTGCCCAACGTTTCTCTCGATACAGAACGACTCCACTCCAGAAAGAATCTCGACGCGCGATATGCTCCGGCCTGGCTTCGGATGTAAGCCATAGTGGCTCATAAATTTCATGTCGATCCTGCGAATTCACTCCATTCACAAAATCAATTGGCCGCGCGACGATTGCGTTGCTCGCTAGATCGAACGTGCGCGTACCAATCAGAATGTTTGATCCGTAGAGATTATTTGCGGCACAGAACCTGCGCGCCAGCTCAATTGGTTCGCCGCTGGTTAATAACGCCGGCCACCTGCTATCCTTCAGCGGAACGGCAAGTATGGTGCCAGAATTAATTCCGACATGGATATCGCAGTTTGCAGTTTCTCCGTTGTTCTGTCGCTGCTTGCGAAAGTACTGAATCAAATCCATGGCCACACGCGCGGCTTTCTCGGCGTGCTCGGCATTGCTGTCGGGAAATCCAAAAATAGCGACGACCCCCTCCCCGTCCGCAGCCTGTAAATAAGCGCCCCCTTCCAGGAGCCGATCGGCTGTGTCGCGAATAAATTTTTCCATGGTGCTGGAGAAATCCGCAGGCTCGGAATCCTCGGCGAGTCCATATTTATTAGCGATATCGCAAGCCACGACGCTCACTTCGTATGCCTTCGGCTGACCATCAAACCAAAATGTCCCCTCTCTGACACGGCGGAATTCTTTCCTCGACAGGCGATTAGCAAAGAGAACGCGCGCTAAATGCGCGCGATCACGCCGCAAGAAAACAATCCAGCCCTCCGCGGTAACCAATGCGAGCACGACCGCAGACATACAGGGTAGCGGTTGGAAAAATACCCTGTAGAGCGAGCAGATCCACGAAAGTCCAAGCAACTCGATGAGCAAGAAAATGGCTAATAGCCGGGTGTGACCTGGCGGCACCCTGCTTAGACCGAGCCAGGCGACACCCAGCGCGAGCAGCAAAACAAAAACGTACTGCCATTTCTCACCGACGACTCTCGTAGCGCTGGCGTAGTGAGCTACAAGCTCCCCGACAGCAGTCTCGAAACCCAGCATCAGTCTGCTGGCATGCAGCGCGGTAACAATGATGGCGACAACCACTCCAATTATCCCCGTAGTGATCAGCGACCGCTTCATAACAATCAGGCTTTTTGGGTGAGTGCAGCCGGATAGTAGGACTGCACCACCAACTCGCTTAAGAATTTGTCGGGGGCATCGACGGCCCCGGCATTAATGATAAACTTCGTCCGGTTAGTGTTCTTTCGAATCAGGTTTAACCCGAATTGGTAATCCTTAAACAAATGGGCGCAGAGATCGTTCATCGTCATCCGCTCAGCTTGCGCGCGCTCGACCAAACGTCGCACTGCTGTCCCATCAAAAACAATTTCCAATCCATGGTCGTCTTTGAATTTCTCAGCAAATTGATGCGCGCTGGCTTCGAGCGTTTGCACCTCCAGCTTTTGTCCCTCGGCCATCAACCGATCCAGCACGCGTTTCGGCTCGCGCACCAGCGCAGCCGTGACCCGCAACTGACTCAAGCCCGACCCGGCGAGATAATATTTGTAATCGCGGAACAATTTTTCAAACACCGTCAATAATCCGCGCGCTCCGGTTTTTTCTCTGGCGGCGGCCTCGGCTAATAGACTCAACGCTTCATCTTCGAAGCTGATCTGGATGCCATAGGCGCGAAATGCGCGTTCATATTGCCGAAGCAAACTTCCTTCAGAATATTTCATTATCTTAAAGAGATCATCCGCGTCGAGATCTTCGCAGACCACGCGCACCGGCAACCGGCCAATGAATTCCGGCTCGAATCCGTACTCGATAAAGTCCTGCGTTGTGACGTACTGAAATAGCTCGTTGTCCATCACCTGAACAGGCGACGCGCTAAACCCGATCTGACTTTGTCGGACGCGCCGGGCGACCTGCTCTTTCAACTTCTCGAACGCGCCGCTCACCACAAAAAGAATATGACGCGTATTGATCGTTTCACGTTTCGCTTTGCCGCGCCTTTGAAATTCAAATGCGGCCTGCAACTGCGCCTGGAGATCGTTCATGCTTCGCACCGGCACTTCCGTTTCTTCCATTAACTTCAATAACGTGGTCTGCACACCGCGCCCACTCACATCGCGGCCAATTAGATTTCCAGCCGATGCGATTTTGTCGATCTCGTCGATGTAAATGATGCCGAACTGCGCCAGATTGACGTCGCCGTCGGCTTTATGCACGAGCTCGCGAACGAGATCCTCGACGTCGCCGCCGACGTAACCTGTCTCGCTGAACTTGGTCGCGTCCGCTTTCACAAACGGCACTTTGATCAGATCGGCGATGTGCTTGATCAGATACGTTTTGCCGACCCCGGTCGGACCGACCAAAATCACATTTTGCTTAATGTATTCGGTCTCCTCGGCGCGCCTGGCGTCTTCTTTTTCAAGCCGGCGCAGGTAGTTGGCGTGGTTGTAATGATCGCAAACCGCGATCGCGAGCACTTTCTTCGCTTCGTCCTGTTTGATCACGAACCGGTCGAGATGCCCTTTAATGTCGCGTGGCAGAAAATTGAATTCGAATTCAGGATGGTCTGTCTTCTGCGGTTTTTCATCCTCAACCGCGGCGGCTGGTTCCGGCTCGGTAAACGTCGCCACCGAGACCCGATCGCCGAAGTTCTGTTTCATGAACTCCGCGATCTTGGCCTTCAGCTCTTCCGGTGAAGGAAATGGCGGTGGCGGGTTTTGCTCCATGGTCGCGGTAAGAAAAGTCGCGCGAAAATCAATTATGGCAACGATTCGTCTAAAATCTGACTCTTGGGCGCAGAATTCGTTCATCTTCACGCCGCTGTCGCGTCGCTGCAAC
>Ga0209180_10001296_pt1 | contig 12364 bp, 12 predicted proteins | sample CZO8metaG_3_FD_188355 | JGI IMG/M metagenome (GOLD analysis project Ga0209180, IMG submission 188355) | Vadose zone soil microbial communities from the Eel River Critical Zone Observatory, Northern California, USA - CZOApr15con2H2.8 metaG... | ecosystem: Environmental > Terrestrial > Soil >...
AAGCGAATATGTCCAGCTCGCGCCGGGCGATTGGGTGATCCAAAATGCGGGCAATTCTGGCGTTGGGCGCTCGGTGATCGCCTTTGCCAAGGAGCGTGGCCTGCGAACCTTGAGCCTGGTGCGCCGGCAAGAACTCATCGACGAGCTCGTCGCTGCGGGAGGCGACATCGTGCTGGTGGATGGAGCAGGGGTATCCGCTCGGGTGGCCCAAGCCACCGGCAACGCGCAGCTCGCGTTAGCGCTCGACGGCGTCGGGGGAGAAGCGATGCTCTCGCTGTCCGGCAGTCTGACCCCTGGGGGCACGCTGGTGGTCTATTCCTCGATGAGCAGAAAACCCGGTCTTGCAAGCGTTGTGGATATCGTCTTTCGCAAGGTGACGATTCGCGGCTTCTGGCTTTTCTACCCGGAGTTTCGCGCTTCCCCTAAAGCCCTGGAGGCCAGCAAAACGGGTGCCCGGCTGATCGCCGAAGGCAAGCTCCACATGCCTGTCGCAGCAACCTATCCTCTCATCGCGGCCAAGGAAGCGATCGCTCATGCCCAGAGCGGCGGAAAGGTGCTGTTCAAACTCTCATAATGCGTGTGGGACACACCTTCTGTCACTTGGTAAAATAGCCTACTGAGGTGGTGAACGGGGTGCAGCTTCATCCGTTGTGGGAGGCCCAGATGCTGAGTCAGAGGTGTCTGCACGCGAAAACGATGCGCCGTCATGCACATCCTGTAAGGGATTGAGCCAGCCGCCGAAGCCATAGCGCTGAGCGCCGAGCAATTCCCAGGCACAGCTGAGGCCAAGGGCAAAGGTGCCCAGCAACACAAAGAACTGCCCATAGACGAAACCAACTTGGGTGGGATCGGTGATGAGGCCCACCGCATTTCGCAGTCCTAACCCGTAGAGGCCCAGACTCAAGCAGACCAGAATGGCTCGCCGCACAAAACTCTGCCAGCCCTTGCGCGGTCTCAGAAGCGACCATGCTTGGAGCAGACTGGTCAACAGGGACACGGAGCTAAAAGGCACGATGAGTGTGCCAAAGTTGATGTGGGGGATCAGGGCGACCAGCGAGATGAAGAACGCATTGATCAGGGCGGTAAAAGCACTGCCTGCGACAGCCCGTCGTTCCATTGGCGCCCGGCGAGTCACAATCTGCTCCGGCGCCAGAGAAACAGCCACAAAGAGCAGGCCGGCGAGCGCGGCTCCGGCACCGGTGCTCGCGATGAAGAAGTCGAGGAATTGTGGAGGAACCACGAGATGAACTCCTTCCTGAAATCTTGTGAGCGTGAAGGTTGCCATCCAGAGTCTGAGCCAGTGCTTCCATTGTAGTCTGCTGGATACCGAAACACAAGGGGAGCACTCCTTCGTGGTCTGAACTGTTGCAAGCTGTACGGCCTTCACCCTGCTTTTTCGGATGCTGGGTATCCCAGTCGGGCGGGATGCCACCAGGCCTGCAGACTTTGAAGCGAACCCGGTTCCCGGGTCGCGCTCGGCTGCGCTGGAAGCCCAGATGGGCCGCACTGCTCACGGCGGCGACACAACCAGGAAGACGCAAGAGAGCGTAATCAACAGGAGTCGATAGGGAGGGCCTTGCTACTACACCTTGATAGCATCCAGCAGTTCGACGAAGTAGAGTCCTTCATTTTCGAGCTTCCCTGTATCTTCGACGCTCCACACCACCGACAGGACTGCCTGGGAGAATCCCCAGCTATAAATGCGCTCTCGATCAAAACCCAATGCTGCGGAAAGTTGGTCTATGCGACGCGCCATGAGCGCCTTCGGATCGGGAATAGAGAGGATATCGGGCGAGAAATTGCGTAATAGCGCACCTGTCTCGAAGACCGGTTCACCGATCACCCCTTTGGGATCGACTGCCAGCCATGGCTCGCGCTCGGCAGACAGAATGTTGTCCTGGTGTAGATCGCCGTGCAGCAGCACCGGCTCGGCCATAGAGGCGCTGAGTTCGGCATAGAGCTGCTCTGCTTTGTCGAACATCGCAGGCGAGAAGGGGCCGGTTCCTCCATGATACAGTTTGCGCAGGCGTGCAAAGCCCTTGCCCCAATCGCAGACCGTGGGGAAGGGATAATGCTTTTGCGGCAGCGGGTGCCAGAGCTTGCGCATGACGTCTACTGCTGCTGCGATGGCGAGGCCGTCATTCTCCACCGTACGCAGTGACGTACCCGGCTTCAGACGCTCCAGGAGCATCGCAGCATCGAGCACATCATAGGCCAATAGCTGCACCATGCCGCGTCCATCGAAGTGCCGCAGCGCCTCTGGCTGAGACGGAAACTCGTCGGTCAGACCCGTTTTCACAATTACCTCAGTACCATCAGCAAGCACCGCCGGGGCCACATAGTTGAATGACAGGTTGCCAACCGGAGCGCCGATCGTCACATTCCAGCGCTCCTCGCAGGCGGCAAGGATGGCGGGCAAACGGTCGAGCCAGGCACGACCCTCTTCTCCAAAAAGTTCTAGCATAAAGCTTGCAAAGTCTTCAGGGATGATAAACAAGCTCTTTCTCCTCCGTTCTGTTAGTGATGTTTCTGATTGCTCGCTACCCGAGGCGGCGAGGAAGGGGAAAAGGGATTGGGTACTGGCGTACCCGCAAACCCCAGCAGGGAGACCCCTGCACCCCTTAGCGACATCAGGAGGAGATGGTGGAGCACGGATCGAGGGAGGAGTAGAAGAGCAATGAGAGGGAAAGCCAATCCAGGGCGCTGGCGCAAAACAACAACAAAGAGACGCATCTGCCAAAATGCAGGTGAGGTGCGGTCGGGTGTATATGCGCTGTGAAGCGTGTCAGCGTCAATAGTGAGCGAACATGAGTCGTCTCCTGGTTTATTGAGATTGTACCTCGATTCTTCCGATGGATGCAAGGAGAAAGTGGTGGGTCTTGCGCTTCTGTACCATCAGTGACGTGATATACTGAAAGAAGGAACATTTTTTCTACCGAATACCTCCCGGATTGACTATCGTGACGTGGTGAGTTCCGCTTGGTGAGCACGACCATCGTACACGGATGGCGGGAGGAGTCAGCATCGATTGGAGGTTGGTCTTGACTGTCTACCGCTTTCTCCCCTCGCCTCCCCTTTCGGCCTATGTTGAGGCTTTCTGCTTCTCTGAAGGAGAGGCAGCACTCCATACGAAAGAGCGCCGCCTTCCTGATGGTCGGGTGGCCTTGGTGATCAATCTGGGACATGAGATGCTTCGGGTCTCTCACCGAGAGGATGCTGATCAGTTCCAGAGCTTTCATGGCGGCGTGCTCAGCGGTGCCCATTCACAGTTCTCTGTCCTCGATACGACCACCCTGGTCACGACCATGTACGTCTGCTTCAAGCCAGGCGGTGCGCGCGCGTTTCTGCCGATGCCTGCCGCCGAGTTAACCAACCAGGTCGTTGATCTTTCCATGCTCTGGGGAACAGCCGCCTTTGACCTGCGCGAGCAATTGCAGGCGGCCCAGGCGAACGACGACCGGGTGCGCATCCTCGAACGCTTCCTCCTGGCGCGCGTAGCCTGGGAGCAGGCACCACATCCTGCTGTCACGTTCGCGCTTGCCGAGTTCCTGGCCGGGCACAAGCGGCGCTCCATCTCGGAGGTGACCACACACCTTAGCTTGAGTCCGAAGCGCTTCATCCATCTGTTCGAGGAAGCCGTCGGACTCACGCCGAAAGTGTTTTGCCGCGTGCTTCGCTTTCAGGAAGTGTTGTGTCTGATCGAAAACGGGCAACGGATCTCTTGGGCAGATCTCGCGCTCTCCTGCGGGTACTTCGACCAGGCACATTTCATCCATGACTTCCAAGCGTTTTCTGGCCTCAGGCCGCAAGCCTACCTGACGCAGCGCAGTCCCTATCGCAATCATGTTCCTCTGCCCGATTGAGGACAATTTTTTACAAGACAGGTCGCTCTGCCCTGCGTTAGCATACGAGCCAGACCACCAGTGGTGATCATCCAACCGATGAGGAGGAAAAGAAATGACGATGATGAGTACCGGTACACCCGAGTCAGAACCGGTCAAGACCAGCATCGCTCCGTGGCTGTCGGTCAGCCGGGCCACGGAGGCTGTGGACTATTACAAGGCCGCGTTCGGCGCGGTCGAGCGGTACCGCCTTGAGGATGACGCCGGAAAGGTGGTCGTCGCTCAGTTGGCCATCGAGGGGGCGGACTTCTGGCTTCAGGAGGACGTCGACTCCAGCCCCGAGTTCCAGGACCGTCGATCGGTCCGCATGATCTTGACCGTAGACGACCCGGACGCGGTGTTCGCGCAGGCCATTGCCGCAGGAGCATCGGAAGTCGCAGCGGTTTCCGAGGGCCACGGTTGGCGGATTGGACGCGTCGCCGACCCGTTTGGTCACCACTGGGAGATCGGGAAGCCACTTCGCTGATCCGCTACGATCCCAAAAAGACGATGAACATGAGAAGGGAGACAGCCATGAACCACAACGACGACCAGGAGACAAAGATGACCACCCCCACGGGTGTAGAGGCTCGCCTCGCGAGACATGGGGGCCTCTCCTACCTGCACATACCCGCAGTCAACGCCCATCAGTCAGCCGCCTTCTACGAGCAGGTCTTCGGCTGGAAGATACACGGGCGCGATACCGACCACCCTGGTTTCGATGACGGGACCGGACACGTCAGCGGCGCGTGGGTAACCGATCAAGCGATCTCACGCGAGCCAGGTCTGCTGCCCTACATCTACGTCGACCGCATCGACGACACCATCGAGCAGGTCGAGGCGCAAGGTGGCGAGATCGTCAAGGCGCCCTATCCCGAAGGGAACTTGTGGGTGGCGACGTTCCGTGACCCCGCCGGCAACGTGCTCGGTCTCTGGCAGGAAGGCGCCCGCTGAGCCGTCCCTGGGGACAAGATCGGCATATGTCCCCGGCATTGCTCCCCTCAGAGCGTTTTGAGGAAACGGCGGTCGATGCGCCCTCTGCCGCCGGGTCGGCATCGCGACGGAACGATGCAAGACCCGGTTGTGGAGGGACAGCAGGACAACGCCCGAAACTTCCTCTTCTCCTTTTGTCTGGCAGAGTAGATGCTGGACAAAGGGGATACCCCGACGAGTAAGGAGCAAAGTGAGGGTTGCCTTGGAGGGACACTGTCTGCCCCTCACACAGCGCTTGTCTGCATCAGCAGTTCGGCTCTAACACTCATCCTCACGTTCAACATCTTCACAGGTGCAGGGGCAAAATCAAGACTCTTGATTGGGAACAACTTCTCGAAAGTCCCCAGGTTGCGCCATCCACGAACTTTGATCTTCCCCGTCCACAGAGCCAGCGTAGGATTCTCAATGCCGGTTCTGGTTCTGACAAACGTCTCTGGGCTCTGGATGATCACCAACTCAGCATGTGCTACCCTCCCTTCGCTGGCACGACAGATGCCATCAGCAACATGCAGTGTCCAGACACCTCCTCCCGGGCCGGAGAGTTCCATCACCGTCGTCAAAGAGGTCAGTGCTGCCTGTTGGCGATCTATGTTCTCTGCGAACGAGGCTATAAAGTAGGACAGGGCACGGTGCGTTTGCTCGGGACTGGGCGTTGGGGCATTACACTTCATCCAGAAGCGCAGTTGCATAAAGTGGTTCCAGGTGTGGCTGTAGCAGGCCTCCAGTGCTACGCGGACGCTCACCCAACCCAGACCGACCAGCGGGATAAACACGGGACGGTCGAGATCAGCCTCACTCAGTCCGGCAATCGCATTCCGGATGGCCTGGCGGCTGGCCCACAGCTGCTCCAGGCACTGCTTTGGAGTGGTACCAGCCGGACGTTGGGTGAACTTGATCTCATTCCAGGCATCTTGCTCGGCCTCGGTGCGCATCACCTGCTCGCTGGTAGGCACATGAAGCCCGCGCTTGATAGCAGTGGCGATCACGTCCAGGTCGAAGTACGCCAGGTGATACGGTACGTCGGTAAAGGTCCAGTGCTTGCCATGCTTGCCGGACCAGTCATCAGGTCCCAGGGTTCCCACCAGTTCGTCAAAGTGCTGCCAGAGGCCCTCGAGATCGGCGAGGAGCGCCGCTCGTGTCGTGGGTGCAAGCAGTGTGAATGTTGTCATAGTATCCTCCTTATCGGGTGTTTCCCCGAGTCACAGTATCGATTTCTGAATCGGGAAGATCTCTCATCGTACTTCCTATGGTCTTGCCTGACGGACGCAGTCCGTAGACGCGCAGCGTCGTTGGCAAGACCCATTTCAAAGTACTATTCTTTTTCTCACTCATCCTTACGGTGAGCGTTGCGCCTCCTGCATTGAGTATTTCTGAGAGAGCAGTGCCAGGAAAGGAGGAAGGATGTTTTTCTCAAGGAAAGATTGCCGGCGTAGGGTCTTTTTTTGCATCAAATGGGTGACTCATTCGTATAGCAAAAGAGAGGAAGTAGCCAGAGCCTGATGGGCCATTTCTGAAGAAACAGAGCGCAACAGAAGTGCTCTTGAAAGCAAAGTGAAGGAGAAACACCATGCAGAGACATCACTCCCGTTATCGGGGAGGTCCTTTTCTGAGAAGACCTGGCCTGCCGCCGTTTGGCCGCAGTGGCCTGCTGGGCGATCTGCTCGTCGGCGGGTTGGGCTACCTGCTTGGACGCCAGCAGGTGCAGAACCAGTATCAGCAACGCCAGCCACAGGCCAACACACAAAGCGATCAGCTTGCCCAGCTCAGGTTGCTAGGACAACTGCGCGAATCCGGCGTTTTGACTGAGGAGGAATTTCAGGAGCAGAAGCAGAAAATCCTACAAACATCCTGAAGACGAGCGTTCCACTCAAGAAAGACAGATGCTTGTGTCACCTTCGGTCACGATTCTTTGCTCACGATGGTAATCCCGCGCCAGATCCGAGCGGTATTGGTCCGGTCGGCGCGACATCTGTACACGTTGAGCTGAGCAGGAAATGCTCGTCGTGAGAGAGGGAGGGCGCAGAATCCGAAGCCGTGCCAAGGGACGCAAAGACGGCACGCGCAGCCTCATCCAGGGGAAAAAACGCCAAAATGCTGGGATACCTGTGGCTACCGACCGAAAGGTAAAGATGCTGTAGCTTGATCGGGAGCAGTTGGGAAGTTTTGGCATGTCTGCTCAGAAGCAGTTTCGATGGAGCGTCTTGCTGGTCTGGAATCTCAAGGTCTTGTTCCCAGTATGCACGAAAATCGGGGAGCGCACAGAAGCGTTCAATCAGTCCGTGATACCAGGGCTCAAATTGGTACAAGACATTACTGTGCTTAAAGAGGTGAATGCCACGAGCTGCCTGGGCTTGCCAGACTTTGACGGCCTGGTCATTGAAGGTCGAACGCCCTCGCACTGGCAAGTCGGGATGAAACAGGAAATGGAAGAGATTGCGGTGTGGCTGTGGGATCGCGGTGAGCGAGGGGAACTCAAAGAGACGCTGGAAAGCTTCGTTGGCCGCGTGTACCTCCAGGGTATGCGTGATAATCATCGCCGGGTAGGGCAGCGTTCCCATGAGGTGGTTGGCTTGCTCTAGCGCTTGTTTGAGCTGAGAGCCTTCCAATTCAAGCGTTTCAGGAAGATAGCGCGCAGCTAAGAGCAAGTCGTTGCGCTCTTGGGCGGTGCATTCGAGATACTGAGCGATGTGCAGGATGGTCTCTCGGCTGGGAACCCGCAGAGAACGCCCGACCAGCAAATTTTTATAGGTCGGGCACGCCTCATCGGTTAACTCTTGTTGGGTAAAGCGTTTGAGGTGTGGATGGGGATGCTCCTTGATGTCCTCCTGCCGTCTGAAACGCAGGGTTTCTATCTCGCCAAGGAGACCACGGAGCACATTCGACGTGTGAGAAGAACCAGGTTCGATGTCTTGCATGCTTCTCTCCTGTTGCCAAAATCCGAAAAGCTCGATCCGCGGCCAGACGCGACGATCTCGCGCCAATCCAGGTGTAGTTTTACACTTGGTACAACACACTGCCCCCAGTATACTTGGGACCAAGCTTCCTGGGTAGAGCTGCGTCGAGGCCAGGTGTCGAAGGAAACACGTCGTTTCCCCACTCACGAGATGCCATAACCGAAACGATGGAGTTGACGATGAGAGCACCCCCAATTCATGGAGCAAACGGAAGAGCCTTCGAAGTCGAGAATGCATTGCGCTTGTCTCAAGGCTTTGCCTGGGTACTCTCAAGTTGCAGGTCAATCAGATGAGCGGCAATCGCCTGGAGTTGAAGCGCTGGGGAAGTCGTGCCGAAGAGTGGAGCGGAAGCCAGCGCTCCATTACTCACCAGCAGGAGCTGATCGGCTAATTGCTCAGGATCACGTGCACCAGCCTGCCGACTGAGCTGAGACAATCGCCGTCGTAACTCACGCTCATGGCCGAGTGCGCACTGACGGACAGGATGATCAGCTTCAGAGTATTCCGCCAGCGCATTCAAGAAGGCACAGCCACGAAACCCTGGCTGCATCAAGCGCCGCGTACAGGCCTCGAAGAACGCCAACAACTGTGCTTTGGGCGATCCTTCATGCTCTGCAATAACCTCCTCAAACCATTGCCACCAGAGACGATCTTCTTCCTCAAGATAGGCGGCAATTAAGTCATCTTTGGTGGGAAAATGCCGGTAGAGCGTGGCCTTCCCCACGCCTGATTGCTCCACAATGGTATCGACCCCAATGGCCCGAATCCCTTCCTGATAAAACAATGCGCTCGCCACATCCAGAAGACGCCGACGTGCGGGTGAAGATACTGCTGCCATTTCTTCCTGCCTTTCGCTCTTGCGAATATGCTATGCCTCTTGAACAGAACTGTTCTGTATCTCAGTATATCACGAGTGCCCTCTATTCAGCAAGAGAGGAACCAGAAAGGGTTCGCCTGTTTGCCTGCCACTTTTTCGCGGCGATTGCTGTACCCCTTGACACGAGACAGAACTGTATTGTATCATTCGCATAAGATACAGAACAGTTCTGTCTCGTACTTAAAGAAGGAGAGGATATGAACGAATCGATCACGACACAGCGCTTAAACGGCAAGAACGTGGTAGTCATCGGAGGCAGTAAAGGTGTGGGACGCGCCATTGTTGCCGCAGCTCACACTGAAGGTGCGCAGGTGCTTGCGGTCGCACGGCAAGAAGAGCCGCTCAGGAAGCTCGTCGCCGCATTCCCAGCCGTGCAGATGCTCAGGCTTGACGCCACCGACGAAAGCGCCCCTGCAAAGGTGTTTGCAACACTTTCGCCAGATGTCCTGGTCGTCTGCGCAGGTGCCATCCCTCATGCTGCGCCACTTGGGGAGCAAAGCTGGGAGCAGTTCTCGCGCAACTGGAATAGCGATGTCAAAATGTCGTTGTTCTTCTCGCAAGCTGCGTTGACCACCCCGCTTCCTGCCGGGACGACCATCATCCTGATTTCCAGCGGTGCAGCCATCGGTGGTTCGCCGCTTTCTGGCGGCTACTCTGGTTCAAAGCGCACACAGATGTTCGTCGCCAATTACGCCCAGCAAGAAGCTGATCGCTTGCATCTCGGTTTGCGCTTCCTCGCGCTTGCGCCTGGGGGCATGATGCCAGAGACGGAGCTTGGAAAAACTGCGGTCGAAGCCTACGCTTCCTCTCTCGGTCTTTCCGCCACAGATTTCATCAAGCGGCGGGGGCTGTCGCAAACACCGGAACAGGTTGCCAACGCGGTCGTCGAGTTTGCAAGTCACCCCAGCAGCAGAGAAGGAAATGTCTTCCTGGTGTCGGCAAAAGGCATTGAGGCGATATCGTAAGCCTGGTGTTCCAGGACAATCCAGGAAGCGATCAACCGCCGCCAGAATTTTCTCTCTAGATCAGTAAGAAACGTGCACTCTGATACTACCGAGTGCAAGATGACATGTTTTAATTAAGGAGAACATGATGACAACTACTTCTATTCCTACCCGGCAGGAACTTGTACGCCGGGCCTCAGACATTGTCCCGATTTTGCAGAAACATGCCTCCTGGAATGAACAGAACCGGCGCATCCACGAGGAATCGCTCCAGGCATTAGAACAGGCTGGTCTCTTCAGGTTGCGGACTCCTTTACGCTATGGCGGCTACGAGAGCGACATCCGCACCCTGGTCGAGGTTCTGGCCGAAATCGGGCAAGGGGACGGCTCGACCGCGTGGGTGACCTTTGTATTGGCCGCCAACACCTGGCTGATTGGTCTGTTTCCCGACGCTGTCCAGGACGAGGTGTTCACAACGCCTGATGTCGGCGTGAGCGGAACCTTGGCTCCGACCGGCAGAGCGGAGCGCCGGGACGGTGGTTTCGTCCTCAACGGCCAGTGGCACTTCCAATCCGGTTTGTGGCACAGCCAGTGGAGCGTGATGGCGGCGATGTCCACCACCCCGGACGGAGGAATGGCACCGGTCGTCGCGCTCATTCCGACAGCGGCGCTGGAGGTGCTTGACGACTGGGACACCGCGGGTCTCAGGGGGACTGGCAGCGTCAGCAGCATCGCCAGGGAGGTCTTCGTCCCTACAGAACGGGTTTTCTCGGTCATTTCCCTGCTCCAGGGGCAGTCTGGCTCTCAGCTGAACGCCGACGCGCCGATTTACCGGACTCCCATGGTCCCAACCGTCGCCGCGACCGCCAGCGGAACCCCACTGGGTCTGGCCAAGGCCGCCATGACCAACTTTTTCCAACGGCTCCCAGGACGGGGCATCGCGTACACTACTTATGCCAAACAGGCCGAGGCACCGATCACGCACATGCAGGTGGCCGAAGCGGCGATGAAGATCGATGAGGCCGAGTTTCACGCGTACCGCGCGGCGACCCTGGTGGATACCAAGGCAGCGAGCGGCGAGGCATGGACACTCGAAGAGCGCGCCCGTGTGCGTATGGACGCCGCGATGGCGACTCGGCTGGCCAAGGAGGCCATCGACATCCTCAATACGGCCAGTGGGGGATCGTCGATCTACAGCAGCGTGCCCATCCAGCGCATCGAACGGGATATTCAGGCCGCGAGCCTACAGGGCATGATTAATCCCCACACTAATCTTGAACTCTATGGGCGCATCCTCTGCGGCCTGGAACCCAACACCGTCAACATCTAAGCGCGTTTGTACTGGCACGCGCAACCCGGGTTGCGCGTGCCAGGGAATGGGGAAATGGCAGCCAACCAGGAAGAAGCGTCAACACGGGCACAACCGTGTTGACCAGCATAGAATGGCGCAGGACGTGGGCTCCTGCGCCGTGATCGGAGGAAAAATGGAACTCTCTCCTGATAGAACCACTCAGGAACAGCACCGCCTCGCGGACCGAGAACGCTTTCGGAGCGTGATGGGCCACTTCGCCAGCGGTGTCACTATCATCACCACGCGACACGAGGGGATTGACTACGGCCTCACGGCGAGCGCCGTCTCTTCGCTGTCGCTCGACCCACCCATGCTGCTCATCTGTGTCAACAGGACATCGAACACCCAGAAGGCCATCGCCCAGTCTCAGGTCTTCGCAGTGAACATTTTGCGGGAGCATCAAAGCGCGCTGGCCCGACAATTCGCCAGTTCTCGCCCGCAGAAGTTCGGCGGTATGAGCGTCTCGTATGGAGCACTCGGCGTGCCCCTCCTGGCCGACACGTTGGCTACCATCGAGTGCCGCGTAACCGCAGAAGTGACGGGCGGAACCCACTCGGTGTTCCTTGCCGAAGTGGAGACGGCCCAGGCGGCAGAGGGGATGCCGCTGACCTACTTCCGGGGAAGGATGGGCCGCTTCGCATTCATGAGCGTTGATGCGGGGGCATCTCTCTGGAGAGACATGCAATGGGAGGATGCCGCTTGACTGAGAGATGTTTGGAGATAAGGCTTCCCGGAAGCGGACTGGAGAGGGTCCGAGCTGTCATCCTGAGCGAAGCGAAGGATCTCTCCGCCCGTCGAGCCAGACCCTTCGCTTCGCTCAGGGTGACAGGCATTATCTCCAAATATCTGCGTGACTGAATGACCCCTTGACAGAAGAAGATTCCCCTGTTATTATGTGTACATACACATAATAACAGGGGAGGAAGATACTCATGGATCCACAGGATTCCGTCGCGGTGCGACACTGTGTCTGTGCGGCACTTCGGCGCACGGATCGGGCCATCACCCAGTTCTACGACGCGATCCTGGCAAAGAGTGGCGTGCCCATCACCCAATTCACGTTGCTGGCAACGCTGGCTGAGGCGGGCCCGATGGCCATCAACCGCTTCGCAGAGCTGCTGCTCATGGATCGGACCACGTTGACGCGCAATCTCAGGCTCCTGGCCAGGCAAGCATGGGTGCGCATCGAGGAAGGCGAAGATCGCAGAACGCGCATCGTCGCACTCACCACCGCGGGGGAGCAGGCCCTGATGCGAGCATTGCCGCTCTGGAAGCAGGCACATGCCCACATGCTTCACGGTCTGGGCGAGCAGCAGGTGGACACGCTCCGCGCGGACCTCGCAGCAGTCGTGGCGCTCAGCCAG
>Ga0209180_10001297_pt1 | contig 12361 bp, 9 predicted proteins | sample CZO8metaG_3_FD_188355 | JGI IMG/M metagenome (GOLD analysis project Ga0209180, IMG submission 188355) | Vadose zone soil microbial communities from the Eel River Critical Zone Observatory, Northern California, USA - CZOApr15con2H2.8 metaG... | ecosystem: Environmental > Terrestrial > Soil >...
CCCATTGTTGTACGAGAGGTTGATTCCGCTGTAAGGCAGGCCAATGTTGTCCAGCACGGTATTAATTTCCGTCTTGGGCACTTGCCGCCTGATCTCTTGCTCCACCAGATCAACCAGTCGAGCCGTTTCTTCGATTCTCAAACCTGCTCGCCCACGAACATGAAGACGGAATTGCCCGGCATCCACGTTCGGGAAAAAATCGCGGCCCAGCAAAAAGGTCAACCCTCCGGAGAACAAGCAGAAACCCAGGAAGCCCGCTACAAAAGCTCGCCGATGCTCCATGATTGCTTCGAGAGCCCTACGGTAGGATTCACGCAGACGCCCGAACCAGTTTTCAAAGCGTGCCTGCAAACGTCCGAAGATGGTCGTAGGCGGGCGGTGTGAATCCGCTTCATGTCCCCGCAACAAGTACATGACCAGTGTCGGCACCAGCGTCCGGGAGAGCAGATAAGATGCCAGCATCGCAAAAACGACAGCCTCAGCCATGGGCACGAAGAGGTAGCGCGCAACACCCGTGAGGAAGAACATGGGAACGAAAACGATGCAGATAGCCAGCGTCGAGACGAAGGCAGGGACGGCGATCTGTTGCGCGCCATCCAGGATGGCCTCCTTCAACTCTTTCTTCATACCGAGATTGCGCTCGATGTTCTCGAGTTCCACCGTGGCGTCGTCCACCAAGACTCCGACCGCCAATGCCAGGCCGCCCAGCGTCATAATGTTGAACGTTTCACCCAGCGCGCTTAACAGAATCACGGAGGTGAGAATCGAAAGTGGAATGGAAATTGCGATAATCAGGGTGGTACGCCAGTTACCCAGGAATAGGAGAATCATGGCCGCAGTAAGGCAGGCTGCGGTTAGAGCCTCCTTCAGCACTCCCTGGATGGCCGCACGCACAAATAAGGACTGGTCGAATAATGGCGTGAGCTTCAAGTCCTCGGGCAACGTCTGAGCCACCTGGGGGAGCATTGCCCGGATGTTTTTTACGATATCGATGGTAGAGGCGCCGCCATTCTTCATTACACTGAGCAGCGTTCCACGAATGCCGTCCTGGCGGACGATGTTGGTCTGCGGCGAGTAACCGTCACGCACATGTGCAACGTCGCGTATGTAAATGGTTGTGCCGTTCACCGTCTTGATAGGAAGATCGTTCAATTCGGCAACGGTCTGCGGACTGGCATTGAGTTCAACCTGGTGCTCCAGCGGCCCGAATTTCGCGGTGCCGGAGGGCAAAATCAGATTTTGCGCGCTGATGGCATTGACCACATCTACTGGAGTGAGACGCTTTGCCTGCATCGCAGCGGTGTCGAGATCCACCGAAACCAGCCTCGACTTGCCGCCGTACGGAAACGGAATTGCCGCACCTTCGACCGTTATGAGTTGGGTGCGCACGAAGTTGAGGGCGTAATCGTTGAGCTGTTGCTCGGGAAGAGTTGGGCTACTCATCCCGATTTGCAGGATGGGAACGGCTGGAGGCTGAATACTGAATGATTAAAGGCGGAGTGCTCCCCGGTGGCAAGAAGCGGATGCCGGTTTGGGAGATTGCCGTCACCTGTGCCAGCGCTGTTTGAATGTTCGCCGAAGCACGAAAGAAGATCTTCACCACCGCTACGCCGTTAAGGGACTGCGACTCGATATGCTCGATGTCGTTCACCAGCGTTGTGAGACCGCGTTCTGTCACCGAGGTAATTCGATCGGACATGTCCTTGGGCGAGAGCCCCTGATAATTCCAGACTATGCTGATGACCGGAATATTGATGTCCGGGAAAATATCCGTCGGCGTGCGCAGAAGCACCACCGGGGTGAGGATCAGGATCAGCAATGCCATCACGATGAAGGTGTACGGCCTGCGTAACGCTAACGCGACAATCCACATTGATGATTATCCCGACCGCTCGTGGGAGTCCGTAAGTGGTGCACCCAGTAGCTCGCGGTCGCTCAAGTATAGATAAAATAGATGCGAGACGGTGCGTATCGGATTTAATTTTGATAATGTAGCAAGGCCATGTCGAGACCCGCGTCGGCTGTGGATGTTGTGGCACGTGGACCCGGCCGTCCCCGGAGTGAGAAGGCCGGCAAGGCTGTAATCCGGAGCACCCTGACGCTGCTTCAGCGTGTAGGATTCAATGAACTTAGTATCGAATCGGTGGCCGCGCATGCCGGCGTCGGCAAAGCCACAGTTTACCGTTGGTGGCCCAACAAAGCGGAACTTGTGATTGCTGCCTTTGTCTCAGCGGTCGAGAAAGAACTTCGCTTTCCTTCAACCGGGCCGGTCCTGGAGTCCATTCACAAGCAAATGAGAAGGTGGGCGGTGATATTCCGCAGTCCGCTCGGCCAAGTTGTTGCCACGGTGATTGGGGCGGGACAATCCGACCCAGAAATACTGCAGGCCTTTCGGTCCCATTGGGTTGAACCAAGGCGAGTCGAGGCGCGCAAATTGCTGCAGCAGTCGATTAAAAAAGGTGAGATTCGCGCCGACCTCGATCCCGATACAGTTCTCGACATGCTTTATGGTCCTCTCTACCTTCGCTTGCTTCTGAAGCATGCTCCCTTGGACGAGAATTTTGTGGACACAGTATTTAAGGTCGTGAGCCCCGTTCTGTCGGCGAGCAGCGAGGCTTTATCCGAGCCGGTTTTCTTGCGTTAGGGATTCCCTGCACGAAGATAAGCTCGGCTCGCGCTGATTGCACATCACGGGAATTGTCTCAGCCACCACTGACCGCGGGGACGATCGAAATCTCAGATCCGGAGGAGACCGGACTCGCGAGTCCACCTGTATATCGGACATGTTCGTCTCCAATGAAAATATTGATATGTTCCCGCACTTGCCCTTGCTCGGTTATGACACGATCTCGGACGCCGGGATAGAGTGCCCAAAGAGCCGACAGTGCGTCGGCCAGAGTTGTGGGTGATTGGGCGATCTCGACCTTACTGCGTCCGGCGGTAAATTCGCGCAGGACACCCGGAATGTGAAAAGTGACCGGCATGGATTACCTCTTTGGTCGACGCGTCTTGCTTTTCGATAGAGATTTCGTGTGTCGTAGGGGCGTGGACGCAGCCTTAGGCGCTGCCGGCACTAAACCGCCAGAGGCGTCTTCAACGACAGCATGGCGCACGCACACCACTGACGGCAACCCGTCGAGTATCTTTTGCCATGTCCTTCCTTCATCGGGCGAGCCAAAGAGCTGCCCGCTCCGCGTGCCGAAGCAAATCCCAACTGGGTCTAATGAGTCTGCAGCTATTGCATCCCGCAGGACAGTTTCGTAAGCGCGTTTTTGTGGCAGACCGCGCACCAGAGGCTCCCATGAGGCGCCGTTGTTGCGGGTTCGATAAACACGCAGACGGCCATCGCACGCGCAACGAAACTGGTCGGATTCGACTGGGACGATATATACACAATCGGGATTTCTGGGGTGCATGAGCATGACAAAACCAAAATCCGATGGCACTCCATTGGCAATGTCCACCCAATTCTCCGCACCGTTGTCGGAGCGATACAATCCCCAATGATTTTGCAGGAAGAGGCGTTCAGGACGATCCGGATGCAACGCAATTTTGTGTACGCATTGTCCGAACTCGGGATATTTGTCGGGCGTAGATGTACAGCGGATACCCTGGTTCTGCGCGGTCCAGGAACTCCCGCCATCGGTGGTACGGTAAACACCGCCGGCTGAGATGGCCACGTACATGCGCTGGTTATCGGCGGGGTCGAGCAGAATGGTATGCAAAGCCAGTCCGCCATTTCCCGGCATCCAGCGGGGACGATGCGGATGATCGAACAGTCCGCGCACTAGCGACCAGGTCTCGCCTGAGTCACGGGTTTCGAAAAGCGCGGCCGGCTCTACGCCGCAATAGAGCACGTTCGGCTCCTCGGGTCGGCCGAGCACTATCTGCCAGATATTCTTCAGAGAAACGCCGGTATTGGGGGGAAAACGAATGGGAGCCTGCTGCGGATTGGTCCAGCTTTTCCCGAAATCGTCGCTCGAGCGCAACAGTGTGCCCCAGTAACTCGCCGTCGAAACCCATATTCGGTGTTGGCCGGCGCGGCCATCAAAGGCCATCGCGTAAACACTCTGCCCGTGGAAATAGGGACCACCGACCTCCCAACGGCTGCGCTGAGCGTTCGAGCGAAGGATGAATGCTCCTTTTGTCGTTCCCACTAACAAAAGATGGTCTCCCTTCTTGACCTGTGCATGTTTCACACTGTGCAACATGGTGGCCCTGGGTGCACTCGCATCGGCCGTAGGCCCAGTGGAAACGATGGCAGCAGACTGAACCGCTTCCAGTGCAGCTTGAACTTCACCTGCACGTTGATAACGTTGTATCGGTTCCTTGGTCAGGCAGCGTTGAATGACGGCCCATAGTCCAGGAGGGACGGGAGGACCGAGCGGATTCGGGATTTCGCGCATGATAGCGGAGCTGATCTCAAAGCCGGTGCGTCCCTCAAATGGCAGGCGTCCGGAAGCCGCTTCATACAGGACAACTCCAAGCGCCCATAGATCACTGCGATGGTCGGCCGCTTCGCCACGCAGAATTTCGGGCGCCATGTATGGCAAAGTGCCACTTACGCTGGACGTGTTCTCTACGGTTGCAAAGGACTGGGTGGGTCCCTCGAATATGCCGTTGCCTACCTGTTTGGCTAAACCGAAATCGAGGACTTTTGCCTGACCGTCTGCAGTGATGACGATATTCGCCGTCTTCAGATCTCGATGAACGATGCCGCGGTCATGAGCGCGGGCGAGTGCGCTCGCGATCTGAACCCCATATCGCAGGACCGATTCTGGCGCCAGCCCCACGGCTGCGCTCATGGCAGCCAGAGACTTGCCCTCGACCAATTCCATTACGATGTAGAGGTCGCCGTCAGTTTCGCCAACTTCGTGAATGGTGCAGATGTTGGGATGGGCGAGAGAAGAAGAAGCGCGCGCCTCGTGCAGCAGACGCTGGCTCGATGATGGATCCAGACTGGCACCCTTCTTGACGACTTTCAGGGCCACGTCGCGGTGCAGCACCTCGTCGTAAGCGCGATAGACAACCCCCATGCCTCCTTCCCCAATATTCGCGACGATACGATAATGACCGAGCACCTGACCGATCACAGGACGCTCCTTTCCCGACCCATGCTAGGCTGCGCTTTACACCTGCGTCAACGAGCCTGCGAAGAGACGTGCCGATCTTACGACTGGTTACAATGTTCTTGTGGCCCTCGAGGAATACAAGCGTAAGCGGCGCTTTTCGGAGACTCCCGAACCTCCGCCCAAAGTGGAGAAGAGCAAAGGGCACCGATTCGTAGTGCAGCGTCACCGCGCGACTCGCCTTCATTACGATTTCCGCCTGGAGATGGAAGGAGTGCTGAAGTCCTGGGCGGTCCCCAAGGGGCCGTCGCTCAATCCCTCCGACAAGCGACTGGCGATGCAAGTCGAAGACCATCCAGTTTCGTACTTCGACTTTGAAGGCATCATTCCGGAGGGCAACTACGGGGCGGGCACGGTTATGGTGTGGGACGTCGGCACATGGGAACCTCTCTCGCCTGAGGCAGTCAACGGAAAATATCTCCCCGGAACGGAAGCCGAGGCTGCTGCAATGATCAAGAGAGGAGACCTGAAATTCCGGCTTCATGGCAAGCGTCTGAAAGGCGACTTCGCTTTGATTCACATGAAAGCCCGTCGTCCGGGAAGTAAAGGTACGGAATGGCTGCTGATCAAAAAACATGACGACTATGTCGCAGAGGGTTTTAATATCGAGGAATATGAAACTTCGGTGCTCAGCGGCAAAACCATGGCACAGATCGCCGGAGATGAGGATTCCGCCGAATGGCAGAGCAGTAAGAAGGCGGCGCGTGGAAAGCTGAAAGCTCCGTGGCTGGCGCAGAGTTTGGCCAAGTTGGATAAGAAGAAGAGAACCAACACCATAACCACAGAGGACACAGAGGAACACAGAGGTAAAAAAAAAGATAACGCAGTCAGTGCCTCCAAATCAGCCGGGGCACGCTCCACCGCTCAGAGAAACACCAAGAACAAGAATTCCTCTGTGACCTCGGTGTCCTCTGTGGTTAGAAATTTACAAGCCGCAGCGAAACGTCCGATGCCCACTGTCATCCATCCTATGCTTGCAACGATCGTCGAACATCCCTTTGACGATCCGGAGTGGCTTTTTGAGATCAAGTGGGACGGCTATCGAGCAGTTGCATTTATTGAAAACGGAAAAATCCGCCTGGACTCGCGCAATCAGAGCGACCTCACGCCGCGCTATCCCGAGCTGCGCGATTCGCCGAAATTCGTGAATGCAAAGACCGCGATTCTCGATGGAGAAGTCGTTGTCCTCGATGAGCACGGCCGCTCTTCGTTTAGCCTGATGCAGCAGCGGACCGGTCTTCGCAGTCATGGCCGCCAGGCCGCTCCCCGATCTGATCTGCCCGTTCTTTACTACGTTTTCGATCTTCTCTATGTCGACGGCTATGATCTGCGCCGCGTTTCATTGGATGATCGTAAGCGGGTGCTTAAAGACGTCCTGACACCAGGCGAGATCGTGCGCTACTCAGACCACTATGCCGGTCAGGGCATGGCTTTATTCGAGGCAGCCAAGCAAAAGGGACTCGAGGGCATCATCGCTAAGCACGGTAAAAGTAGCTACGAAGAGCGCCGCAGCCGCGAATGGCTGAAGATCAAGATCACACAAACCGTGGACTGCGTTGTCGGCGGATATACCGAGCCGGAAGGTGCCCGCGAGTATTTCGGTTCCCTGGTGCTCGGTCTCTACAATGACAAGAAGCAGTTGATTCATGTCGGCCATGCCGGAACAGGTTTCAGTCAAGCGACTCTGAAGCAGATTTCGGAAGTCCTCAAGGAAATCGAGAGCAGTAGGAATCCTTTCACCGGGCCAGTCGAAGCCCGCAAAGTGCACTGGGTGAAACCAGTGCTGGTCGCGGAAGTGAAGTTTTCTGAATGGACCCACGAGACCGCGGATGGCGGGCTGAAACTGCGCGCGCCGGTTTTCCTCGGTTTGCGTGAAGATAAAGCACCTGAGGAATGCAGTCTCAACAGCCAGACTTAGACCAGGAGGGACCATGCGGCATGCTCCGCGCTTTCTGAAAATTGTGGACGACGCCAAGTCTCGTATTAAAGAGATCAGCATCGACGAAGTGAACCAGAAACTCGATTGCGGCGAAGAATTCGCGCTGGTGGATGTGCGGGAAGAGAGCGAATTCGCCAAAGACCACCTTCCCGGCGCAATTCACCTCGGCAAGGGCGTAATCGAGAGAGATATTGAGGGGCGTGTTCCTGACCTCAACACTCCTCTGGTTCTCTACTGCGGCGGCGGCTTTCGCTCGGCCATGGCTGCCGACAACTTGCAAAAGATGGGCTACACCAAAGTGCTTTCCATGGATGGCGGGATTCGCGGTTGGCGTGAAAAGGGTCTTCCCTTGACTCGGGAAACGGCCTCTAGTCGGCCGTAAGCCTGAGCACCTCGGTAACTTGCCGCGTCCAACGCCAGCGTTCAGCATGAAGCTGAGGGACATTAATCCTCAGGGGAGACGCATGGGCAAGACTTCCGGAACTGGCTCCGCTGCAGCAGCGGCCCGTGTCCTTGCGCCTCATGCGCTGATCGAGCTGAACCTCGACCGCTGTGGTAGTCCCGAGCTTGCGTGCGCAGAATTGGCGAGAACGTTCAACGTCGGTCCAGCCGAAGTTGCACTGATGCGGCTAGAAAAAGACGTTTTGAGTTTCTTGTTTCCTGTGGAACTGAAAGCCGCCGGATTCATTCCACTATCGAGTTCTAAAGCGGTGGCAGCCCGGACCGCGAGCACTCGTAAGGTGGAACTCTTTAACAATTTTGTCATCGTGCAGCACGCTAATGTGTTTGAGACCATCAAGCTCACTACCCTCGGACAATCCGAAGGGCCGGGCGCAAGTACGATTCAGAAGCTCATGTCCACTCCGGTGGTGGATACAGAGCACGATGTGCTTGGGGTCGTCCAGGTCTGCCGCAAAGGCTTTACGCAGGATGAAGCAGGTCCGGACTTCACGCTTAACGACCTGCAAAACCTGGAACTCGCGTCCAAGATTCTGGCCAAACTTCCCTTCATGCACGTTGCTCACTAGGCGTGCGGCAAGACCCAAGTCGCAATCTTCTCACCGATGAGTGCGGAAATTGACTGGGTTAAGGCCCGCCAACCGTTTGCACTTTGCCGCGAAGCACAGTCAAGGAAGCAGCCGGCAGGCTGTACCGGGTGTTCTCGTCACCGACAAGGGTGGACGTCAGTGCTGGGCCGTCCGGATCTGCATAGCCGGCTTTTCGCTTTGGGTGCCATTGGTATTGCGCCTTCCCAAACGTAATCATTGTTACTGGTCCGACGAAAGAATTCACTCGATTGTTTTCTGCATCGTGAAGTGCGATGCGGACCTGATGAGGGTTGTCATAGTCCTTGTTGATCAGCATAAGCGACCATTGACCATCGGGGCGTTGGAGAGCGTAAGCGGTCACCAGCACGTGTCCCTCTGAATCCTTCACATCGCTCGAGGCGGCGAAGAGCTGGTGGTCGGCGTCTTTCGGTTCCGCCCACTCCTGCGTAATAAGTTGTGCGGCGACAAATTGGGAAGTGCGTTGCTTAATCTGATAGTGCTCGTCCACCATGAACATGTGGTAAGTTCCCCAGCTGTTGGCGCATGCGGGATGAGGCGGCGAATAAGGCAAATCGTGATAGTAGTGCGTGGACTTGCCGCCCGCGGTCAGAAAACCTCCGAAGGAATCAGCCAGCCAGAGTGCACCAAAAATGTCGACTGCAGCCTCTCCGCCGTGATCGTTCGTCTCCGTGTCAAGCAGGGGAAGTCCGGGCGGCAGCCCGTCGTCGCGCCACACTTTCATGATGTGAGTAATCAACTCGGGCTCCTGGTAAAGATTCTTCCAGGGCGTTTCGCATCCGTCGTAGGGATAATGTTCAAAGGACATGAATGCAAGATCCTGAAGGCGGTCATGGGACTTCAGATAATCGAGAAGGCGTGCGAGCCACGAGGTTCTGCCTTGCGCGTCAGGCCAAACCTTAATGTCTTCCGTGACTCCTTCAAAGACTGGCCCGCCCAGCTTGAAAGTCGGGTCGACACGATGAAGGGCCGTGGCGAACTGTAGATACAGAGTGGCATAGTCCTCCGGCAGCATGTATTGACCATCGGGCTCTTCTCCCATCTCAATGTACGAAACCGGATAACCACGCTTCTTTATATAAGTCATTTGTGCGGCCGCGTCTTCTGGTGTGCTGTACAGCATGGCTATCGGAATGATCGCGGGCAGGCCACGAGTGATTCCGCTGGTGAAAAAGAGATCGAAACCCGGCTGATCTCCTGATTCCATGCGGTCAGGCGCGACGTAGAGATCCGAAGGCTCGTGCCAAGGGTCAACCGATGAGCAGAGCGTTAATGTTTGTTTCTGATCCGGCGAGTGGTGGAGGATGTCAGTAAATCCTGCCTTTGCTGTAATTGTGCCGAGATACACTTCACGAATTGCATAGCCGACGCAATTGCGACGATCTGCGGAACCGTGCGTGTCGCAAGTGTTGGAGGAGCGCATCATCAGGATGCGTACGAATTTCGTGCTGACTGGCGAAGCACCGAAGCCCAGCGTTGTTATCCCACCTTTCGCATCCGTTGCGGTTCCGGAGGGGAACGTCTTCCATGAACCCTTGTCCTGTTCGTCCATAGCATCGCCGTCGCCGACCCAGTACTGCACTTCGAACGATTGCGCGTAGGGATCTCCCCAATGGATGCGGATTGCATTGACGTCCTCTTTCTTGTCGAGAGCGATCACCACCCATTGCGGATGAAGCGAGTCGTCCTCCCCGGTGAATTCCTTTGTCAGATAGGGATTACTTTTCCAGTAGGAATTGAGATCGCCATCGTCAAGCCGCGAGAAGCCGTCAAACTCGCTGCCACCGTTTCGAGTGAAGCCGCGATGACGAAGTTGATAGCCGTAGGAGTGGCGAATCATCTCTTGCGTAGGTGTCGCATCGCCGGTGAAATATCCCTTGCCCGAGGGATCGCTCCATGTGCCCTTGGGATTCCAATGCCAGGCTTGGACAAACAAATCTGTGTTCTGCCTATAACTGATCACTCCCCAACCTGCCGACTGGATCTGCTTGATCTGGTCAGGCCGGAAGAACACATCGGTGGCGTTGCTGGGCACGCGGTCTACTGTGGAACCCAGAGCGTAAAGGGGACTGAAAGTGTTCACCACATGGCTGGGTGTCGCATCCACCTGCACAGTTTGAGCGGTGGCAGTCGCGGAAAACATGCACAGGGTAAATACCAGTCGGTTGAGGAGAGACGAATTCTGATGCATGACGTCGTCCTTAATTAAATTTTGATTGCGATCCCGCTTAGAGTGATACAACAAGTGGCTGGACTTGCGCTATAGCCGCGCTGAAAGTTTTCACGTGATGAAAATTCGAATTCGTATTCGCGTTCATTGTTCTCGGCGTTTTGTATAATCGAGCGGTTCTGAAGATCGAAACTCCTTCTCATAGCCAGGAGAAGACTTCTCGGATGGTGCTCAAGATATTCAGCGATAGGACCTCCTTGAGTAAGGCGGCAGCCGAACAGGCGGTGGCCGCGATTCGGCGCGCGATCGCCGAGCGGGGCCGGGCGCGAATAGTTGCCGCTACTGCGGCATCTCAGATCGAGTTTCTGAATGCGCTCACGCGGGCGTCGGAAATCGATTGGGCCAGAGTGGAGGCATTTCATCTCGACGAGTACATCGGCTTACCGGTTACCCATCCTGGCAGCTTCCGCAAGATGCTGCTGGAGCAACTGGTTCGGAAAACTGGAATCGTCAAGTATCACTTGCTCGACGGTGACGCGGATGATCCTGTCCAAGTTGCGCGCCGCGTGGGTGGAGAGCTGGTTTCCGCCCCGATTGACATCGCATTTCTGGGCATCGGCGAGAACGGCCACATCGCCTTCAACGATCCGCCTGCTGACTTCTCTACCGGAGAACCGTACATCATGGTGAATCTTGACGAGGCCTGCCGCCGGCAGCAGGTTGGCGAAGCGTGGTTCGCGGACCTTTCGCAAGTGCCGAAGCAGGCGCTCTCGATGTCAGTGCGCCAGATCCTCAAAGCGAAGGAGATACTCGCCGTTGTACCCGACAGCCGGAAGGCGCAAGCGGTGAAACTCTGTTTTGAAGGCGAGATCGGCCCGCTGGCTCCAGCATCGGTTCTGCGTACACATCCCAATGCCACGGTGTATCTGGACAAAAATTCAGCGTCGTTGCTGAATTCGACCTTGCAGAATCGGTTTAAAGACGAATTGCCAGTGGCCGTTAACTGCTAGCGGTCCAATTACCCGAAGCCACTTATGGCGACGACGCTGAAGCCGGCTGCCACTCGCGCTGTCCCATCCCTCCGCTGGTGGATTGGCGGAATATTATTTGCTTCAACCGTCATCAACTACCTTGATCGCCAGACGCTGTCGCTTCTAGCTCCTTACTTAAAAATCGAATACGGTTGGACGAATACCGATTATGCCAACATCGTCATAGCATTTCGCGTCGCCTATTCGATTGGGCAAACCGTTTTCGGGAGGATGATGGATCGCGTTGGCACTCGCCGGGGATTAACCCTGACCGTCGCTTGGTATTCGCTTGTGTCTATTGCGACCTCATTGGCAAGAGGTCTATACAGCTTTGCTGGATTCCGGTTTATGCTCGGCGCCGGAGAATCCGCAAACTGGCCGGCCGCTACTAAGGCGGTTTCCGAGTGGTTTCCAAAGCACGAACGCGGATTGGCGACCGCACTGTTTGATAGCGGTTCCTCCATCGGAGGCGCCATCGCGCCTTTCATCATTCTGCCAATCTATTTCCGTTGGGGATGGCGTCCAGCATTCGCCATCCCCGGCTTGCTTGGGTTCATGTGGCTGATCGGCTGGCGCTGGATCTATCACCCACCAGAAGTGCACCCTCGCATCACTCAAGCTGAACTCCGGATGATCACGGCCGATAAGGCGGAATCCAATTCGCAGCCCGTGAGTAAGGAACGAACTCACTGGAGCAATCTTCTCAAGCTCCCGCAGACCTGGGGAACCATGATCGCTAAGACTTTTACCGACCCGGTTTGGTTCTTCGTGACCGATTGGTTTCCTATATTTCTGGTGGCTAAAGGCATCGAGCTCAGGAGCGGCCTAATCGCCGTGTGGGTACCGTTCATCGCCGCCGATCTGGGAAACTTCTTCGCTGGTGGCATTTCTGGATACTTGATCAGGCGCGGCTGGACACTTGGCGCTGCGCGCAAGGCCCTGGTAATTTTTGGAGGCATCGGGGTCACACTGCTCATTCCGACTATTTTTACCACTAATCTCTACCTGATCACGGCATTGTTCGC
>Ga0209180_10001298_pt1 | contig 12361 bp, 18 predicted proteins | sample CZO8metaG_3_FD_188355 | JGI IMG/M metagenome (GOLD analysis project Ga0209180, IMG submission 188355) | Vadose zone soil microbial communities from the Eel River Critical Zone Observatory, Northern California, USA - CZOApr15con2H2.8 metaG... | ecosystem: Environmental > Terrestrial > Soil >...
CGAAGGTATCGGGACGCGAACGACGTGGAAGACGCGGTCCAGGACGTTCTGATGACCGTCCATTCCATTCGACACGCCTACGACCCGGCTCGGCCGTTTGGCCCATGGCTGGTGGCGATCGCAAACTGTCGTTTTGTCGATCGGGTACGTCGCCAAGATCGTATGAGGGCCCGAGAGACGCCTCTGACCATCGAGCACGAAACCTTTTCGGGCCCTCGAGCGAATATAGAAGAGAGTGCGGATCGGCATGAATTGGAGGGAGCCATAAACAATCTACCTCCCGTGCAGCAGCAAGCCATCCGGTTACTCAAGCTCAAGGAGATGTCGTTGAAGGAGGCCGCGAGGGCAAGCGGAATGTCCATAACCGCTCTCAAGGTCGCGACCCACCGCGCCCTGACGAGCCTCCGGAAAATGCTGGCCGATCGGAGCGAGACATGATCAAGACATCCGATCTCATCGCGTCGCTTGCCGCCGACTTGGAGCCGGTACGGCGCCTACGACCACCGGTCACGCGGGCGGCGTGCTGGCTTCTGTTAGCGGCTGTCGTGCTGACGCTGCTGGCCATCAGCCAGGGAATCCGCCCCGACCTCGCGCAGCGGCTGCAGGATCCGGCCTTTGCCGTCAACATCGCGGCGTCGCTTCTGACCGGCGTGTTGGCGGCGATCGCTGCCTTCCTAGTCAGCCTTCCGGACCGGTCGCGCCTCTGGCTTTTTCTTCCCGTACCTGCCCTGGTCGTCTGGCTGTCAAACATCGGCTATCCATGTCTGTTTTGGTGGATCGCCATCGGCCCTGACGGCGTCAGCTTCGGCGAGACGGCGCGTTGCTTTGCAACCCTGGTGCTGACAAGTCTGCCGTTGTCGCTCGCAATGCTCGTGATGCTGCGCTACGCGGCTCTGCTCCGTCCGATATCGGTGGGCCTCATGGGCAGCTTGGCCGTGGCCTCGATCACGGCGACGGCCCTGTCGTTGCTCCACGCCCTAGACGCCACCGTGATGATCCTGATGTGGAATGTCGGCACGACGGTCTTGTTTGTTGGACTGGCGGGTGCGTTCGGTCGGAGAATGTTCCGATGGGTCGCGCCGCGGACGTTCGCTGCCCGAGATTGAAGTCCTGAACGACGCAGACATGCCTCCTCAGCGAGCGAGGGATTGAGTGCGCTGCAAAAAAGCTCTCGCGAGTATCCAAGTCTCATCTTTGGTTACCAAAGCAGATAGCGTTCAGCTCCGCTTCCTGCTATTTTATGACATGCAAGTGGGCGCTCGTTTAGTCTCGATGCTGTTGTTGACTTTGGCATTGACGATGCCAGAGGCCGCGCGGCCGACTGAACCCGTGATCGAGCGGTTCGAAACGCCTACCATTTCGGTTCAGTCCGCAACTGTTGCACGATATGTCGCGACGAAATGTCGTCGCTGCCAATGGAACAGTTGTCGCTCACTCGCTGTGACGTGCCGTACATGTTGCGATACTCCCACTATTATTAGTCCGCTCACATTCATTCCGGGTATGCCTTCGCTCCAGACAGGAAGGGCATTCGCTTTTCGTGCCCTTCGGGAGCGTGGCTTTTCGCCCGATCCACATCCTCCAAAGCGTATAGCGCTTAGCTGAACGGCCGCTTGCGGCCGTTGCCCGCCCGCGCGTGCAAAGCCGGATTGCTGGCGCTTTGACGTGTCGCCCCGACGGCATAGCCGTCACGTATAGGGGTTCGCTCACGATCCGCATTTCGGAAGCGCAATGGTTAGGTTGCCGCTCAAACGGCTGAACCGTCCACACATTCGCTGGCAGTCCGAGAAATATGACTGGGAGTGGAAAAATGGTTGCCTTTCAAAGTGCGCTGGGAAGTCTCGCCGTCCTGCTGCCTGTCGTGCTGCTGCAGCTTCCGGCGAGCCTCAACCTACAAGTCCAAACCGATGAACCGCAAATAGCCGGCATTGATCATCATCAAATTATTAACACACGGCTATCGCCTTACTCGGCGATCGGAAAACTGAAGGGAACAATGACGTGCACGGCAGCAATTGTTCTTGATCCAAGGATCATCGTAACCGCTGCTCACTGCGTCATGGACCGAGATGGTGCGATTAGACGATCAAGCTTGTCGTTCCAGCCCGGCTATCAATTCGGCAGCAATCTAGGATGGATTGGTGCGACCGTCTGGGCAGTCGGATCGAAGCAAAGCGTCAGGCACGAAACGGTTACGGACGCGGCGAGAGATTGGGCGATACTCGTTCTTGATCGGGCGCCTCCAGACGTAAAACCCTTTCGCCTAGATGGTCGCTCATTTGAAACCCTAGGCTTGGGCGAGTCGCGGCTCCTGCTGCCCGCCTATTCCAACGATATCGCCGGCGCCGAAGCTCTCAGCTTGGATCCCTCCTGTTCCGTTCGCAATCTGATTTGGGACACGCTGGTCCACGACTGCATGGCGGCTGCCGGGTCCTCTGGAGCGCCGCTGCTGATGCGCGAGGGACGTGAGTACGCCGTGGTCGGCATCCATGTCGCATCTTTGTTTGCAAGCGACAAGGATGGTCGTGTTGCGGAGCTAATCGGTAACCAGGCGGTCGGTTCTTGGATGTTCGAGATGGCCGCGTCGGCGCTTGTTCGAAAGCTGAACAGCGAGCCGGTCCATGCAATCAACTCGGGGGAATACTGACTTACGAGTGGAGAAAGGTTCTCCTTGTCCGGGTAAAAAACCATGAGCACTGATCAATTGATCGCATTGCTAGTTGCAGACCTTAAGCCGGTCGATTCAAACCGTGCCGTTCGATCCCTCCTCATTGCAATAGCCATTGGTGCAGCGGCGGCGTTCGGCGCAATGCTCATTTCCTTTGAGCCTCGACCTGAATTGCTCGACGGACGAAATTTGAAGTTTTTGTTTGTGAAGTTGTTCTTCGCGTCGAGTGTCGCTGGGATCGCGACGGTGTTTCTGACCAAGGTCGTTCGTCCAGGCGTGCAATTGCACTATTCGCTTGCTTTGGCGTTCCTTCCATTCGTTGGGATGATGGGAATTGCGGCCCGGGCGCTCGCGTCCGTTCCATTCAACGCTTGGCCCGGCATGATCGTCGAAAACGATTCGCTGACATGTGTCCTTGCGATTCCGCTGCTCTCGGCTTTACCATTCGTAATTCTCGTCCGGGCACTTCGGGTGGGAGCGCCGACCGATCTGGCCCTCGCTGGCGAAATCGCGGGCCTTGTTGCGAGCAGTATCGGTGCGTCAGCCTGTGCACTATTCTGTGTGGAGCAGTCGGTTTCGTCGATAGCAATTTGGTATGGCCTTCCCATTGGACTTGGCGCGTTCGGTGGATCGAAGCTCGGCCCGAGACTGCTCAGGTGGTGAATATGGTTGCCGAAAAGAACTGCGGAAGGGCAGTGCCTGTTGTTATCGAGCTGATTGGCGAACGAGCAACAATGCTAGTCAAGGCGTAAAAAGATGTACGGGAATCGATTGATCTTCAGGATACGCTATTGGATTGCGAAGCTGATTTATGATTTCATCTTTTTCGTTCTTGTGCGCGATGGAAGTTGGCAAGAAGGCCTGTCGGCGTCTCTTGCGCCCAAACCGGGCGATCGGATTCTCGATTTTGGTCCCGGCAGCGCTTCTACAGCTATTTCGCTTGCAGAGCGTTATCCAGAAGCAACATTCGTAGGGGTGGATCCCAATCCGCGTTCGACCAAAAAGGCGCGCGTAGCGGTGTCACGAAGGGAGCTTCGGAATGTTTCATTTGTCGAAGGCCCACCTCAGGAGACACTCCCGTTTGAGGCAGGCTCATTCGACAAGGCCATCTGCATACTGGGACTTCACGACCGTCCTCCGCAAGAAAAGGCTCGCGTGGTAAGGGCGATCGCAAGAGTTATGCGACGCGGCGGCACCTTCCATTTGGCGGATTTCGACAAACCGGAAAATCCCGGCGAACGTAAAATATTGGAGTATGCAAGGCGCATTTCAGGCTCGGCCGCGGCGGAGCCGCACATGAACGGTTGTTGGATCGAAACTCTCACCGATTGTGGGTTTGCCGGCGTGCGACGGCAACTATCTCGTTCGATTGGAGTAGGGCGAATCGCCATCGTGAAAGCGCGGAAACGTTAGGCCGGGCAAACCGGGCTGGAATGACGCAGAACTCTGGAACGAGCTCTCCACGGCCGATCACTCCGCTCGAGCGAATGACGGTCGTCAAAATCGATCGACAAATGGATCAAATGCTCACGGAGATTTGGCCCAGTAGCGGAGATCTTGAGCTAAAGTGAGTTTCGGACAATCAGGGCCACTCACGGAGAATGCACATGTCGGACACACTGCGCAGCGTGACGCGTCGAAGCGCGCTAGCTTTGTTCGCCGCTTTTCTCGCTTTGCAACGGTCTCCCGCTGAAGCCGAGTTCCCGGCGATCCTTGTGTGTACCGAAAACCTAAACGCAGACGTAGTGATGATGAAGTCCGCCGAGTATCGGGTGTGAACTTACGATTCCAGTCCGCTGAACCGGGCGAGAGACCGGCGCATCTTTATCCAGTGACCGATGTGTTCTGATGTCGTTGTAGTAACAAGCATAGGATCGCAGGATCCGGCGCAGATGCGCCTCACCGAAAACGACGATATGATCCAGGCACTCGCGGCGGATCGACCCGATCAGCCGTTCGGCAAATCCATTCTGCCAAGGCGAGGCTGGGGCGGTAGGCTTGTCCCGGATGCCCATGGCGCGCAATCGGCGTGTGACGACGGCACCATAGATGCGATCCCTGTCTCGGATTAGGTATTGTGGGGCATCATCCCAAGGAAAAGCCTCGGTTATTTGACGCGCAATCCACTCCGCTGTCGGGTTTGTTGTGACATTGATCCAGACGAGCTCTCTGCGGTCAGGCGGACGATGACGAAGGCATAGAGCAGGTCGAAGCCAATGGTTGGGATAACCAACAAATCCATGGCGGCAATGTCAGGCGCGTGGTTATGCAGGAAGGTTCGCCATTCCTGGCTCGGCGGTCCACGCCGCTTGACCATATACTTGACGACGCTTGATTGGGCGACCTCAAACCCGAGCTTGAGGAGTTCTCCGTGAATGCGTGGCGCGCCCCAAAGAGGATTTTCGACGCTCATCCGCCGGATCAGCGCGCGCAGGTCCGTCCCGATCTGCGGCCGCCCTCCCGGAGAGCGCGACTTCCAGCGCCAATAACGGCGAAAGCCTGCCCGATGCCAATGCACGAGCGTCTCGGGGCGGATGATCACGAGGACCTCCAGGATTGATGGAAACCATCGATACATCAGAATAAAAAACCAGCGATCATTGTTCGTAAGGTGCGCCCGACCTTTCACTTTGCGCCGCAAAACAATCAACTGATGTCGGAGCGCGGCATTCTCAGCCTCAAGCCGGGTCTTCGACTTGAATGGCGAGGCCAAGACGGCCAGGATGAAACACAGTAGCCCGATCATTCCGCCAGCTTAGGCGATTCCGTCACGTCATCAACACGGACAGGGTTTCCGGTACACACAGAAGTAGATCGATCCGAAAGTCGGATGCCTGCCGGCACCCTTGGGGCTCAGCATCGCGACAACGCCACTGATGACGGAGACAGAGGCGATAAGGACGTGCAATCCCACCACCGTCAGGAAGATCGGGGAGGTGGAGGGAATCTCGATCCCTGCTACGATGGTCATATTCCCACCGGTCATGGCTTCACCGCCTCGGAGTGGATGAATGGGACGCGGGGACCGCCGCGCCAGGTCGGGGCGTTACCGTTAGCCAGACGTCGCGGCTGCGTTTAGCCTTTCGGTGTCGACGGAAATCCGCCGTTGGTCGCCGCGTCCGTCAGGTCCTTAACGGCTGCCTTGGCGTCATCGAACATTACGACCGCCGTTTTTTCCTTGAACGAAACGGTGACTTTTGAGACGCCGGAAACCTTCTCGATCGTCTTTTTGACCATGTACGGACAGGCTTCGCAGTACATGTTGTCTACCGCCAAGGTAACGGTTCGCTGCTCTGCCATTGCCGCGCCGGAAGAGAGGATGAGCAACCCGAGTACGAGCGAAGTGGTGAACTTTGTCATCGATCTCTCCATCATGAGTTCAGCAAGGGTGCAAGCAAGTTGAACGCGATCGCGGCGACGCCAAATATCGTCGCGACGACGAGCGCGGGATTTACGAATTTGCTCGCCGATCGCGTTGAGCACGACGTAGTGCATTGGTGCTTCGACGAGCGATACATCAGCCAATACCCGCACCCGAGGCACGCAACAGCGACGGCGATGAAGTACGGCTGATAAGGGGCGAGCCGAACCAGTGTGCCGATCCACGGGCCACTCGCTCCCAAGGTTAAGAGAAGCAGCGGCAGCATGCAACACGATGATGCCGCGACGGCGCCGAGGATGCCACCGGCCGCCGCCGCATTTTGCAGGCGAGGCACGTCGCGAGAACTATCGGCTTCTGTCGTCATGATGCCAGCCTGTCAGACCGCCAGTTCGGGAATCCAGATGTACACAGCATTCAACATGTAGAAGCCCATCGCGATCAGGAGGACGCCGCCGGCGATCTCGAACCCTCGCCGATAGCGGGCGAAACGATTGAGGTTTTCGAGCCAACCGACTGCGAAGGCCCCGATAGCGACGGGAACGGCGCGGCCGAGAGCGAACGCAAGAAGCAGAACCACTCCGAGCCAAACCGACCCTATTCCCGCAGTGACACCGAGCAACACCACCAAGGTCGGCGTGCACACCGGGCATACTGCGATCGCGAACGGGATCCCGAGCAGGAACGCTCCCCATGCGGCGGCTGGACGGCTTGCCCGGAAGCCGAACGACGGCAGCGGTATCCGAAGCCAACCGGCCCACATCAGACCCATGACGATCAACAGCGGCCCGAGAAAAAGTCCCCAGCCTCTTCCAGCTATATCCGCGACCCATTTCCCGCCCAACCCAGCAATCAGACCGAGAACCACATGCGCCAGGATCATGCCGGCGATGAACATCGCGCCGAAGAGCAGCGCCTGGCCCTTGTCACGCCCTCTAGTGACGTAGGCGAGCGAAACCGGGATCGAAGCAAGAGCAACCGGATTGAAGCTGAAAACAAGCCCGGTCAGAAACGCGACGCCTGCGGCGGCGAACCCGGCGTGTTCCACCGCTTGACGAAGCGCGTCTGCGTCCATCACGTTCTCGCTCCACTTCGCTTTAGTAATACTTCGCGCAGTTGCGCAACCGTCGGCATCGACGTGAAAACGAGCTCTCCATCGACGGCGATGGACGGCAGCGTTAGAACGCCTAGTTCGACCGCGTAGTCGAGATCATTGAGCACATTCAATTCGCGCCACTCCAGATCCTTCACCGACTCCTGCGCGGCTGTCCGGAGCTTGGCGTGCGCGGCAACGCAATCGGAACAGCCCGGGGTATAGAAAATCTCGATTTTCATGGTCACTGCACCGGCGTTGAAACGGCCGCCCGCTCTAGGGCGGCAATAATGGTGCACTCGTTCACGGGCTGTGTTTCATTGGCACAGTCCGCGATCAACTGCTCGAGCGCTTTGGACATCGCTTTCATTGCGCGGATCTTGCCTTCGATTTGCAGCTTCTTCTCGACGGCGCGGGTGCGAACGTCGCCGCAGCACGCCTTATCGCGCGCCCGCAAAGCCAGCAGCTCGCGTATCTCGGCCAGCGTGAAGCCGCAATTCTGGGCATGTTTGATGAAGCGGATGCGCCGCGCCGAATCCGTGTCGTACAACCGGTAACCGGCGGGGCTTTTGCCCGCAGGCTCGATGAGACCCTCTTGCTCATAGTAGCGCAGCGTGTCGTTGCTGACGCTTGTGAGGGAAGCCAATTTGCCGATGGTGAACATCAAGTCGTCTCCAGCGCACGTTCTAAACCCAAGAGTATACTCCAAGGTCAAGCTGACCCCGAGGGATGAGGCGCCTGCAGCGGTTGTCGCGGCAGACCGTCCGAACAAGACTTCGTTACCCGCGGCCCGTATTTGCTGGTGCGGGAACCTCCGAACGAAACAGCCACAAGGAGAGCAACGCCGGGACCAATTCGACCCCCGCGAACAGGCTCAAGGCCACTCCGAAGCTGAAGCGAAGCAGTTCGCCGAAGACAAGGCTTCCAAGTCCAAAGCCAACGAAGAGCGTGAACACGTTCAACCCCATCGCCTGTCCGGCACGTTTTCCGCCCAACGAGGTCACGATTCCCGCAAAAAGCGGCTGTGTCATGTCGTAACCCAATGACAAGACCATCGCGACGAGGGGGGCCACGACCATCGGGAAATCCAGCAGCAGAGCTGCCGCCGCCAAAGCGCCGAAGAACAGTCCGACGGGGATCAGTTTCGCGCGGCCCCAGCGATCCGCTGCGCGGCCGATCACCGGCCCGAACGCAAAGCCGGGCACGCCGTAACCAAGAAGTGCGAGACCGATGCCGACGGCTCCCAAGTGGTATTTCTGCTCGAAGTACACCCCGAGCCAGGTAAACACGCCCGAATGAAACATCGAATTGACGAGGACAAATCCGTAGGTGCGCTGCCCGCGCGACGTGCCGAGCAGGTCCGCATAACCACGAAGCAAATCCCGAAGTGTCCCGGTCACGGACTGAGCCGTGGCGGCAATGAAGGAGCGATCAGGCAAAAGGGCAAGCAGGAGTCCCGCGCCGGCCGCACCGACGACAATGAAAAGGCCTTGCCAGCCAATGACGGGAACGAGCATCGCACCCAATGGCGAACCGAAGGCCATCCCGCCTGCCATCGCGCCGAACAGCCAACCAAGCGGTCGGCCCCGCTGATCATACGGATAAAGCCGGCCCACCAGAGTCAAAGCTAGAGGAACGACGCCGCTCGCGCCAATCCCGGTTACGATCCGCCACAGCGCGAGCTGCTCGATCGATTGTGCGGTCGCCGTTAGAACGGTGAGAGCCGAGAAGGCCGCCAAAGACGCGAACATCACGCGGTGGATGCCGACCCGATCCGCGAGAATGCCGTATGCGAGGGTCGCGATCCCGTAAGGGATACGCCGGCACGATGAGGCCGACAGTTTGGACCGAACTCTCGAAGGTGCTCGACAGCGTCGGAATGATCGGCGCCACCATATAGCCCTGGAAGAAGATGATGAAGGTCGCGGCGGCGAGCATTTTGAGGAGACGCTCGCGCCGGGTTTCGCCGATGTCTTGTTGCACCTTGTTGTGACCTTTGCGTTCAAACCGCTTGTGTCGATATCGCAGCAATGGGCTGACCCACGCTGCGGATCGCGTCGAAAAAGAGCCGCGGGCTTCCCCACAACGAGTTGATGAAGATCGCCGTGACGCTCGCGGCCATCGCAACCATCGCCCATACCGGGTGAATCAGCCCGGTCGCAGCAAGGGGAATACCCAAACCATTGAAGAGAAAAGCAAGGGCGACGTTTTGCACCATCTTCGCGTAGCTCCGACGGCTGATGTCGCGAGCAATGGGAAGGGCGCTTAAACGGTTCGATAGGATAATGATGTCCGCCGCCTCGATCGCAATATCCGTGCCGCCGCCCATCGCGATTCCGATATCAGCCTGCATCAGAGCGGGGGCATCGTTGATGCCATCGCCGACCATCGCCACTCGGGCATGGGCCGCCTGAAGCTCTCGCACGATCGTGGCCTTGTCCTGCGGCAACACTTCAGCGTGCACCTCGTCTACGCCGACGTCCAGACCGACGCGTTGTGCTGCGCGCTCGTTGTCGCCGGTGACGAGGATCGTTTTCAGCCCCGCTTTGCGCAGCGCGGCGACTGCGGAGACCGCATCCGGCCGAAGTGTATCGCCCAAGGCGACAATGCCCAGCGCGCGCCTGTCCCGCGCAACGGCGATCACGGTGCGTCCCGCCGCCTCCAAACTTTCGATGGTTCTGCGCAGTGGCGTGAGGTCGATATCCCGGTCGGCGAGGAAGCGCGGGCTTCCGACGATTACTTCCCCGGCTTCGATACGCGCGACGACACCTTTGCCAGGAAATGCCTCGAATGACGCGACATCGGGAGGCGTTGCGCCGCGATCAAAAGCCGCCTTCATCACCGCGCGCGCGAGCGGATGCTCGGAGGATGATTCAGCGGCGGCAGCGATTGCCAAAAGCTCCTGCTCGCTTACGTCAAGCTTTTCGATTTCTCGCACCACGGGACGCCCTTCGGTGAGGGTGCCCGTCTTGTCCAGAACGATCTGCGTGACAGTTCGGAAGCCCTGAAAGGCTTCCCCGGTTCGCATCAGGATGCCGTGTTCAGCGGCCTGGCCGGCTCCGCGCACGATCGAGAGCGGTGCAGAGATGCCTACCGCGCAGGGATAACCCATCACCAGCACGCTCAGTCCGGCGAAAACGGCGCGTTCTATGTCGACGTGCCCGGTGGCCAGCCAGGAGCCGACGAGCCAGCTAACGACGGCAAGGCCGGCGATCAGAAGAACAATCGGCGTGTAAACGCGAAGCACGCGGTCGACCAGATGAAGGATGCCAGGTTTCAGCGCGCGGGCGTCCTCGACATGGCGGATCACCTGGTTGAGGAAGCTCCCCTCTCCGATAGCGGTGATCGTTGCAAGTAGCGTGCCTGTCGTATTGATCGAGCCGCCGATGACTGAATCACCTACCGTCTTCTCGACCGGAAACGACTCTCCGGTCACCAGGGATTGATCGACCCCAGAACGGCCGTCGACCACAGTACCATCGGCAGGAATCCGCTCGCCTGGACGTATCCGCACACGATCGCCGACCTTCACCTGTTCAATTGGCAATTCCAGTTCTTGCGAGCCGCGGACGACGCGGGCGGTCTCCGGTTGCAGGTCCAGGAGCCGCTTCACGGCCTGGGAGCTCCTCGTCTTCACGATGAGCGACAACCACTCTGAAAAAATATGATAGGTGCCGACCATCACCGCCACGGCGAAAAAGGCCGCGGTCGGATATCCGGGCCGATTGAGGATGAGCCCGATAATCCCGCCGGCGATGCCCGCGAACGCTCCGATCTCAAGCAGCACATGCTGGTTGAGGATGCCGCGCCGCAGCGCCTGGAAGGCCATAAAAAGAATGTGCCGTCCGACTCCGAAGACGAGCGCAAACGCCAAAGCGGCGGCGAGCCATGGCGCGGCATGCGTCAGATATCCCTGCAGATTGAGGTAGAGAAGACTCAGGGCCATGACCGAGAGGCCCACCGAGGCCCCGACGGCCGCCCACAACCCGCTCGATCGCAGGACCAGGAAAACGAATCCGCCAAGACTGAGGCAAACCAGGGCCGGAAGAAAGCCGATCCACCCCACCGCCGGATCGGCAATGATCGGAATCGCAGCGACGCTGAGAACGACCGCAAGGACGAAGCGACGGGCTTCGCGCACCAGATCGCGCTCTTCTTCTTCGAAGGCCCTGAGCTTGCGGGGGTCGGAGATCGTATAGCCGATGTCGCGCAAAGTTTGCAGCAACTGCTCCGGACGCGCGACAGCCGGGTCATATTCGACCAGCGCCTGTTCGTGCGTCAGGCTCACAGCGACCTTGTCAACGCCGGGCATTCGTCCGAGCGCCTTCTCGATGGTGCCGGTGCAGAGTGAGCAATGAAGCCCACCTATCCGAGCACGGATCTTCCGGCGATCGGGTCTCGCCGCGGGCTCTTCACTCCAAAGATCGAATGTTGAAATAGTCGCTGTTGAAGCGGTCATCAGAATCTCCGGAGCCTATGTCAGGATGGGAAAGAGAGTGACGTCAGTCAGTCACTTCAGCTATTCGCGTCCTACAACCCGAAACCCGGGCTTCTGGATCGTGTTGACAAGGTGCTCCTCCTCGATCGATTTCGGATCAAAGAGTATGCGAGCTTGCCGGTCGCTGTAGGAGACGGAGGCCATTTGCACACCGGGTTCCTTTTCCAAAAGTGTCTTGATGGTGTTTGCGCAGGCGTCACAGTTCATGCCGTCAATTTTGAATACTGTGGTTTTCATCTGGTGCTCTTCATTTATCGTTGCCGTGTTTCTTCGGTATGGGAGAAATCAACGCTAATCCCTGGAGGTACCTCCCGGGTCAAGCGACTTCGACCGGACTTTGCGGGCAGTTTGGAGTCCGCCGGGGGGACTGGCCTGCTGCGATCCACACACAGAGGTGCATTCGATGCCTCGGCGGGTCGGACCGTCGAGCGAACGGTCGTCCCAGATAATCCCTGACGATTTGAGCGCGTCGGAGTAACGGTCTAAGCTCGGTGATCCACCGGCCGTGCGCGGTTGGCGTCCCAGCGCAGTTTTTGACAGTATGCGCACGGAAGCGCATTCCAATACCTTGGAAAAGCCAAGATAAATCAGTGTGTTAACAGTGTCGGCCACGGCTCAAATGGTCACCATTAGCGAATGTCGGTATCGGTGGTTGCGCCTCCTGGATTTGAACCTACTGCGGTTTACGCATAACGGTCTGGTTGCAGCTGGTTTGAGCCCTTG
>Ga0209180_10001306_pt1 | contig 12319 bp, 14 predicted proteins | sample CZO8metaG_3_FD_188355 | JGI IMG/M metagenome (GOLD analysis project Ga0209180, IMG submission 188355) | Vadose zone soil microbial communities from the Eel River Critical Zone Observatory, Northern California, USA - CZOApr15con2H2.8 metaG... | ecosystem: Environmental > Terrestrial > Soil >...
TCCGCTGCCACTCTCTGAGGCTCAGCGGCTACGTGATCAGATGGCGTTTCCAGGAGAGCCATTCTCGGCGCTCGATCCCTGCGTTGGGGACGGCGGCGCATTCGATACGCTGGTAGAGCAGAGTCCGGCCATGCGCTATGGCATCGAACTCGACGCATACCGAACGGAGCAGGCGCGAAAACTTGGCATTGAAGTCCTGCAAGCGGACACCACGGAAGTTCAATGTCGCGCGTGGACAGCCTGTCCTTCCTCTATCTCAACCCACCTTATGATTTCGAGGTCGGCAATTCTGGAAACCTGAGGATGGAGGTTCGCTGGGGAAGGAATTTTCTCTTGAGGTCCCTTTTATAGAATCCGCCTAGAACGAAGGGTCAAGAATTGGTGATCTTCGAAAACTCATGGATTCTTGATTCGCGGCTTCTCCACATAAATTGCTTTCAGGGTACCATCTTTCGCAAACTCGAAACGCAAGCTCGCATCGCACCGGGACAATGCTCGATGTGCCTCAGCAGTGCAGTACATCAAGGAATCACGTTCAACAATCATCAACCGTTTCTGGACGCAGAATTGACGCACTTGCTCCAGCGTTGAGCCTTCCGGAAGAGACGACTTTGCAACGCTCTGTAGGTTTGCCGCAAACTTATCTGGTTGGTCGAAGCATTCCGCTCCTATTTCTCTATCACACCCGGTCACGTTAAGGCCCAACACCAGCAGTGCAAATAATTGCAGTAGCAGTCTCATTTCAGGTCTCCTGTCAATACAAGATATGGTCCCAGCCGGGCACGTTAACCGGAGGCGGCAGATCTGGCAGGCCCTCCTTCTTGATCAGCGTATGCACAAACGAGTTACTATCGCAACAGGATTCGGCAAGGAGCGAATAGCCGATGAAATCAGCCGCTGTCATACTGGTACTCTCTCCTGCTCGCCGACCTGCTGGCGCCACATAGCATAGTACAACCCGTTCTTGTCGACTAATTCCGAGTGCCTTCCGGACTCAACGATCTTGCCGCGCTCCAATACGTAAATGCGGTCGGCGTGCATGACGGTAGACAGGCGGTGCGCTATGAGGATGGTGATTGCCTCCTGATTGCTGGCGACCTCCCGGATCGTGCGCGTGATCTCTTCCTCCGTGATCGAATCCAGCGAAGAAGTCGCCTCGTCAAAGACCAGCAACTGTGGATGTCTTAGCAAGGCGCGAGCAATCGACAACCGCTGTTTTTCGCCGCCCGAAACTTTTACGCCGCCTTCTCCGATGAGCGTATCGAGATTTCGTTCCGCTCGCGCGAGCAGGCTATCGGCCGCCGCTTTGTGCAAGACCCCCATGCACTCTTCATCGGTGGCATCGGGATTGACGAAGAGCAGGTTGTCGCGAATCGAGCTCGCGAAGAGCTGTGTGTCCTGGGTAACAAATCCGATCTTCTCCCGCAATTCGTCTAAATCGATCCGACTGGCAGGGACGCTGTTATATAGGATTTCGCCGGATTGCGGAGCGTAGAGACCGACAAGGAGTTTTACCAATGTGGTCTTTCCCGCTCCCGAGGGGCCGACAAAGGCGATCGTATCTCCGCGTGCTGCATTGAAGCTGATTCGATCGAGAGCAAGACCGGAGCCGCTCTGATGCTGGAAGCTGACTTGATCGAAGTGCAAAGTCATCAGATCATCCAGGGGAGTTGGATTTTCCGGCTTTGGATCGCGCGGTGTATCCAGTATTTCCTGGAAGTTCTGCAGCGACACCTCGGTCTCACGGTAAATGCCGATGACGTTGCCCAGTTCCTGCAGGGGGGTAAAGATGAAGAACGAATATATCATCAACGAAAAGAACTGTCCGATGGTGATTTGCTGCCGGAAAATCAGATACAACATTAAAAACAGAATGCTCGTGCGCAACGCATTGACGCAAGTGCCCTGAATAAAACTCAGGCTGCGGAGATATTTCACCTTCTTGAGTTCCAGCTGCAGGATCTGTTCGGTGGTGTCGTTAAGACGCCGAACTTCCTGGTGCGCCAGGCCCAGACTTTTCACCAATTCGATATTGCGCAGGGACTCCGTGGTCGAACCGGCAAGCGCGGTAGTTTCGGCAACGATGGTTTTCTGCATCTTCTTGATCCGGCGGCTGAGCACCGAACTGATCAACCCTAGCAACGGAACCGTAACGAAGAATGCAGGCGCAATGACCCAATGCACTTTGAATGCATAAACCATCACAAAAACTACGCCTATCAACGAGGTAAAAAGCACGTTCACGGCGGCAGTGATAAACTTTTCCACATCGCTGCGCACTTTCTGCAGCTTGCCGAGAGTCTCTCCACTGCGCTGATCTTCAAAGACCTGGTACGGCAAATCCAGCGAGTGCCGGATCCCGTCCGAGTACATCTGCGCTCCCAACCGCTGCACAATCACGTTTACAAAATAGTCCTGGAAGTTCTTGGCCACCCGGGAGACAAACGCCACGCCCACAGCCGCAATCCGGCGCCGCGAATAAATTGCGATTGAGTGTATTGATGATATTTGGTCGCATATCCATCAATGACGTGGCGGAAAATCAGCGGGTCAAGCAGCGAGAAAATCTGGTTCGTGGCCGCCAGAAGAAGAGCAATCACAACCAGATTCCAATGTTGTTTCGCATAGCGAAGGAGAAGATTCATAGAAGGTTTGCGGCGGACCCATCCCAAAGCAACTTTGATGCTGCAGTGCAAGGTATTGATTCAGACTTTCAATATGCTTGGCCCGCGTCATCCGCACGGTTAACACCGCGCGGGCGCGCACTTCTTGCCAGATCGTTTGTTTTCAACAGGTACACGGGCGTCTACGCGCGTCTACCACGGAGTGGGTGGTGTGTCATACCTAAACCTGCTGCCGAAGGCAGCACAAAGAATCTCGACACCCAGAACGGTCTCATGGGCTGCAAACTGGGGCGGGGCGGGCAAGCGGGCCTTGGCTGGAAAGCCCTTGGGGGAAAAGCCATAAGGCCAACCACATCCAGACGGCGACTATTTGAAGCGCTCACTCAAACATGCAACAGCTTCGGGTCGTACCAAACGTCCAGATGTGATCCCGCCACCAGGAAACGATATCCTGGCGGTAAGCCTAAGAATTTCACGATCTCTGGCAATTGTTCCACTAAGTGCTCCGTGTGGAGGGGTTGAAAAAAATCCGGATCGGAAGACAGATTCGTTCCACCCCATATATACCAACCATTGGTGCCGCCTTCCGGTGGATGGCGCAAACCATTGATCGGCTTCTGGCCGAGGGTCTTCAACGCAATGCCCACTTTGGAATTCGGTTCGCTCGGGAAAAAAGGAGTCTCGTACTTCTCACAGATTTCCCTCTGCTCCTGCTCGATCTCGTTCACTTTGTATACCATGATCTCTCTTATTGCCCCCGTTCTTTTAACTTCTCCTTCATTTCTTTCGAATAGCGGGACATCTGCGCTCCTTCTTTCGCTGAACAGGTATGACATTCACTTTGCACTGACTTGACACTTTTCATTTTAGCAGCGTCTATTGTTCCGGTTTTGTAATACTCCTTTACCAATGCGCCTTTGTGGCCGGCTACCATTCTGGGAGCCGTCTGGCCACATTTCACGCAGGCTTTGCCCTGAACTGAAACACGCTGCTCAGGAGTGGTTGCTCCTGTTGGTCTTTTGTATGGCTCGGTTATGCTCGGATGTGGTTCCTCTGCCGGCGTCAGCTTTGTACCTACTCCCACAACGGCCAGAATCACACCACCGGCTCGTCCACCATCTTGCGAGAGGTCTGATGCTGCACCGAGATAGTCTCCATGCTTTACATCATCAACTGCTGCGACTGACCCATTGTGGTTCGCCAAAAATAGATCATGTCTGCTGTTGATTGAGTCATGACGAGCGACCAATCTTCAATCAGATTCAGCCACCAGGGGTTCATCACCGAGATCAACCAGCATCGAATGATGCTGGTAGTCAAACCACTGGCAAAAGACGTCGAAACTGCGGTCTTCCGGCGAAGTCTCGGAATCGGTGTACCAACCGGCCAGTTGTTCCGTGAAACTCTCCTCACACAGCTCCTGCAGGACGTCGTCAACATCCGCCGGTGTGTCACATTCCGGTATTAGATCGATGATGGGCTCCCGCACCAATTCCGGCAACGTCAATCTATGACTCGTGGGATCGGCTGCGTGCAGTCAGTCTAGGAAGGGCTGCCTTGGTCTCACTACCAGAGCGGATCGATTCAGTATGACCATGACCAACCTGAAACCGCACGCCGCTCATAGCGATGATGCAGTCCACCTACCTGCGGTATGGCGACGATCTTTCCTCGGCTCATGATCTCCCGCGGGTCGGGCGCATCCTTTTCCAAAGCCAAGTGTGTCCGCGACCTTCGCTGCTTACCTCCACGTCATCGGCATAAAAGTTGTCGAATATCTCAAGGTATTCTTCGAAACTTTCGCTGATCTTAGCCTGGGTGATAGCGGTGTTTAGCATGTGCTCCGCAGTCTGGCTCCCGGAGTAGGAATCGACTGACAAGAAACTGTGTTGATCGCTCATTTGCATTCCTCCAAAACTAGGTCAGGGAACTGGGGCCGGCGCCAGTCGCGAAATACGGGCGCAGCGCCAATCCAACTCGGTTGACCTTTTCGGTTGTTTGGATGACAAACGAGACCGCTCGGTCGCAAAAAGTAAGATTTGTTGTTCTGTGGTATTTCCTTAACGCAATACCCGAACCATGATCCAGGTGTCGACATCCTCGCTGTCGATCCGAATACCCCGCGGCATTAAGCCACAAATGCGAAATCCAAATCGCTCAAACAAAGCAACCACGTCCTCGGTAATATCGGACACGATGATCTCCACCTGCTCAACATGATGAGCAGCACTCTCGAGTACGGCTCCAAGGAGTAGTCCAGCAACTCCCTTTCGACGAAAGCGCTCTTTGACGTAAAGGTGACTAATCGTTCCAGCGTGGAGCTGCTTGGGGAAGCTTTTTGCCGCAAAGGCGACGATTCCGACCAATTCATCTTTGATCCAAGCACCGAGAATGATTTCACCCGCAAGCTGTCGCTCTATATCTTCGAGCGGACGCGACATTTCCTCGCGGTAGTGCCTCGGAAAGCATTTTGGGTGCACGATGAGGGCTTCCAGAAGCACGGCTTTATAGGCACGGGCATCCTGCTCCAACAGGCGGCGAACAATCGTGTTCCGGGCCTCCGAAGTTAAGCTTCCGCCAGGTCGCATAGGAAATGCCTTCGCATCTTTTAGATGTTGATAATCATCTATAATATTCAGAAATTGACTGAGTCAGGGGTATCCAGAATGCGCAAGTCACGAGAAGAAGCAGCAGCAACCCGCGAACGAATCGTGGATGCCGCCGCCCGAAAGTTTCGCCAAAATGGCATTGCCGAGACCGGCCTTAATGACCTCATGCAGGCTGCGGGACTAACACACGGCGGGTTCTATAAGCATTTTGAATCGAAGGATCAGGTGGTGGGCGAAGCGGTCAAGCGCAGCTTCGAGCAGACCCTTGCCAACATGGAGTCATCCGCCGAAGGCAAGACGCCCGAAGCCGCATTATCGACATTGGTCACGAAATATCTATCGGCCAACCACAGGGATTGCGTCGGCGAGGCCTGCCCTTTGTCCTCCCTGGGTACCGACCTGCGCCGAGCGGACAAACATACCGGCGACACCGCCAGCGACGGCTTAAAGGCGGTTATCGCGTTAGTGGCGAAACAGATCACGGATGTCCCTCCAGACGAGGCAAAGAAGCGAGCTCACGCGATCGTGGCGGCGATGGTCGGAGGAATAGTGCTGTCTCGCATTGCGAACAATGCTCATTTATCCGAGATGATCCTTCGAGAAACGAGAAATCTCATTCTTAAACAGTAGGTCCCCGCTCAGATTTCCGCGTCTTGGAAAAGAACTACCTCAGAAAGACTCTTGAACCTGTGAAATTGGACGGCCTGGTGACCCGACTTTTTTTTGAATCTTCTTAGATGTCGTTAAACATCTAATCTAACAAACGGGCGTTGGTGGCGGATTAGGAGCCTTATAGGGGCGCCGTTTGGAGCAGTTAAGCGGATGAAACCATACAGTTCACAAACCGGGGCAAAATCAAGACTTGCCGCACACTCTCTCGCAAGTGAGCCGAGGGCCAAGCGGGTCGGGGTCGCGTTGGTCCTCTGCATGGCTTCTATCGGAGCCATGATTGTGGTGGGTGGGTGTTCGGTTGGGCCTAGATATAAACGACCTGCCGTGAAATTGCGGCCCTTTCACAACGCACCATCGATTGCGTCTCGAAATACGCGCCTTCCCGCGCCGGCCCTAGACACATGGTGGGTCGGATTCAATGACCCGGAACTCAGCCGAATTGTTCAGCTCGCGATCAGTCAAAACCTGGATCTCGCGGCGTCGCTCGCTCGCGTGGAGCAGGCTCGCGCTGCGGCGAAAGAAGCCGGCGCGCGTCTCAAGCCTTACGGGACTCTCAATGGTCAGTCGACCTCGTTCCGGCAATCGCTGGAAAGCCCGGTCGGCAGGTTCGCCGGTGCGTTTCCGACCTTCGAGCGAAATCAGACTTATCTCGATCTGGGGGTCGCAGCCTCCTGGGAGATCGATCTTTTCGGCGGGCTCAGACGCGGGGTGGAGGTGGCGACGGACGAGGCACAGGCTGCGGAGGCGGAACATCTGGGCACGCGCGTCTCGATTGCGTCTGAAGCAGCGGATGCGTACATGCAGATTCGGGGAACTCAGGCACGGCTGTTCTTCACCAGGGAACAGATCGTTACCGACGAACATCTGCTCGAACTCGTCTCCCAGCGACGAGCGGCGGGCATCGCGTCGGACCGAGAGCAGGCACAGGCGGAAGCCGTTCTCGCGCAAGCCAGAGCTACTGTGCCTCAGCTGATGATCATCCTCGAAGCGCAACTCAATCGTCTTGACGTTTTGATGGGGGCGCAGCCTGGCACATATGCGGCTGAACTTGCGGCGCCCTCTGACATCCCCGTCATTCCGTCCATCACCACTTTGGCTGACCCAGGTGAGCTGCTGCGCCGTCGACCCGACATCATCGCGGCGGAACGAAGGGTCGCGGCTTCGAACGCGCGGATCGGACAGGTGCTGTCGGAATACTACCCGAAGATTTCAGTTTCCGGCTTCCTTGGAAATCAAGCGATCAGGGCCGGAAATTTGTTTCGCGAAAAGGGCTTTCAGCCGAGTGCGGTAGCAGGACTGCGGTGGAGGCTTTTCGATTTTGGAAGGATTGACGCAGAAGTAAGACAGGCGCGAGGAGCGAACGCAGAGGCGATTCTACGGTATCGCAGTTCCGTCCTGCGCGCGGCGGAGGATGTTGAAGACTCGTTCAGCCTTCTCGGTCATGCCGAAGCGAGGGGCGACGAGATTCTGATCGAAATTGCCGCACTGCAGCGAGTCCGAGATCGTTCGCTCGAAGCCTACCAGGCGGGAGTTATCGGTCTTACGGACGTGCTGGACGCGGAACGGCAGCTTCTTGTCGCCAAGGATGATCTGGCAGTCGCAAGGCAGACGACAGCACAGGCAGCGGTCGGCTCATTCCGAGCGCTCGGCGGAGGGTGGACGCCTTAACAGGTCGTCAATGCAGATTGGGCAGTTGTTCGGACGTACAAAAAGAAATAGTGGAGAAGCAATCAATGAAAGTTGGGAAATACGTTGGAATCGCAATTGCGTCAGCCATCTTCACTACTGCCGGTTGCGGGAGGCATGTCGAGGCGGACCCTAGAACTGAGCCGGAACTGGTGAGAGTCGTGGTCGTGGAGCCTTCCCAGGGAGCCAGTCAATTCTTTACCGGAGTGGTCTCGGCGCGCGTTCAGAGCGACCTCGGTTTTCGCGTTTCGGGCAAAGTAACTCGACGGTTGGTGGATGTTGGCCAGCACGTGCATGCCGGAGAGCCGCTGATGTGGATCGACGTTACTGATTACGCTCACGTAATCACGGCGCAATCGGAAAACGTCGCATCCGCCAAGGCTCGGGCCGATCAAGCGGTTGGGGACGAGCAACGTTATCGAGGTCTGGTTCGGACCGGAGCTGTGTCGGCTTCGACATATGACCAGGTCAAAGCCGCTGCCGATTCGGCACAGGCGCAGCTCGCCGCCGCGGAAGCACAGGAGAGGATTGCTAAGGACCAAGGCGATTATTCAATCCTGCTCGCAGACTCCGGAGGAACGGTTGTCGCGACCGTGGCGGAGCCCGGGCAAGTGGTCGCGGCAGGTCAGACCGTCGTGAAGCTGGCCCATGCGGGCCCGCGGGAAGCGGCCGTATATCTCCCAGAAACGGTGCGGCCCGCCCTCAGGACAGTCGCGAAGGCAACGCTTTTTGGACAAACAGTGGAAACACCGGCCCGGCTCAGGCAGCTCTCGGACTCGGCTGATCCCGATACACGGACATTCGAGGCTCGCTTCGTCCTTCAGGGTCGGGACGCGAACGCTCCTCTCGGCGCGACCGTCACAATCGAGCTGCCGCTCCCAAATGCCTCCGCAATGGTCGGCGTGCCTAACGCGGCAATCACGGATCGCGGCAAAGGGCCTGGCGTGTGGGTCATAGATCAGAGCACATCTACCGTTTCATTCCGCCCGGTCAAGATTGGTCGCATCGGTCAGGAAAACTCATATGTCGAAGCTGGAGTTCGGCCAGGCGAACGAATCGTCGCGCTCGGTGCTCATTTGCTCACCGAGGGACAGCACGTCCGTGTCGCGGACAGAGAGACGGCTTCCCGATGAGCAACTTCGATTTCCAAGCGCTGAAAATCGAAAAGGAGAGCGACTCAAGAAGGGGATTCAACCTGTCCGCTCTCGCGGTGCGCGAGCGTTCCGTCACGTTGTTTTTTCTTCTTGCAATCATCATCGCTGGCGCCGCTGCGTATCTCAATCTCGGTCGGGCCGAGGATCCAACGTTCAGGATCAAAGTATTCACAGTCACAGCAGCATGGCCTGGAGCGACTGCAGAGGAGATGCAGAATCTGGTGGCGGAGCCGCTCGAAAAACGTCTCCAGGAACTCAAATACTACTACCACGTCGACACGTTCACCCGTCCTGGCCTGGCATTTTTGACCGTCACGTTGCGGGACTATACGCCGCCCGACCAGATCGCAGAAGAGTTCTATCAGGGCCGCAAAAAAGTTCAAGACGAGGCCTCTAAACTTCCCAAAGGCGTGCTTGCACCAGTTCTGAACGACGAGTACACGGACGTGGTGTTCGCCGTATATGCCCTCAAGGGCCACGAAATGCCCTTGCGTGTTCTCACCCGGGAAGCAGAATCACTCCGCCAGGAGCTTTTGCATGTCTCCGGCGTCAAAAAGGTCAACATATTCGGAGAGCGGCCCGAACGTATTTTCGTGGAATTCTCCTATGCACGCATCGGGACACTCGGAGTCAGTTCACAGGACATCTTAGACGCTCTGGTCAAGCAGAACGCGGTTACGCCCGCAGGCTCGATCGACACGAAGAACCAGCAGGTCTATATCAGGCTCGACGGAGCGCTCGATGACTTGCAAAAGGTGCGGGATACGCCGATCGTTGCCGGCGGCAGAATCCTGAAGCTCTCCGATATCGCGAGCGTAGAGCGCGGGTACGAAGACCCGGCGACGTTCATTGTCCATCACAACGGTGAGGCGGCGATGATCCTGAACGTCGTCATGAAGGATCAGTTCAACGGCCTTGAACTGGGCAAGGCACTCGAAGCCGAACAGAAAAAGATCCAGAAGAGCCTGCCGGTCGGGATTACGTTTTCGAAAGTCATCGATCAGGCCGAAGTGATCAAGAACGCCGTCGACGAGTTCCAGGTCAAGTTCTTCGTCGCCCTCCTGGTGGTAATGATCGTCAGCTTGGTCAGCCTCGGCTGGAGGGTGGGCATCGTGGTGGCGGCGGCAGTGCCGATCACCCTTTCGGCCACGCTTGTGGTGATGCAGGTCGCCGGAATCAACCTCGACCGGATCTCATTGGGCGCTCTCATTCTGGCTCTCGGTCTTCTCGTGGACGATGCCATCATCGCGATCGAGACCATGGTCGTCCGGATGGAAGAGGGATGGGACAGGATCAAGGCCGCGAGCTATGCATGGAGCCACACGGCGGCCCCGATGTTGGCAGGCACACTGGTCACGGTGATTGGATTTATGCCGATCGGGTTCGCACAGTCCACTCCGGGGGAATATGTCCGAAATCTCTTTTGGGTTGATTGCATCGCGCTGCTTGGCTCGTGGATCGTGGCGGTGATATTCACCCCGTATCTGGGTGTCAAGATGCTTCCGGGCATTCCGCCCCTGGAGGGTGGATATGGCGCAATCTATCAGACGCAGAACTACAGGAGATTCCGAAGCGTCATTGCTTGGGCTGTAGATCACAAATTCCTGGTTGCAGGATCGGCGGTCACTCTGTTCTTTGTGGCGCTGCTCGGCATGGGTCTGCTGGAGCAGCAGTTTTTTCCCAACTCGGATCGTACCGAGCTGCTGGTCGATGTCACGTTGCCGCAAGGGACAAGCATAGAGTCCACTGTCGGAAGCGTGAGCAGGCTCGAAAATTGGCTGAAAGTGCAACCGGAAGCGAAGATCGTCACTTCGTATACGGGAGGCGGCGCTCCGCGCTTCTTTCTTGCTTACAACCCTGAACTCCCCAACCCTAACTTCGCGAAAATCATCATTTCGACGCCTGATGAGAAAGCGCAGTTGCGTCTGTTACAGAGACTTCGCGAAGGTCTGGCGGGGGGATTGGTACCGGAGGCGCGGGTCCGAGCATCCCGCTTCGTATTCGGCCCATATTCGCCGTGGCCGGTCGCCTTCCGTGTCTCGGGACCCGACCTGAATCAGGTGCGCACGATCTCTGACCAGGTTCTCGCAAAGATGCAGGCGGATCCTCACACGCGGCAGGCGAACGAAGACTGGGGAGAGCGCGCGCCGAGCATCCATTTCGTTCTGTACCAGGATCGGCTGCGATTGATCGGTCTGACGTCGAGCGATGCGGCCGACCAGATCCGATTTCTGTTGACCGGCCAACCTGTCACTCAGGTCCGGGAGGATATCCGCGCCGTAGACATCGTAGCGCGGACTTCCGGAGCGAATCGTCTTGACCCGACAAAACTCATGAACATGACGCTTTCGGGTCACGATGGGAAGCTGATTCCGCTCAGTCAGATCGGGAGCGTCGAGGTACGCGCAGAAGACCCGATATTGAAACGGCGGGATCGCCTTCCGACGATCACGGTGCAGTGCGACATTGACGACAACCTTCAGCCACCGGAAGTGACGATGGAGTTGGCAAGGTCGTTCAAGCCGATTGTCGACAAGCTCCCGGAAGGCTATTCGATCGAGGTCGGCGCCAATGTCGAAGAAGCGGCAAAGGCGAATGCGGCACTGGCGGCAGTCATCCCCGTCATGGTGGTCTGCATGCTCGTCGTCATTATTCTCCAGGTTCGCTCGCTATCCGCTCTGGCGATGACTGTTCTGACGGCTCCGCTCGGGCTTGTGGGTGTCGTGCCGATTCTTCTGCTTTTTAGACAGCCTTTCGGGTTCGACGCCATCCTGGGCTTGATTGCTCTTGCGGGAATCTTGATGCGAAACACGCTGATCCTGATCGGCCAGATCAAGACGAACCATGAAGACGGTCTCGATTCATACCATTCCGTGGTCGAAGCAACCGTTCAACGTTCCAGGCCCGTCGTTCTCACGGCGCTGGCGGCCGTACTCGCCTTCGTTCCGCTCACGTTTTCCGCATTCTGGGGCTCGCTGGCGTACACGCTTATCGGTGGGACCGCTGTCGGAACAGTTCTCACCCTGGTCTTTCTACCCGCACTTTATTCGATTTGGTTCAGGGTGAGGCCTACACCTGCCCATGACCGAGTTCAGGAGGCGCTTGCCAGTGAAATCGTGTGAGTGCCGTTCAAACCATTTCCAAGGAAGGTATTGCTCATGAACATTGACGCTCAGCTGATAGATTCCGCCCTCCGGGAGCGGAAGTTAAACACAGACCGTATTGATGACTTTTTTCGTCCGCTCGCTCAGGAGCAACTCGAAAAGCAAATCGCGCGTGGTTTCACTGTTTGGCGATCCCGGCGCCGATTCCTTTGGAAGCGCCCTGTGACGACGGCTACGTTATGTGCGAGCTTTTTCATTTCTAAATGCACGATGACTGTAACGAAAGGGACCAATTATGACAAAAACTAGCAAAACGATTCTCATTACTGGAGCGTCCAGTGGTTTCGGTCGGGACATGGCCGAAACTCTGGCCGCCGATGCCCATAAGGTCTACGGCGGGGTTCGTGACTTGGCTGGCCGAAATAGCGCAGCCGCTGTAGCTCTTCGCGGAAAGGGTGTCGAGGTGTTGG
>Ga0209180_10001315_pt1 | contig 12303 bp, 10 predicted proteins | sample CZO8metaG_3_FD_188355 | JGI IMG/M metagenome (GOLD analysis project Ga0209180, IMG submission 188355) | Vadose zone soil microbial communities from the Eel River Critical Zone Observatory, Northern California, USA - CZOApr15con2H2.8 metaG... | ecosystem: Environmental > Terrestrial > Soil >...
GCGGGCTCGACGTCCTTGACCAGGAAGCCGCTGGCCCCGGCGCGCAGCGCGCCGAACACGTGCTCCTCGTCGTCGAAGGTGGTGAGTACCACCACCTTGACCGCCGCCAGCCGCGGGTCGCCGGTGATCCGCCTGGTCGCGGTGAGGCCATCCACCTCGGGCATGCTGAGGTCCATCAGCACGACATCGGGGCGCAGGTCACGGGCCATGGCCACCGCGCTGCCGCCGTTGGCCGCCTCTCCGACGATCGTGATGTCGTCGGCGGACTCCAGCAGCATGCGAAAACCGGCCCGCACCAGTGCCTGGTCATCAGCCAGCAGAACGCGGATCATCCGCCCGCCTCCACGGCGGTGATCGGCAGCCGCGCCACCACCTCGAAGCCGCCTTCCGGGGCGTTCCCCGCGCTGAACTCGCCGCCGACGGCAGCGGCCCGCTCGGCCATCCCACAGAGCCCGTGCCCCCCGCCAGACTGGTCCGTCGAGCCGCCGGGTGGTGCGGGCGCAGGGCCGATGCCGTCGTCAGTGACCCGGATGGCAAGTGACTCTGGCTCATAGCGCAGGCAGACGGTGGCGCGGGCCTCCGTGCCCGCGTGCCGCAGCACGTTGGTGAGTGACTCTTGCAGGATCCGGTAGGCGGCATGATCCACATCGGCGGGCAGCGGCCGTTCCTCGCCCTCGACGCTGATGGTGACCGGGGCGCCTGCCGCGGTGACGGCATCACGCAGCGCTGGCAGGCGGTCGAGGCCCGCGCTTCGCAGGCCGGCCGGCTCCTCGGCCGTCCCGCGTCGGAGATGGCCCAGGGTGGTCCGCATTTCGCCAAGCGCCGCCTTGCTCGTCTCCCTGATGGCGGTGAGGGCGGCGCGCAGGTTCTCGTCGCGGCCGCCAGGCCCGTCATTCTGGCCGCCCAGCAGGTGCAGCGCCGACCCGGCCTGCACGGTAATCGTCGCCATGCTGTGCGCGACCGTGTCGTGCAGGTCCCTGGCGATCCGCAGCCGCTCCTCCGCGACCCGGCGGGCCGCCTCGGCGTCGCGTTCCTCACCGGCCAGGCGGAGCCGGTCGGCGGTCTCGGCGGCCAGGGCGCGCCTGCTGCGGGTCGCGTCGCCGAGCCAGATCGCCAGCCCGAGCACCACGATGGACGGCAGGAAGTCCACGGTCAGCTTGGCGAATCCCTCATGCGTGGAGACTTCGACGACGAACAGCCCGATCGCCATGTAGATGGCCGGGATGGCGATCGCCGCCACCAGGTACCCGGCGATCGCCGCGTCATAGAGCGGCAGGGCCAGCAACGGCGCCGGGGAGATATCGCGGCGGTCGAAACTGTAGTAGGCGAGGAGGAGCACCGAACACGCGATCAGCACGCCGAGCGGCCACCGCCTCCGCAGCAGCACGGGCAGCGCCAGGACCGCGCCGAACAGGTACGCGACCGCGTCGAGCGGTGCCGTGTTCGGGCCGCCGCCCACGGTGACGTTGAGCTCGACCACGGCGACCACGATCGCTGTCGCCGCTACGTCGATCCAGCGGATGCCAAGCGCGTCGCGCACCCGCCGCAGCGCCGCGCCTGGCGCCCGTGCAGCGCTGTCGGCGCGTGCTACTCCCACGCCGTCAAGGTACGCGACCGGGCGCGGGCAGGGAATGACCTGGCGGTGCCCCAGGTCGCCTACAGCGAGTCATTTCAGGTGATATCGTGCCGCTCCTGGCGTAACCCGTGATAGCGAATCCGAGGATTAGGACGATGCTCCGTCTCGAGTGGCCATGGCGGTGGAAAAGCGGGCTGGCACGTCGTTCCACTGGCAGGCGATCACGATCGCAAAAGATCCGGATGCCATGATCGGAACTGTGCGACGGCTGCCGGCTCGTTCGGCCGTAGCGGTGATCGCGGGGGTGATCACCGTGGCGTTGTTCACGGCGGCCTGCGGGGTCTCGGCCGGCCGCCCGCAGGCCAGCAGCACCCACGGGCTGCGGGCGGGGCCGAAGAAAGCGCCCTCCGCCAGCGCGCAGCCGTTCCCGGCGGCTGAGAACGCCAAGCCGGGGACCCGCGCCTGGATCATCATCCACGAGGGAGCGCGGGACGCGATCCAGGGGTACGCCGACCACGTGAGCGTCCTGCCCGGACAGTCATTCCGGCTCTACGTCACCACAACGGCAGCGAGTTTCCAGGTGCAGGCCTACCGGGTGGGCTGGTACGGGGGCAGTCAAGCCCACCTGGTCTGGTCGTCGGCCAGCGTGCCCGGCCAGGTGCAGCCAGCGGCCGCATTCGTGCCTGGGGTCAACATGGTGACCGCGCCGTGGCATCCGTCGTTGACGGTGCCGACCACCGGCTGGCCCGAGGGGGCGTACCTGCTGAAACTGGTCGCCCCGAACGGACAGCGATACGTCCCGATCACCGTGCGCTCGCCGTCTACCGTCGGCAAGGTCGTGATCCTGCAGGGGGTGACCACCTGGCAGGCGTACAACCTCTGGGGCGGCTACGACCTGTACTCCGGGCCGCAGGGGTTCGCCGACCGGTCCCGGCAGGTGAGCTTCGACCGTCCTTATGCCACCGATGGGGCGCAGTGGTTCCTGTCTTTCGAGTTGGCGCCGATCGCCCTCGCCGAGCGCAGCGGGGTGCCGATCGCCTACGAGACCGACGTGGACCTGGAACAAAACCCTTCTCTCCTGAACGGGGCCCGCGCGCTGATCTCGCTCGGGCATGACGAGTACTATTCGGCGGCCATGCGCACCGCGCTGCTTGGCGCCCGCGGTGCTGGCACCAACATCGCGTTTTTCGGCGCGAATGCGATGTACCGGCACATCAGGTTCGCGCCCTCGGTGCTTGGCGCCGACCGGATCGAGATCTGCTACAAGGTCGCCGGGGAAGACCCGCTTTACGGGACCGACAACAGCCAGACCACCCAGCAGTGGCGGGACCCGCCCGACCCGCGCCCGGAGAGCGTGATCACCGGGGTGTTCTACGAATGCAACCCGGTCAGCGCGCCGTATGTGGTGTATGACCCCGGGAACTGGATCTTCGCGGGCACCGGCGTGCGCCAGGGCACCTCGTTCCCCGGCATGGTCGGCCCGGAGTACGACCGGGTGAATCCCGCCGTGCCCATCCCGCGGCCGATCGAGGTGCTCGCTCATTCGCCGCTGGCCTGCGGCGGTGCGAACAGCTACGCCGACTCCGCGTACTACACGACGGCGAGCGGGGCCGGGGTGTTCTCCTCCGGCACCATGCGCTGGGTGTGTGCCATGCGGGGAACGGCCTGCGGACATGGGATGACCTCGGCCGCCCAGGTCTTCGTGGACCAGGCCACGCTCAACCTGCTCCGGGCGTTCGCCGCCGGTCCCGCCGGGCTCACCCATCCGGCGCACGACAACCTGGCCGTGGTCAAGCCGGCCAGCGGGTCCGCTTACCAGGGCGTCGGCTGACTGGCAGGATCGGGGTGTGCCTGGCCGCTACCCAGCCTTCGACGATCTTGACGAGCGGATCGTGGCCGCGCTGGTCGAGGACGCCCGCACCACCTACGCCGTGATCGGGGCGCGGGTCGGCCTGTCCGCGCCAGCCGTCAAGCGGCGGGTGGACAAGCTGCGCGCCTCCGGTGCCATCACGGGGTTCACGGCCAGCGTGGATCCCTCGGCGCTGGGCTGGACCACCGAGGCCTATGTGGAACTGTTCTGCCGCGGCCGGACCTCACCGGCGGACATCGGGGCGGCGGTCAGCAAGTACCCCGAGGTGACGGGCGCGTGCACGATCACCGGGGAGGCCGACGCCCTGCTGCACATCCGCGCCGCCGACGTGCGGCATTTCGAGCAGGTGGTGGAGCGGATCGGGGCCGAGTCGTTCGTCGTGCGCACCCGCAGCGTTATCGTGCTCTCCCGGCTGGTGAGCCGCGCCGACATCCTTCCGCCCGGGGTGGGCAGGTGACCGCCCGGGGTTGGCAGGTGGCCACCCGGAGTCGGCGTGGCCGCCCGAGGTCGCCTTAACGGGCCGGGGACCGCTCGGCATGGCGGATTCCGCATGAATACGTGATAATCCCGGCGAACTCCCAGCCAGGGCCGCTACAGTCGCTTCATGCCCGAGCGTGACCACGACCCATCGGCCAGTACCGCCCAGTTCCGCGCGTTCGCCGACGGGCGTTCCGGCGGTGAGACCGCTCAGCCGTGGACCATGCGCGCCCGGCGTAGCCAGGTCGCTATCCTAGCGGCTGCCGTGGTGGGTGTGGCCGTTGCGCTGGCCGTCATCGCCTTCGTGTTCATCGGCTGACCCGGGCGTGTCATCCGGCTGACCTGGGCTCTCGGAGTCCGGGGGCCGCGCGAGATCCCCGGCCGGAGCGCGGCAGGATGAGCAGACATGAGCGTGCGCGATGCGACGCCGCACCCGCCTGTGCCGCGCGAGCAGGATGAGGAACGCCACCGGCTGACCGCGTTCGAGGGCTTGGCCGCCCTGTCCCTTGACGCGCTGTCCTCAGTGGCCTATGGCCCCGAGGCGATCGTCGTGGTGCTCGCGGCCGCGGGGACCGTGGGGCTGGCGTACACGCTGCCGGTGACGATTGCGATCGTGGTCCTGCTGGCCGTGCTGGTGATCTCCTACCGCCAGGTGATCGCCGCCTTCCCGGGCGGCGGCGGCGCGTACGCGGTCGCCGGCCGGCACCTGGGGCGGCAGCCGAGCCTGATCGCCGCGGCCTCGCTCATCGTCGACTACGTGCTGAACGCGGCTGTCGGCGTGTCGGCCGGAGTCGCGGCGCTCACGTCGGCGTTTCCGGCCCTGTATGGGGGGCGGGTCTGGGTCTGCCTCGGCGTGCTCGCGGTGATCACCGGCATCAACATGTTGGGCGCGGCTGAGTCGGCGCGGATCTTCATCGTGCCCACCGTCGTGTTCATCATCGCGATCGCGGTCGTGATCGTCGGCGGCCTGCTCCGGTCTCATCCCGTGGTCGCACCGTCCGGCCACCTGCCGCGGATCGCTGAGTCGGTAGGCGTCCTGCTGCTGCTGCGGGCGTTCGCCTCTGGCTGCTCGGCGCTGACCGGTGTGGAGGCGATCGCCAACGCCGTGCCCTCGTTCCGTGAACCCAGGGCCCGCCGGGCGCAGCACACCGAGATGTGGCTCGGGATCATTCTCGGCGCCATGCTGATCGGCATCGCGATCCTGATCAAGAAGTTCGATGTGGCCCCGTCGACGACCGAGACGTCGCTGGCACAACTAGCAGCGGCAGCCGTTGGGCACAATGTGGTCTTTTATGCCATCCAGTTGATCACCACGGTGCTGCTGGCACTGGCGGCCAACACGTCGTTCGGCGGGCTGCCGGTCCTGGCCAGCCTGCTGGCCAGGGACAATTTCCTGCCGCACCTGTTCCTGCTGAAGGCCGACCGCCAGGTGCACAGGTACGGGATCTCGGTACTCGCGGTCGCGGCGGCGATCCTGCTCGTGGTGGCCCAGGGCAATACGCTGGCGCTGGTGCCACTGTTCGCGATCGGCGTCTTCGTCGGGTTCACGCTCTCCCAGGTGGGCATGGTGCGGCACTGGCACGAGCAGCACGGCCGCGGCTGGGCCGGGCGCGCGGCGATCAACGGGCTGGGCGCGGTGCTGACCCTGGTCGCCCTGGCTATCGAGCTGATCAGCAAGTTCACCCAGGGCGCATGGCTCGTCGTCCTGGTCATCCCGCTGCTCGTGCTGATGTTTACCCGCATCCGGGTTACCTATGACCGGATCGGCATGCTGCTTGAGCTGGGGCGCACACCGGGCCCGCCGGAGCAGCTGTCGTCCCTGGTGGTGGTTCCGGTGGGCGGGCTGTCCAGGCTGACCAGGGAGGCGATCTCCGTCGCGCTCTCGCTGGGCGATGAGGTTATCGCGGTGACCGTGTGTTACCCCGAGCCGGAGGAGGAACTGGTCGTCGCCAGCTTCCAGGAGCAATGGGAGGCGTGGCATCCGAACGTGCCGCTGGTCACCCTCCGTGCAGCGCACCGGTCGCTGTCGCCACCGATCGTGGAGTACCTGCGCACGCTGGAAGAGGAGGAGCGCTACCAGCGCCTTGTCGTGCTCATCCCGGAGGTGCAGCCGATCCGGCCGTGGCAGTGGATCCTGCACAACCAGCGCGGCGTCGTGCTCAACCGGGCCATCAGGAATGGCACGGAGAACGTGGTGATCTGCCGGTTGCGCTTCCGGCTAGTGCACCTCGCGTCGGACGAGCAGCCCGCGTCTCGACCCTGATCCGCACCCCCTGCCCCAGACCGCGCATGTGCGTTTCCGCGGAAACGCCGCAACTCGCCCGGCCGCCCGGCCGGTCAGGAGGTGGCTGCTGGAGCGGTGTCCGGGTCGGGCTGGTAACGGTAACCCATGCCGGGCTCAGTGAGCAGCCAGCGGGGCCGCCCCGGGTCGGGCTCGAGTTTGCGCCGCAGCTGGGCCATGTACAGGCGGAGGTTGCCGGCCGCGTCCGCGTACCCCGGGCCCCAGACCTCGGCCAGCAGCTGGCGCTGGCTGAGCAGCTTGCCCGGGTTGCGCAGGAGCACCTCGAGCAAGTGCCATTCGGTGGGGGTGAGCCGGATGTCCTGGCCGGCCGGGGAGTTCCCGGCTGGGCCAGTGGGGGAGTTCGCGGCTTGGCCGGCGGGGAGGTTCGCGGCCTGGTCCGCTTCGCGGATCACGCGCTTGGCGGCGAGGTCGACGACCAGGCCACCGAGCCGGACCCGGGGCTGGTCGTCCACCGTTCTGGTCCTGCGCGCGACCGCGCGCATCCGGGCCAGCAGTTCGTCCATGGCGAACGGCTTGGTCACGTAGTCGTCGGCGCCCGCGTCCAGCGCCTCGACCTTGTCCATGCTGTCGGCCCGGCCGGACAGCACGATGATCGGCGCCGTGGTCCAGCCCCGCAGCCCCTCGATAACCTCGACCCCGTCCAGGTCGGGCAGCCCGAGATCGAGGATCACCAGGTCCGGCGGGTGGCGCGCGGCCGTCTCCAGGGCCTGTGAGCCGGTCGCCGCGGTGTCCACCTCGTAGCTGCGCACCCGCAGGTTGATCCGCAGTGCGCGGAGGATCTGCGGTTCATCATCGACAACAAGGACCCGGGTCACCTGATCAAGCGTGCCAGGCTCAGCCAGCATCTGCCCTGTCGCCCCCCAGAGCCTTGGAGGCTGCATCATCACGCCGCCGGTAGTCGGGTTCCCCCGGGCCCGCGCCGTCCGGCTCGACCACGGCCGGCAGCGACAGTGTCATGGTGAGCCCGCCGCCGGGGGTCTCCTCGGGTTCCAGCGTGCCGCCCATGGCCTCGGTCAGCCCGCGCGAGAGGGCCAGGCCGAGGCCCACGCCGGTGGTGTTGTCGGTGTCCCCCAGCCGCTGGAAAGGCACGAACATGCGGTCACGGTCCTGCGCGGGGATGCCGGGGCCCTGGTCGACGACCCGCAATTCGACCCGGTCGCCGAGGATGCTCGCGGTCAGCAACGGCGCCGACCCCTCCGGCGAGTAGCGCAGCGCGTTTCCGGCCAGGTTGACGATGACCCGCTCCAGGATGCCTGGGTCAACCCTGACCGCAGGCAGCGAGTCGGGGATGTCCAAGGCCACCGCACTACAGCCGATGCCGAGGTCGTCCAAGGCGCGGGCGACGATATCGTCGAGCCCGGTCGGCCGGGGGAAGACTGCCATCGCCCCGGCCTGGAGCCTGCTCATGTCGAGCAGGTTGTCCACCAGGTGGGCGAGGCGGTCGAGGGACTCGTCGGCGGTGGCCAGCAGTTCATCGTGGTCTTCCGCGCCCCACTTCACGTCGGCCGAGCGCAGGCTGGTCACAGCGGCCTTGGCCGATGCGAGCGGGGTGCGCAGGTCGTGGGAGACCGCTGCGAGCAGCGCCGTCCTCATCCGGTCAGCCTCGGCGATGGGCCTGGCCGCCTCGGCCGCCTCGGCCAGCCGCTGCTGCTCGAGCGCGACCGCGGCGTAAGCGGCGAACGCGCCCAGGACCCGGCGGTCGTCCGCGGGGAGCGTGCGTCCCCGCAGGGCCAGGGTGAGCGTCTCCGTCACCGGCACGTCCACGTCGGCGTCCTCGGGTCGGCGCAGTGCTGGTTTACCAGGGGGCGGCTCACCCGAGTGCGCCACGGCCTGCCAATCGGCTGTGGGGCCGCGCTGCGCAGTGCCCTGGCCGGCGTGGCACTCCAGCAGCGTCACGGACTCCATGCCGAACGCTTCGCGTACCCGGTCGAGCACTGCCGCCACGGCCCGCTGGCCACGCAGCACGCTGCCCGCCGTGGTGACAAGCAGCTCAGACTCGGCGCCGGCCCTGGCCGCCTGCCGGGTCCGCCGGGCAGCTATATCCACCACCCAGCTGACCACCAGCCCGACCGCGACGAAGACCCCGAGAGCCAGGACGTTGTTGGTCTCCGCGATGGTCCACTTATGGATCGGCGGGGTGAAGTAGTAGTTGAGCAGCAGCGACCCGGCGATCGCCACCAGCACCGCCGGGACGAACCCGCCGACCAGGGCCACCGCGATGACCGCCACCAGGAACGAGAGCATGTCGCTGGTCAGGTTCAAGCCCCCGCGTGCGCTGGTCAGCGCGACTGTGAGCAACGGGGTCAGGATCACGCCGAGCGCGTAGCCCGCCAGCCGGCGGCGCAGGGTGAGGCCACCCCGGGACCGCGGCAGGCCGCGGCCGCGGCCCATCCGGGAGTGGGTCACGATGTGCACGTCGATGTCGCCGGAGCCGCGGATCGTCCGCATGCTGACCCCTGGCCCGGTGAGCAGGGCGGAAAGCCAGGACCGGCGGCTCGCGCCGAGCACCAGCTGGGTGGCGTTCTCCGCTCGCGCGAAGGTGAGCAGCGCGTCGGGGATGTTGTCGCCGACCACCTGGTGATAGGTGCCGCCGAGCGACTCGGTGAGCCTGCGCTGCGCGGCCAGTTCCGCCGGGTCGGCGCCGGTCAGCCCGTCGGACTTGGTGACGTGCACGGCGAGCAGGTCGCCGCCGGTGGACCGCGCGGCGATCCTGGCCGCGCGGCGGATCAGCGTCGCACCCTCCTCCCCTCCGGTGAGCGCCACCACTACCCGCTCCCGTGCCTCCCAGGTGCCGTGGATGTCGTGCGCGGCCCGGTAACGCTGCAGCCCCTCGTCCACCTTGTCGGCCAGCCAGAGCAGGGCAAGCTCACGCAGGGCGGCCAGGTTCCCGGTCCGGAAGTAGTTGGTCAGCGCCGCGTCGATCTTCTCCGGACGGTAGATGTTCCCGTGCGCCATCCGGCGGCGTAGCGCCTCCGGCGTCTGGTCGACCAACTCGACCTGGTCGGCGGCGCGCACCATGGCGTCGGGGACCGTCTCCCGCTGCGGCACGCCGGTGATCTTCTGGACCACGTCGTTGAGCGATTCCAGGTGCTGGATGTTGACCGTCGAGATCACGTCGATGCCGGCTTCCAGCATTTCCTCGACGTCCTGCCAGCGCTTGGCGTGGCGCGAGCCGGGCACGTTGGTGTGCGCGAACTCGTCGACCAGTGCGATCTGGGGCCGGCGGGCGAGTACCGCGTCGACGTCCATCTCCTCGAAGGACGTGCCCCGGTAGGGCAGCCTGGCCCGCGGCATGATCTCCAGGCCGTCGAGCAGCGCGGCCGTCTGCGGTCGGTCATGGGTTTCCACGAACGCCACGACCACGTCGGCCCCGCGCTCGGCGCGCCGGTGACCCTCGCCGAGCATGGCGAAGGTCTTGCCGACCCCGGCCGCGGCGCCGAGGTAGATCCGGAGCTGTCCCCGGTCCTGCTGGCTCATGATCTCCTTGTCAGAGAAATTCCTGCTACTACCAGTGTGCCGGTCGATCAGGTGGGCCCGTACGACTGGGCAATGAGGGGTGGCGGCGGCCTCGAGGGATGGCCGCCGCCACCACCGGAAGTAACCCGCGGGTAGCGAGCGGGGGTAGCCGCCACCTTGGCGCGGGCTAACACGGGCTGCGCGGCCGGCCAGGGCCGTGCAGTCGGCCCGCGATGCGGATCACCTATTCCCAGTTTGACCCGATGTGTGGGTGGCTGACGGCGCCATATGCGATATCCATACACTTGCCGGCCAAATCTATACGGATTCCATGCGCGCAAGCCCAGAGCCGTTCATGCGCGCAGCCCACGCCCAGTCACTGCGGGTCCAGGGGAACCGGCCGCACCGTCACGTACACCCTGTTCGACAATCACGTCGCGATGCTGCTCGACGAAGCCGTCTACCACTCCGAGCACCTGCACCTCGGAATCCGCGACACACCCGAACCCGGCACAGCCGCCAGTTGATCCCCACACGTACCGGGCCAGCCCTCATCGGATAGATCAGACTAGGGCTGGAAGCGGTAGCCCATGCCGGGCTCGGTCAGCAGGTGGCGGGGCCTCGCTGGGTCTTCCTCCAGCTTCCTGCGCAGCCTGGCCATGTGGAAGCGCAGGTAGTGGGTGCTCTGCTCGAAACCCGGCCCCCAGACCTCGGTGAGCAGCATCCGGGACCCGACCAGCCGTCCTGGATAGCGCAGCAGGATCTCCAGCAGCCGCCACTCCGTGGGGGTCAGGCGCACCGCCTCGCTACCGTCGGTCACCGTGTGCGCGGCGAGGTCGATGTCGCACCGTCCGATCGTCACCCGCGACCCGTAGGGGACGGCCTCGTCCCGGCGGAGCACGGCGCGCAGCCGGGCGAGCAGTTCCTCCATGGAGAACGGCTTGGTGACGTAGTCATTCGCGCCCGCGTCCAGTGCGCCGATCTTGTCCCCGGACCCGGTGCGGCCGGAGAGCACGATGACCGGCGCCCGTGACCAGCCGCGCAGTTCACGGATCACCTCGACGCCGTCGACGTCGGGCAGGCCCAGGTCGAGGATGACGGCGTCCGGTGGCCGCCTGGCCGCCTCGGCCAGCGCCGCGCGCCCGGTCGGCGCGGTGGTGACGTCATACCTGCGGGCGCGCAGGTTGATCAGCAGTGCCCGGAGCATGGCGGGTTCGTCGTCCACGATGAGGACGCGGGCCGCCGGTGCGGGTGCCACCGCGGGTCCGGCCACGGGCCCGGATGCTGCCTTGGGTGCCGATACAGGTCGGGGTGCCGGCGAGCCGTGCTGGCCGCCAGCACCCTCGTCTGGAGCCGCTGCATGCATTCGTTCAGCTCAGGGTGCTGGGAACTTTTGGTTGAGGGCGATGTTGAGGTTGAGCACGTTCACCCGCGGCTCGCCCAGGAAGCCGAGTGTGCGGCCCTGGGTGTACTGATTGACCAGCGCCATGATCGCTGCGGGGCTGACGTGCCTCGCCGTCGCTACCCGGTTCAGCTGGATAGCGGCGTTCTGCGGCGAGATGTATGGGTCAAGCCCCGAGGCCGATGCGGTCACGGCGTCTGGCGGGATCTGGGAGATCTTGACGTGGTCGAACGCCGCGATCTGCTGCTGGCGCTGCTTGATCAGCTTCACCAGTACGGGGTTGTTCGGGCCCAGGTTGGATGCCCCGGAGAACAGCGGGTCGCAGCCGTAATCGGTCTTGATGGTCGCGCTGGACGCGGTGGATGGCCGGGGCTGGAAGTACTCCGGCAGCGGGTTGCCCTTGGCGTCCACGAACTCCTGGCAGAGCAGGCTGGAGCCGACGACGTGGCCGTTGTAGCTGACCATGGAGCCGTTGGCCTGCTTGTGGAAGGCCACCTGAGCGACCCCGAACATGACCACCGGGTAGATGATCCCGCAGATCACGGTGAAGAGCAGCAGGCCTCGCAGCGCGGCGACGTGCTGCCGGACGATGCTGGGAAGACGATTCATGGTCAGATCACCGGAATCCTGGGATGAACTGGACGACCAAGTCGATCGCCCAGATGCCGACGAACGGGATGATCAGTCCGCCGACGCCGTAGATCAGCAGGTTCCTGCGGAGCAGCGACGACGCCGAGGCCGGCCGGTAGCGGACACCGCGGAGCGCCAGCGGGATCAGCGCGACGATGATCAGCGCGTTGAAGATGATCGCCGAGGTGATCGCCGAGGCCGGGCTGTGCAGGTGCAGGATGTTGAGCTTGGCCAGACCGGGGATCACGCCCGCGAACATGGCCGGGATGATGGCGAAGTACTTGGCCACGTCGTTGGTGATGGAGAACGTGGTCAGCGCGCCGCGGGTGATGAGCAGCTGCTTGCCGATCTCGACGATCTCGATGAGCTTGGTCGGGTTGGAGTCCAGGTCCACCATGTTCCCGGCCTCCTTGGCGGCCGAGGTCCCGGTGTTCATGGCCACGCCGACGTCGGCCTGGGCGAGGGCGGGGGCGTCGTTGGTGCCGTCCCCGGTCATCGCGACCAGCTTGCCGCCTTCCTGCTCCTTCTTGATCAGCGCCATCTTGTCTTCCGGCGTGGCCTCGGCGAGGAAGTCATCCACGCCGGACTCG
>Ga0209180_10001318_pt1 | contig 12279 bp, 10 predicted proteins | sample CZO8metaG_3_FD_188355 | JGI IMG/M metagenome (GOLD analysis project Ga0209180, IMG submission 188355) | Vadose zone soil microbial communities from the Eel River Critical Zone Observatory, Northern California, USA - CZOApr15con2H2.8 metaG... | ecosystem: Environmental > Terrestrial > Soil >...
TCTGTGACCTCCCCTGTGACACGGCGGGGTAGGCGAAGCCGGCAAAGTCTCGATTCTGAATACGATTTTTGGTCGGGGGCCCGGGATTTGAACCCGGGGCCTCACGGTCCCGAACTGTAGGCGGTCTCGTCCACCGAGGCCGCATTCGTGGGTTTTGAACTGGATTGCGAGCGTCGCCCATGCCGATTGGCTCGCTTTGGAGCCATTACAGCGGTCTGGATTACTACATGAAGTACTACATGAATCGGGCCCGCGGGGCGAGACTGATGTGCTATCCGGGGTGAACGCATTACCGAAGGAAAATCTAGTGAGCTCGATTCTTACCAGCGCGCAGGCACGAGATCGGGCCCGACCCACTCACCATAGACACCGGGCGGCTCGGCGTTCACGTCGTGGCGAAAGTGTGCGCCATACCAGAGCACCACATCCTGGTTGAGAACCGATTCGCCGTTGACCCAATTGTCGAGACCCGCCTCGTAGGGCGGACCCCATGCCACCGATCCGTCGTCGATCTCGGTCGGGTGGTAACGAAGGACCCAGACATCACCCCGTGGAAAAGGCCAGTCCGGGAACGCGGTCGCAACACCGTCTTTCGGGCCAGGGATTAGGTCATATGCGTCGTGGGAAATCGTGTTGTCGATCCGCCATTTCCGTTTCCTTGTGTAATCGCGGGGCCGCGAAATTTCGTAGTGCTTCACATGCCAGTGCGATGGACAGAAACCTGGGAGACACGGATTGTTGTATTCCCTTACTCGATTGTTACTAGGCGTTTTGATGTCGAAGTCGAGGCGCCAGTAGACATGATGGTTGTGCACGTAGCAGACGCAAGAGCTCTGGACCGACGAAAAGCCAAATCGGGCACGGATGGTTCCATCAGTCGACAGGCGCCACTGAGTGATGTACCGGTACCAGCCGGCTTCCATCTCGGATACGAAGACCACCTCGCGGCCCTGGACGTAGACGGCCACGCCCTGGAAGTTCCCTACGTCTTTACCCGAATCGAGAATCGTCTGCGCCGCACTAGCGCACAGCCGAAATCCTGGGGCTGGATCCCAGCCATTGGCCTGAAACATGCCTTCCCGGTCCTGGCGGTCCCGGTATGGTCCGCAGGCGTTCCCGTCGTACTTGATGTTCAAGATGGGGACGTGGGCCTGGTAGAGCACGCGCTTTCCCCGGTAATCCACGTATTTCAGCTCGATCCCAGAGCCATTTGTTCCTGAGGACGCGGTCGGGCGCATGGCCAGGAACCGCCAGAGGACCTTGGCGCCCTGGCTGATGGTCACCCATGCTTGCCCCGCCGCGCCGCTCAGGTACGGCTGACCGGACGGAGGCAAGCCACAGATTGGGTTGTGGGCCTGGGCTGTATCCGGAGCGTGGCTGTCGAATCGGACGACAGTGCGACGGGTCATGTTCACGCCCACGATCTCGTGGCTTGCCCGGTTGCCGGCTGGAAGCAGCCCCACGGTGAGAGTGCGCTCATAACTGCCGTCAGGTTCCTGCGCACCTGCGAGTGGTGGCATCGGTGGGTACGGTTGCAGCCGACCCTCGCGGATGAGCGGCCCGAGCTTGGGATCGCGCCTGAGGATCGTGACCGCATCAGTGAACTCTTCATAAGTCGGCCATGGTTGGGCGCCCGAGACCGCGATTTCGAGCCTGCGACGAGACCGAAGGCCGCCCGTCACGCTGATGGTGCGATTGTTTGTGTAGTCGTAGATCGTGGCCAGGTACCGGCTCGGCGCGCGCAAGGGAACCTTCGCCTTCTCTCCGGCCGGCGCCTCGAGCAGCTGAGTGGTGAGGAGGCGCCACCGTGCTCTGCCCAGCTCCCGGCGGAGCTCCGGACTGCGCGCAGCCGCTTCACCGGCGAGGCGCACATCATCCGGGTCTGGCCCGAAGGCTCGAATGACTACTTTGAGGCCGCCTTCACCTTCCAGGGCTTCAGGTCGGGATGCGTGCCGGCGGGCTCGTGTTGACCTGCTGGTCTCTGATCCGGGCGCCTTGACTGGACTACGCGGCATTCGCTCGTACGCCTTTCCTGACGACGCCTCGGATACGTGACCCGATTCGTCGCCTCCCACTCCGGCCCGCCGGGAGTATCGCAGGGCCGCGACACACTGTAAAGTCGCGCTGTTTAGCGACTGCTCGCTCGTTCGGGGCCCACAGAATGAAAGATTCTTTAGAAAGTCGCCTAAGGACGATTCGGACGCGGCTAGGCAATCTGTGGGCAGCCAGCGATGCTCTGGTCTTATCGGTAGCTTCGCCCGGCTGCAATTCCACAAATGAGTGTGACCCCACACATATATGGGGACGCGCGCGTCTTCTTTACGCGGGGCCCAACGTCACAACTGGGTCGGAGCGTGCGATCGGAGTTCGCAACTCGAGCCCACGATGTGGGCGAGCCTCGTTGTGGTGCTCAAACCAGACGGGTCAGAGCGCGTTCGAGGTGGCGACGATTGAGGATCAGAAGCCAATCGAGACATTCCCGCCCGGGTCGAGCCGATTTGGCGCTCGATGTGTGCGTTTGCCCTGGGCACCGCTATCGGAGTCCGAATCACGGCCATGCCATCGGCCTTGAAGACGACGGTCGAGGTCACCTATGGCGGAGGCCACCAAACGGACCGCCATAGTTGTCAACTCAAGCTTGTCAATCAAATGGCGTTTAGCCGAAGGTAACTTGAGCCCATTTCCAGGTTGCGGCCGGGTCGCTCACGAAATTCCAAGGTGATCTCCACCAAACCGCTTGGCAGCCGGCTTAACGATGCGCAAACCCAAGTACTTGACGGCCTCCCGGCGGCGCGCAGAATCAACTGGCCCGCAGAGCGCGGGAGGGATCGGCGCGTCGGTATAGAGGGAGGCCTGCGTTGGGCGGCGTCAGGACGGGCAGAAGCATTCACGCGGAGCAAGCGTCGGCCATGATTCGTGTCTCGCGCTTTCGAGCGCCATCTGCGGCGGTCTTTGCAGCCCGCCTTCGACAGGAGCTTGGGTGGGGATCCCTCTCGAGACAGGCGATATATGACTGGGAGGCCGGTCGAAGCAGAGTGCCGGCTGTTGCGATACTCGCGGCGGCCCGCGTGATCAATGTTTCAGTGGGTGAACTTTCCATGATCGCCGATCGATTTCGCTGTCCTTGGACGGAGGGTAGACAGGAGCAGCGATCCGACGGCGAGCAACCGCGTGTTGCTTGACGTTGCCAACTGCGTTCGACGTTGATGCCTCGCAAAGCGTTTCTACTCGACCCACGTCTCCACCTGCAGAGGCGTCGACGGCGCGCCGGATCATGGTCGTGTGCTCCACAGCTCGCAGACTCCAGCCAGTGAACTTCACCTGGAGGCTCGACCTATCAGCAGCCCGATGCTCGGCCAGTTGCGCATGCCGGAGGAGGATGTGAGGCTACCTCTGCCTCGGTTTCGCGTGTGCCGCTGTAGCGTTTTGCCCTCCTTCGGGGATCACCGATCTCGCAGATCATCTCGCGACCGGGAGTAGATTAGGGACTAGACAAGGACCACAACACGTTGCCTCTTCGGTTCGAGTGGAACACTGCGAATTGGCAACTATGCGACTAGTAAAACAATAGGCGCCGTTTACGTCTTGTTTGACAAAAGTGCGGAGGCGAGTTATGTCGCACGTTACTGGGACGGTTCAGCCGGTGGCACCCGCGGTGAAGATTGGGCCCGATTTTGGGCCTACTGCGAGTCCCAACATTTGGAGTTACAGCTTCACCTATACTCCTGCACCCACAGGAACCAAGCTCGTGATTCTGCATTTCACGGGCGCGAGTTTTCCCGCAAGCAATCGCCTGGAAGTGGATCTGGGATATAGCGGCGGTGAAATGGATGTATTCACCTCCGCTGATGGGACCGATTTCTGGACGCGTCCAATTAACGTCTACGCAGTCGGTGCCAATGTAACGATCCGCTACATCACTAATGGGGCAGCCACAGGAGGTGTTCAACTCGACGAGTACGCCCGCGGGGAGCGCCAACCCAAGGACCCCGACCCCATGTATGCCCCTTCCATATTTGACAGCCTGTCCAACTCCGATCCCTTCCTGGGCACTGGAACCTATCTGGAACCAGCTTACGCGACAGCCTGGTTCTGCAATAATCCCCCGAACTGGGAGAATGCTGCCTGCGTCAAGCCTCCCGGCGATATCCGCAACGTCGTAGCTCCTGCCGTGGGAATGATTGTGCACGTGGATGCGTTGTCGCAGGAACCTGGATTCATTCTCTCCACCTGTAGCGTGACGCTGGTGAGCCCGGACACCGTCGTTACCGCCGGCCATTGCATGGGGGATCCGATCGAGGACGCCAGAAGCGCCTCGGTGATCTTCAACTACGCCACCGAGTGCCCCATTGGCCAGGTAGACCCAAAATACAGTGGGCGATTTTTTAAGGTCAAAGAAGTCATCCGGCAACGCTATGCCGATGGCTCTCTCAACGATTACTGCCTCCTGCGGCTCAAGGTGCCAATGGGCGGCCTCGGCATTACGCCCGTACCGATGCGTACGGACATTCCTGCGATGGGTGAGCAGGTGTTCGGTTTCCACCACCCCAATGGTGCGGTCAAAAAACTCTCTCCACATCCTGGATTTGCACCTGTCGCCTCCAGCGGAATTGATGCCATCGTAGTGAGTTTAGACGTCGCGGGTGGAAGTTCTGGTTCGGGACTTTTTGACACCGCAGGACGAATCACGGGCGTGCTCAGCAGCGGCGCCGCCTGCGGCCTGTTCTACTTCCCGATAGCTACCATTCAGCAGGACAGAGCTACGCCCCCGGTGACCACACGCGATGTGATGTTGGTATTCGACCGCTCAGGCAGTATGTCGCGGCCGGGAACGAGCGGTTTGACGAAAATTGAGGAGGCGCGCGCCGCCGCTTCGCTCTTCGTCCAACTAATACGTGTCGGTTCAGGAAACCGTGTCGGCCTGGTGTCCTTCAGCACCACAGCCAGTTCACCAGTTGACTTCCCGTTGGCCGATGTCACCGCAGGCAATAAAAATACCCTGATTGGCCCTTCTTTCACCGGGGGAATTGTTGGCGGCCTCACGCCCGGGGGATCCACTACCATCGGCGGCGGCCTCAACGCGGCCTATGCGCAGTTGCCTTCAGGTGGGACTAACACCAACTACAGGAACGTCTTACTTTTCACTGATGGACTGCAGAACACCTCGCCCATGGTGAATCCTACAGACCTGTCTCCCGCTGACATTCGCATCGACGCCATTGGCTACGGCACCCCCGCCAGCATCGATGGCGCCATGCTCACCACGCTAGCGACACTTCATAACGGGCAGTATGTGCTTGCCGATACGAATTTGAAACTCCTGAAATTCTTTGCTTTGGCGTTCGGCAACATCTTTGAAGCAGGATTATCGATGGATCCGGAGTTTGTGCTGGCCAAGGGCCAGACCACGGCGGCGCCGGTCCCCTTCAATGTGTGTGAAGAGGAAACCATCACCGTTGTTGTTGGCTGGGACATTCGCGATGCCGGATTGCTGATAGAAGTGACCACGCCCTCAGGGGCCACTGTAACCAGCGGCTCACTTGGTGTTCAATCATCAGCCTCCCGCACGTGGACTTTCCTGCGCGTGCCGCTGCCCTATGCCGGCGAACGCGATGGCACCTGGAAGGCCAACGTGTTTCGTACCGGCGAGAAAGGCGAGTTTCCGGCGCCCTTGCTGGAGGTGCGCTACTTCGTAAACGTGGTAGTGAACGGCGGAGCAGTTCTGCGGCGCATGCCAGACAAAGCCGCATACTTTACCGGTGACGTCATTAATCCGCTTGTGGGGCTAACCTACCTACGCGGAGGGCTGCCGCCCAATGCCAAGGTGAAGGTGACAGTCTCGCGGCCTGACGCCAGCGAAGGTAATCTGTTATCGCACCAAAAATTGGGGCCGGCGATCGTGATCGACGCAGACACGATTCCACCGCGGCAAGCCACGTTAATGGCGATCGAAACTGCGACTGGTAAGCCAATAGTAGGCTACACGCAACAAACTTTTGACATGGTCGGCGACATTATTCACACCGGAGCCTTCGAGGCGGCGGGTGTCTTCGGCAACCCGTTGAAAGACCTGCTCACCATGGAAGGCAACTACACTTTCCACTTCGAAGCTAGCTACGGCGATACGTGCATTGCGACAAGAGAACTGCGGTGGTCGTTGCATGTGGATCCGGGCATCGATCCCTCAAGCACCGCGGTGACTACGAATGTCAGCGGTGGAACGGGAACAATTACATTGATTCCGAAAGACAAGTACGGCAACAATCTGGGCCCGGGCAGAGGAGACGGATTATCGATTACAGGCGCGCCGGGGACAACCGTAACCGGGCCAGTACGTGATAACGGCGACGGTTCCTACACCATACCCGTGAGTTGGAACCCGTCTTCTGAGAATAGCCCGGGAGTTGTAATTGGACAGCCCCGACGTCCGCCGGTGATTGTGTACGACCCCAAAGTAAGGCGAAAAGACCGCGGTAGGAAATGGAAGATCTTGTTCTGGCTCATGTTGCTGGTAGCGCTGATTCTCTTGCTACTCTGGTTTTTGAAGTAGGTCAACGGGGCGCCTGAGGACCGCCTGGGCGCGTACTCATCGAGGTAGACCTGTATCTGGTGATCAGAGACGCATGTGGTCAATTTGAGACCGGCGCTTAGACGAAATCGGTCTGAGATGGGGAATTTCAGACCGGCGAGAAGTGGGGAGGTTGAGACTGGCGTGACACTACAAAGTGCGTCACCCGGCTTTTGGGGGGCATTCAAGTCTTGCTGAGGGTTGCTAGTGCCTTCTGCTCCGAGACTGACTACTAGTAATGGTCGCTGGCGTTCCAGCAGGAATCGTTGAAGATAGCTTTCCGGTCTCAAGCCATTCCCGTCCCCACGGCGGCGGTGGCATGTCAGGGCCGAACTCGAGTTCAACTATCAATCCGTCCGGTATCTCGGCATTCGAAGGCTGAATCCCGGCAATGAGTACGTGGACGCCCCGGCCAGAGGCGTCGCGTAGTTGCCTCGTCAGTGCGGGATCGTGGAGGGAATGCCCGAGAACGAGGACGTGGGTCGCTGAGGCGAGGGCGGATTGGAACTCGCTCCAGAGGCCTGCAACGGTGGCGTCGTTGAGTGGATTTTTCTTCGGATCCGGTGGAAGGATGACAGGCACCCCGAGGGTTGCGTTGTAATCCTGGTCGGGAGCTTGTCGGAACACCGTGCCATCTCGTCTATACCAGCCCGTTGCGCCGTGCAGATGAAGTACAGACACTGACGCAAGAGTGCCCTCCCAACTTCCGAGACCAGCAGGCTCAAACGTCGGTGTCCGCCAAGACACGCTTCGAAACCCATCTTTAACCGTGTAATTAATAGCTTCGAATCCGATTTCAGCACTTTGCTCGTAATTGGTCGTTGCTACCTTCTTCGGTACGAGTACACCGCCCAAGGCCTCGTCGAGTCGGGCGTACGCTTTCTGCGCTTTATCGCGATCGATCGTATCGGCCTTGAAGTGCCGGTAGAGGCTCGCCCAGAGTTCTTCGATTACGCGCGCCGAGTTCTGTTCGCTCCGCGCGAGCCAGTTGGTGATTTCCGGCCTCGTCCCTGCCAAACCTTCCATTCCGACAGCCGCGAACTTCTTGTTGAGTTGAAACGCTTGCACCCACTCCAGGAATAGTCCTAACGCCTCTTCGAACTCAGGCCCGGAGGCCCCCGAATGCACACCGATTGCTCGCGCTAGACCCCTCTCGACGGTGTCTAACTCCTTGATAAGGAAGTCAGCCCATTCAGTCATGAGAGGTACGTCTCTGTCGGCTCCAAGTAGATGCGCGGCGCCCGCACCCGACACTATGACTACCTTTCGGTCGCTGAGGTCGGCTTTCGTCGGTGGGGTTGTTACCGCGTTTGGCGCCGTCGTCATCGCGTGGACACCTCATATGTGTGCATTGGCGTCAAGCCTATCTGCTGAGGGATCGGAGGTTAATCTCAGGATTACTGATCTCAGGGAACCAGACTGTTTAGTGCCCTCATAGCCTCCTCGGCATCTCGTCTGGCAATTTCTCGTTGAAGTGCAGGAGCGATCCGCTCCAAGGCCATCAGGTCGGGCGGGTCGCCGCTCATTCCGCTAGGGGGCAAGAACCGCTGATGCTGCAGGCCAACACGAGCCCGCGAGCAATCGGGCGCACAAAGTTGTGATTTGGACTCCCAAGCAATCTGTACCCTGGGACCGGATGGCTACTGGAAGCGGACGTCCTGACCTTAAGTTGCGCCGCGCGGCGCAGTTTGCGGACGAGCTACGCGGGGCGGTCAATGAGTATCGCTTTGGCAACAACTTTCATGTCGAGCAAGCGCTGGACGAGCGCCAGGAAACCATCGACTTCACACTGCGCGTGAGCACACCACCGCCGCTGGATGCGTGGTCGCTTCTTTTGGGTGACTGCGTGCATAACCTGCGGGCCGCCCTGGATCACTTGGCATGGCAGCTCGACTCTAAGCCCGATTCTGGAACCGCCTTTCCAATCCGGCTATCACCTCCCAATCAATGGCCCCCCGCGTGTGTTGCCAGGATGAATCCAGAGGCCCAGCTACTTATTGACGCGGTTCAGCCACACTGGGAGGAACTGGCAGGGCGATATCCGGTCCGGCACCCGCTAGCTACCCTCCACGCGCTAGACATCGACGACAAGCACAAGGTTCTAATCGGTACGGCCCAAGCTTTGAGCGGAGACAGCATCATCGGGATCCCGTTCGGGGCCGGTGTCGAACATGTCGTTGCTGCCCCGTTTGCTGATGGATCGCAAATGGGACGAATGCGATTCCCGGACGGAGTGGTGACTCCTGTCGAGTTCAAGGCCCACTTCCAACTTGTACTCACGGAGGAGCCTTGGGTCCACGCCGATGTCATGTGGATCTTGGATGAGGTCCTCATGAAATGGATTCCGGACGTGGTAATCACTCCACTTCGGCCTTTTGCCCGGAACTGATGCGCTACGGCGCACGTGGGATGACTGGTCGGTAGCCTTCGGCGAAATCCCAGAGAGACATTTGTACAGAATTTGTGCAGTATTACAGCGGAGGTATCACGTTACCTCCGCCGATGAGACGGATCTGAATTCAGGATCTGGTCGGGGGCGAGGGATTTGAACCCTCGGCCTCACGGTCCCGAACTCTGAGAACTCCCGTCCAGGAATCGCTGAAACGATCGGTTTCAGTTCGAAAGTTCTAAAGGCGGCCAACCGCCCGTCCAGATTTGAGGCGTTCTTCCGACCGTTTACGACAAGAACTACTACATGGCCGATGGGTTTCAACAGCCGCGGGCGCCTACTGTCCGACCATCGCAGCGGTTCGCGGTAGCAGGCAGGTTATTGCGAACTTCGCGAGCAGCCCTGGCTGGCGGCTGCTACATATACGCGGCTGCCACATATAGGAGGACGCGCGCGCGAGGCGCGAGAGCCTCAGACGGTTCATAGTTGCGGCGCTAGACGGGGCTGGCCGGGACCGCGTGCGACCCGGGCGTCAGGTTGCGGGCTGGCTGAACGTGCCGATAAGCCGCGCGAAGCCGAGGATGTGTGTTCTCATGGTGAACCCGACCACGGCAGCCCGTACGCTCGGGGGAAGATTCAAGCTGCGCACGTCCAACGCGTACACGGTCAGCTGATAGCGGTGTGTCCGGTCGCCAGGCGGAGGGCACGGGCCCAGATAGCCGGTCAGGCCTGCATCGTTGGTACCCGCAACCGCGCCGGCTGGCAAAGCGGTAGCGTCGAGCGATGTGTCGCTGGCGGGGATGTCCCATGTGAGCCAGTGCCAGAAACCGCTCCCAGTTGGGGCATCGGGATCGAACATGGTCACGGCGTAGCTCTGAGCGCCCGCCGGGGCCCCGCTCCAGTGCAGTCTCGGCGCCTGATTGCCGCCGTTGCAGCCGAAGATGTTGGCGATCTCGCTCTGCGAAAACGCGTGCTCGTTCTGGAGGTCTGGACTCGTCACCTCGAAATGAGATACCCCACCGGGAATGCCGGAGCGTACCGCGATGAAGCCGAATTGATCGATGCCGGCCATGGCGGACGCGATTAGCGGAGCGGCGCCGGTCGCCAGCGCCAACACGGTAGCCACTGTCAACAACACGAGGGACACCTTCAACCGTCCTCTGATCCTGGTCACGGTCGGCCTCCGATGAACTGTGGCGAGATACGACAACGGGGACGCCCACTTGACCCCCCGTAGCGATGATCAGAGCACCGTCGATCAGGCATGTCAAGCGTCGTCCTGCGTGACCCTGGGCAAACCGTTACTGCTGAGCGATGGCTTCGTCCGGTAGACCTCCGCCTGAGGCTTGAGGCCCTGACTCATCTGGAGACGCTGTAAGACGAGCGCGTCATATCAGTCATGCGAACCATGACGTCCGGCTAGACAGAAAAGGAGACGCGCGAGGCAGTGCTCTCGATAGGCCATCATTATCAACAGCAACGTTGCTGCAACTACGGCCGCACGGATAGAGGCCGCACACATTAAAGGACGCGACGAGGGCGGGCGTCCCTCTGAGTGGCTCCAGCCCGATGCGCGATCCCGCCCGTCCGTCGCGTCGCTTTGCCATTTGCCCACCTCCTAGCCGAGGCGCATTGGCCGAGCCTGCCCTGCCATCTTCGCGATCGCTAACAGCCGGCCTCGGTGCGGCGCTGTCTCTGTAGCGCGCCATTGAAGGCCACAGTCGGCTCGGCTGCGCCCGCGCAGCAGACGGGCGGCTGATCCGATTGTGGAGGCCGCGAGGCGAATCGCGCTGCAATTGACCGCAGGGCTCATGCCAAGGTACGTTTCGGGTGGCCCGACCAAGCTCGATGCGAGCTCAGCATTCACAATGAGTTATCCGAACTTCGCTCGCGATCGAGGCAGTCTTGCGAGTGAGTAATGAGGAGGAAGGTGATCAATGAGTCTCAAGATGCTTGGACTCAGCGCCGACGGTCGGCTCGCGGTCCCCCAAAGTACCGGTGACGTCAAGTCATGGGACACCTACTTTGCTCCGGACGACGACATTCACGGTGTCATCGTCGCTGGACTTACGCAAGCTGCCCAAAAGGGGGCTGAGTGTCATTCAAGTCAGTACGGCTTTACTGACCAGGACATCGCCGATCTCTTCGTGAAACTTGCGAAGAGCCCCCGCAGCCGCTTCCTTTTCGACAAAGTTCAAGAGGCCGGCCCGAAGGAGCGGCCGATAGTGCAGGCGATGCTGAAGCATATGGGCAAGGCTCAGTGGGCGATTGGAACCTCGAAGAAAGCCCATCAGATACTCCACACAAAGGCCATCGCGGTTCTGTACGCGGATGGAACTGGCTGGACTGTGACGGGCAGTTTCAATTTGAGTGCATCCGCTGAGCAGCAGTTCAATATCGTCGACGTCGTTGGATCCCGCTCCCGAGCGGAACTGTTCGCCAATCGGATAGATGCAATGTTCGACTGGGTCAAGACAAACGAACCGCAGAACCTACCCTAGCGATTGGCTCGTCACTCATCACCAGCGGTTAGCGTTGGTCTGAGCGGAGGTAGGCGGTTCGACCTTTGGCGGCGGTGACACCGTTTTGCCATTTGAGATGCTGAGTCCGGAGCGCATAATGCCTTCCGCTATCGTCCGCCGATCGGCGGGTGAGATCCGCCAAGTGGAGTTGGCCAGTGGACTGGGATCGGAATCATCAGCTCCACGGATAGACCCGGTTCTCGCACGTCTGAAATCGTTCCAGTCGATCCGTGGGCGGGTCCTTCGGTTCGTCGTACTCGGTCTTCCATACGCGGCCCTCTTACTGCTGATCGGGGCCTTCCTGGCTGGGTCGGATCCAATGTTTCTGACTGGTATGCTGGCCGCGGCGGCCGCTGGGTTCTTGTTCCAGGCCCTGCTGCACCAGATCCCAGTGGTCTTGGAGCGGCTCTGGAAACGCCAGGTCATTGCCGTCCCCGCCCACTCCGCGGGATCCGCAGTTCCCTTGGTAGAGGCGCTGCTCAACCGACTGCCAAGCTGGCTTGGGTCCCCTAACCCGACTCAGAAAGGAGAGCTGCCGCGAGACGTAACGGCGCGATATCTCTACTTCATCGAGCGATTCGAGAACGCCCTGAATCATCGGTTTTCATGGATATTCGCGGGAGTTCTCACGGGCGTCATGTATATCTCCTTTTCGATACGCCTCTACCGAACGTCAGATTGGTGGACACACCTAATGGACTGGCCGGTCACGTTGGTTCAGGGTGGCAATTGGCCGTACCTTGCATTTGCCGCTTCGCAGTTGGTGTTTGCCTTCGTCCTCGGACTGCTCTTGTGGCGCA
>Ga0209180_10001330_pt1 | contig 12244 bp, 10 predicted proteins | sample CZO8metaG_3_FD_188355 | JGI IMG/M metagenome (GOLD analysis project Ga0209180, IMG submission 188355) | Vadose zone soil microbial communities from the Eel River Critical Zone Observatory, Northern California, USA - CZOApr15con2H2.8 metaG... | ecosystem: Environmental > Terrestrial > Soil >...
CCTCCAGGCCCCCCCGACCCTTTTGGGGCTAAAGGTCTCTTTGTCGCCGCCGATGGTCACAATCATCGGGAGATGTGTCTTAGCTTTTTCCGCCGAAGCCGCTGCGCTAACGCGCCGGAAGAAATGGCGGTTGCGAACCATTCTTGCCAGCTACGGCGATGAAGAAAAAGGGATTACCCAATGAAACAGATGGCCGAGGTGCTGCTCGTCGATGACAATGTGGCCGACGTTTTCCTGGCGAGCGAAGCTCTGACCATGAATCCGGATTCCTGCCATGTCTCCAGTGTGGGTGACGGAGTAGAAGCGCTTGCTTTCCTGCGGCACGAAGGGCGTTATGCCGGTTCCGTCTGTCCGGACGTGGTGATTCTGGACCTGAACTTGCCTAAGAAAAGCGGCGAGGTGGTGCTGGCGGAAGTGAGGTCAGATCCGACCCTGCGAAAGATTCCGGTGGTGATCTTCAGTTCGTCGCGCGCGAATAAGGACATTGTGCGCAGTTACGAACTGGGGGCAAATTGTTATCTCAGCAAGCCGGGCAACTTGAGCGAATTTGTTTCGACCGTGCAACTGATCGGGAGCTTCTTCGGTTGTTGTGAGGTCGTATCAAAAGGAGAACGATGGACCGTCCAGAAACCCACGTATTGCTGATTGAGGACAACCCGGGGGACGCGGACCTAGTCCGCTTGCGACTGGTCGAGGGTGAACCCCAGGTTCGCGTGGAGTGCGTCTCCCGTCTTTCGGAAGCACTGGAGTGCCTCGGAAAGGAAACTCCTTCGCTGGTGCTGCTGGATCTGAACCTGCCGGATAGTCGCGGCGCAGACACTTTCCGAAAGATTATGGAAAAAGCGCCTAATGTACCGGTGGTGATCCTGTCCGGCCAGGACGACGAGGCGCTGGCCATTAAGGCTGTTCACCAGGGCGTCCAGGACTATCTGGTCAAAGGCGACGTCTCCAGCAAGCAACTGGAACGTGCCATGCGTTACGCGGTGGAACGGCAGGCACTGCTGCGCTCTCTGGAAATCGCCCGCAAGCAGCAGCTCGAATTCAAGAATCAGTTTCTGTCGCACGTGTCGCACGAGCTGCGTACGCCCCTGACGTGCATCCACCAGTACGTCACGCTGCTCCTGGACGGGCTGGCGGGGCCGGTTCCGCCGGAGCAATCCGACCACCTGAAGACAGTTTTGAAGAGTGTCAACCAGTTGCACGCGATGATCCGCGACCTGCTGGAAGCTACCCGCGCCGAGAGCGGAAAAATGCGGGTGGAGCCGCGGTGTGTCTCGATGGGAGAGCTTATGCAGCAGGCCGTGGCCATGATGAATCCCACGGCGCAGGGAAGACAAATCGGACTGGAGATCGGGTTGGATTCCCGGATCCCGCTGGTGTACGCGGATCCGGACCGCACTCTGGAGGTTCTGATCAACCTGACGGATAACGCTATCAAGTTTACCGACGCGGACGGTTCGGTGATGGTGAAGGCATGCATGGCAGAGGCCGATCCGAGTTCGGTCTATGTTTCGGTTACCGATACCGGACGTGGTATCAGCCGGGAGGCGCAGTCCTTAATTTTCGAGCGGCTGTATCAGGACCCGGATTCAATCGACAACAATCGTTCGGGCCTGGGACTGGGTTTGTTTATCTGCAAGGAAGTGATCCGGCTGCATGGCGGGCGGATCTGGGTGACAAGCGAGCCGGGACAAGGCAGCATTTTTACGTTCACGCTGCCCCTGTACTCGCTCGCCAAGCTGCTGGCGCCGGTGGTTGTGTATCACGAGTGCCTGCGGCCGGCGTTTGTGTTGGTGCGGGTGGAGCTCGCACCGCTCACGAATCCTCCGCGGGGCAATTGGCGCGAGACTTGGCAACAGTGTCTGGAGACCTTGCGGCGTTGTGTTTACCTCGACAAGGACCTGGTGCTGCCACCGATGGGAGTGTCCGGCTCGACTGAGACTTTCTTTGTGCTGGCGTCCACGGACATGAAGCGTGCCGAGATTATGACCACCCGCATGCGCGAGCAACTGGCGCGGATTGCCGATCTGAAAACCAAAGGAACACTTACGATCACAACCGCGCCAGTGGAGGTCGGGTCCGTTGATCCCAGTCAGTCTTTGGAGAAGCAGGTGGAGGCAGTGGCCGGGCGTGTGACGGAAATGATCATGGCACGTATGGACAAGAAGCAGAAGCGTCCGGGGAATGGCGTTAAACATTTCAACTAGAGAACCCAACAAAGGAGAGAGTAATGCGGAAACCGAAAATTCTGGTCGTCGATGACGATCCGGACCTGGTAAAGGCTCTGAGGCTCCGGCTGCGGGCGAACAACTGCGAAGTCATAACCGCGTCTGATGGCTATTCGGTAATTGCGGCGGCGCAGAAAGAGCATCCCGACGTGATCATTCTCGACCTTGGCCTGCCGGCTGGGGACGGGTTTGTAGTGCTGGAACGCTTGCAGAGCAGCGACACGCTGTCATCCATTCCGGTGATTGTGCTGACGGCTCGCGATCCGCAAGGCAACGAACAGCGCGCGCTGAAGGCAGGAGCAGCGGCGTTTTTCCAGAAGCCGGTGGATAATGACGAACTGATGAACGTGATTCGCGTCAGCCTTCCACACCGGAGCGCTCCGGGAGTGCCGTTGATGTCGTGAGGTTCCGGCGGGGCTGGTTCACAATGGCGCGCGCTACGAAGGAGAACGCGACCAAGGCAAACTAGAGGGTGGGGTTGACCCGGCAGTGCATTGCCGCGAGATTCCGTCCGGGCAGGCTCGATTACGCACTGGCGGATGGGTTCGCTTCGCGGAGGTCAAGTTCGTACTCGAGCTGTCGCAAGGTTTCGTCGTTGATGCGGCCCTGGTTCCGCAAGCGCACGGCGGTTTGCCGCTCCACGCGAAGCAAATCCCGCAATAGCCGGGCGTGGCGCTGCTGGTACTCGAGCGTGAGGCCGTTTTCCGGATCATCGTCCCCGCTCACTGCGGCAAGGCGGTGCCGATAGTGTCCGGTAAGGTCGTCGTAGATTTCCTGAAACTCACTCGCATCCTCTTTTCGCGAATCTTCCAGATGGGCGAGCGCTGCATTCAGCATTTCGCGCCGCGCTAACTCTTCCTCTTGGTCGTTTTCGTCGTTCGCGCCGCCCACCACCCCGAGAACGCGCACCACGAACGGAAGGGTGAGCCCCTGGAGAACCAGGGTCACGAAGATGACGCTGAAGGCGAGAAAGATAATCAAGTCCCGCTGCGGGAATGGGTCGCCATTGGCCAGCGTTTCCGGAAGCGCAATCGCGGCCGCCAGGGCGATCACGCCGCGCATGCCGGTCCAGCCGATGACGAGGATGCTGCGCGCCGGAAGCTTTACATCCTGATGAAGAACGCGAGTGCGAATCCGGTTCGCCAGGAACGCGCCGGGGAACATCCAGATCAAGCGAAGTACAATGACCAGTCCGCTGAAGAGCGCGCCGTACATGAGCAAGGTGTGCAAACGGTATTCATGGATACCGGCCAACACGTGGGGCAACTGCAATCCGATGAGCACGAACACCAGTCCGTTCAGAATAAAGGTCAGAGAGTTCCAGGCTCCCCAGGCCTGTAGCCTGACCTCGGGCGAGAAGAATTCGGAACTCCGGCGGCTGAGATAAAGTCCACAGACCACCACCGCGAGCACGCCCGATGCGTGGATCCGATCCGCTCCAAAGTAAGCAGCGTAGGGTACGAGGATGCTGATTGCGATCTCGATAGGGCCATCGTCAATTTGGCGTTCGATGCGATCCACAATCCATCCTGTGAATAGGCCTACCGCAAGGCCGGCAAATACCAGGAAGGCAATTCGTCCCAACCCTTCGGTCACGGTGGGCGTCTGGCCACGTACCACCATGGCGATGCCGAACTCGAGCGCCAGCAGGCCGCTGGCATCGTTGACCAAACTCTCGCCTTCGAGAATGTCTACGATCCGGTTGGGCAGACCGATGCGCTTAGCAATGGAGGTCGCAGCAAGCGCGTCGGTGGGCGCGACGATGGCGCCCAATACGAAGCCGAGCCTCCAGTCGAAGCCGGGAAAGAACCAGTGAGCTGCCGCGGACACTCCAAAGACGGTGAACGCGACGAGTCCGAAAGCGAGCATTAAAATGCTGACCAGATTGTAGGAAAATTCCCGCCACGAAGTGAGCCAGGCGGCGGAGTAAAGCAAGGGAGGCAGGATGACGAAAAAAATGACGTCGGGATTCAGGGGGACATTCGGGATAGCGGGAACGAAGCCCAGCAGCGCTCCGGCAATTACGAGAATAATGGGATAAGGCGTCTGAAGTTTTCGTGCCAGCGCTCCAAATGCCACCACAAAGAGCAGTAGCAAGAGGAAAACCAGTTCGACTGCCTGCACGCTACTATGCATGGACCCGGAATCTCCGTACGATGCGGGCTGGCCGCATCGGGGTCAGTATACGTGGCCTCGACGTGAGGGCTGGGCGATTGCCGGGACAAAACTATGCTCGGCGCCTGCATCCTACCAATGAAAGACAATCACACATCAAAGGATGGACTCCATGAAAAGAATGCTCTTATCAAGGCTAGCAGTGGTAGTAATAGCGGCCGCGGCCGCAGCGCAGTCGGCCTCGGCGCCGTCCAGCGCCGTGCAGCGGGGCGCTACTCAAGATTCCGCTACCCAAGCTCAGAGTTCCAATCAATTTCCAGCGGGCACGATCATCCCAGCGGAACTGTCGAAGGCGGTGGATGCAAAGAAGGCCAAAGCGGGCGACAAGATCGAAGCCAAGACCCCGGTGGACCTGTTGTCACACGGCAAGATCGTGATACCGAAAAACACGAAAATCATCGGCCACGTCACCGAAGCTAAAGCCCATAGCAAGCAATCTCCCGATTCAATGGTGGGGATCGCCTTCGACCGTATTTCGATGAAGGATGGACGTGAAGTGCCGATTCAGGCCGCGGTGCAGGCCATTGCTCGTCCGTTACAGAGTGCGGCTTTATCGAGCAGCGCCGCGAATGACAGTGTCGGCATGCCAAGCGCGAGCGCTCCCACGTCGGGAGGAGGAGGCGGCATGGGCGGTTCGCGTCCTCCGGAACGGGTGGCATCGTATCCGGGCGGAACGTCGACTGGAACGGATCCGTCAGTGCCTCAGGGTGGAACGACTGCACCACTTGGCCCTACCAGCCAGGGAGTCGTCGGCATGAAAGGGCTTTCACTGAAGGCTTCGGGACAGGCGTCCGTTATTAGTTCGGAGACGGACAACGTACATTTGGAGAGCGGGACACAGCTGATGCTGCGGACGCAGTAGGGATCAGGCGCCGCACTTTTTCATATTCGTGACCGAGAGTGTCACGACAGCAGCAACCTTATGAAATTGTCCGTATTTACCACGGGGTTCAAAGTCCCGGATGGTGCTGGCATCGCGGACAGGAGTGTCCGTGCTACACGGGCCTAGCAGACCAGTTGGTCGCGCGTCAGTTTCAGTCCATTCAGATTGCCTAGGACGGTGACGGCGATCTGGTCGGTGCGGAAGAATTCGTCGGCGGTCTGTTTGAGGTCTACGGCGGTGACGGCTTCGATGCGCTCGATCAGTTCGTCGAGGCCGTAGAAGCGGTCGAAGTACATTTCCTGGCGCGCCAGGTTCGACATGCGCGCGGTAGAGGACTCGAGTGACAGCATCAGGCTGCCTTTGAGCTGATCCTTGGCGCGGCGCAACTCTTCGTCGGGCACGGGCGCGGATTTCAAGTTGCGGAACTCGGCTATGACCGACTCTACAACTTTGGTCGCCGATTCGCGTGAGGTACCGGCGTACACGCCCATGCATCCGGTGTCGCGGTAGGGGTTGAGGTCGCTGTAGATGGCGTAGGCCAGCCCTTGCCGTTCGCGGATGTTCTGGAACAGACGGGAGCTCATGCCTCCGCCGAGCAGCGTGTTCAGGACGTAGGACGCGTAGCGCTTCTGGTGCGCGATGGGGTGCGAGGGGACGCCGATGCAGATCTGCACCTGCTCGAGCGCCTTCTTGTTGCGCAGGTTGATGCGCGCAAAAGTCTTGGGCGCGGGCGAGTGGAGGCCGTTTTTCACGGGCTTCATGTGTTCAAAATGTTTCGCTACCAATTCGACGAAGTTCTTGTGGTCGAGATTTCCGGCGGCGGCTACGATCAGGTTGCCGGGAGCGAAGCGGTCTCCATAATGCCTCGAAACAACGGGCCGCTCGAAGCGCTTTACGGTGTCGCGCGTTCCGAGGATGGGTTTGCCGAGAGCATGGTCTTTCCAGAAACTCTGCGTGAAAATTTCGTGGACGAGATAGTCGGGACTATCCTCGTCCATTTTGATTTCTTCGAGGATGACGCCGCGCTCACGGGCAATATCGTTGGCGTCGAATACGGGACGAAGCACGAGATCGCTAAGAACATCAAGCGCGATGGGGACATGCTCATCGAGAATCTTGATGTTGAAGCAGATGCATTCTTTGGCGGTGAAGGCGTCCATGTTGCCGCCGATTGAGTCCACCTGGCGGGCGATCGCTTCGGCGGAGCGGTTCTCCGTGCCCTTGAACACCATGTGCTCGATGAAATGCGAGATGCCGTTCCATTCGGAGTCTTCATCGCGGGAGCCGGACTTCAGCCAGATTCCGATTGAAACCGAACGGATGTGCGACATCTGCTCGGTGATAACGGTCAGGCCGTTCGGCAACACACGCCGATGAATGTTGCGGGTCTCTTTCACCATTGAAGTTCTTCTATTTTCCCATATCAGACGAGGTTGCGTGGTGGGATGAGGTTAGACGTTTTGTTTGTTACGGTTACGGGCAAAGCAAGAATGCGTCGCAGATTCAGTCAGCGCGGCGGGGACCTCACGTCGCTAGTCCCGGGCCAGCTAGAGTGCCGTCCCCTGCGGGACTCGATTTTCCCCACTCACGGCTTCCGGCCCTGATGTGCCGGGCTTTCATGTTCCGCCGCTTTACGACTGCGGTCAACCTGCAGTTCAACTGCGCTAAACTTCAAAGAGAGCACGAGCCATGGAGACTTTGCTGTCGAACTCGCTTCTGGGGCTAACCTTCCAGGAACTTACTACTCTGGTTCTGGATTCGGGCCAGCCTGCGTACCGCGGACAACAGTTGTTTGATGCGGTGTACCGGCAGAGGGTGGAAACGCTGGAACAGATTTCTACGCTGCCGAGCGAGTATCGGACTCGCCTGGGAGAGCAGGGATGGCGAGTGGGATTGCCGAGAATCTCGCGGAAGTTCGTGTCTAGCGACGGGACCATGCGTTATCTGATGGAACTGGCCGACGGAGAGACGGTAGAAACCGTCTGGATGCCGGAAGGTGACGACGGAGAAACCGGGGATGGGAGCGAAGCGGGCGATGAGGCAGAAGCGCCAGCAGCAACTGCGGCCCCGTGGCGCCGGGCGACCATCTGCGTGTCGAGCCAGGTGGGATGCGCGGTGAATTGCCGGTTCTGTTTTACGGCCCTGCTGGGGGTCAAGCGCAATCTGATGGCAGGAGAGATCGTGGGACAGATCGCCGGAGTGCTGCGCGATCAGGGCGTACAGCCGCCTATGCAGCGCGTGAATATTGTTTTCATGGGGATGGGCGAGCCTTTCCTGAACTATGAAAACTTCATGAAGTCGGTGCAATTGCTGGTGGAGGGCGTGGGGATTCCGGAGTCGCGCATGACGGTTTCTACGGCGGGGATTGTGCCGCGCATCCATGATTTCGGGCGGGAGGCGGTGCGTCCGAAGCTGGCAATTTCGCTGAATGCGTCGAATGATGAGCTGCGCAGCGAGGTGATGCCGCTGAACCGAAAATGGAATCTGCATGATGTCATGGACGCGGCGCGGGCGTTTCCCTTGCGAGCGCGGGAACGGCTTACGTTCGAGTACGTTCTTCTGGAGGGCGTGAACGACGCGCCGGAACAGGCGCGCGACCTGGCAGAGTTGGTGCGTGGAGTGCGGGCGAAGATTAATCTGATTGCGCTTAATTCGGGGGCCGAGTTGTCATATCGTACGCCCACACAGGAACGAGTGAGTGAGTTTCAGCGAATCCTGGTGGCGGCGGGGATCCCGACTTTCGTCCGGCGACCACGCGGGCGCGACATTTTCGCGGCCTGCGGGCAATTGAAGAGGACAGTGGCGTGAGTGGAGGTTAGAGGTCAGAGGTCAGATTGCAGAGGTGAGAAACCGGTGCGCAGCGGCTCTTACTTCTGCAACCTAACCTCTAACTCTTGACTTCGTCCTACGAACTGCTGCCGGCCACGGCGCGGTTGGGAACGTTGTTGAGTTCCGAGTGGGTTGAGGATTTCACGGCGACGGGAAGTTCAATCCGGAAGGCGACGTATCCGTCGGAGGAGCGCAGCGCTAGGATACGGCCGCCGTGCTCCGTTACGATCCGCGAACAGGCACCCAGCGAGAGCGTGGAAGTCTGCGCTCCTGTGCCCGAATCCTGCAAGGGCTGGTACGAGGTTGAAGAAGACGGCGTCTCGGAACTGAACTCAATGCTGACGACGTAACCCTCATGGCCGGTCCGGATGTGGACACCGGAATCCTGCTCGGGGTGAGGGAGGGCGCCGATCTGTCCCGAGAGGTGCAGACACACGTGCAGAAGCTGGTTGGAATCGGCGAGGACGGGCGGAAGCGCGGAACCGAGATCGAGGTGGAAGTCGGTTGCCTCGACGTCAAGCTGAGGGGCGAGCAGGCGCATCGCCGTTTGCAGTATGGAGTTCACATCCAAAGGCGACATGCGGGCCGGGGCCTGGCGGACGAATGTCAGCAGGCTGGCGACCAGCGTTCGGGTGCGGCGCACTTGTGCCGCGATCCGTGCGGCGAGGGTCTGTTCCTGCGGCGGCAAATCGGATGCGCTCAGCAGGTCGGAATATCCAAGCATGGCGGTGAGCGGATTGTTGATCTCGTGAGCCGCGCCGCCGACTAATTGGCCGAGGGAGGCCAACTTCTCAGAGTGGATCAGCTGGGTCTGCAATGCCTTTAGATCTTCGAACGAACAGCGCGATTCTTTCAGCAGTTGGGCCAGTTCGTCTCCAAGCAGAGTTTGCCGCAAGAAAAGCAAAGTGCCCATCACAATCATGGTGATGAGGCTCAACGTGCTGCGGAAGTGCCGCACCGGAACCGGAGACCCCGGCTCCAGTTGAGCGTAGAGTGCAAACCAGGGAAGACTGAAAAGGGCGAGCATGCCAAGGCGGGTGATCCAGACCCCTAGAAGAGGCTGTGACAGTTTCGACTCAGAGAGCTGAAAGCGGGCCGCGAACTTTCCGATGACGGCCAGCCACGCGACGGAGGCGGCCCAAGGGATGTCGTAGATGCTGCCGCTGTAGTAGGTCTGGTGGCCAATGGCGTAGTTGGCGACATACGAACTCGAAGCATAGAGAGCACTCGCCCCCAGTAGTTGCGCATACAGGTGACGCCAGCCTCCTTGCGCGTGGTAGGTGAGCAGGCCGAGTGCGATCAGCAGCACCAGTTTTTCCGTGAGATAGGTGGCGTTGAAGTTGTTGCTGTAGGCCGCCTCGTTGATGTGCACGGTCTGCCACGGAATGACGGCGTACACGTACAGGAAAACCCACCAAATCAGCAGGAGAGCAAAATCAAGCAACCGGATGCGCGCGTCGCGTTCATCCTCCTGAAGATGAGGAAGCAGGGCGAGGGCAGCCATCATGGGGACCAGGTGCAGGAACAGAACGACATCACCGCTGAATGGGTTCGGTACCTCCACGCGCTTGAAGACTTCGAAGTAATTCCACATGCCCTGGTAGCTGAGCCAAAAGAGCATGCCGCTGCCCAAGAGGATCCAGAAGGCGCGAGTCCGATTGCGGGGAGTGCGAGCTTTAAAAGTGTTGGGCAGAAATGCGGCGGTAGCCATCAAAAGCAAAGTGCTCTGAATCCAGTCGCTGACAATGGTGAGGGCGTCCCCGCGGGGTATAACCAGAGACGCAGTGGCCTGGGCCAGCACCAGGAGTGCGAGCAAGAGGATCCAGAATTTATCACGCAGCGGCAAGCAAACAACTCCCGCTTTCATTCTAGAGCCCAAGTTGGGCAGAAAGCGATTACTAGGGTAACTGAGTAGGTTAGAGGGCAGAGGTCAGATTGCAGAGGTCAAGACCTTTCACCACAGAGGGCACAGAGGACACGGAGGACTTCTAGTTCCCGAAGGGCAGGTTGCAGACGTGCGAGTCTCTAGTGCACTGGTGTGGAGTTCCGCGGAGATTGACCGTAGAATTGGCACACAGAAATCGGCACACCACTGCGAGATTTCTCTTGGGCCGGCTGATTCCAAAATATCGCGATTTGTGGCGCTTCCGCGCGCCGCTCACCTCGGGTGAGATCCGGCGCACCGAGCGCTGGTTGGCCACCGCGCGGGTGGCGCTGACGATCGCCGCCTGGATCACGCTGTGGATGGAGCCGGCACGCGGCGTGGTGTATTCGCCCTGGATGTACTGGCTGCTGATCGTGTACCTGGTCCACGCAGTGGTGGTGATGCTGCTGGTGCGCTTCCGGCACCGGTCAACGCGTGCATTTCGCCTGGTGGTGCACGGCATTGACATCTGGTGGCCGGTGTTGATCTCGTTATTCACGACCTCAGAGCGGGGGCCTTTCTTTCTGTTCTTCGTTTTTGTGATGGCGGCAGCGGCGTATCGCTGGGGACTGTGGGAGACCGTGGGCACAGCGGTGACGGCAGCGGTTCTGCTGTGGGCGGAAGGGCTCGCCGTCAACTCAGGTCTAGAGAGAACCGTGAACGCCTGGCTGCGAGCGATGCATCTGCCGCGGCTCATCATGGGTGTGCAGCAGATTGATCCGCAGCAGCTCTTCATGAGTTCGGTGTACCTGATGGTTCTCGGGCTGCTTCTGGGCTACATGTCGGAGAACGAGAAGAAATTGCGCGCCGAGCGAGTGGTGATTACGCGCGTGCTCAGTTCTGCGCGCGTCGAAGCAGGGCTTACGCATACAATGCAAGAGATTCTGGGGGAGGTCTTGAGCCTCTACGGAGCGCGAAGAGTGTTGAGCGCTTCGCAGGAAACGAACAGCTACCGCGTGTTTCTGGCAGAGGTGAACCGCAACGCGGAGGGCGCGCATGCCCTGCACTGGCGCGACGCTCTGCCGGACACGGAAGCCTCGTACCTGTTCGATTCCCCAGCCGATGCCATCTATGCGCGCCGAAGTGCGAAGGGTTTCGATGCGGTCTTGCTGGATCGCAGTGGGAAGCGCTTGCGCGATGGAGAGACAGCATTTCTGGACGCTCTGATGCGCGTAGAACCGTTTCAGTCCATGGGGTCGGTGGCATTTGGGTTCGGGCGGGAATGGGCAGGCCGGGTATTTTTGTTTGATCCGGAGAGGATGGGCGATCCGGAGGAGGAGCTGCGATTTTTGCAGGAATTCGCGCAGCAGGTAGGTCCCGCGATTTATAACGTCTACCTGATGCGGCGGCTTCGGGAGCGCGCCGGAGCGGTGGAGCGGGCGCGGTTCGCACGCGAGTTGCACGATGGCGCGATTCAGTCGCTAATCGCGGTAGAGATGCAGCTCGACGTGGTGCGGCGGCAGTCGGGCCAGCAGCCGGTGGTGACCAGTGAACTGTCGCGGATTCAGAAGCTGTTGCGCGAAGAGGTGCTCAAGCTGCGCGAGCTGATGCAGGCGATGAAATCGTTCGAGGTGGACGCGGAGCGGCTTCCGGGCTTTGTGGCGGATACGGTGGAGCGCTTCCGGAGAGAGACCGGAATCTCAGCGGAATTTGTCAGCGAGATTGAGAAAGTGGAGCTGCCTCAGAAGGTGTGCCGGGAACTGGCGCGCATTGTGCAGGAGAGTCTGGTCAATGTTCGCAAGCACAGCGGAGCACGGCACGTCCTGGTACGGCTGGCGCAGCGGTCGGGCAATCTCCAACTGACAGTAGAGGACGATGGGCGAGGATTTCCTTTCTCGGGAAGGCTGTCCGAGACGGAGCTGGCGATAACGGGGAAGGGGCCGGCAGTGATCCGCGAAAGAGTGCGCTTGCTTGCGGGCGAACTCACGATAGAATCGAACCCGGGACACGGTGCTCGAGTGGAGGTACGCATCCCACCGGCACGAAAGACGAACAATGGATAGACACGGCCGTTCCATCCGCATCGTCATCGCCGACGATCACCCTATTTTCCGGGACGGTCTGCGACGGCTGCTCGAAGCCGAGCCGGACATGAAAGTGGTGGGCGAAGCCTGCGACGGCCGCGAGGCGGTAAAGCTGGCGACCGAAATCAAGCCCGACATTCTTCTTCTCGACCTGGCCATGCCGCACCATACCGGACTGGAC
>Ga0209180_10001339_pt1 | contig 12212 bp, 10 predicted proteins | sample CZO8metaG_3_FD_188355 | JGI IMG/M metagenome (GOLD analysis project Ga0209180, IMG submission 188355) | Vadose zone soil microbial communities from the Eel River Critical Zone Observatory, Northern California, USA - CZOApr15con2H2.8 metaG... | ecosystem: Environmental > Terrestrial > Soil >...
CAGGAGGACCAGCTGGAAGCCAAGGAAAGCAACTGCACCGAAGACCCACGACCCTGTCCCATGAAGTCTCCCAACATCGGTTCCTTGATATCTCCCAACCAAGGAATGAAGTATCGCAAGGGCGGGCAACGAGAGTATAGCAGTTGCAGCAATTGCGATGATGGCCGAGACCGGCGAGAAAACCGTGAAGCCAAAAAGAAAAATCAAGGCAAGGCTGAGGAGAATTGGGGAGACTATGTGGACAAAAAACTCGAAGGGAAAAACGATCGTGCCGTATCTCCCGAAGCTCCGGTTAAACATGACCTTCGAGTTGTGGAGGAGAGCATGTTGATTGTTCATTCCCCTCCTAAGCTTATGCTGTAGCTTGGGGCCGAGTTTGCCGGCTTCAGTCTCCAAGAACGAGACATCCGAAGCGTAGAGAGCCTTGAAACCCTTCGACCTGACCGTGACGGTGAGTTCCACGTCATCGCAAACAACTCCGGGACGGAGGGGTTCTAGAAGCTCTCTCTTGTAGGCAGAAAGCTCACTTTCGCACATGAAGGGAGTATCAGTCTGGGCCTCCGCCATTCTGATAGCAGTGTATATCCGCCGATAGTCTGCCTCTATCCCGGCCAAAAATGACTTTCCTCCCATCGGAACTTCCACCCCGGAGACAGCTCCGATCTCGGATCCATCGAAATTCTCGACGAGCTTCCGCACGGAAAGTGGAGGAAAGGTAACGTCAGCGTCGGTCAGAACCATTATTTCAGATCTAATTCTGCGCAAAGCCTCGTTTATCGCCTCACTCTTGCCACGCCGCGCAGGCTGTTCTATCAGAACAAGATTGATCTCCCGCCTATGCTCTCCAGCAAAGTTCTTGACGATACTTACAGTTTCATCGCTAGACGCGCTATCAACAACGACAACCTCAAGTTTGTCCCTTGGATAGTCAAGCTGGAGAACGTTTTCGAGCTTCTGGCGAATCACTGAAGCCTCGTTGTATGTAGGAATGACCAGGGAGACAGTTGGGATAACCTGATTAATCATCCGGGACTTAGGGCTTGGAGCCCTTCTACGCAGCAGGGTGAGCTCGAGAGTGTAAGTTATGATAACGACGCTTATCGCGGCGTAATAGAGCGCCTCCAATGCGGATATCGCAAAGGTCAGTTGAAAGTCACGACCTAAGCCCTGAGCTCTTGGGAAGCTCAACTATGCCAAAGCCGCTCGGACGTTCCTTCTTGAACCCGTCCGGCCCGTACCCTGTGACGAGTTCAAGATCAAGCTCTCCGCTCACGTCCCCATTATCGCTAGAACGAACGTTGATCGTCCCATCCTCACCAATGGATGAGTCTTGGCGGTAGATCCACCATCGAGCCATCTCGCCGAGAGTCATGATGTCGCAGGCCGGGTCGGAGCGAAACGAGCTTAGTAGACGGAGGTATTCCTCCCGCCCTTCTTGCTGACCGAACTCGTAGTCCGGGTGTACGAGTAGGACACAAGCTCCTCCTATCTTCTTAATCCACATCGAAACCTCGAGAAGCTGGTCAACGGCCGCACTGACCCCCCATCCGCCTACTCTGATTAACTGGTGGTCCTGAGGTAGCGACACTGGAATCTCGACAAGGCCGGATATCACGAGGGGAAAAACAGTTCCGATCCCGTGGGGCTTGAGCGATGTGGGCGACAGGGGCTCCCAGCTGGGCATCGACGAATCGTATAGGAAACCGGCCTTTTCGAGCGCTTGCACAAGTCCTCGTGAGTGCTGCAGAAGGGGCGCTCTGAACCCTCGGACAGGTCTTCTTGAAAGAAGCTCAAGCCGTTCTTTGCAACGTCTTACTCGACTCAACTTGTCCTTGCTGCTTGCGAAGAACAATCGGCCATCATGTTTCGTGTCGTGACCCCCCACTTCGCCATTCTCCCCGAGTGCAATCAGTAATTGCGAGGACAATGGGTACCGATCACTTGGTATGTTCCAAGTAGAACGCATGCCCAATTCCTTCTCAACTTCAATCAAGCGTGCAGCTCCGTCTTCAAGTCCTAGCTCTGTTTCCACATCGTGACTGACTGCAAGCGCGTAGGATTTGCCTCGCCTCCAGAAGCTGATAATCGGGATCGGATCGTTGGAAGCAATTGCCAGGCTTGCAAGGAAGAGAGATCGCAGAAATTCGATAGGACCCAATACCTCCTCTCTCAATGAAGTAATGCTTCCTTTCGCTTTGAAGAACCGGTTTCTGACACCGGACGGGATGAGGCGATACGAGAATGGCATTCTCGTTATGAGACGGAATCTCCAGCTCGGATTCTCGTCCATCCTACGATACATTAACCGGTTGTATTCCGAGATAAGATCAAGTGAGAGAATATGTACATTTGAGCCACGTATCTTGTTGATCATGACATTCTCGCCATCTTCCAACACCGACTCAAGGTTCGGCCCGGAAAATCGGTAGAGCTTGGATAGCAAGGACACAGAGACACCGGGCGAGATCGGCATGCGAACCAGTGCTTCCTCGATAGCCACCTTCAGTCCAAAATGTCGAGCGATCTGTGTCGCACCTTCGATTCCTGTTGGCGAAAAGACTAGAGGACTTGGATTTCGCTCGTAGATCGCTGTTTCCGGATCTGAGGTAAACAGGACCTGTCCTTCCTCTACCCAAGATCCTGCAGCGTATGGAACCTTCCAGAAATCTGCGTATTCCTTGAGAATGGATAAGTCATCAGCGTTGCTCCCGGCTAGCGCTATCGATGCGAATTTCTCGTTCATCTCTATTTCTTGACTCCTAGCCTCAGCATGAATAGAGGTCCTACGATTTGCCACCAGTCTTTAGAGGGTGAGATGTGGGAATACTTCTTGTCCTTCAAGGCCGAGTAGTCTTTTGAGACTGGTCTCTCAGCGAATTTGTACCCGAGAGTGAGGACTTTGTAGTGGAGGTAGTATTCGAGCTCGTAGTTGTCAAGCCAGCTCTGCCATACATTTATGCGCGAGTCCCTCACGATCGAGGCCCTGTACGCCCTGAACCCGTTTGTGACCTCGGTGCACCGAACTCCGGTCATGATAGACCAAACGTAGGGGAAAAGCCGGGTGAAAATGCTTCTCAAGAAGGGGTTCTTCTCTCGCCGGCCGCCAGGAAGAAACCGGGAACCCTGAACGTAATCGTATCCTTCTTCGACGATAGGCTTTGTCAGGCGAGGAATTTCGTGTGGGTCGTCCTTTCCGTTTCCCGCCATGATCACGATGAGATCGAAGCCGTTGTCGAGCGCGTACTTGTACCCTTGCCGTATCGCATGACCTATTCCGTTTCGGACTGGGTTTTTGATGGTCTTTATTGGGACTCGTATTTGTCGTCCGGCTTCTTCGATAGCTCCTGTTGTTACAACTCCTGGTTTGTCCACGACGACACATATTTCGTCGACATAGTCTGGATCGAAGCGTTGCAGAACGCTACCAATAGTCTCCGATTCCCCGTAGACGGGAATTATTGCTATCGTCTTCAATGCCGCGACGCTCCTTTCATGCCCTTCGGTCGAGTCGACGTAGCAGGAATAGGCTCCTTTCTGCTGATGACCCGCGCAGGGTTGCCGAATGCAATCGAGTTATCCGGAATGTCTCTGGTCACGACGGAGCCTGATCCGACGAGGGCGTGTTCTCCGATCGTTACCCCGGGGTTGATGACGCTTCGTGCTCCGATTGACGCGAATCTCTTCACCCGTGTCTCAAGGAGTTTCCATTCGCCGTGGGCTTTCGGGTATTTGTCGTTGGTGAACGTGACGCTCGGTCCGATGAACACGTTGTCTTCGATTGTTACACCGGTTGGGATGAAGACGAAGGGCCGGATCTTGCAGTTGTTGCCTATTGTGACGCCTTCTTCGACATATACAAAAGCGTCTATCTTGGTGTTTTCCCCGACTGTGCAGCCGTAGAGGTTTACTTGGTCATATACGCGGGATGACTCCGCAATTCTTGAGTTTTTGAGAATTGAGTATTTTGGGCGTCTCCTCACTTTGCGAGTATCTCCTCGGCCAGGGGCATCTGGACTTGCACGGTTCTTTCTTGGCGGAGAGATTCCCGTGCAGCTTCCAAGACGCTGACAACCCGGGCCCCTAGAACCCCGTCCGATAGGTTTGCGAAGGGTTTGGAGTCATGATTGCTTGAGATGCACTCGACGAAGTGTGAGACTTCCTCCCTGAGAGTATTGCTAGGCGTGATAGAGATTTGAGTACTGCCTGAGGCGTGAAGGACCCCTTTCTGCTCGGAACAGTCTAGGTATGCCATGCCTTTGCTGCCTACTACGGTAACGTCCCTGCGCTTTTCCCGGTCGAGCCAACTTACCTCAACTTGAGCTGCCAAGCCGCTCGGGTGTTCCGCGGTGATGAACGCGACTTCCTCGTTCTCCTTTGTTCTGTATCCTTTTCCTCTACACGTGATCTTGTTCGGCCACATATCAAGCAAATAGTTGCAGATATCGAATGGATGGGGAGCTAGGTCGGTGATAACTTCTCGGTATCCCTGAGGGGGTAGGAAGCCAGTCCATCCGAACCGCACATAGTAGAGCTCTCCGAGAATTCCGGTGTTCATCGCTTGTCGGAGTTCTCTAACTCCATTGTTGAATCTGTGGATGTGGCCAACGCAAAGAACCCTCTTGTTCTCCTGTGCGATTCTGACCAGCTGGTAGGCTTCTTTTGAGTTAAGCGTGAGAGGCTTTTCTACCAAAACGTTCTTTCCATGTCTGAGAAAGTTAGCAGCGACTTCGAAGTGAGTGGAGTTAGGCGTGCAAATGTGTACTCCCGACAACTCGGGATCCCTCAGCAATCCCTGGTAGTCTACGCGATAATCTCCTGGCCCGAATTCGTTTTGGCATTGAGCTAGCATGGTTGGGGAGTTGTCTACGACGGCGTGGAGTTGGACCTTTCCGGTAGTCCTCCCAACATCTAGAACTTCGCGAATAACCTTCTTTCCCCAATAACCGCCGCCTATGACGGCGATTCGGACAGGATTCGTCATGTTTGCGCTAATGCCTCTTTATTCTATGCTGAACTCGCTGATGAGCTGGGAGACTGTCCGTACTTCTTCGTCGCTGATGGCGGGGTGAATGGGTAGGCTGAGCACTTGTCCCGCCAGCTTCTCCGATACTGGAAACGATCCTTCCGAGTACCCGTAATTTGCACGGTATGGAGCTTGGAGGTGGATAGGGACTGGATAGTGGATGGCTGCTTCTACTCCGTTCCTCTCGAGATGAGCTACGAGCTGGTCTCTGCGTGTGCTTCGAACCACGAACAAGTGGTACACTGGTGTTTCTTTGGGCGTCTCTGCTGGAGGGAGTGTTACTGCTGGGGCTTCTTGCAGCGCTCTTCTGTACATGTCGGCGATTCTTCTTCGAGCCTTGTTCCAGCTGTCCAGCTTTCTCAACTGGACTCTTCCGATGGCAGCGTTTACCGTGTTGAGCCTTGAGGTGTAGCCAATTCGTGACATCGTATATTTTGATGCTCGACCGCAGTCTCTGAAGCTACGAGCGGCATCGGCGACTCCCTCATCGTTAGTGACAATCATGCCGCCGTCACCGCAGACGGTCATGTTCTTGCTGGTGTAGAACGAGAAACACGCTACCTGTCCGAGCGAGCCGACTCGTCGTCCATCGTACTCCGCCCCGTGGGCTTGACAAGCGTCCTCAACGATGCTAATTCCCTTATCCTCGGCGAGGTCCCGAAATTCGTCCATCTGTGCAGGTTGTCCGTAAAGGTGAACTGGCATGATGGCACGAGTCCTAGCTGTAAGCTTCGACTCAGCTTTCGCCGGATCGAGGTTGAATCCGTCATTTTCCACATCGGCAAATCTTGGCTGGGCGCCGGCGTGGATGACCGCGTTAGATGTTGCGAAGAATGAGAATGGAGAAGTCAAGACTTCGTCGCTTTGCCCGATCTGAATAGATTGAAGCGCGATCTGAAGCGCTGCGGTGCCGGACCCAGTTGATATTGCATATCGAGTCCCACAGTATCGCGCGAATTCCTCCTCGAACTTGTAGACACTCTCTCCCATGACCAGTTTTTCATTTTGCAAAGCGAATAGGGCCGCTTGAAGCATCTCCTCGTCTACGACGGGCCTCATGAGTGGAATCTTGAATCCATGCTTGACCTGTAGTACGGTTTCGGCCCCGCCAACGGGATTTACGGTGAGGACTATTTCTCTGCTCATTCTTCAGCCACCTTAGCGAGGGATTTGCGATTCGCGAGTTTTAACCCTTCCTAGACAGAATAGTCAGTTTCAATCGTTGTAATGACAAAGAAATCCGAAGATATCATCCTGCTTTCCGCGAAATAGACAGTCGGAATTGGATAAATACAACCGTGAGGAGAATTCGTTGCGCAAACAGATTCGAGGAAACCACGTCCCGTGGACTATAGAATGATCTCGGTAATTTATCTCGGAGGTTTCCGCGTCATGTATGCACTAGATTTCTCAGACAAAGTCGATCATGAAATTCGACAAATGGTACAAGTAATGGTCTTCTGCTTTCTCAGTAATTCGTGGGGTTGAACATTCTTGAAGCTGAATTTTCTGGAAGAAATTGGGGGTGTGAAAACTGCCAGGAGAGAGGCCGAGTCACTTCTCCTCGCCAGCGCGCTGCTTAGAAGTGAGAAGGTCACGGTGAAGGACGAAGGTCGGATGTTGAAGCTAGCCAGGAAGAACAAAGTGCTCTTGCGAGCCGCCGACCTAATCAATCTGCCTTCTAGCATCATTGATGAAGCCAAGAAAGACGCTGACGAAGCATTTGATCTATACGATCGTATGAGCAGCGTCTTCGCAAAGCTCGGGGTTTCATTCGTTGCGATAAAATCGTTCGACTCCCTCCCGGACATTGGACACGACATTGACCTCCTCGTTCCTTCGCCCGCCGAACTGGCCCAAGCGGAGAAGATATTGGTGAATGAATACAGAGTCCGGCCCCAGGGACTAACTCATTGCGACAGGTTACTTGGGAAATTCAGCTGTTTTCTGCCAGGCTACAAGCACGACTTCGAGCTTTACCCAACGATCAGCCAGCTCGGCGAAACCCACTTGGACCCTACCCAGGTGCTCCTTCATCGAATTAAAACATCAATTGAAGGCCATGTCGTGTGGATGACCTCAGATTCGGACAGGGTACTAATACGAGTTATTCACGCGATGTTCCGTCACAACTTCCTCAAGCTGTCAGACGTCTTGGACTTCTTGAAGCTGATCAGAACCGCCAACTCTCAAGAGGTCATAGAGAAAATTGACAACGCCCGTATCGGCGATGCCTTCATCTTCTATCTATTGTCAATAGAACGCTTTCTCAAAGCATGTCGGGTTGAGAACCCTGGCTTCCAAATGTTGAAGAAAAAGGCCCAGGAAAGGTTCGGCAACGATAGACTGGCATTCCTTCGACGTGACAGACTCGTTCTTCCCTACAGAATCCCTGCATCCGCAATTATCATGCTCTTTCTGTTGAAAGCTGGACGAGACGCCGCCAGCGCAAGATGGAGGAGCTCAATTTCGTGTCTAGTTGCCCCACCGCTCATAATACTCGATTTCATCAGCGCCGCGTTCAGAGCTGGCGGAAGAGGCGGCGTCTGGTAATGAGGAATATCCTTCTAACACTTAGCGGAACTCATGGCTCGGGAAAATCCACTAACGCGGGAAAATGCTACTATCTTCTCAATAGATCTGGATTCAGGTTCTCCTATCTGAGACACCAAGACCTCCTTGACCCATTCGGATTCATTGTCAGACGGGTTGCGAGAATACTTCATGTTGAGCCGAACGAGCTGGAGCGGCTGACACCAACTAGAATTGCTTGGTCTCTGTACCTTCTTTTCATCTACTGCCCGATCCTAGTCGGTGGAATACGGCTCCGCCACTTGCTCGGATACAGCGTCGTATCGGACAGGTATCTGTATGATCTTATGGTAGGGTTCAGAGACAACGGCATGACGGTTCCATCAGAAGTATTGCTGACGAGACTCCTCCCGCACCCTGACATCTCATTTGTCTTCGATGCACCAGAGCAGAGAATTCTCATGGATAGACCCGAGCATACTGCAGAGTTCATTCGCAAAGAACAATTTCTCTATAGACAAATCGCCGAAGAGTTCAAGCTCAACAAGATCAACACAAGCGACCCCGCCCCGATCGTCTGGAACCGTATGTTTGCACAAATCAAAGCAGTCTTTGAAGAGAAGCCCCCAGCGGAAAGAATAATGCTCCAGCAGGTAGTCAACTGATGAAGTCCCTAGTCATAGGCATCGACTCAGCTTCCCCCTATCTGATCGAGAAATGGATAGACAAGCTTCCAAACATTCGTTCAGTATTTGAAACTGGAGCCCACGGAATTCTAAAGTCGATTGTCCCGCCTGAAAGCGTTCCCGCTTGGCAATGCTTCGCTACGGGGAAGAACCCCGCAAGAATCGGCATATTCGGATTCACATACATAGGAAGAGACCGGCACCTAAAGTTCGGTCGGACCACCTCCGACATAGGATGCTTCTGGGACATTTGCTCGGAAAAGGGCATGAAAGTAGGAGTCTTCAATGTCCCAGGAACCTACCCGCCCTACCCCGTAAACGGGTTCATGGTTTCAGGGTTTCCCGTTCCAACCAGGAAGGTCTGGTCAAGCCCCGCCAGCCTCATGGACAAGATCGACTCCGCAGTTGGAGGATACGAGATTGATGTCCCCCTAACCAAGCCAACAGAGATGAAGGGAGGCGAAAAAGCATACCTTCCAGTCGTTCAACGATTACACGACAAGAGCCTACAAACTGCAAAGCTACTCATCGAGTGGTACAACCCCGACCTCTTTGTAATGACTCTTCAAGGAATAGACCTAGTTCATCACGACTTCTGGAAATACATGGACAGCCCAGACTCTCCATACTCCAGCGTGTTGCGAGATTGGTACATCAACATGGATAATGCTGTAGGCGAACTCCGAAGCCAGGTTGGTGCAGACACCAATGTGCTACTCCTTTCTGATCATGGATCAGCGCCTGTCTCGTCCGCGCTCTATGTCAACAAGTACCTAGAATCCAACGGCCTCCTGACGGTTAAGGGTCCAGTGAAAAACAAAGGAGACAGGTACACAAAGCTAAGACGATGGGTTCTGAAAAACATGCCTCCTGGCGCGGTAGCTAGTATCTACAAGATTACACCAGACTTCGTCAGCCACAAACTCACTGCGTCCGCCGCAATCGAACGAACTCTTCAAGGCCTAATCGACAATGTCGACTGGGACAAGACATTAGCCTTCTCAACCGGAGGCCACCAAGCGCATATCTACGTCAACTACGACCTCGTCGAGAAGTCCAAAGGAACGGAGGCATCCCAGACAGTGTCTGAAGTGGTCGAGAAGCTCTGTAACATGATGAGTGACTTGAACGACCCCAAGACAGGGGAAAAACTCAAGCCGATATTCCATTTTAAAGAGGAGACATTCCAAGGACCGTTCCAGTTTGAAGCGCCAGACCTTTGCGTTGAACTCTTTACCAAGACGGAAAAGATCCAAGTCAATCCACGGCTCGGCACTGCAGAACTCTGGAGTTCTTCTCCACATTTTTCATCAATACATACTCGTGAGGGATTCTGGGGAATGGCGGGTCCGGACATAAGGCAAGGACTCGAGCTAGATGCGGGACTTTTGGATCTCGCTCCGACCCTCCTCAAGTCGCTTGGCATCGCGCCTCCAATCGACTGTGATGGACACGTCCTCGACCAAATCCTAACCTCACAACCCTAGTAACTATCGAACTCGGCCCGGACTCTTATGAACAAACTCCAAGACAAGCGTCGACGGCAAACCTTGCCATCGGAGCCGCTCATAACTTGAGGGTAGCGATCAACGGTTTCGGCCGTATCGGCAGGTGCTTCTACCGGGCGCTTTTGGAGGACAAAGACTCAGGCGTAGAGGTAGCTGTGATAAACTCGCCCTCTCCGCCTCGAACACTCGCCCATCTCTTGAAGTACGACTCAACTTACGGGACTCTGCCACTTGATGTCAGTTGGGACTCGGAAGGAATAACTTGCGCCTGGAAAAAAATTCCATGTCTCAGCGAAACGAAAGCATCAAAGATCAATTGGGAGAGATTCAATGTCGATGCTGTGCTTGAAAGCTCTGGACAGCGACTTCAACGCGAGGAACTCGAGACTTACAGTTCTGATGGGGCTCGTTTAGTTCTGATCAGCGCGCCCTCAGAAGAAGCGGACGTAACTCTCATACCTGGATGCAACTTGGACTCTTATGATCCCTCTCATCACAAGATCATCTCGATGGGCTCATGTACCACAAACTGTCTCGCTGTTAGTCTAAAGGTCCTGGATGATAATTTTGGAGTTGCACGTGGATTCGCGACTACCGTCCACTCCTACACTAGCGATCAAAGACTGCTCGATGGATCTCATGAAGATCTTCGACGGGCTAGAGCTGCAGGCCAATCCCTCATACCAACTCGAACGGGCGCCAGCCAGACGATTGGCAAGGTTCTCCCTCGCCTCAAAGGCAAGATTACCTGCTCGGCAATAAGAGCGCCTACCTCAACGGTCTCGCTTCTCGACCTCGTCGTCGAGTGCGATAGAGAGGTGAGCAGGAACGAGGTTAACAACGCGTACGAGGACGCTTCGACTGGGAGTCTGAGAGAGATTCTCGCGGTCTCGAAAGAGCCGTTGGTCTCGATTGATTACAAGAAGGACCCGCATTCCGCGATGATAGATGGGCTCTCAACTGGAACCAACGGTTCAATGATCCGCGTCCTAGCATGGTATGATAATGAATGGGCATATGCAGCACGCTTGATTGACACGTTGAAACGAATCGAGCGCCCTGCCCTGATCCCCCAGATCACTTCTCGAAAATCTCCGATAAAAGAGGGAACAGGTACGACGGGTTTGAGTCGTCGAGGCCGACGAGCTGTGCGTTGACGAGCTTCCGCCCGGCTTCATCTGATCTCGTCCGGCTGAAGGCCCCCCTCGGACAACTACTCCCAGGCACACCAACGGAAACAATGCCAAAGTTGAAAATGCTTGTTCAACAGAGTAAGCCCTCCAAGGTCACGACGGTTGGAGATGTGGTTTCCCGAGAGACCCTAGCAACCGGGATACAAGTTAACTTGAGAATAGTAGATCAGATGACCCTGAGAAAACGTATCAACCCAGTTGAGATCAAGGCAGAGCGGACTTACAAGGTCAAGAATCCGGCCGGTGTCATAACTAAGGAGGCGTGGGATTCGATCAAAGAGGCCTTGCAATACAGAGAAGCTGTGATCTTCGTGGATGGTGAAGAGGACTTGCTGGCAATTCCGGCCGTTCTTGAGTCGCCTGACAATGCTCTCGTCGTCTATGGACAGCCTTCAGAGGGGCTTGTCGTGATAACCGCATCCCCCGAGACGAAGAGCGAGGTCAGAAAAATTATGAATCGAATGACCGAGGAATAAGAACAGGATCAAGATCGAAAATTCAAGATCGAACGAAACTCGCACAGATCATCCCATAGTAGCTGGGGACTGCGTATGATAGCAGATTCGCTCTCATATTAACGACTCTTGTTAAACCAGCGAGCATCGCCATCTGCCAGAGGCTGTCCGGCTTCGCCTCCTCTACAAATCGTTTCGTCAACCGAGCAACGGAGTCGATGCGATTCTTCTGAATTGCCTGCGAGACGAACCGGTCGTACTTGGTAGCGCTCCGATGAAAACCATAAGGCCCCGATTTCTGGTGCGCGTGCGCCTGGTCAGCGCTTGCGATGAACACGATACGCTTCTTACTCTTCTCAGCTATTTCCCCCATCACTATCCCAAACGCGATGTTTTTGCTGAGCGGGATCTCCCTAGACGGCGCGACTATGACGACCCTCGCCCTGACCCGTTCTTCCTTGACAACAAACCACATTGGGACAAGGGTTCCCCAGTCCATCGGCACGTCTGACGCGGATCCTTCAGCAGTCCCATAATTTGCGCCTACGACAGGCAGATGCTTTCGCGTAGATTCTTTGAGGAGATCTTGGGCTAATTCCCTGTCGCATTTTAGTCTCAGTCTGACCCTTCTTCCTCTTGGACCATTCAACTGTCCGCTAGAGTTCTCGCTAGTGATGATTGCGATATTGTATTGAAGTCGTAGGTTGTGAGGACTCGCAATAATTATCGTGTCCGGCCGCGCTTCTCGGATCTCTCTAGCAATCTTGCGCACTGAGTCTCTTGCGTTCTCGAATAAGCGCTCAGTTTTCCGAACC
>Ga0209180_10001344_pt1 | contig 12193 bp, 9 predicted proteins | sample CZO8metaG_3_FD_188355 | JGI IMG/M metagenome (GOLD analysis project Ga0209180, IMG submission 188355) | Vadose zone soil microbial communities from the Eel River Critical Zone Observatory, Northern California, USA - CZOApr15con2H2.8 metaG... | ecosystem: Environmental > Terrestrial > Soil >...
TCCCCAAGTCTTGCCCTGGGCGCCTGTCAACGTTGGCACGTGGGGATCTGGCGGGCCAGTGATTACAGCATCTCCCGGGCAGGGGTTTCTTCTGTTTGTGAGGATCCCGCCGGAAGGTAGCTACTCCCACTACACAGCAGACTTGTATAGCCCGGCTGGCAAGGTGGAATGGTCGCTAACCATTCCGGTTGCCGCCGGTCAAGATCAGTGGCCGGTTCGGGTACCAGGGGAAAATCGAGAAGCAGGAACCTACACGTTAGCTGTACGCGGCGTGACTGCCGCGGGGGAAAGCAAAGAGGTCGGTCGTACGTCATTTGAATTGAAAATCCAGAATTGAGCTCAAAAGAGCGGAGTGAAGAATATGGCGACCTATGCGGACACACAAATCGAAAAGCAAGAGCAGGCACTACGACCATCGCACCAATACCATGCCGAAGCGCACGTGCTCAGTGGAGAGCTGAAACGTCCGATCGAGCAGAAAATTGAGCAGCATGCTCCGGTCTCGTTGAAAAGTCTAAGGGGCGGCCATCTCACCCGGTTCGCCGAGGAGGTCAGCATCGAAAGCCTCATTTCCTTCCAGACAGGCCACACCCGGGTGTCGGGAAGCCGCAGCCTGAAGCACAACGGATGGGTGACGCTGTCGACGTCGGTCATGGAAGACATGAACGTGTTCGAAGTGATCACGGCGGATCGCGTAGTCGCGCAGGTTTCGACCGAGCACCTAAACGAGCCCGGACGCAAGCCTGACCACGTGCCGCGTGTAACCTTCTTGGGCACCCAGTTCAAGAATTTACGCGTCAGCGGCATCCCGCTGAAGCTGACTCTTGATCTCGGGATTTGCGGGGAAAAACCGGAAGGCGATAAGCCTTATGTCACAGACCATAAGTTCCTGAGTGCCGTCCAGGAGCAGGTCAAAAACATCGCCAGGTCGCCGGACCTTCCCAAAGCTTTTAAGGATAAGTACGATGGGAGGCTCGCGGAGATTGAGACCCTACGCAATGGCAACGGGGCCGGGAAAGGCACCAAAGAGCCCAACAAGGTCAAATGCTCCCTGGTCAAAAGCATCCACATCGACAACATCGAGCAGATTCCGGGGTTGAAGACGGTCGGAAATGTTCTGATTATTCCGGAGTTCGGCATAGTGGCGTTGGCGGAAGTCGAAATGGGCACCGAGCTGCCCGATCCCGCCGAGGAGCCGAGGGGCCGCGATCGCGAGACGGGCAAGTTTCCGTACGATGGATACCCCGAGATGAGCAATTACTTCAAGTTGACGATGCTCGAGATGGAATTGGGCTGTATCGGCCATGGGACCGCCAGCGCGGTGAACGTGGCCGCCAATGGGCACACAAGGCCGTAATACTCTTTGTTCTCCCGTTTCTAATCTGCGTGCTCTCATGCGCTCGCCGTGAGAGCGCGCAGACTGCATATGAGCGTATTCAAGCTGCTTTCCTGCACGGCAACCTCACACAGAGTCAAGTCGAGTCTGAACGCGAATACCAGCGGCTTCGGGAATCCAACCCGGACTGGGCTTGGCGGTTCAGAATTCTGGAAGCAAGGGCCGCGTTGTGGCGCGGAATGTATGAAGATGTGCTGCACCTTCTAGCGTCGCAGCCCGGACCTCCCAATGAAACTGGGCTGAATGCGCCAATTCTCACACTGAAGGCCATCGCTAACGCCCGCTTGCAGCGATTCCCGGAGGCAGAGGCGAGACTGAAAGAGGCGGAACAAATCTGCACCAGCCGGGCAGACCCCAGCTGCGGAGAGGTGCTCCAGGCCCGTGGCCTCATGTTCAACGAGCATGGTCAACTCGAGCAAGCGCGGAAGGTGTTCGAACGTTCCTTGTCATTCGCCCGCGCACACGGTGACCGATTCCTGGAATCCACCTCCCTTCTTAATTTGGGATTGGTGTCACTGAAACAAGAACGCTTCGATGAAGCGATTGAATCGTCCGAAGCTTCCTACCGAGTTTCCAGCGCTATTGGTGCCGCAGACGTGGCGTTAGTCGCACAGGGCAATTGGGGATGGGCGTATTACAAGCTCGGCGACTCCGAGAAATCATTGCAGGTGTTTCAGGCGGCGGAAAAAAATGCAGCTCAACTGGGCGACATCTTCGACCAGGAAAACGAACTCACAAACATCGGCTACATCTACATGGACTCGCGCAAGTTTGACTTGGCCGCGCAGTCATTCCTGCGGGCTTTGGCTCTTGCGGAGGGAATCAAAGCCCAGCAAGACATCTACAATGCCCTGCGCGTGTTGGCGCGGCTTGCTCTGCTAACCGGCGATGTCGAGAAGACCAGCGACTATGCTCAGCGGGCACTGGACATGGCGCGACAGAGTGCGAATCATCTCGATGAATTCTACCCACTGCTGGTTCAGGGACAGTTGGCCGCTGGTCGCGGCGAGGCGGGCGCCGAGATCAAACTTCGCGAGGTCGAGCGCGACCCGAGCTGTCCGGTTTTCTTGAAGTGGGAGGCCGAGCGGTCGCTAGCCCAGCTCTAGGTAGACCAAAGGCTGCCCGCGGCTGCAGACCGTGAATTTCGCGCGGCGCTGGCTACTTTCGAGGCGGCTCGCGATTCGGTGCGGCATGAAGACTCCAAGCTTTCGTTCCTCACCAACGCCTCGCGCATTTACGAGGACTATATTCACTTCCTCGTGGCACGGGGAAAGATCAACGACGCCCTGCGCTGGGCCGACAACAGTCGCGCTCGAACCCTGGCCGAGGGTTTGGGACTCCTCCGGAAGGGCGCCTCGACTGAGCCTGCGGCGTTGAACGCCCAGGAAATCTCGCGGCGAGCGGGTGGCGCGCTTCTTTTTATTGGCTGGGCGAGAAGCAATCCTACCTGTGGGCGATCACGTCGCAAACGACCAGGCTGTTTCCGCTTCCTCCCGGCTCCACAATCGATGCGTCGGTCCAGCGTTATCACGAGGCTCTCGCCGGGCCGCAGAACGTCCTTGATTCCAGCAACGCGACTGGCCGCTGGCTCTATCGCACGCTGATCACGCCCGCGCAGGCCGTCCTGCCGAAGGACGCGAAGATTTTCGTCATCCCCGATGGCAGCCTGAACAACCTGAACTTCGAGACGCTGATTGTCTCCGAACCGAAACTGCATTACTGGATTGAAGACGCTACGATCGCGGACGCAAGTTCCCTGCATGTACTGGCTACGACATTCCCCTCGCAAAGGAAACGCGTTCGGCGGCTGCTTCTGGTGGGCGACAGCGCCGCTCCCAGCAAGGAGTATCCGGAGCTGCCGAAAGCGGCGGCCCAGATGGAAAGCGTCGCCAGGCACTTTGCCTTCGGTGAGCGGCGGATCTTGTCGCGCAAGCAGGCCACTCCGGCGGCATACCTCGACAGCAATCCGGCACAGTTCTCGCACATCCACTTTGTCGCGCACGGAACCGCGAGCCGGCTCAGCCCGCTGGACTCGGCTATTGTGCTGTCGAAGAGCAGCGCGGAGAACGACTCCTTCAAGCTCTACGCGCGCGACATCATCAGCCACCCATTGCGGGCGGAGCTGGTCACGATTTCCGCCTGTTACGGAGCCGGCGAGCGCTCATACGCGGGCGAGGGACTAGTCGGTTTGTCGTGGGCATTCCTCCGGGCAGGAGCCCACAATGTGATCGCCGCCTTGTGGGAAGCGGCGGACACTTCCACGGAGAAACTGATGACGCGGTTTTACGAGGAGTTGGATCGAGGAGCGAGCCCGGACATCGCGCTTCGAGCCGCGAAACTCGCTTTGCTGCACAGCGGCGACTTTCGCAATCCCTTCTACTGGGCGCCCTTTCAACTGTACACGCAGGGCCGTGCGGAGAACTCACATTATGCGGGAAGCTCGCCGACCACGCGCAATACCGGCACCGTGGAAAGTGAGAGCTGGTCGCGACCATCCACCATCACCCGTGCTCCTGGTCGATCGAAGCGATAGCTCTTGCGGGTCGCGGGTCCAATGATCATCAAGCGTGTGTTGCCGACATATTGAAACAATACAATCGTCGGCCGCGCTGCACTCACTTGCTCCGTCGTGGCCGCCACCTGGCTCGTCCCTTTTTCGCAGCAACTCATTGCCTCTCCTCCTGCCTGCTTTCGAGCGGCGTTCTCCCCCCCGACTGAGGGTTTCGCGAGAGCGGCGAGGCTGTTGACCAGTCGCTCTAGTCGAACTCCTATCCAGATAGTGACGTCGTAGTAGGTTACGTTTCATCGCAGGCGAGATTTCGGGTGGATTGGCAGGAGGCGCCAAGGCGAAAGAAACGTCAGCGCTGCAGGTCGCACCCGGCTGAATATAGGACCAACTCAGCGCCAGCGGCCGAGAAGTACATGGTCCAAAACTTCTTCACCGTCGGCCAGACCTGAGGCGTAAGGCCGTTCGGCAACGCTCCATAAATGTAGATCTTGTAGCCATTCATCGGGACTACCAAGGCATTCGCCTCGCGCGCTCTAGCATCGGTTCTAGGCCGATCGCGATCAATGTAGGCATCGGAGAGTCCTGTGTTTCATTCATCATGTCCGAAAAGATCCAAATCGCTTTCGGAAATACATGAGATGTGTCAGAACTCGGAGCCGACTCGAACAGAGCCTTCAGATCTCGAGGGCGAGATGATCGCATGGATAGCTATAGATGTTGTGCAGGTTGTACAGCCAGAGCTGGCGCACAATCCCATCCGGATAGCGCCTTGCGCCTTTGACGCGGCGGATTCCGGCGGCCTGTTCAGGGCAGGTGTCGGAGGCTTCATAGGCGAGCCGCCTCACGGCGGCTAACCGCACGTTGATGGAGGGTGCGAGGTTCTCCGTCTCGCGGTTCGGATTGGCAACTGGTTGACCGTAGATCAGTCCCTATCGACATGATGCCCGTGTTCTGTCTGAACGGCACTATGGCCCCGCGCGGTCGGGCCGCTGTTTGGAATAGGACGGCCTTGATTGAGCTTTAAGGCAGGCCAAATCGCTTCTACGCTGTAACGATTCGTAACCGCTGTCCACTATCTAACCAAGAAGCTGTGTTGAACGCACTGCGAACAGTACCTTTTTGGTTTGAGTCCACCGATGAAAAGAGAAGGGACAATTGGAGCGGCGACGTTCCTCGCCATCGCGGCGATGGTAGGGGTTTCTCTGCAAACCGGACCCAGGCAGGAGGGCAGTGGGAGGGCGGATCAGAACAGTTCGATGAAGCGGTCAAAGCCATCCATAACCAACCATGTAACCCGTCAACTCAGCTCAGGTTGCGGTAGCCTGCAAGAACAGCTTGAAGAGTTTCTTGAGATCAAGGAGTTAATTCCTCCCGAGCAATGCTATGAGCCGGGTGACGCCCCGCGAAAAGAACCTCAACAGGATCTGACCAGGAAAACCTCGCAACTGAAGTTCGTCATCGCCTTGTTACCCGACCCAGTTCACACGCACTTACCGGTTCTCTTCGACCAGTTCGCTGTTGCTATCCAGGAAGGCGCGCAAGATGAGAAATATGATTTCGACAGTTCTTGGCTTCCCTGGGACGATGAGGAATCGCCTTACGCGCTGCTCTCCGACCAGAAGGCTTCCAATCTGGAAAAGGAATTGAAGGAGAATCAACCTGGCCTTATTCTTTTTCGAAAGACACTAGACTGCCAGGGAGATGCGGGGAAGCAGCAGAGCGACTGCAAAGAAGATTTGGGTGCTTCGGCGAAGGACGAAGACGCACTATCAAAAAGTTATCGCGAGGGGTTGGTAGTTTTTGTGGTAGGGGAAGAAGCCACTCACGGAATTCACAGGGAACAGTTCCGGAACGCCTTGGCGTGGATCGCGGCTTTAGACCCAAAAAAAGCTTTCAGGATTAAACGGTTGGCCATCCTCGGCCCCACGTTCTCAGGCTCCTTTCCCTCTCTGGCACAAGTCCTGTCCGAAGGTAAAATAACGGAGCCGCTGGATTTGGGTACCGCACGGGATGGTCAGCGGCTTGCCATCTACAGCGGCAGCGCGAGCGGCAAAGATGCGGCGCAGGCCTTTCAAGAACAGTTCCGTTCCCAAATCACATTTCACAGCTTTCTGCAAAATGACGATGAGATTTTGCGACGATTTTGCAACTACATCACTAAAGAGCAACCCGGGTTTGACCCCAGCAGAGTCGCGATCATCTCCGAAGACGAAACCGCATATGGAAAGTCCGGAGTGGAGGCAGAACCCAATGCAGAAAGCGACAAAACACAATGTCCTGACAATGCTCTGAGACTCTACTATCCGCGGGACATCTCCGCGTTGCGCGGTGCCTATCAAACCAAGTCGCTCTTCGAGGTGGGAACATCTCCACAGCCCGGGGAAACTCAAAAAAGAAGTCTTCCCACCGATCTGGCCGATCCGTCCGGCAAGGTACACGATTCGATCCGCAGCTACGGCGGAAATCAAACGCCGCTCACTCAAGAGGCAGTCTTGTTGGAGATCGTGGCTGCCTTGCGAGCACTTAACGCTCGCTACATTCTTTTGCGTAGCAGCAATACTCTCGACCAGTTATTCCTGACCAACTTTCTTCGGCGGGGCTATCCCAATGGGCGCATCGTGATCTTCGGTTCCGACCTGATGTTCATCCGGGAACGCGGTGCAACCGGACTGAGCGGCACCATGACCCTCAGCACGTATCCGCTCTTCCCTCTGGAGCGCGACTGGACAGAGCATCAATCACTCCCTGCAACAGACCGTGTGTTTAGCGCGGATACCACCGAAGGCACTTATGTTGCTTTCCGGCTACTGCTCAATGACAAGAGGCTCAATGACGGGACCCAGCACGTCGATCGATGTCAAGTGCTCGACCAAGACAAGGAAAAGATCTTTCTGCCGTCCATTGTCTGCGCGGCAGATCCTATTCCCGACTATTCCCCGCCATTTTGGACGCTTCCTGATCAGTGCGGTGAAATGAAGAATGCGAGGGCAGACAGTGTCGCGAACAAAGATTACCAGTGTCTTTACCCTGGACCGGCGACGTGGTTGTCCGTGATTGGTGCTAACAGGTTTTGGCCCATGGCATCTCTGACAATCGATACCCCCATCGCACCTGCTGTGGACCGGAGCACAGCCGAGCGTGGGGACCAGCGGGAAACGCAGCCTGGTGGGCGGCCCGAAATGCCACTGGGAATGAAAACATTCTTGCTTACGTTGGTAGGGTTCTCCCTGTTTCACGCGTGGTGCTGCTGGTCGGGGTCGTACACGGCAAAGCCTGCGTTTCGGGCCCACTTCGCCAGCACTGGAGAGTGGCGCCACGCGTTGTTGGTGTTCGGCGGGAGTTGCTGTGTCGCGTTCTTGGCAATCGTCGCGGGATGGGGATGTGGTGTTTTTTTTATTCCTGGTGCCGGACTAACCTATCCCTGGTTCGCCCTTGGTTGTGTGTCCTTCGTTGGTGTGATGGCATGGCTGGCTATCCTCGCGAACAGCCGCACGGCATGGAAACTGTCCCAGGACCTCTCCTGTAGCCCGCAACTGCCAAGAATGACGAAAAAGGACTTCGCTACTTGGAATTACCGGGCATCCGGTCTTTTCATTGCTGCAATATTGCTATTTTGTCTGCTTTTCGTCTTTCCCATTGAACGCGTGCTTCTGACTGAAAATCGCGTTTTGACCTATTGGCGTGCGATGCACCTGGCGAGTGGCGTTTCGCCCATTGTTCCGATCCTCTTAGTTTTCGCAGGAATGTACCTATCATTTTGGTTTACGTTGCACGGATTGGCGCTATTTGGCCCAGATCGTCCTTGTCTTCCACCAAAAGAGCGGTTGGCGTTGAAAGACGCCGCGGGGAACAACCGGGACTTCCTACGAATGTTCAGCCAGGAGGATGCTGCGGCAAAAATTGAGCAGGTTGCAATGCCTTTAAACTGGAAGATTGTTTCGATGGGAGTGAGTCTCTTTGTGCTGTTTTTCGCCGGAGCCTGTGCGATTGGCAGAGGGGTTCCAGTGCGCAGTTTGGGCGCGGAGAGCTACGCCATCATTTTCCTCGTGGCTCTGGACGTTTGTTGCACTCTGGCGATTGTCGAGGCCCGGCGGCTGTGCCAAACATGGGAGGAGTTGAGACGACTTCTCGCCTTTCTCGATCGCCTGCCGCTGAGGCGAACTCTGGCCGCACTCCGTGGTTTTTCCTGGGGAGGCGTGTGGAAGATGAGCGGGAATGTGCTGGAAGTACGCTACAAAGTAATTTCCCGGCAAATGGAATGCATGAATCATACGATCGCCAGTCTGCAGGAATTCCTCGAGAAGTCTTCCGATCCCGAAGCCCAGGATTCCCTTGATGCCCTGACGGATATGCGCGGTGCTGGAATCACATTTGCGGAATGGTATTCGACGAACTACGCAAATTCCCGCGCAGGTGATTTAACCAGTTTTCGGGAGTTTCAGAAGAGTATCGCATCCGCCAGTGGCACGCTGCTGTCGAAATTACTCGTGCCGGCCTGGAGGAGGGAGAAAAAGTCTCTAATTGTCGAGATCGCAAGGGACGAGAAAGAAGAAGCTGCGCCGAATTGTCAGCCCCCGTCTAAGGACGAGCATATTCGGAATGCTGAGGAATTTGTTTGCCTGAACTACCTGGCTTTTATCCAGAATGTCCTCGGCCGATTGCGGACGATGACCATGACCATCATGCTGCTGTTAATCGTATCGACGGTTGCGATGTCCACGTACCCATTTGACCCGCAACAGGCGCTGAGCGCAATTTCCATCGTTCTCTTTGTCATTGTGGGTGTGGTGATTGTGAAAGTGTATGCAGATATGCATCGCGATGCCACCCTTAGCCATGTCACCAACACCAAGCCCGGAGAGTTGGGGACGGAATTCTGGTTCAAGATCGTTGGATTTGGTCTTGCTCCTCTGATTGGGCTGCTGACTAGGCTATTCCCGGGAATCACTGACTTCATCTTCTCATGGCTACAGCCTGGGATCTCGTCCCTCAAGTAGGGCAAAGCAGCATTCCGTCTACAACACGATAACCTACTTTCTGCAGTCGCTGCTTGTTGTAACTCACTCCGGTTTCCATGAGCAGACCGGAGATCCGATTCTTCGTCTGGACCTTCTGGGGTACCCGTGGATGGCGGTAGCGTAGGGTTCGCTGCCGATCCCGAATCTCGGTGGATGCCATATGGCACTCCGGCAGGAAATCGCAGCGCAGGCAATCGGCAATCTTGCCGCCATCAATCCGATCGTTCTTTTTCTTGGCGGCTGCCATGGCGCGTAGCATCAGTGGATGCGCCACTTTGACCTGTTCCGCATGCGGAAGCCGATGATCGTAGATCCAGCCGGTGAAAATCGTTGCCGCCATGGCCTCTGTCCAAGGCTGAGAAAGAGTCTTCATCCAGCAGTTCAGCTCGAATCGCGTTGCTCCCATCTTGCCTTGCTGATGGATCTGACCGCTTGCATCCTTCACCCGATAGCTGATCGTCTTCTTGTGCACATCCAGCCCGCTGTAATCCATATGTCCTGGAGGAGCCTCCGTGGTTGTCCTCTGAATCAACCTCTCCATTGAGTTCAGCCTTTTGTACACCACGCGCTCCTCGCTGGACTTAACATTCAATCAATTCGTCCGGAAGCAGCACGGCGAGCGACGGAATCGCCAGGCATTGCTCTATGACCGTCCTGCCTGGTTCGACACCAAGCTAGAGCAATCCCAGATGGTCGGGATACTTGGCCTGCAGAGAGCTCACCAAGAGTTCAAACTCGGGAAGCCCACGTAGACTCCGGAGACAACTGTCTTTCAGGAAAAAGGGCCAGCACGCGAATCCAGTGCTGACACTCCGCTCAAGCCACTCGAAAGCGGTGTCGCGTCGGCCTATGAGGGCGAGAATGCAAGCGATCTGATAATAGGTATGGTGCGCGTGCCCAAATGATTTTGGACTCGCACAAGCTTTGGCCATGCAGTCGAGTGCCTGTTCGCCTTTCCCCGTCAATGCGTAAAAGACACCTTGCAAGCTGGTGATGAGCGGTTCCTCCGGCAAAAGTTGCAGCGCTTCATCTAGCAAAGGTTTCGCCTCTTTCCAATCCTCTCTCATCATGGCCGGCTGCGGAGCAAAATAGATTGCGTACTTGTTACTTGGGCTTTCCGCCCGCCACGCTTGAATCTCCTCGCACGCCAGTTCGTATTCTCGACCCCAGACATAGACTTGCACGATGCTGGGACTAACCGCCTTTTTGGGATGGAAAGGCCGCCCCCTTTCGTACACTTCACGAGCGTGATCGAGTAACCCGATATGTGCCAGGATGGTGCCCAGACGGTTGTAAGCATGAGGTAGATTGTTCTGTAGGGTGATGGCGCGCTTGAGTTCGGCGATCGCTTCCAGGTGCTGGAAATTTTTCGACGGTCCCCACAGCAGAAAAGCCCAGGCGACGTGTCCTTCTGGGAGATCCGGGTCTATCTCAAGCGCGCGCCGGCAGTGGAATTCAGCCTTTTCCAGCCACACGCTGGTTGGGTCAAATTCGAAGTGGCGAGTCGCGCACGCAAACGAGAGGGTGGCGTGGCCGAGGGCAAAAGTAGGGTCTCGAGTCACAGCGTTAGTCAGGTGATGGGTGGCTCTCTCCATCATGATCGAATCGCCGGAAGCACTGAGCCGGTAGCCCCGCATGAATTCTGCATAAGCCAACGGGTCCCTGCTGTATCGTGGGCGCTGTTGGACCATCGCTGCACCGAGCGGCCGGTTCAACGCGCCCGCGATCTGCTTGGCGATTTCGCTCTCGAGATCGGACACGCGATTCACGTCGAGATCGCATTTTCTTGTGAAGCAAGCGCTCTGCAGATTTGCATCAAACATTTCCAGCGAGAGACGACATTGCCCTTTTGACACTTGAATGGCGCCATGGACCACAAAACGGATACCCAAATGGGAAGCGATGTCCGAAGCGGTTGCTTCGAGCGGGAGGTTCAGGACCGCCGCCGTCGGCAGCACGTCCACCCCCTGCAGGTTTCCAAGGCGAGAGGCCAGGGCATCTGCAAACCCCAGGCACAGCCCATGGTCGTCCGTGGCTTTCCCCAGAAGTAACAATGGCAACACGGCCAGTGACGAACTCTCGCCCCGCTCACTTGCGTTCTCCTGTCTGACAACCCGCGCAGAAGCTTGTCCTAGGCCAGAGCGCGGATATTGAGCGCCGATCACTCGTACCGGACCGATGAATCGATACCCTTTCCCCACTACAGTTTCCACAAAGCGCGGTTTAGCGGAATCGTCGCCGAGAGCTGTCCGAATTTTTCGCACAATGTTGTTGAGGTTTCTATCGGTGTCGATAAACAGATCCGAGCGCCAGAGTTTCTTCACGATCTCTTCGCGTGACACCATCTGCTCTCGCCGCCCCACCAAGAAGGCCAGCAATTCCATGGGCTTTTTCTCGAGCTTCACCCGTCGCCCAAAGCGGCGAAGTTCGTAGCGTCCCAGGTCGAGTTCGACTTCGCCGATTGCTCTCTTTGCAGCGCGCATGAAACCCTCTCGCTGAGATTATCAGCTAAGATTCCGCAGCTTGCGACGATATACAAAAGATACACAAAATTTATCCCCTCTTGATTGGAATGTTCCTTAGGCCAAGCGATGATTCTCGCGGATCAACACTCAATGGAGGCAGAAATCATGAAACGAAACTTGATACTTGCACTCGCAATGGTTGGACTGCTGTTCTTGGCTTGTCAGTTTTCCACCATTGCCGCGCAGGTCACTTCTCACGAAAGACACGCATTTACCCCAGATACCATTCCGTGGGGCCCGGCGCCGCCATTCCTAGCCCCCGGAGCGCAGTTTGCCGTGCTCGAAGGCAACCCGGCGGCCTCCAGCGGTGACTACACCGTGCGTTTGAAGATGCCGGATGGATACCGGATCTTGCCCCACTTTCACCCCCTGCGGGAAAACGTCACAGTCATCTCCGGTACGTTCAAACTTGGGATGGGAGATATTTTTGACAAGAACAAGATGAGAGCCTTCACCGCCGGCAGTTTTGCTTTCCTCGACCCCGACATGCACCACTACGCGATGGCCTGTGGAGAAGTCGTGGTACAGGTCCACGGAATGTCGCCCTTACAGTTTAACTTCGTCAATCCCGAAGACGACCCGAGCAGGGATAAGTAAGAGAAAACAGCAACAGTGCAGGCCAAAGCCCAGGAAGCGGCAACCATTCCTGGACTGCCAAGGGAGAACCTTCGTGAGAGCGTGGACGGACTGCTCCGCGAAGGCGTCCCTTCCGGTCGGTGCGAATCAATGCGAATCAATCTGAAGG
>Ga0209180_10001345_pt1 | contig 12189 bp, 12 predicted proteins | sample CZO8metaG_3_FD_188355 | JGI IMG/M metagenome (GOLD analysis project Ga0209180, IMG submission 188355) | Vadose zone soil microbial communities from the Eel River Critical Zone Observatory, Northern California, USA - CZOApr15con2H2.8 metaG... | ecosystem: Environmental > Terrestrial > Soil >...
AAGACGCGGAAAAAAATTACCAGCTCGCGCTCAACAAGCAGGTCAGCGCGCAACGCAACCTCGCCGTTTCCAAGGCGGAAATCGCCAAGTCCGAAGCCCAGGTGGCGCAAGCCAGGGCCTCGCTCGAAAATGCACAGGAAGACCTTCGTAATTCCACGATCGTCAGTCCGATTGAGGGTCTCGTCCTCTCGCGCGACGTGAACGTCGGCGACGCCGTCAGCTCAATTCTGGTTCTCGGTTCGCAAGCTACCTTGATCATGACGCTCGGCGATGTCAGCGAGGTTTATGTGCAGGGCAAAGTGGATGAAGCCGACATCGGCAAAGTTTACTTGAATCAGCCTGCGCGCATCGTCGTGGAATCGTTCAAGGACAAGAAATTTACCGGCAAGGTCACCAAGATTTCTCCTTTGGGCAAGGAGAAAGACAACGTCACAACCTTTGAAGTGCGCGTCTCAATCTCCAATCCCGGCGGCGAACTAAAGGCCAACATGAGCGCGAATGCCGAAATCCTTCTCGAGGAGAAGAAAAACGTCCTGATGATTCCGGAAGCCGCGCTGATTTACGACAAAGAACGCAAAGCCTCCGCCGAGATTCCCGACGCCAAGGCCGATAACGGAAAGAAAAAACTCAGCGTGAAGCTCGGGATTTCAAATGGTGTGAAGACGGAAATCCTCGAAGGTCTCAACGAAAAACAGCAAGTCATTTTGCAGTAGCCGGCCCAAGGGCAAACCACCATGTCATTCCGGGACTTACTGCGAGACACTCTCGCGACGCTGTGGGCCCATAAGCGCCGAACGATGCTGACGATGTTCGGCATCGCCTGGGGCATCATCTCCATTACCGTGATGGTCGGCGCGGGCGAGGGCCTCGGCGCGGGCATCCAGAAAAACCAGCAAAATTTTGGCAAGGACGTGATGATCGTTTTCGCCGGACGCACCAGCATGCAGGCGGGCGGGACACGTTCCGGCCGCCTCATCCGCTGGAAGGAAGAAGACTACATCCAGGTCGCAAAAGAAGCGCCTGCCTGCAAATATGTAATGCCGGAACTCGGCAGCAACGTTCAGGTTCACAGCCTGTTTAACAGCGGCGACCTCCAGGCCGTCGGAGCGCTGCCTCCTTTTACCGAAATCCGCAGCATCACCGTCGCCCAGGGACGCTTTTACAATGAAGAAGACAACGCCGAAGCGCGCAACGTCGCCTTTCTTGGCAGCGATGCGAAAAAGCAGCTTTTTGCCGACCGCGATGCCGTCGGCCAGACGATCTGGATGAATGGGATTCCATACACCGTTATTGGCGTCATGAAGCACAAGGAACAGAATTCCAGCTATGACGGCGCGGACGTGCGGAAAATCTTTATCCCCTTCAACGCCATGCGCCGCGATTTCCCGAATAAGCCCCCGGCTGTCGAACACAGCGTGAATCGTTTGCTCGTCGCCCCCTGGTCGCTCGAGACCCACCCTGACTGCGTCAAGCAGATTCGCCGCACGCTCGGCCGTCTCCACAATTTCGATCCGCGCGACAAAGAAGCCGCCGGCATCTGGGACACCGTGAAAAACGCCGAGGCCAACCGCATGATTATCGTGGGCATGGAAGTTTTCATGGGCGCGGTCGGCGTGGCTACGCTCTTCCTCGGCGGCCTCGGTGTGATGAACGTGATGCTCGTCTCCGTCCGCGAACGGACCCGCGAGATCGGCGTGCGTAAAGCTCTTGGCGCGACGCGCGAGTCCATCCTGCGGCAATTCTTCCTGGAGACGATCATTGTCGTGGCCTTGAGCGGCGGCACCGGGCTTCTTCTCTCTTACGGTTTTTGCGCTTTGGTGAATCTGCTGCCCATGCCGCCTTTTTTTGAAGGGCTGCTGGCCAGTTGGAAACTTGGCGCACTGTCCGTTTCCCTGCTTGGGTTGATCGCGGTGCTCTCCGCGCTCTATCCGGCGAATCGCGCGGCCTCCGTCGATCCCATCGAAGCGTTGCGCTTCGAGGCAGGAGGCTAGATGCTGTTCGAGATTTTTCGCGAAGCTTGGGCGGCGCTCGGCCGCAATCCGGTGCGCAGCCTCCTCACGATGACGGGAATCGCCTGGGGAATCGTGGCCGTGACGCTGCTGCTCAGCTACGGCTCCGGTTTTCGCGGTGTGCTGATGTACACCTTTGAGGTTTTTGGCAAGGGCGCCGTGGTTTGCTGGCCGGGAAGGACGAGTGAGCAGGCCGGCGGTGAGCGTGCCGGAAAGGCGGTCCGCTTTGAGCAAGAAGACACCGAATGGGTGAAGGCGCAGTCCCCGCTGATCAAGCGCGTGACGCGCGAAACCGTGCGGTTTCGCGGCATCACTCACGACGAGCGCCTTTCGGACACCGCCATCCGGGGCGTCTACCCCGAATACGGCGACATGCGCAATGAAATCCCCATGGAAGGCCGCTGGATCACCCCCGAAGATATTGCCGAACGTCGTCGCGTTGCTTTTCTTGGCGCCATTCTGCGCAGAAAACTTTTCAGCGGCACGCCCGCCGTTGGCGAAACGGTGCGCATTGACGGCGTGAAATTCACCGTGGTCGGCTCGATGGATACCAAGTTTTCCGACAGCAACTATTTCACGAGCGATGATGAGTCCGCATTTATTCCATACACGGCAGCAGGCGACCTTTGGGACGCGCGCTACGCCAGCGTCATGCTTTTCGAGCCGGTCGCCCCGAATTTCGAGCCTGCCGCCATGCAGCAGTTCCGCGCCGCCATCGCCAGCCGCCAGCGATTTTCGCCCAATGACAAGCGCGCCATCACGATGTTCGGCAGAGAAGAGTTCAAGCCCATCTACGAAGGAATTACTCTCGGCATCGAGGCGCTGCTCTTTTTCGTTGGCGCGCTCACGCTGGGCATCGGCGGCGTCGGCGTGATGAACATCATGCTCGTTTCCGTCGAGGAACGCGTCCGCGAAATCGGGTTGCGGCGCGCGCTCGGCGCGAAAAAATCCCACATTCGCTGGCAATTCCTGATGGAAGCCCTGGTGATGACGCTTGCAGCCGGTGTAATCGGCATGCTTCTCTCCGCGGCCATCACCTCAGCGGTTGGCACTTTGCCGTTCCTCGGCCCGGCTTACGAGGATGATTCCGGCAAGGTGGACATCCATCTCCAGCTTTCGTTCATTACCATGATGCTTTCGACGGCCATCCTGATCATCGTTGGCGTGATCAGCGGCTGGCTCCCCGCGATGCAAGCCGCCAAGCTCGATCCCGTCGAAGCGCTGCGCTACGAGTAGCTCATGGTTCTTTCAGAACCACAACGAAGGATGAAGAAGGTAATGCCCCCCCCACCCCCGGCATTTTGTATGAATATCAAAACAAGGGACTTACAGAATTTGCATTTCGTAACTGATTGATTCTAAAGGGCAACGTTTTTGCTTGATGGAGCGTGAAACAGACTTTCAGAGAGGATAAAGCGGCACGTGGGCCCCGATAGGAGCCAGGGTGAACTGCCGCACTCCAGAGGCGGCCCAGTCTTCCCTGCGATGTAGCTTACCACAATGACATCAGAAGTCAACTAATTCTTCAGGAAATTTATATACTTAACGGCCTGCCTGGCTGACACACTGCAAAAAAAGAGACTGGGGTTAGACTTGGCCGAGGATGGCGTCGAAGTAGGCGAGCATACCTGGTGAGTCCCACTGCTGCGGGCCGAAGAACTTGCGCGCAATCTTCCCGTGCCGGTCAATGATGTAGGTGTCCGGGTACATCGAGGTGCCGTAGTCGAGTGCGAGTTTCCGCGTGGGTTCGCGAAACGTGGGGAAAATCACGCCTTGGTCCTTCAGGAATTTTTCGTACGCGGCAGGATCTTCATCCACGCTAACGCCGAGGACCATTCCGCCTCGGGAATCGATATATTTTTGGAGCTTATTCAGCGCGGGCGTCTCTTCGACGCACGGCGGACACCAGGTCGCCCAGAAATTCAGGACTACGACCTTGCCCTTCAGATCGGTAAGATGGCCGGGCTTTCCCTGGATTTCCAGGGAGAAGTCCTGCGCTTTCTTGCCCGCTACGGTGGGCTCGCCCTGGCGGTACACCGGCATTGCAAAGAACACTACAACCAGCGCAGCCAACGCCACTACGCCCCAGGCCGCCATTTTCCGAAGGATTCCCATCGAGCTAAGTGTGACCGCAATGAGGTCAACTGCTATACTAGCTCAATTCCATCAGTCCGGAAACGACCCTTCCGCATCCAATAGAATATGCCCATCGACGCGCGCAATCCTTCATCCGGCGAAATTCCTGTCCCGCCGCGCGTCCCGCCCTCCGTCACCGCGATTGTGCCGGCGCGGAACGAGGAGGCGGTCCTTGCGGCATGCATTGAATCGCTGGCGCGCCAGCAGGAAATTCTCGAAATCCTGGTGGTAAACGATCAATCCACGGACGGGACCGCGAGCGTCGTTCGCAAACTCATGGAGAAAATCCCAAACTTGCGCCTGCTGGAATCCGGCGAATTGCCCGATGGGTGGGTCGGGAAGAACCACGCCCTTTGGAGCGGCGCAAAGCAAGCAAAGGGCGCGTGGCTTCTTTTCACCGATGCCGACGCCCAGCACGAGCCAAATTCAGCGGCCAGCGCGCTGCAAATTGCTCAGCAACACCATGCTGCTCTGGTCTCTTTTTCCCCGGAGCAGATCACCGAGACTTGGTACGAAAAAGCACTGATCCCTTACATCTATCTTCGGCTGGCCAAGCACTTCTCGTATGAGAAGGTGAATGATGCCAACTCCGCCGCCGCCGCCGCGAACGGCCAGTTTTTGATGATGCGGCGCGATGTTTACGACGCTATCGGCGGCCATGCGTGCGTCGCCGGCGAACTCCTCGAGGACGTCGCCCTCGCCATTCGCGTGAAATCCGCGGGTCAGCGCATTTGGTTCGGTTCCGGTAGGGGCATCGTCCGCGTGCGCATGTACCGCTCCTTCGTCGCGATGTGGCAGGGTTGGAAGAAAAACCTCTATCGTTTGACGGGCGGCACGCGGTGGGCTGCTCTTCGGGAAACGGAGTCATGCCTGCCCTGGATTCCGTTGCTGCTGATCCTGGCGGGACTGAAATATCCTTTGCTGCTTTTCCTGGGTGTATTGCTGCTGATTGGACGCCAAACCAGCTACGGCCTCGATCTCGTGCGTAACCATTACCCTTTCTCTTTCATCTTCTATTATGTGCCCGCGGTGGCACTGTACATTGGTGTGCTCTGGGCTTCCTACAGGAGCCACGTACACGGAAGAATCGAATGGAAAGGCCGGGAGTACTCCCTTGGAGCTCCAGAATCGGTAAAATAAGCAGACAACCATGGTTCTTCTGACGCGAAAAATCGAGTTTTCGGCTTCACACGTCTATCACAATCCGAATCTTTCGGCCGAGGAGAACCGTCAAATCTTTGGAAAGTGCAATAACCCACATGGCCACGGACACAATTACACCCTGGAAGTCACGGTGGCGGGCGAGCCCGATCCGACGACCGGCATGGTACTTGACCTGAAAGAACTGAAAGACATTCTCGAGCGCGAAGTGATGCAGCGCATGGATCATCGTCATCTGAATTATGAAGTTCCGGAGCTGGCCGGACAGATTCCGACCTGCGAGAATGTTGCGCGCGTGATCTGGCAGTTGCTCGATCCAAAAATCACGCAAGGCAAATTGCATCGCGTCCGGCTGTATGAGTCGCCTGAACTTTTCGCGGATTGTTACCGCAACGGCGCGAACCCGGCGGTGAAGCGATGAACAATGCAGTCAAAATCGAACTCGGCCGCCGGTATCGCTTTTCGGCTTCGCACCGGTTGCATAGCCCTCATCTGAGCGAGGAGGAGAATTGCCGAGTCTTTGGAAAGTGCAACAACCCTTATGGCCACGGACACAATTATGTGGTGGAGGTCAGCCTGTCAGGCGACGTGGACCCGGCCACGGGCATGATCGCGAATCTCGCTGATCTGGACGCCTTCGTCCAATGCGAGGTGCTCGAGGAATTCGACCACAAATCGCTCAACGAAGATGTCCCCGCGTTCCGCGAAAAGGTGCCCACCACCGAAAATTTGTGCATGGAGATTTTTCAGCGCCTGAAAAACTTTCCCAGGGCGAAGCTTGAACGCGTTCGTGTCGAAGAGACCGGGAAAAACAGCTTCGAATACGCCGGGGACAATCAAGAAGGGAATCGGCCGTGACCAAGCCAACCGAGGAAATTCTTTTGCAGGACGACAAACAAATCGACGCGCGCAAGATTGCCTGCCACCTGCGCGAGATCATCAAATTGATTGGCGAAGATCCGAACCGCGAAGGGTTGCGCAAGACGCCGGAACGCTTCGAGAAAGCCCTGAAGTTCCTGACCAGCGGTTACCACCAAAACCTCGATCACGTTCTGAATGGCGCGACGTTCAGCGTGGCCTACGATGAAATGGTGGTGGTGAAGGACATCGAGTTTTTCAGCCTTTGCGAACACCACGTCTTGCCGTTCTTTGGCAAGGCTCACGTGGCCTATCTGCCGGACAAGCGGGTCCTCGGGCTCAGCAAGGTCGCCCGCCTGGTGAACATGTTCGCGCGCCGGCTGCAGATTCAGGAGCGCATGACCAGCCAGATCGCCCACGCCATCGAGGAAAAACTCGCTCCGCAGGGCGTGGGAGTCATCATCGAGGCTCGCCATCTGTGCATGCAGATGCGCGGCGTCGAAAAGCAGCACGGCTCGGCCGTGACCAGCGCCATGCTCGGCGCATTCCGTCACGATAAACAGACTCGCGATGAGTTTCTCGCGCTCATCCGGCCGCGGAAGTCGTGATTCTCCGTCACAAGGTTCCGGCGCGGCCACGGTGATGCTGAACCGATGTCCACGAAATCAGCGGCAGTTGTGGAAGGCCTTCCAAAAGCCACCGCCGGCGCCCGGCCGCAGTTGAATCGCGCTACGGTCGTATTTTGTTTTTTGGCCATCTATCTCATCTGGGGCTCGACGTACCTCGGCATTCGCTATGCTGTCGAAACGATTCCCCCGCTTTACACCGCCGGCCTCCGGCACCTGACTGCGGGCGTTATTCTCTTCCTGTGGTGCCTGGCCAAGCGCCTGCGGCCCACCTGGGCGCAAGTCCGCGCCAGCATCATCATTGGCGCCTTCTTTTTTCTTGGCGGACACGGCACCTTGCACTGGGCTGAGCAGAAGGTCCCTTCCGGTCTGGCCTCTCTGCTCGTCGCCAGCGAACCCATCTGGGTCTTCATTCTCTCCGCCGCCGCCGCCAGGCAATGGCGTTTGAATGGCACGCTTCTCGCCGGAATTTTTCTAGGATTCGGAGGCGTGGGCCTCTTGATGGGCAAGAGCGCGCTGACATCCGGTCCAGGAGTGTTTATCGGTTCGCTTGTCGTGCTGCTCGGCGCCTTTTTCTGGGGTGTGGGTGTTGTGTATTCCCGGAGGTCACATCTTTCCGGGCATCCGCTTCTTCTGTCCGCGCTTTCCTTGTTGGCTGGTTCCTTGCAACTGCTCCTCGCCGGCACGGTTGCGCGCGAATACCGCGGCTTTTCGATTGCGTCCGTTTCTTCGCGTTCCTGGCTGGCGCTCGCCTATCTAATCGTGTTTGGGTCAATTGTGGCCTTCACGGCCTACAACTGGCTCATGGAGCACTATTCTCCCACTTTCGTGGCGACACACACCTACATCAATCCCGTCGTTGCCGTTCTTCTCGGCTGGCTCCTGGCTGGCGAAGCCGTCACGCTCAACGTGCTCGTTTCCGCGGCCATGGTTATCGGGGCCGTCATGCTCGTCGACCGCGGCACTGTGCGCCTGCAACGAGCCTCATAAGGCTCTCGCTGTTTACGCGTACAGCCGGACAAAAAAAGGTGCGCCGGCAAATCGCGGGGCGCACCTTTTTTGTTTCTCGAGTTCGCTGGCGATTACATCTTTGATATTTCCGCGGACGCCCGCGTCGTCTCCCAATCCATCCGCAGCGTGCAGCCGCCGGCTGCCTTGTCGAATCCGATGGTGAAATTCTCGACCGCTGAGGGCAGTTTCGACACTTTCATGTCCACACGTACGAGATCGTTGTCTGCGCCAGGGTAGGGGATACCCCACTCGCCGGTTTTTTTGCTGATGATCAGCGTCCACTTGTCCTGGTTGGGAATCGTAAAAATGGTGTAGCTGCCCGCTGGCACGTGGCTCCCGCCCACCATCAGGTCAGCCGTGGTAACGAAAGTGGTTGCCTCATTCGCGCCCGCGCGCCACACTTCGCCATAAGGGACCAATCCGCCAAAGATTTTGCGCCCCTTCGCCCGCGGGCTCGAATAATCCACGGTGATCGTCTTTCCGTCTCCCAGTGCGCAGGTTGCTTTCGCCGCCGGGCTGGGCCGCGAAGCTTTGTCCATTTGAGCCGAACCCAGGGCTGCCATTAGACCTAGGGTCAGAGCTCCTGCCGCCAGGAATGCAAATTCTTTTCTCATCCTTATTCCCCCCTTCTGAAACTGGGCGCAAGCATTGAACCTAATTTGCTCGCCCCGCGCAACCTCGAATCCCCCAACCCCAATAGACGGCCCGAAGAGCAAAGTCGTTTCTGCATTTCTGCGTGCGCCCTTGCGAAAGGACGAAAAAGGGGCTAAACCTAGGAATTGTCCAGGGCCGCGCTGCCGACCCGGACCCTGTTTCGGGAGGTGGCCATGCCGGATTCACGACGCCATTTGTTGCAATCGCTCGCCGCCCTTGCCGCGGTCCTGGCCGGAGAACCTGCTCTCTCCGGCGTGCTCGCCCAGACTGGAATGGCGCCCAAAGCCAAACCATATCCCAACGGCCGCGACCCCAACATTCCTCCAGGCCTGGAGGAACCGAGCACATTGGACCCGAAGGCCATCGAGCAGGCGAACCAGAAAAAGCTTCGAGCTGATGTCGCGAAACTCTTGGACATGGCCTCTCAACTCAAGCAAGAGGTTGATAAAACAGACGCGACAGCCACGCTCCCTTTGTCGGTCGTGAAAAAGGCCCAGCAGATCGAGAAACTAGCGAAGCAGATCAGGGACCTCGCCAAGGGCTGATGCTTGTATCGCCTCGTGAATCGGGGTCAAGACGGCCTCGCTGCCGCAAGTGTTTCGCCATACTCCCGCTTGTGACATTGCTTTACACACGAAAGATAGTTGTGCTAGCCTGATTCTGTCGAAGAGAAGAGGAAAAATTTAGGGGACGACGGAGAGGGGCACTTGAGCGCACCGAAAGCAGTGTTGATCGAACAATTCCGGACGCACGTCAAGGATACAGGCTCGCCCGAAGTGCAGATTGCGCTTCTCAGCGAGAGGATCAACTATCTGACCACGCATCTCAAGTCCCACGTGAAGGACCACGCATCCCGGCGCGGATTGATCATGATGGTTAATAAGCGCCGCCGTTTGCTGGACTATCTCAACCGCCGCGACCCGGATCGGTACCGCGAGATTGTTGAACGTCTTAGCCTGCGCAAGTAATCGCCCTGCCGTTTTCATTGAAACAGGACGATATCCACTGCGTTCTTACGAAGTGACAAATTCCCCTCGGAGTCTGTCGTCAGGCATCCGGCTGAAGTAGCGCCGGAGTTTCTCGTGGTGTAGTCCGGCTCGTCTTTCTTAACTCCTCGAGTGTTCTCGCTTCTTTTCTTCACAACGGCGCCCCGGCCCTGTCGGGGTGACCAATTGGAAGCAGGGACAGATTCCCTGCATATGAAAATGCTGCCGCCCAAAGGCGGAGCCAAAGGAACTGACTATGTCTGAAAACACAAATACTCCCGCACCACATCGCGTCACTGTCGAAGTCGGCGGGCGCCCCCTGATTCTCGAAACCGGAAAAATTGCGAAACAGGCCAACGGCGCCATTGTGGCGCGCTACGGCGACACGGTCGTGCTCACCACGGCTTGCATGGCCCCGATCGCAAATGATCGCGATTTCCTTCCCCTCACCGTCGATTACCGCGAAAATACTTATTCTGCGGGCAAAATCCCGGGTGGCTTCTTCAAGCGCGAAGGCCGCCCCTCCGAAAAGGAAATTCTCACTTCCCGCCTGATCGACCGTCCGCTGCGGCCGCTCTTCCCAGAAGCCTGGCGCAATGAAACCCAGATTGTCAGCATGGTGCTCTCCGCGGACAGCGACAACGATCCCGATGTCATCGCCGTCACCGGAGCCTCTGCCGCCTGCTATTGCTCCGACCTGCCTTTCGAGAAGCCCGTTGCCTGTGTCCGGATCGGCCTGCTCGATGGCCAGCTCGTCGCCAACCCCACCGTCGCCGATCAGAAGAAGAGCCTCCTGAACATTGTCATTGCCGGCACGGAAGAAGCCATCGTCATGGTCGAATCCGGCGCGCTCGAAGTTTCTGAAGAAACCGTCGCCGACGCTATCGATTTCGGCCACGCGCAAATCAAGAAGATTGTTGGCGCCATCAAGGCGCTTCATGCGGAGCTCAAGCCCAAGAAAGTTGTCGTCGAACCGCTGCCCTTCGACGAAGCCATCTACAAGGAGCTTCAGAAAAAGTACGGCGACAAGCTTCACGACGCGCTCAACACCGAAAAACATCCCAAGAAGGAAAGCTATCGCCTCGTCGATGCGCTCAAGGAAGAGATCATCGCGACGATTCCCGAAGAGCCAAAGAAGGAGATGGACGAGAAGCGCACTCTCAGCAAGCGCGCCTTTGAGCGCCTCCGCGAGAACATCTTCCGCGACGACGTTTTGAACGCTCGCCGCCGCCCCGATGGCCGCGCCTTCGATCAGATTCGCCAGATCACCTGCGAAGTCGGCTTGCTCCCGCGCGTCCACGGTTCCGCTCTCTTCACGCGCGGCGAAACCCAGGCGCTCGCGACTCTCACTCTCGGCACCAAGGAAGACATGCAGCGCCTCGACTTGCTTTTCGAGCAGGACCAGTTCAAGCGCTTCATGCTGCACTATAATTTTCCGCCGTTCAGCGTTGGCGAAGTGAAATTCCTGCGCGGCCCGGGCCGCCGCGAAATTGGTCACGGCGCTCTCGCCGAACGCTCTCTCGTGAATTTGCTTCCCGCCGAACCGGACTTCCCTTACGCCATGCGCCTCGTTTCCGACATCCTGGAATCCAATGGTTCCTCTTCGATGGCCACTGTCTGCGGCGGCTCTCTCGCCCTGATGGATGCCGGTGTCCCGATGAAGGCCGCCTGCGCGGGTATCGCCATGGGCCTCGTCGTGGGTGACAACCACAAGTATTCCATCCTCACGGACATCGCCGGCGCTGAAGACCACTATGGCGACATGGACTTCAAAGTCGCCGGCACGCGTAACGGCATCACCGCGCTCCAGATGGACATCAAGGTCCTCGGCATCAGCATCGCCATGATGCGCGAAGCCCTCGCACAAGCAAAAAAAGCGCGCCTGCAGATTCTCGACATCATGGAAAAAGCTCTCAGCACGCCGCGCACGCAGATTTCTTCCTATGCTCCGCGCCTTTACAAACTGCACATTCCGACCGACAAGATCCGCGACCTCATCGGTCCGGGCGGCAAGAAGATCAGATCCATTATCGAAGCCACCGGCGTCAAGATCGACGTCCTCGAAGACGGCACCGTGCACATCTTCTCCACGAGTGGAGCCGGCGGCGATGCGGCTTTGCAAATGGTCCGCGACGTCACCGCCAGCGCCGAAGTCGGCAAGACGTACCTCGGCAAAGTCGTGCGCCTCGCGGAATTCGGCGCCTTCGTCGAGCTTTTCCCGGGCACCGACGGCCTCCTGCACATCAGCGAAATCTCCGAGCATCGCATCCGCGACGTTCGCGATGAGCTGAAACTCGGCGACCAGGTCCTCGTCAAGGTTCTCTCCATCGAGGGCAACAAGGTTCGCCTCTCGCGCAAAGCTCTCATCCGCGAAGCCCGCGAAAAGCAGCAAAAAGCCGCCGCTGGCGGCGTATCCCACAATCCTGGCTCTTCCCAAGGCGGCTCCGGAGGCGACGCCGGCTCCCACGAATAATCTCGACTCGCTCCATAAATTCAAAAGGCCCCCGATCTTGTCGGGGGCCTTTTCCATTTCTTCTCTGCGAATGTCTGTGTGAGGCGCCTGCCCCGACCGGGGTCGGGGCGTCTCTGCGTAATCTTTTCCTTACATACTTAGCTCTTTATTTCCTTACTTCTTCTTTCTCGCAATGCACCGCATCCAGGGCGCCCCACAGCGCGTCCAGCGCTTCATTCGTCGTTCTTAAAATCTCTTCCTCGTCTCCGCTCGCATGTTCTTCCAGCCACGCGCGC
>Ga0209180_10001352_pt1 | contig 12167 bp, 14 predicted proteins | sample CZO8metaG_3_FD_188355 | JGI IMG/M metagenome (GOLD analysis project Ga0209180, IMG submission 188355) | Vadose zone soil microbial communities from the Eel River Critical Zone Observatory, Northern California, USA - CZOApr15con2H2.8 metaG... | ecosystem: Environmental > Terrestrial > Soil >...
TACCAACTCCCCCAGCGCCGCTCTTGTCCATTGTGCTACCAGCGCTCGAAGAGCAGTATCCGTCAGTTGCTTTGTCATATAGACCTCCAGGTGCACTGCTTACCTCTCTGTTTCGTTCAACTATGCTCTAGAGTAGCATCACTTTATTGAATTCTGATTAGAAGTGTATGAGAATATTCTCATGGAACGTGGCACACCATGCGGCATCGCTCCTCCCCCTCTTTCATCATCACTCCATCCAGCTTTTATCTTTCCTCCAAATTCCTGCAAGACAACCCAAGATGGTATGATATTAGAGGAGGGATATTCCAAGAAGGATCGTTTGAGTTATGAAAAAATGTCCATATTGTGGAACTGAAAATCGCGACGAAGAGAGCTTTTGTGAGAATTGCGGTGCATTTTTAGATTCGGCTACTGCAACCACGACCCAGGGAGAGAGCGGTAATGCTAACAACGCTCACTCGCTCGCCCCGGGTTCACAATTGCAGAATGGTCGCTATATCATCAAAAAGATACTTGGTCAAGGAGGTATGGGATCATTAGCTTTGGCAATTGATACACGTCTTGCCGATAAGTTCGTTGTCATCAAAGAACTGATTTCTGAGCATGCCGACTCGACAGAAGATGTGCGCAATTTCAAAGGTGAAGTGCAAACCTTAGCACACCTTGGCCATCCTCTGATTCCAGGCGTGACCGACCACTTTCAAGAAGGGTCGCGCTACTTCATGGTGCAGGAGTATGTAGAAGGGGAAAACCTGGAGGCTCGTATGGAGCACATCAAGCGGCCGATGGAGGAGCAAGATGCGCTCAGGTATGCTGCGGAGGTGCTTGATATTCTGGACTACCTGGAACAGCAGACTCCGCCAATTGTGCATCGTGACATCAAGCCAGCCAATATCATTATTGGGGCGAAGGATCAGCGAGCGCACCTGGTCGACTTTGGCATTGCCCGAGCTTACGCTCCTTCAACAAATGCGCGGCGAAAACAGACTACGGCGCTCGGTACGCCAGGCTATGCCCCACCGGAACAATACCAGGGCAATGCTGAGCCGCGCTCGGACCTGTATGCCTTGGCAGCAACGTTGCACCATCTGTTAACGAACCGCGACCCGGCTGATTACCCACCATTTCAGTTTCCTCCTGCATGCACGCTGAATCCACGCCTGTCCCCAGATATAGAGGCGGTACTTGCCCGTGCGCTCCAGCTCGATAGTAATCAGCGTTACCAGACTGCTCTGGAGATGAAGCGCGATATCGATGATATAGTGTTCAGGTATTTCGATATGCCTGGCAGCTTCAGTCAGGACAGCTTAAGCGGTTATACACCCGGCTCCATAGGGCGAATACCAGTTTCAGGGCCATTGAGCGCAAATCGATCAGGACAAATGCACCAGCAGCAGTTATACGAACCTCCTCTGTCACAGCCCGTAAATCGCTCACCTGTTACACCTTATCAGCCGGCAGATATGTATGATAGGTATCGACAGCAGCCACCCATGACTCAGCCAGCGTCAAGTAGTGTAAGGTTCGTCTTTTTCCTGTTCGTGCTGTTCATTTTCGTGCTTGGGCTCCTGGCCTTCTTTGTCTTCAGCTATCTTCACGGCCTGGGTGCTGCTCCTATTGGCGCCCTCTCTCTAGCGCTTGCAACCTGGGTACATAACCTCCCTGGATGACCCCCAGGACAACGGGATTGAGCTCTACGCGGGCTCCCCGGTAGATGAAATTTCCTCTGTCTTTGCCAGGTTGCGTCCTCTATGAGAAATCACCCATCTTCTTCCAATGCCTTTCTCATCATCTCCTGCTACGCTAGGCAACGCAATGAGTATCACACGCTGATTTGAAAGGATTTGTACATGATAGAAACATTGGAACTCCGCAAGAACGAGATAGACGACACCCCCGGCTTCGTTCGACCGCGCCATAGCGAACAGCACGTCTTTGAGCGGGGCCGCTTGCCCAGGCAGGCGCTGCGGTTTGGCCTGGCCGGTGGGCTGAACACCCTGGTGGACCTGCTGATTTTGAATGGCCTGCTGTGGCTCTTCCCCACCACCAGTTCGCTCATGCTGCTGGCGTATAACTCACTCGCCTACAGCCTGGGCGCGGTGAACAGCTTTCTCTTGAATAAGTACTGGACCTTCGGGCAAAAGCAGCGAACCACCCGGCGAGAAGTGACGCGTTTCACGCTGATCACGCTATGCGGGGTCGGGTGGAGTACCATCATCCTCTGGCTCGCCAGCAATGTCTTCCGTTCTTTTCTGGTCAACGCGACGGTGTGGGCCAATGCCTCGAAGGTGGTGGCCATCGCCGGTACCGCGCTCATCTCCTACCTGGGAATGCGTCTGTGGGTCTTTGTCAGCAACGCACAAAAGGAACAAACGCTGCTCCGTTCAAACGTGTCAGCGCACAGCAACACCTATGATGAACTCTCTCCTTCTGCTCGTAGGACAGACGAAAACAAGCTAAGGGTATGACATAATAGAGAGTAGTAATGAATGTTCCAGGAGTGAGCTTTGACTGAAACAGGCCACATGAGTCCCAGAAAAGTACCTATCCAAGAACGCTCTGTGCGTGTGGGGGATATCACCGGCGTGAATGGTTATCGTGCGAACCGAGCCTTGCTTAAGCAACGTTTTGCTGAGGGGGGCTATCACCTTGACGAGACTGAACACTTCCTCCTCTTTACACGTGCTCAAGCTCCAACAACTATTCTTGTCCACTGGTTTGCACCCGAAGAAATAGACGCGAATATCGGGGACTACTTTCTGCATGAATTAAAGCCGCTGGGGATCCTTGCGCACCCGCAAGACTTTGGTGAAGTGTTTGGTGCTGTCGTGCTCTCACTGTTCCCTCACGATGTTCTCCGCGCTCTGCATCTTTATGGCACAAACACACTACGCCAGTATCAACAGTTCTTGAAAGGTGCTTATAACGAGGTGCTTCCTCCCGCTTCAACAATGCATGCCTTCGCTCAGGTCTACCAGCGTGTCTACCAACTGCAAGCCGGAGAGAGCTTTCTCGACGTTGGTTGCTCATTTGGTTTTCTCCCACTACTCATCTCAGAGCTTGTTCTAACGCTCACACATGTGGTTGGCGCTGATATTCAGACGGACTCTTTTGTAGTTATGCGTGCTCTTGCAGAAGAGCAGGAACTTAAGAGCGTACAATTTGTGCAGGCTGATCTCCTTGCCGGCAATTTTAGTAGCCTTGGACTTTTTGACACGGTCGTGGCGCTTCACCTCCTTGAACATTTCTCTGAAACGGAGATGTACTGCGCGCTCACAAATTTATTGAAGGTGACAGCACAACGACTGATCCTCGCCGTCCCGTACGAACCAGGCGAGCCAGAAAGCGCCTACGGGCACGAGCAGCTCTTTTCCCGTGCGAAGTTGGAAGCAGTGGGAGCATGGTGTCTACAACAATTGGGAGGATTGGGTAGTGTTTCATACGAGGATTGCGCTGGTGGAATGCTTGTCCTGGAACGAACTTCTTCAAAACAGATCACGAAGATTTCTTAACCAAATGGAGAACATTTATGCTTCCAGCGAACGATCTATAATAAGTAATCCGCCTGCAACATCCTCACACCAGTAACGTGAACTGCCTCCAATCGATTCAATACACCATTGGCCCCATTGTTTTAACTTTTCCTGGGTGAATACTTGCTCATGACCATATGCCGATGTCGCCTGTTGTTCATACGGAACCGCAATGATGAGACGATGACCAGTTACTTGCAAAAGCTGTTCAAATGCTTGAGGTAACTGAGCTTCGGCAAGATGCTCCAACATGTGGATAGTTGTCACTGTGTCAAAGATCCCTAGCTCTACAAACCCAGGGGTTAACACATCGATCTGCACAAATTCCAGGTCATGCATTCCTACCTGTTTCGCAAGGTTAGTAGAGAGGTTAATGGCATCACGGCGATTGTCAACCCCAATGATTCTCCCGTGCGGTATTGGTTCTCGTTCAGCTACTAAGACGGGCCAAAAGGCGCAAGCACATCCAACATCGAGCAGGCTAGCACCGACTTTAAGCGAGAGAAGACGGCGGTAAATAATTGCCGAAGCACCAATAGTACTCTGCCGATCATCTTGTGCGGGGGGATCAATCAACCATTTACGTAGGCGTTGAAGTGTGTTCATTGAGAAGAGATTCCAGGCCTTCACTGGATCGTAGGGTATTACAGAATGAACAACTCCTCTAAGAGCTTGACCGAACGTTTGATCTGAAGTCATTAAACCATCTAACTCTTGCATAAGAAAATCAACAAGATTGTTATCTATCTCTTGTGGAGTGAAGTGGTGAACGATGGTGACCGCCTGATTTGCTGGTGCGCGTGCGAGTAGAAAATGGGCCGTTTCCTGTAATTGGAAACCTTGTTGAGCTAATCGTGTTTTAGCTTGCTCGAAAGCCAATCCAGGTCGATACATCACCTTGAAGTCTCCGATGACAATGGTTGGAGGAAGCCCAGTGTGATTTGTGGGTAATTGTCCACTTTGCTGGGTCAAAGCCTGGCCTCCAGGTAACGTGGGATATGCTGTTGCACATGGAATGCGCACAATCGGGGATGTCGCTGAACCTCTTTAGAGATATCCCTCACCTCAGCATTCCTGGGAAATGTTGTCGTTAACTGCTCGATCTGATCAATCAGCCCACGATCAAGGAGTGGTGAATCCGCCGCAACAACCAGTGGTACAGCCGTACCCACTGCCTCCAGTGAGCCTTTCATGTCTCCCATATTAAGACGGGCCTGAGCTTGTAACAACGCTGCATAGGCGCGCTGGTGGAGCAAGTCTGGTCTCAAATCGTGTAATGCTTGCTCGAGGTAGGTATCCGCACTGGCGGAATTGCCTATATAGAGTGCGCACGTTCCTCGATAGAGTTGCCAAATAGCGGCATCAAATTCGTCACTTCCTTCAAATTGGTTGAGGAGTTCCGCAGACGCTGACAGCTTTTCCTCCATTACATTGCGTTCACCCAATAATGCAGCACTCTCTGCCCATTGTGCTAACAGACGTGCACGCGACGTAAGAATGTGGGCCTCATGGAAGCCACCTAGAAGCCGTAGAGCGGCTTCTGTCGTTTGGATCGATTCAGCTTGCCTTCCGCATGCTTTTAAGACACCGGCTTGCCAACCCAGGCTCTCCGCCATGTTCCATGGATCACATGCCTCTACTGCGGTAAGATATGCTTGTGTGTGGGCTTGCATAGCTTCGGCATAGCGCGACTGAAAGAAGAGAGCAGCTCCTATCAAGCGGTAGACCGGCGAATAGAATAAAGGGCGCATACTCGGATAGAGTTCTGCATGGGATTGGTGTAGGAGATGAAGCTGTGCCTGTCCAACTACAAGTACCTGCGGCATGCTTGCCGTTACGAAAAGCTTCCACCCTGCTTGAATGCATTCACTAAGCGCGCTATGGAGCCTGATGCGCTCCTCTGCTGAAAGATGTTTTCCCTCTGGGATTGGAACGCCGCGTATGGCCGCAGCCGCGCCAAGTTGCAAGAGTTGGCGTCGTGACACGTTTGGCATGGCCTGAACTCCCTTGAGCACAACCTGTAGTGAGCTGAGCACCTCTTCAAGTGACCAGCCCTCTGCACATAACGCCGAAAGGTCAGCAGCCCCTGCTGCCAGCCATGCCCCCAAGGCTTGTTCAGAACTGCTACCCGAAGCCTCAGCGAGAAGATCAATGGGTTGAGAGCTGGATGGCAACGGCACTGCTGCCACTGGCTGCCCGCGCGAAGCGACGGCTGGCAAGCCTGCCTGTGGTGGAGGCAGCGGCTCGATCAACCCCAGCTCTTCAGCCGATTGGCCAAAGAGCGCACACAGCTTCTGCTGGTAGAACAGGCTTGGTTTACTGACCCCCAGTTCCCACCTGCCCACCGTGTCCGCACTCATCCCGCTTTCTCGTTGTTCCTCGCTCGCGCACAAGTCATACAGTTTGTCCGCGACGTCTCGCAGCGTCCAGCCGCGCAGGTGTCGCTGGTAGCGTAAACGCTCATTCGGTTTTCTCCGTTTGCTGGCCGCGCCCATGACGTCAACCTTCTGCGTGATCTGCCTGGCTCTACTACGTTCTTCGCAAAGTATAACACTGGCAAGCATTCATGGCTAGATGCTAACCAAACCTCGCCAACACCTTGGTAACAACCACATGTAGCGCTGTTTGCAAGAAAAATCCCATGAGGAGGTAGGACCAGGCTCCCTCCTCATGTATCCTGATCCTGTCCCTATGCGTCTCTGCTGCTTTGATATGCCACTTAGCGAGACTCAGGCGAATGACTCTCCACCTCACGCCAGACATGAACATGCCAGACTGCCTGTCCGAATAGCTGCCACGCTCCGATCAGGAACACGATGGCGAATACAAGCAAGCCTGGGACGAGCAGAAATGCTCCGCGAGCCAGGTCGTCTATTACGTCAACAAACTGAATGAGAGCAGTCAGTACCATGAACCCAGCCAGCATGCGCCGAGCTCTCGCTGCCAGGAGAAGAAGTAACATCACCGCCAACGGGAGGTTCCGCGCAAACATATAGTCTGCATAGACCCGCGCCGCATCTGTCATGGGGCTGCCATTCGTCAGGATCGTCGGATCTACTTTACTGATGATGGCACCAGTTGCGGTCAATACGGCACCGAGAATCACTACTATGGACACCCATAGTGGAATGGGCACGACCGATTGAGGTGTCCTGAAATCGGTCGCTTGCACAGAACCATCGGACTGTTTGGCACGAGGATGACGTTGAAGAAAATCTTTTGTCCTTTGCATAAGAAAACCTCCTGTCTCTTAACAACAGTAATGAGAGTCACTTGAGGTAAGGCTAAACTCTATACAACAAGAGCTCAGAGAGAATGACCTCAGCAATCACGCGGCATGTTCCGCAAGGATGATCAGGTAATTCATCTTACCCAGAGTGTAGCGTATGCACCGTTGCCAAACCGTTCCTTTCAAGCGTTCCCTGATGCATGAGAGTCGAGGCAGGACTATTGTCTGCTTATCTTACGCAACATCGCTCATACAAGCAAGAGTTTTTCTTGCAAACGGTACTGCACGTAGTTGTTACCAGGGACTTGGCGGGGTTTGATGACCTATGGCTTGGATAAATACCAGCCACAGGTTTTTTATTGTCGATGAGCATCTATTGCGAGGATGAGAAGCCTCTCATGTATTTCTAACGAAAATCCAAAGGCTGCGCTGTAAGATTGGGCGGAAAGGGAAAGTGTCCCTGATCGGTGGCACTGAGCAGTTGTACGAAATAACGTCAGTGTCATGAGGGCCGGAAAACTCTTAGAATGGGATGTGAGAAATCACATTCTATTCCAATAGATTTCACATCGTACTATCCTATACTCAGAGTGCGGCGGTTTATCCGCCGCACAACTCATTCTCAGGAAAGGAGGTATACCAATGGAAGATTACGAAGGAATGGTCCCGCCCCGGCTGGATCAACCACCTGCTCCACGCCGGCGCGGGCGCAGGTGGCTCCTGATCGGGGGCCTGGCTCTTGCCTTCATGCTCGCCCTGGGGGTAGGCACGCTCTTAGGTGCGTCGAACGGCGCTACTCAGGCCGCTGCCCTTACGACTGGAAGCTCCAGTAGCTCCCAGTCGCTCGTTTTCGCGCAGGGCGCCAACAATGCTCAGTCGCTAGCTGGCGCGCAGGGAAATGCCAGTCCCTCTCAGTCGATGGCCGGCGGACAGGGAATGCAGGGGGCACAGGGCCAGTGCGAGTCGCTGACTGTGTCGAGCGTGAATGGCAATACGATCGTGGCTAAAACGGCGAGTGGCAGTTCGGTCACGATTCACACGACAGCGAGTACCAGCTACACCCAGGCTGGGAAGGCTGCCGCTGCGAGCGCCATCAAGGCTGGCACCCGGATTAGCGTCATGGGGACGCACAACAGCGATGGCAGCATCACTGCCACCAGCATTGTCATCGGTTGATAGTGGGCCGTCGCTTATCCGTGACCACCAGCGACTAGATCACTCCGATCAGCGGTGGTTGGCTGCGGCACTCGACCCCTGGCGGTCCAGGGTTGTCCTGGATTCGCCAGGGATCAGAACTTATTATTATGAACAGAATCAAACCGTCCTGGGTTGGCAGTCTCTGCCTCACCATCCTGCTCTTTTTCCTGTGTGCCTGCTCAACAACGGCGGGCAACCAGACGACATCTGCTCAAGCTGGCGCCACTGGTGCGACGGCCGTGGAGGAGCAGATCGCACAAGCTGTTTTTCAGGCCATCAATCAATCTCGAGCCAGGAATGGACTCCCCGCCTTGACGTGGAGTACCGCCCTGGCCAACAGTGCGAGGCAACACGATCTTGCCATGCAAGCAGCAAACACCCTGTCCCACCAACTGCCAGGAGAGGCAGCCTTGGGCGACCGCGAAAGACAACAGGGGGTCAATTGGTCATGGGCGGCAGAGAATATTGGAGAAACTAGCGATCAAAGCGTCAATGGAGCGCTGGGTCTGCATCAGGCCATGATGAGCGAACAGCCACCCGATGATGGTCATCGCCAGAATATCCTGACCACCAGCGGCACCATCGTCGGGATCGCTATTCTCCTTGATCAGCAACATGGGCAGCTTTGGCTGACCGAGGACTTTGCGCAAGTGTGAGCGGGTCGTTTCGGAGAGACGGAGAAGTCTTGAAATGAGAAGTTTCTCATGTATTTCCAATAGAAAGCCAATAAACCTGCGGTATGCTTGACACAGGATAGAAAGAAATCTGATTGAATAAGCGGCTTCCGCCCATATACAACCAGGGCGGATCGCTCTTAACGATGATTTTTCCAATAGAGATTGGAGATGAAAATGGAAACGAATAGATACGATTACAATACAACCGTTCAGTGGACACCACAACAGAACCAGTTCTATGAAGGCGGGTATGTCACCCCGCAGGCCCGCCAGCAACAGTTCCCACGGCCACAGAATCCGCGAACGTCGCAGAGCGCTGCGGGTCAGAAGCCCAGAGCGCCGGAGAAGATGCCCAAGGCGCGAGCTCTGGCCCTGGCCCACACGTTCAAGAAGTGGCTGGTCGTTGCCTCGATCGTAGGTTTCGGCACCTTCAGCGGGCTGGCCGCTCTGCACCAGGTTGGAACCACTGCCAGTCAGTCTACTAAAACTTCGTCCGGGTCTTCTACGACCTCGACATCAAGCTCCTCTTCTCAAAATAGCAGTAGCTTCTTAAATCAGGGAGGGAATAACCTTGGATCAAGCTCCTCTTCGTCAACATCCGCCAGTGGATCCAGTGTTTCCTAACTATACTACTCCTGCCGGGTTGCGGCACGAGGAGTTCCAGGCGATGGGAACGACTATTTCCATGTTGCTTCCAGAAAGCCAGGCGGCAGTTGGAGCGCAGATCGTTCGCACGCTCTTTGCCGAGTGGGAACAGGCACTGAGCCGTTTCTTAGCGGAGAGTGAGTTGTCGCAGCTTAATCAGCGCGCGGGAACGCCCGTTGCAGTCAGCGATCTGCTCTACACTGTCCTGGCAACTGCCCTTACGGCGGCCCAGGTCACTGAGGGGGTGTACGATCCAGCCATGCTGGATCAGCTGGTGCAGCTCGGCTATGACCGGACGTTCGATGAGCTTCCGGCTGCTGGATTCGATCCCATCATTCCCGGAGAGCCGGGAGGACGATGGCGCGGTATTAAGGTAGACCCGATACGCCGGCAGGTGACACTGCCTGCTGGCATCAAGCTCGATTTCGGAGGAATTGCGAAGGGCATGGCGGTTGATGCCGCATTGGAGCGCCTGCAGCAGAGCGGGATAAGCCCCGCTCTCGTCAACGGTGGGGGCGACCTTGCCGTGCTGGGACTCCCGCCCGCTGAAGAGCAGTGGCGGATCTCCGTACCAGGGAAAGGGCAGTTCTGGAATATCCCGCTGCATCACGGAGCCGTCGCCACTTCAGGCATAGCTCGTCGCTACTGGATGCAGGGGCAAACGCTCCGGCACCACCTGCTCGATCCGCGCACCGGTCTGCCCGCGCAGAGCGACCTCTGGTCGGTCACGGTCGTGACAGACCGCTGTGAACAGGCCGAGGTGGCTGCCAAAGTCGCGTTCATTCTTGGTTCCCGGCAGGGAGCCGATTTTCTGAGAAGGCACCACATTGCAGGTTTGCTTATACATGAGGATGGCACGTGGGAAACTGTGGAGCCATGGAATAGAGAACTTATGGAGGAAATAATCATATGAATACCATCTGGGAAACTGTTACCTGGGATGTCGCGCGGGCGGGCGGGTTTACCGCCTACATATTGCTCACCCTGGCGGTGGTCGTGGGCCTGGCGCTTTCGACGCAGTTCCAATCGCCCAGCCGCTGGCCGCGTTTAATCAACAGCGAATTACATAACTTTCTAACACTGCTCAGCACGATTTTTCTCGGAGTGCATGTCCTGGCTGTCATTGCCGATCCATTCACCCACTTCGGGTTGAACGAGATACTTATTCCGCTCGCCAGTCATTATCGCCCCGAGTGGATGGCGCTCGGTATTGTCGGCCTGTACCTTGGGATTGCTATTGGCATCAGTACCCTGCTGCGCAAGCGCATTGGCTACAAGTGGTGGAGGCGGCTGCACGTGCTGACGCTGGGCATTTTTGCGCTCGCGACGATTCACGGGCTTGGCACCGGCAGCGATACGCAGACCTGGTGGGCGCTGGGTATCTACCTGGTCAGCCTCGTCCTGGTAGGCGCGCTCTTCTGCCGGAGAATATTCTCCTCGCGAGGGAAGCACAAGCAAGCTCCCGCGCGTCCTACTGCTCCCGTCCGCAGTCCGAGCGCTGTTCCGCAGAGCAACCCGAGCGCGCTGAACCGTGCGCCTGGTGTAGCACAACGCCCATGACGGAACGGCAGCGGCCCCCGCGCCGCTGCCGCCCGCTCGCCTGGTCTATTGTGTTACCACTGGCGTTTCTGCCTGCGCGGGTTACGCCCTCCCCTAGAGCAATCGATCAACTTTCCGGCAGGATAGAACAAACTTTCCTGGCTCACGCCCGGACGAAAAACAAACCAATCAGCCTGAAAAAGTGTGTGTGGTGGCTCTACGGGGGGGCTTAGCGGATTTCGTCGCCATATATAGTAATCAATTTGATTTAACCTCTATTGTGACCGCCCCACAAGCGGCTTTAGACACCGTCGCTGTAAAGGACACGTGCAAGCCAGTTTCCACGGATGAGATTAGTCTGGCACATCTTCTAGTAGCTCGGAGGTTGGGACGCCGAGTGCGCGGGCAATCTTGTGGAGGGTATCTAGCTGTACTTGATAGTGGGGATTATTCCAGACCCGTCGCATGGTGGATAGCGGGATATCAGCTTTGCGGGATAATGTTGACTTATTAAATCCCTTGCTGATTGCAACCTCTTTGACTCTGAGCCGTATCATCTGCTTTCCTGGTCATCTTTTGTTGAGCCAAATTGTAGCACTCATTTCTCATTGACAACACTCACAACATTGGAGTACCATTATTGGAGTATCTTATATGACATACGAGGAAGATGAGATGCAAGGAGAACCGAGAGAGATTATGAGACCTTTAAGCGTTGGAACAACGTTGATCTACTATAGCCGCGAAAAATGCTTAGATGTAGAGGCGACGGTGAAAGCTGCAACATTAGCATTCATTTGGGTGGTAGATACTGAAGAGAGTGAGAGCAGGGAACATCTCATTATGTATAGCGATGTCGTATCGATCAGTGAATGATGGTTGTTCCTTCTTAGATGCTCAGTTGTACGAGCGCTTCCCTCAGATCGCCAGAGAGTTCACGACGATAGGCTTCCTCCTGAGTGAGCAGATGATTGATCTGATTCTGCCAGTCATCTAGAAAGTTGAGGGGAACACCGTACCGCTGCTGTTGATACTCTTGTAGCGCCAGCAGTCCAGGCAATCCATAGCCAGAGCGAGGTGACGGTAAGTGACGTTCCTCCCACAGGGAAACAAACGGTGCTTCAGGAAAACACGGGAGGCGACCAAGGGCAAATGCTAACCGAAAGAACCACCACTGCTGGAGGTAGAGAGTGGCGAGTGTGACGACCGCGATATTTTCAGCGATGTCACCTTCACTGCGTTGGAGCGCTTCCACAACGGAAGGTGCAAGCTCTGGATGTAAGATGAACAGGGAAATACTGGCGTTCTCGACGAGAGGATAGCCACATGCTGCCAGTCGCTGAA
>Ga0209180_10001354_pt1 | contig 12163 bp, 9 predicted proteins | sample CZO8metaG_3_FD_188355 | JGI IMG/M metagenome (GOLD analysis project Ga0209180, IMG submission 188355) | Vadose zone soil microbial communities from the Eel River Critical Zone Observatory, Northern California, USA - CZOApr15con2H2.8 metaG... | ecosystem: Environmental > Terrestrial > Soil >...
TGTCGCGCAGTTCGCTGTCGACCTCGCAATAGCGGCTGGCGAGCAGGAACAACAGCACATCGTTCGGCAGTTCCTGCACACTGTGCTGATACGCATTCAGCAACTGGACGTCGGGTCGTCCGTCGTCCTCAACGAGGGCATCGTTGCGGAACGTGACGCAGCCGGCCTGGACGACGGCCCTGCCGCAGCGATTGCCGTAGACGTCGTTGTACTCGGACACCGGCACATCCGGATTGACTGTCAAATGTTCGGGCTGGCGGATCGAAGCAGTCCGCGACGGATGAATGTACGGCATCAGCACGACAGGGGACGGCTTGACGAAATCAAGAGTCATTTCGAACCCGACGCGAAGCAGCATGATGTCGGCATCTCTTTCCGCCCGCGGCGGGAACGGTTATCCCCACAACGAAGAACGAGTCGCCAGGTCAAACCGACGCGGATGAGTCGAGAAGCTTGTGGGCCGACGTGAGCGTCTCGACGGAGTATCCCGCTACCTGGACCAATCGACCGAGTGCCCGTGGCACCGCGAGATTATCGTCAACGATGGAATCAGCGGGCGACGCTGTGCACGGAGTCCTAAGACTCCAGGGCATCGTACTGCGCCGGGCTGCGCGCGATATGGGACCTTGGTCCAACCCGATTAGTTGCGACACCCGAGGCCAGAGCCGAGACGCGCACAACCTGACCGCGATGACACCCGGTTCGCCGGCCAGCTGGCCGAGCTTGGCCAGCGAGCCGGCCCGCATCCTTCATGACCCGGGCTCGATGCACTGTGACCTATTCTCGGCGATCCCAGCTCCCCGCCGTCTGCTGGTCAACATCCTGGTTACCGCCAGGGCGAAGACTCTGGCCTCCCGCGGAGTCAGGGTCTTGATGCGCTCCCGGATCGCTGCGACCGAGCCTGTGCCCGCCCGGTCCGAAGCGAGATAGCCACAGCCCGCTCGACGGCACCGAAACACTCCCGGTCGTTCACAGACTTCGTGCACGAAACATCGACGGCTCCGCCCTTCATGGCCTGGACGTTTGCGTCCGCTAACCGCTAGTCGTGGTTGGTTACGGGGGCCCGCAATCACTTGCAGGCGAACAGGCCGCTCGAATTCCGCTCCGAGACAACCGCCTGATTGACTTCGTGGCCCCAACGGGAGGGGAAGCCAAGCGAGGAGATGCTTGGCGCGCCGCCTGGTTACGATTCACCTGTGTTGAAGAGTCGTTGCTGGGAGTCACTGACCGGCTCTCGATGCCCTCCTCCCCGATGCTGAGTCCACCTGAGCGAAAAGTCCCGGGCCCAGCCGACCAAGATCGGGGAGACGCGCCCGCTGCGTTGGGCTAACATAGCGGCTCGTACATCACCCTGGGGGCGTGTCAGGCGCATGTCCGTTCTCGATATCCTGCTCGGCAAGCCCCTCGCCACCTCCGACGAGCGGGGCGAACAGGTGGGAGCCTCCGCCGGAATCTCCATCTTCGGGCTCGACGCCCTCAGCTCCGCGGCGTACGGCCCCGAAGCGGCTCTCACGCTGCTGATTCCGCTGGGACTGGCAGGCGTCGCCTACATCGTGCCCATCAGCGCGAGTATCATCGTCCTCCTCACGATCGTCTATTTTTCCTACCGCCAGACGATTGCCGCATACCCGGGTGGCGGCGGCTCGTACACGGTTGCCTCCGAGAATCTCGGCACGTTTCCCGGCCTGCTCGCAGCGGCCGCACTCATGATCGACTACATTCTCACCGCTGCCGTAGGGATCTCCGCCGGTGTCGGCGCATTGGTTTCTGCGGTCCCGAACCTCCACCCGCACACGCTGTCGCTGTGCCTTGGTATTCTCGCGCTGATCACGCTGGTGAACCTGCGCGGCGTGCGCGAAGCAGGCATCGTCTTCACGATTCCCACCTACCTCTTCGTCGGCACGCTCCTGCTCACCATCGCCGGCGGCCTTTCAAAAACGATCCTCGCCGGCGGACATCCCGCCCCGGTCGTCCCGCCTCCGGCTCCGTTGCCGGCGGCAACCGCCGTCGTCGGTCTGTGGCTGCTGTTGCAGGTGTTCTCGAACGGCTGCACCGCGATGACCGGCGTCGAAGCCGTCAGTAACGGCGTGCGCGCCTTCCGCGAGCCAACCGTCAAAACCGCCCAGCGCACGCTGACCGTCATCATCGGCCTGCTGATCCTTCTTCTCGCCGGCATCGCCTACCTCGTCCGCGCCTACGGCATCGCCGCCACCGACCCCGGCCAGCCCGGCTATCAAAGCGTCTTGTCGATGCTGGTCGCGGCCGTCGCGGGCCGCGGATGGTTCTACTATGTGACCATCGGCTCCGTCCTCGTCATCCTCTCGCTGTCCGCCAACACTGCCTTTGCCGATTTCCCGCGCCTCTGCCGTGCCGTCGCGCAGAACAGCTTTCTGCCGCACGCATTTGGCTTTCGCGGCCGCCGCCTGGTGTACACCGAGGGCATTCTCGTGCTCGCGGCACTCACGGCCGGGCTCCTCATGCTCTTTGGCGGCGTGACGGACCGGCTGATCCCGCTCTACGCGATCGGCGCGTTCCTGGCGTTTACGTTGTCGCAGGCGGGGATGGTAGCGCACTGGAAGCGCGTGGGAGGGAGCGGCGCCGCGCACAGCATGTTCGTCAACGGCCTCGGGGCAGTGGTTACGGGCATCACCCTGCTAGTGGTGCTGGTCGCCAAGTTTACCGAAGGAGCGTGGGTGAGCGCGCTGCTCATCGTGGCCATGCTCTCGGCGATGCTGTGGGTGCGCCGCCACTACGCCCGCGTCGCGGAGGAAACGCGAAGCTCGTCTCCCCTCGTGGTCACCAAGCCACAAGCCCCCATCGTCATCGTCCCCATTCAGGACTGGGACAGGATCGCCAAGAACGCACTCGAGTTCGCGCTCAGGCTTTCCTCGGATATCATCGCCGTGCACGTAGTGATGGAAGACGAAGACAGCCATCTCCAGCGGGAATGGGGCCGCATGGCGGAGGCGCCGCTGAAGCGTGCGGGAATTAACCCCCCGAAGCTGGTGGTGCTGCCGTCACCGTACCGCTTGGTCGCACTTCCCGTTTGTGACTACGTCCTGAAGGTCGAAGCCGAAAACCCAAGCCGCCAAATCGCGGTGATCGTGCCCGAGCTGGTGGAGCGCCACTGGTACCACTATCCCCTGCACAACAAACGCGCCGAAATCCTGAAGTGGTTCATCCTGTTGAAGGGCAACGAGCGCATCGTCCTCATCAACGTTCCCTGGTACATCAAGGCCTGAATCCATCCGCTGAGTACGCGTGGCGATCGCGATGAGACGCATCGACTCCTCCCGGTCTGCGCGGCTGGCGACACCGGCCCCCGATGAGACGCAGGCCACTACGACCTCACGGGAGAGCGCTCCGCTCCTGGCGCCGGCACGGCCGAGGGCGCCGGGGGGACAGGTCGTGGTAGGGGTCGATCAGGTTTCAGGCTCTCAAAATTATTCGAGGCTGTTGAAAAACAACTTTTCACGTGGCGTTCTCCGAGTCTGCGCGTAGGGTGGAGGCAAGGAGGACGCCCCACGATGATGGGTCAGCAATCACAGAAGGAATCGCTGCTCTATTACTTCCGCCTCGAGGACCAGATTCCCGGAACCCACCTGCTCCGGCTGATCGACCGCTCGGTCGATTTCAGCTTCGTGCGAGACCGGCTGACCCGCTTCTATAGCCTGACGGGTCGGCCCTCGATTGATCCGGAAGTGCTGCTGCGGCTGTTGCTCGTCGGGTACCTCTATGGGATCACCAGTGAGCGGCGCTTGCTGGACGAAGTCCGGATGCATCTCGCCTATCGGTGGTTCACCCGCCTGGGGTTTGACCAGGCGCTGCCCGACCATTCGACCTTCTCCAAGAACCGCCACGGGCGCTTTCGCCGGTCGGGCGTGTTTCGTGCCGTGTTCGAGGAGATTGTCCGGCGCTGTGTCGCCGTCGGCCTGGTGGAGGGCCGGCACCTGAGGGTGGACGGCACCGTCGTGCAAGCCAATGCGAGCCCGCACCGCCGAATGTCCCCGGCGCAGTTGGCCGAGGTGGCTCACGTCTCCCACACCGTGCGGGAGTATCTGGCCGAACTGGAGCAGCAAAATCCGGTGGACGATCCCGCCGGGCCGCCTCCCGCCGACCACAAGGCGGCCGCCCGGACCGTGTCCGCCACCGATCCCGATGCCGCGTGGGCGGTGAAGTGGGGCCGCGCCGGGTTCGCGAACTTCGACAACTATCTGATCGACAATGCCAGCCGGGTCATCCTGGGCGTGGAGGCCACACCGGCGCGCTTTCGACAGGAAGCCTTGGCGGCCCGCCGGATGCTCGAGCAGGTCGAGCCGCTGGGACTGCACCCGGAAAGTCTGGGGGCCGACAAAGCCTACGGCAGCGGCGAGTTCTTGGCGTGGCTCCTGGCGCGGGGCGTCGCCCCTCACATCCCGGTCATCGATCGCCGCCACCAGACTGGTGGGCGGTTCACGCGGGAGCAGTTTCGGTATGCGCCGGAGGAGAACGTCTACTACTGTCCCGCGGGCCAACCGCTGCGTTATCGTCGAGCGCACCCGACCGGGCATGGAGACATCTACAGCGCCACAGTGGGGCAGTGCCGCGGGTGTCCCCAGAAACACGGCTGCACGTCGGGCGCCTTTCGGAAGCTCTTCGTGCACTGGGAGGAGCCGGCGCGCGAGAGGGTCCGCGCCCTCGTCGACACGCCGGCCTATGAGCGCTCGCGACGAGACCGCTACAAGGTCGAGGCGCAGTTTGCCGAACTCAAGCAGCGGCTCCGGGCGCGTCCGGCTGCGGCGGCGCTGGAATGTGGCGGAACAATTCCACTTGGCGGCGACCGCTCAGCATTTCAAACGGCTTGTCCAGTTCATCGCCCGCGGGCAACCACGCGAACGCTGAGGACGACCTGAGGAGCGACGACGCCAAGAAGCAGTCGAGTCGAACACAACCGGCAATCAGCCGGACCCGCGTAACATCCTCACCGCGCACCCAGTGCCTCCAGGGCGCAAACTTTTTCAACAGCCTCATTCGTTTTCGGCCAGCCGTACGGGGCCGAGCCGGATTCTCGAATTCCAGCCACTTGGGGAGACTCCTGAAGGAAGGTTTTTGACCTTCGACCATCCTGACGGCGCAGTTCCAAAAACACCTTAAGTTCGAAACACAGCCTAAGCCACATTGATGAAATGGCGCCGTGTTATCGGGCGATCTGACTCATGTTAGTGGGAAACTGGGCTTGACCCGCTTTCGTGGACACTCTACGAAAGGCGGATACGATGGCGGGCATGGAACCAGGCAAGAAGGGTCGACGGGCGCGGCGGCAGTTCACGGAGGAGTTTCGAGCGGGCGCAGTGCGTCTCGTGCTGGACGAGGGCCAGACGGTCACCCGGGTGGCGCGGGATCTCGATCTGACGGTCTCGGCGTTGCGGGCCTGGGTCGCCCGGGCGCGAGCTGACCGCAGCAAGGGCCGGTCGGGCGGGCTGACGACGGTCGAGCGCGAGGAGCTGGCGCGGCTGCGGAAGGAGAATCGCGAACTGCGGATGGAGCGCGACATCCTAAAAAACTTTCGGGTACGGCCCACGCCGTCCCACCTGCTGGACCAGAAACGCACGGCGCGGCTATGCTGAGGGCGCTCCGGGAGCCGTGGCCGTCCGCTTCATGGTGCCGTCGCGAGCCCGTTAAAAAACATGGTCCGGGGGTGGCTGGCGCACTTGATCGTGGTGACGCCGTCAGGCGATCCCGTTTAGGAAAGTGATCCGTGGCGCCCCCCCTGCTCCCGAGGGCTCTAACAGGAGGCCCGGACATGCCAGGGAGCCAGCAGAACACGCGCGGAAGGACTGCGGGGCGACTATCTACCATTAACCCGGATGCCGCGGGCCTCGATGTCGGCGCGACCTTCCATGTCGTTGCCGTTCCCGGCGACCGGGACGACCGGCCGGTGCGCACCTTCCGGACCTTCAGCGGCGATCTGCATCAGTTGGCCGATTGGCTCACGGCGGTCGGCATTACGACGGTCGCCATGGAGTCGACGGGCGTGTACTGGATTCCCGTCTTCGAGGTGCTCGAAGCTCAGGGGTTCGAGGCACTCCTGGTGAACGCCCGCGACGTCAAGCACGTCCCGGGCCGCAAGACCGACGTGAATGATGCGCAGTGGCTGCAGCAGCTCCACCAGCATGGCCTCCTCCGGGGTAGCTTCCGCCCCCGCGACGGGGTGGTCCGGCTGCGCGCCTACCTACGCCACCGCGAACGGCTGGTGGACTACGCCGCCGCCCACATCCAGCACATGCAGAAGGCGCTCACGCAGATGAATGTGCAGTTGCATCACGTCGTCACGGACATCACCGGCGTCACGGGGATGCGGATCATCCGGGCCATCGTCGCGGGGACCCAGGCGCCCGCCGCTCTGGCCGAGTTCCGCGATGCGCGATGCGCCGCCTCGCCGGAGACCATCCGCGAAGCGCTCACCGGAAACTACCGCCCGGAACACGTGTTCGCCCTTCGCCACGCCCTCGAGCTGTACGACGTTCACCAAGCCAAGATTGCCGAGTGCGACACGGAGATCGCGGCGGTATTGGGCACGCTGAACGAAGCGCGCGCGATGCCGGAGGCGCCCCTGCCTGCGGTGCGGCACACCAAGGCACGGAACGAGCCGAAGTTTGATGCGCGGCCCGCCCTCTACACGTTGCTGGGTGTCGATCTGACCCAGATCCATGGCTTCGGCCCCTACACGGTCCTCCGGCTCGTCGCGGAGTGCGGAGACGACATGAGCAAATGGCCGACGGCGAAGCACTTCACGTCGTGGTTATGCTTGGCCCCGGGGAACAAGGTCTCCGGCGGCCGCCTCCTCAGTTCGAAGACCCGCCGGTCCTCGAACCGGGCGGCCACGCTGCTGAGGATCGCCGCAGTGAACATCGGCCGGACCGAGACGGCCCTGGGCGCCTTCTACCGCCGCCTCGCGGCCCGAATCGGCAAGCCCAAAGCCGTGACCGCCACCGCGCGGAAGCTCGCGACGCTCTTTTACACGGCCCTCCGGTTTGGCTTGGCCTACGCGGACCCGGGGGCCTCGTACTACGAAGAGCGCTACCGGCAGCGCGTGCTCGACACCCTTCGGCGCCGCGCTCGGCACCTGGGCTTCGCACTCGTCGCCGACCCCGCGGCGGCTGAGGCGCCCGATGGAGTTTCTTAGGAAAGCCGCGGTGGGTGCGAAGGCGAGCGCGTAAGATTCGCGTTCATCCAGGCGGAGAAGGCCGAGCTCCCGATTGCGACCCTGTGCCGGCGCCTGGGCGTCTCGCGGAGCGGCTACTACGCGTGGCGCGGCCGGCCGGGATCCGCGCGGGCGCACGCGGACCGGTGGCTGCGGGTCCTTGTCCGGGAGGCGCACAAACGCAGCCGCTGCACCTACGGCAGCCCGCGGGTGCACGCCGACTTGGCGGCGCAGGGCATCGGCGTGAGCCGGAAACGGATCATCCGCCTCATGCAGGAAGCCGGGCTCAAGGCCCGAGTGCGGCGCCGGTACCGCTCGACGACGATGAGTGAGCATGACCAACCCGTGGCGGCCAACCTCCTCGACCGCCAGTTCCAAGCGCAGGGGCCGAACGAGCCGCTGGGTGGGCGACACGACCGAGCTGCTGGTCGGCGGCGGCAAGCTCTACCTGGCGGCGATCTTGGACCTGTTCTCCCGGTTCGTGGTCGGCTGGGCGGTGAGCGCGGTGAACGACCGGCATCTGGTCATCAAGGCCCTGGAGATGGCCCTCAAGCGGCGGGGCCCCGGCGGCGGGCCTGCTCCACCACTCGGACCAGGGCAGTCCCTACGCGAGCGACGACTACCAGCACATCCTGGAGGCCCGCGGCATCACGTGCAGCATGAGTCGGCGGGGCAATTGCTATGACAACGCGGCGATGGAGAGCTGGTTCTCGACGCTCAAGAGCGAGCTCTGCGAGCGTTTCGATACCTACGGCCACGCCAAGGAGCAGTTGTTCGACTACATCGAGGTGTTCTATAACCAGCAGCGGAGACACTCGGCGCTCGCCTACGCGAGCCCGGCCGAGCACGAGAGGACCGAACGCGTGAAGCAGGCAGCGTAGTCAACCTGTCCACGAAAGCGGGTCAAGCCCAAACACCGCTCTTCCCACTTGAGGAGCCTTCACCACCTTGGCCGGGCCGGTCTACACTCGCTTTAGCCTGGTGCTACGGTCGCGCGCGGCCGTCGCCCGAGGGGCGCCGCCCTCTATCCTCGCCGTCATTCTCTACTGCGTCGGAATCTGCCTCGGACCCCCGGAACAACGTGACCGGTGGTCGGGACTCTTGACCCAACGGGGCAGCCTCTCGCGAACGCACCCTATCCTCACGCTGTAAGAATACGGTTCCGGCCTGAGTGTCGGCACGATGGCCGGCTTCGCGGGAGCGGTCTCGCAGACACGACGCGACGCGCTGACCGAGCCGGATCATGGGCGCCTCGAGCGTGTGATGCAGCGCGATCGGAATGAGCGACATAGACGCTATGAACACGAGCCAGCGCGCGCCCGTTTGCAAGTTGCCCAACGCTTGAAACGCGAACCAGATGCAGATGAAATGGGTCAAGTAGATACCGTATGAATAGCGCGCAACCCGGTTAGAGATCGCTACGACACTTGGCTGCTGTAGCTGCGCGAAGCGCGGTATTGCCAACCCGATAAGAAGGCAGCAGATTGGGCCACGCCCGTCGGCAGCGGACGTGTCACGGAGATACAACGCGCTGACAGCGGCGAGAAACACCGGCCACAGGATTGAAGGCACTTGGCGCGTTGGGGTCGCCATGCACCTGTAGCCGATGATCCCCGCCAAGAAGTATGGCACGTACTCGATCAGGTCCGGGACTCCGTGCCTCTCGAAATACCAGGGTCGCACTGCCGCAATGAAGCCGATGGCCCAGACACCAAACAGCGGCCATGCGGTTCGGGCAGAACGGGCGAGCACAAATAACGCCGGTAGTACCAGATACATCTGCATCTCATACGGCAGACTCCACAGCGGTGACATTACGGATTCAGTGTGAGTGAGATTCTGAACGAGGAAGAGGTTGGACAGGAAGCCCCAGAGACTCACATGCACCGGCACGAAGGAGCCCGGACGCACGTGCCCGACCGGCAGATTCAAACCGTACACTAGCAGTACGATGAGAATGCTCAGCGGGAAGATCCGGAACGTTCGGCGGATCAGGAAAGGCCACAGCAACCGCCGGCCCGGCCGTTGCTGTGCCTGACGGTGGAGCGAAAGCGTCAAGACGAAGCTCGTATGGACGAAGAAGATCAGGACACCCCAATAGCCGATTCCGCTGAAGTTCAGGAGTCCCACCTTGATAGTGGGAAAGAAGATGAACAAGTGGTGACCGACCACAAAGCAGACGGCGCACGCCCGCAGGAAGTCCAGGTTGGGCATGTCCGGACGATTGTTCGGTTTCATTCGGGGGCCCTGCGCCAGTTCACGGCGCCGCATACGCCACGGCTCGGCAGACCTTCGTCCACCGGCATCGGGGTTGGGTTATCGAGAGCGCCGAGGCGCCTCTCGTAGCACGAGGGCAGCGGGATGGTGTCCTGGGCAGTCCCGACGAAGAGGCCACCGATGATGAAGCCGGGATGTCCGATATGGACCCACGTCTCCCCTCCCTCGTGGCGTTGAACGGGCCGATCACCCCGTCGCTCAGCTCGTTCATCCTTTCCGGCAGGTTGAGGCATGACCGCGTAGGTTTCCTTCCACGGTCTCGATGCGGTCGACGCCCGACGTAACGGCGGACGCGTCACGGCCCCCCGCCCGTTCGAGGGGGCAGTTCCCGAGTAGCAAGCTCGTGGACGGTAGCCCCGATACTCGCAAGCAGCACGGCTTCGACTGCTCCGACCCCTGGAGGCCGGTCCCATTCCAGGCTGGCTGTGCGTCGACGACCATGGAGCTTGATCCGCAGCAACAATCGGCTGCCGAGGCGCTCAACGCCCTCGAGCACTCCCTCCCCAGCCAGTGCGGATGTGTCGCCTGGCCCGGAGGATTCAATCCACTGGGGCGGCCAAACTGTCGCCTTCCCGGATCGTAGTTTGAGATCGCGGAGCTGCATGGCTTCGACCCGTACCTTTCTCCCGAGGGGTGGCCGTTGGCCCGAAGCCCATCTTCGCTCCGCAATGGAGGAGACCTCGGGGCTCTTGGACCTATCCTCCGGACCTCCAGTTCAACGGCTCGGCCAGCGTTGATACGCGAGCAAGTGCGGGCGCAGGGCTCTTACTAAACTGCGCACGGGGTGCGGCAGACAGGACCCGGCGGCCAGGGCTAAGGGTCGCAGGCCCCCGCCGAAGCGCCAAGCCTGGAGATAGTAGTGCTGAGCCTTTCGGAGATTCCCCGCCTCCTCAGCGAATCGCCCCGCGTTCAGGTAGCAGCTGGGCCGCGCGTTCCGGTACCGCTCGGCCGTGCCCGGCGGATACATCGCGGGGTTGGCCAGGATGCGCTCGGTGAGCAGGATTGCGGCCACATTCGCGCGGAAGTGATCGTTGGTCAAGTTGAACGCATGAAGGCGAGACCACATGAGGGGACGCTCGACGACGGCCAGCGTCGAGACGGCCAGCACCCGAAGCCAGCAGTCTCGGTCTTCGAGATGCGAGAGGGCCGGGTCAAAGAGGCCGGCCTGCAGCAGGAGATCGCGGCGCACGATCATCGTGGACGGGGCGATAAAGTTGCCTTCGAGGAACTGTCGGCGCAGGCTCTCTGCGTCGCAGCGAACCACGCCGGGGGCGATCTCTGTCCGCTTGATGGCCCCGTAGTGCGCTTTGCGGGAAAGGAACGACCCGCGGATGAGCCCCTGGCCATCGAATTCGGTGAAGTCGGTGAAGACTGCGCCAACGTCGGGACACGCTTGGATGGCCGCCCACTGGGCCTCGAGCTTCTGTGGCTCCCACACATCGTCGGCGTCCAGGAACGCGACCCACGGCTGCAACGTGGAGCGGATTGCCGTGTTCCGAGCCGCCGCGACCCCCATATTGGGCTGCGCCAGCACGGTCGCCCCGCTGGCCCGGGCGATGGCGGCGGTCCGATCGGTCGAGCCATCGTCGACCACGAGAACCTCGGCGGGCTGCGCGGTTTGCGCCCGAACACTCTCGAGGGCCGTCCGGATGAAACGCTCCGCGTTGTAAGCGGGAATCACCACCGCCACCGGCAAGGGCGTCGTCAATCCGTGCGGTCTGGGCGGCACCGACTTCAGGCTCGACATGTTAGAACCGTATTTGAGTCGCCGGGATCGCGGGAGCTCTCGAACCCGAATTCGACAGCAACCGCCGGAGCAAACGGCAGGGTCCACGCCAGGACCAGGACCACCCCAACCCGCGTTTTTCTCATCACCCGTGCCCCTCCCCCTCCGGCGATGTCGGTACGCACTGCCGCCTTCTCTGGCGGGCCCGCCGAAGCGCAGCTCTGGCTCGCCGCGTGGCGTCCAGGACCCGCCCCAGCACCCCTTCCGGAATCCACGAGCCGAGTAGGGCGACCGCGACGGTCGGCTCGGCCGGAACCTGGCGGAGCAGCCACCAGAGAAATCGCCTGGCCACTTGAGGGTCGTGCCGCCGAGCGTAGGAGTAGGCCTCATAGGCGTAGGCGCGCACCGTGTCGCGCTTGGTCCGGCGCACGAAGGCGCGTTCCTCGGGCGGGCACAGGACTTCGTGACGCGTCAGCACCCGAAGATCCCAGACCGCCCACACGAACTGCCGTCGGCCCTGGCTGCCGGATCGGCTCGCGTCATGCACGCGATAGCGCACCAGCGGGTGCGGATGCATCGTGATCGGATAGCCGAGCGCGATCCGCAGCGTGTAGTCCCAGTCCTCCGCGTCGTTGCGATCCGTGAGCATCGGCCCGATGGCGCGCGTGACCGACCGTGGGATGAGCATCTGCGACGGCGAGGCAACGGGATTGCTCCGCAGCGACTCGCGATAGAAACGGCCCGACAGTTCTCCAGACCCGCACTCGGCCAGCCGGTCGACGACCCAGTGAGACAGCAGGTGACCCGGCACGACATCGCCTCCCGAAAAACGCTCGCCGTCGCAGGCGACGAGTCCGCTGGCGGGATGCCGGACCGCGATCTCGAGCTGTACCTCCAGTTTTTCCGGTCGCCATAGATCATCCGCATCGAGGAATGCAATGTAGTCGCCCGTGGCCACCTCGAGCCCCCGGTTGCGC
>Ga0209180_10001361_pt1 | contig 12136 bp, 12 predicted proteins | sample CZO8metaG_3_FD_188355 | JGI IMG/M metagenome (GOLD analysis project Ga0209180, IMG submission 188355) | Vadose zone soil microbial communities from the Eel River Critical Zone Observatory, Northern California, USA - CZOApr15con2H2.8 metaG... | ecosystem: Environmental > Terrestrial > Soil >...
CCTGCTTGGCCTGATTGTGGGTTTCGTCGGGATCGTAATTGCCGGTGTCGCGGACGGTCCTTACACCATGCTGCAGGTGCTCGCGCATCCAGCTATCAAGACCGCGGCGGGGTCCTTGGACTAGACAAAGGCATCGTCCGCAAGGCCGGCGATGTAGGTGTGGCATTCGGCCAGGCCGGGCAGTATCCATTTCCCGGTCGCGTCGATCCTCTCCGTTCCATCGGAGAGCGGCTGGTGGCATCACGAAAGACGTCGTCGATCCGGTCACCGCAAAGGGTGACCACGGCCCGCTGAATGGAGGCTTGCCGGTGCCATCGATGACGGTTCCGCCCACGAGTGCTTTTCGTTCCATTCAGACAATCTCCTCCATGGTGGTTGTCGTGTCCGTGAGGACGACGCTTCTGATCCCCTCCAATGCGATCCCGGTCGGGATTGCAAGTGGCTTAATGGTTGGGAACATAATCCATTCAAGTGGGCGTGTCAAGGCGACCTTGAAAGGGCAGGCACGATCGAACCTCTTCGATTTGACGAGGCGAGTGGCGATCGTCACCGGAGGAGGTCGAGGATTGGGGCGCACGCTGGCGCTGGGACTGGCGGACTTTGGCGCCGACGTCGGCGTCGCGGTCGGGCACCGGATGGACGAAGGCAAAGAAATGGCACAAAGGATCGAGGAAGTCGGCCGGCGCGCGCTCGCCACGCCGGTCAGCTCGACCCTAGCTGGCCGCAGAGTTATCAGATCTCGGGGGAAAGCATGGCCCCTCTCACTCCTTGGCGCGCGATAGATGCGACTTACGTGATCGCGCCCGGATTGCTCGTGAGCATGTCCGAAACTGCCATGCCTTGTAGGCCGGAAAGGGAGAGTCGCCCCGGGTCGGGCTAGGAGGGCGCCGACCGCCGAGCGTTCGTTACCGGTTGAGGGCCGTCGGCGCTGTCACCCACTCAGCGGGCCTGTTGGCTGCCTGACTCCCGGTGAGCCAAACGACTTCTCAGATCTGTCCCAACTACGCCGCCCGTTTGTTGGTGGGCGAGCGTGGTGGCGAGTTGAGCGCGGTTGTGGATTCCGAGCTTTTGGTAGGCGCGGCCAAGGTGCGCTTCGATCGTCTTGGGGCTCAGGAACAGTTGCGTGGCGGCTTGGCGGACGGTGGCGCCTTCCGCGACGGTCAGCGCGACCCGGAGCTCTTGCGGAGTGAGCTCCTCGGCGCTGGAGCGACCGCGGCGCGCACGCGTGAAGACGCCGGCGGCGCGTAGTTCCTGGTGCGCGCGGTCTGCCCACGAGTCGGCAGCAAATTGCTCGAAAATGGCGAGCGCGGCAGCGAGCTGTTCTCGGGCATCCGTTCTGCGGCGAAGACGTCGGAGCCGCTCCCCGTAGCATAGTTGGGTGCGAGCGCGCTCGAACATGCTCGGGACACGGTCGTGAAGCGCGAGGGCAGACTGGAATTCTGCTTCAAACTCGTCTTCGCCCGCGAGTAGGCCTCGGCAGCGGGCGGCGGTTGCAAGTCCCCAGAGTGAGCGGACTTGCTCGGCGCGATGCTGGAGTAGGTCGGCGGCCATGCGGGCCTCGTGGTCGCGGCCTGCGGCGTGGAGCGCCTCCACGAGATCTGGCTCGTATGGGACAGTGGGTGGATTGCCGAGTCCTTCGGCTTCCGCTTCTCTCGCGCACTGCTCCAGCTGCTCAACCGCGGCCGGGATGTTGCCAAGGCCGAGCTCAAGCAGCCCGAGCACCGACAAGAGGTGCACCTCCAGCGAACGATGACCTCGCGCCCGCGCCAGCGAAAACGCTTCTGCCACGACCGTGCGGCATTCCTGCTCACGCCCCTGCGCCGCGGACACGCGAGCCAGGTGCACGAGTCCCCAAGCACGATAGCTCGTCGCGCCGGCGAGCTCGGCTGCCTCGCTCGCCCGCGCGCGCGCGCGCGTCCACCGCCCCGCGTGGAAGTCTGAGTGCGCGCCGTGTCCCAGCACGAAAGGCAGCTTGCCGAGGGCGCCGAGCTCGCGGGCGTCTCTGATCGCGCGCTCAAGCGCGCTGCCGCGCTCGAGCGTGCCGTCGCTCTCGAGATCGCCCTCGGTCACCAGCCCTCGGGTCAGGCTCAGCTCGATAGCGGCAGCGGCAATCGGACCTAGCTCGAGCGATGCTGCGGCCGCGAACGCCGCTTCACTGCCTAGCTCCTCGGGCGGCAGCTCGCCCCGATACGTCGCGGCGGTGTCCGCTGCAAACGCCGCCAGTCGCTGGATCGCCGGGAGGCACGCATCGGCAAGCTCGCGCGCTCGCCGACCGCTCGCAACTGCCGCGCGCAGGTCGCCGATCATGATGTCAGTCGTGGTCGCATCGATCATCATGACCGTCGCCCGAGCGGGGTCCTCGTTGGCAACCGCGGCGGCACCATCCCAAAAGATCTCGTGCGACCGCACGGCCGATCCCAACAGTCGCTCCACGACCCCCGAGAGGTGTTGGAAGTCGGCGCGGATCAAGGCAGTATCGGCGAGCGGAAGACCAGCGTTGATCAGATCTGAGGCCCATTGGACCCTGCCGCTCATGACGGCGAACGTCGAGGCTGCGAGCAGCCGTCGGGCGCGAGCGCCAGGCTTAGGGGTCAGCGCAGCGGCGCGCTCGTAGGCGCGTGTGGCGGTGGCTAGTCCCCCGCGGTCGGCCGCCCGTTCGGCGGCCTCCTCGAGCGCGGCGGCAACGTGTTCGTCGATTCCGCTCGCAGCTGCCGCCAGGTGCCACGCGCGCCGGTTAACCGCCTCCTCAGAGCCGGCCGCGAGCGCGGCGTGTACGGCACGGCGGCGGTCACTCGGGGCGGTCTGGTAGACGACCGAGCGCACAAGCGGATGACGAAACCGCACCCGACCGTCCGTTAACGTGATCAACCCGGCCCGCTCCGCGGCATCGAACGCCGACCCGTTCAATCGGAGCGCTCGCAGCGCCGCAACAACCGTGCCCGGCTCGTCCAGTTCGCTTGCGGCTGCGATCAGCAACGCCTCCCGCGCCTCAGGCGGAAGTTGAGCCAACCTTCGGGCGAACGCGCGCTCCACACCGCCCCCGACCGGCAGCGGCCGCTCCAGCGGCTCGCTACCCGCCAGTTGCCCTGGACTGAGCGCAGTCGAGAACTCCAACAGCGCAAGCGGGTTCCCACCCGCCACCCGGACGAGTTGCTCTGCCACCTCCGGAGCGATCACCCGACCCCGGCGTTCGGTCAGGAGCGTCTTTGCAGACTGCTCGCTGAGCCCGGCGATCGTCTGCTCCGGCAACCCGATCGGGTCAAACGCGCTCGGCTCCGCGACGCGCATGGCGAACAACGCCACTATCCCCTCCATGTGGAGCCGGCGCGCGGCGAACGCAAGCGCCTCAGCTGAGGACGGATCAAGCCAATGGGCATCATCGACCACTACCAATAAAGGCATGTCCTCAGCCGCCGCTGCAATCAGGCTCAAGGTCGCCGCGCACACCGCCAGCGGATCGCCCGGAACTGGGGGGCCTAGCGCCAAGGCCCCCCCGAGCACCGCCCGCTGACGGTCCGGCAAGCCCTCCACCAGCCCCAGCACCGGCCGCGCCAGTTCCTGCAACCCCGAGAACGCGAGCTCGGACTCCGACTCAACGCCCCGCGCACGCAACAGCCGAAACCCGACTGCCAGTCCGACCGCGGAATCCAGGAGCACGCTCTTGCCAATCCCAGGCTCCCCCCGCAGCACCAAGGCCGTGCTGCGTCCCATGCGCGCACCGGCGAGTAGGTCGGCAAGCATCGCCAACTCCGACTCGCGGCCCACCAGCACGGTGCTCATGCCCAGGTGGAAATGTAGGGGTTCACCCGATGCGAAGCACCAAAACGGGATGGAAGAATGGCTCTGATCAGCACCGAGATGAGTTTCACCAACCAGGGAGGAGAAACGAAGATCAGGAACAGATTCCTGCTGTCAGCCGCCCCGGGAGTGACCGTAGTCTTGCCGGCGCCGCCCGGCCCGGTCAGCGTCAGCACCCTGGCCTCGGCCAGTCGGGCGGCGGCCTCGGCAAGCTCGTTCAGGCGGCCGACAAACCGCGTGAGCGGCGCCGGCAGGTTGGTGGTGGTGTTGGTGAACACGGTTGCCACTTTCGGTCGCGCTCTGAGTCTCCCACACTGTACCGGCCGGCGGAGCGATAAATCAACCAGGTACCCGGCCGGAAGATCAACCCAGGAGGTGGATGTTGTCGGTTCCGCCACACGGGATGCTCCAGCCATGCGCCGAGCACTGCTGACAACGATCGGAGTTCCTCTCCTGGTAGACGCGAGTCCACTGTGGGCCGCGATCAGCAACACCCTAGCGGCGCTGAAGGTCGCCTAGCCAAGTGTGGAACACGATCGCCTGGATCCTGCAGGGACTCCTCGCCCTTGCCTTTCTGTTTCACGGCATCCTCTACGCCTTCAGGCCTGAGCCCTTCGTCCGCTTGATGCGCGAGCAGGGCAAGTGGCCTCCGGCCATACCCGCGTGGTTCCGCATCTTCATCGGCGTCGCGGAGCTGCTGGCCGTCGTCGGCCTAGTCCTACCTGGGCTGCTCCGCCTGTTCACAATCCTCACCCCGCTGGCTGCTGCAGGTCTCGTGATCGTGATGTTCAGCGCCTCCATCTACCACGTCCGTCGCAGGGAGGGCGCCGCCGTTCCGGTCGTCGTGTTGGTCCTGACAGCCATCGTGGCCATCCTGCGGTGGCAGGTGGTCGCGCTGTGATTGCTCCAGCCATGCGCCGAGCACTGCTGACAACGATCGGAGTTCCTCTGCTGGTGGCCGCCACGTCCGCCCAAGCGATGCGGAGCGACCTGGCGATGGCCGTTTCCAGGACCGCGACCGACCTGATCGAGCGATGGAGGGGACAGGGCCAGCGCAGCCAGATCCTGCGCTTCGTCCAGCCATCCCTGATCGGCTTGATCGACGGCACCATCTCCACGCTGGCGCCGATCTTCGCCGCCGCCTTCCTCGCCGGCTCGCACGCCGCCCTCCTGGTGGGCCTGGCGGCGTCGCTGGGGGCCGCGATCAGCATGGGCCTCTCCGAGGCGCTTTCCGACGACGGTGAACTGAGCGGGCGGGGGAGCTCGTGCGTCCGCGGCGCCCTGACCGGGATGGCGACGTTCGTCGGCGGAACGTTCCACGCTCTCCCCTTCCTGATCAGCAACACCCAGACGGCGCTCAAGGTCGCCTACGTCGTGGTGGGGATGGAGCTGATCACCATCGCCTGGGTGCGCCGGCGCTTCCTCCAGGTCCCCCTCCACCGCTCGCTGGTCCAGGTCACCATGGGCGGCGTCGTGGTGGCCGGCCTCGGCGCCCTCATCGGCCACGCCTAGCCGGTAGCCGGGAGGACACCGAAGAGATGATCACGCATAGGGGCAGATGGCAGGCACTCGGCGCGATCGTGCTAGGTTCACTGGTTCTGGGGCTGGATACGACGATCGTGGTGACCGCCCTACCGACCCTGTCGGCCAAGTTGGGTGCCACCACCGACCAGCTGCAGTGGATTTCGGCCGGCTACACCCTCGCCCTGGCCGGCTTCATGATTCCGGCCGGCGTGCTGGCCGATCGGCTCGGCCGCCGGCGAATGCTGCTGGTCGCGCTCCTCCTCTTCGGCGCCTCCTCGGTCGCGGCCAGCCAGATGACGACCGCCAATGGGCTGATCGTGATGCGGGCGGTGATGGGGATCGCGGGCGCGTTCATCTTTCCGATCTCCCTGGCCATCCTGCCGACGATCTTCTCGGAGCGGGAGCGTCCCCGGGCCATCGCCATTGGTGGGGCCGGCATGTTTCTCGGGCTTCCATTGGGTCCGCTGGTCGCGGGCTGGCTGCTGACCCATTACGACTGGGGCTCGATCTTCCTGATCAACGGCCCGGTCGTGCTGCTCGCTCTGCTCGGCGTCTGGATCTTCATCCCCGAGAGCCGGGACCCGAACGCGCCCCGCCTCGACGTCGTCGGAGCCGCTCTCGTGGTGGCCGGGGTCACCAGTCTCGTGTACGGGATCATCGAGCAGCCGGCCCTCGGCTGGACCGACACTCCCGTGCTCGCCAGCCTCGCCAGCGGGGGAATTCTGGTCGCCGGCTTCACCATCTGGGAGCTGCGCGCGCGATCGCCGCTTGTCGACCTCCGGCTCTTCTTGAACCCGCGCTTCACCTGGTCGGTGGTCGTCGGCATGATCATGGGCTTCGCGCTGCTGGGGGTGCTCTTCGTCTTCACGCCCTTTCTGCAGATCGTCCAGGGCAATGATGCCCAGGCCACCGGCATCCGCTTGCTACCGCTGATCGGCGGCATCGTGCTGGGCGCCCTGGGCAGTGATCGGCTCGTCGCCCGCCTTGGTGTTCGCGTCATGCTTGCGCTCGGCCTTCTCATCTGTGGGGCGGGCATGACGCTGCTTTCAATGGTCAGGGCCGACAGCGGATACGGCCTCGTAGCGGTCGCCTTGCCGGTCATCGGAGTCGGCAATGCCTTCGCGATGTTCACGTCTCTCAACGTCATCCTCGGCATCCTTCCTGAGGCGCAGACGGGAGCGGGAAGCGCCCTGACCAGGACCCTCCAGCAACTCGCGGCCTCTTTCGGCGTCGCCATCCTCGGCAGCATCCTCAATAACGCCTACCGAGCTGACCTGGCGGGACACGTGACGGGACTGCCGACCCAGCTGCGGGAGGTGGCCGAGGGCAGCGTGGCCGGCGCGAGCTTGATCGCGAGCCGTCTGCCGGGTCTGCCCGGCACCGCTCTCCTTCGCGCTGCTCACGACGCGTACAGCGTCGGCATGACCGATGTGCTGCGGGTGAGTGCCGGGATTATGGTCGCCGGGGCGCTCCTGATCGCAACCTTCATGCCCACCCGGACGAAGGCGGCCGGGCAGCAGCCCGCGACGCGCGAAAGCGCGCAGGCCGAGATGGCGTTGAAACCGTCTCGGCTTGCGCTGGCGGTAGGTTCTGGGCACAAGCCGCCATCTAGCGGTAGTTCCCAAAAGGTTGATAACAACCGATGACACTGTGAGAGCCCTCCATGACTCGGTTTGGGTCACCACAACCTGGCGGGCTCGGCCGAGCCGATGCTGCGGGGGTGCAGCCACACCAGAGCAGAGGGAAGGGACATAGATGCTGACCGCCGAACGAGTCGCCAGACCGAAGGCAATCTACACGTTCGCGCACGCGCCCGACTCCAAGTGGCGAATCGGGCGCCTGGCCTGCATCAACGCCTACTGGTTCGGCCGCGGAGCGCACTGGCGGGCGATCCTCGTTTCGCTCCTGTTCGTCGGCGCCACCCTCGTGGCGTCGAAAGACACCCTCCTACTCCAGGGACGAGTGATGACGGCGGGCAGCATCTTCGCGCTGTTGGTGCCCATCCTCGCGGGCTGGTTGAGCGACCGCACGGCCTCCCGCTGGGGGCGCCGCCGGCCATGGATGGTCGCCGGTACCGCTGTCAACCTGATTGGACTTGGTCTGTTAGCCGTGGCCGGTACTCCTTTGCTCCTGCTCGTTGGGTTCGTCGTCGTACAGGCAAGTAACAACGCCGCCGAGGCTGCTTACGCGGGCGTTATCCCAGACGTCGTCCCTGCCGACCACAGGGGACGGGCCTCCAGCCTACTTGGGGGCATGGAGTTGGTGGGCAGCATCTTCGGGTTGGCAGCGGTGATGGTTGTCTTCGCCATACTGGGCCAGACGCGGCTGGCCCTGATCGCGAGTTACGCCATCCTAGGGGTAATTCTTGTGATCGGCCTGATCATCGCCGTTCTGTCCATCCAGGAACCACCAGTCGCCCGGGAACAGCCACGACCGCGGCTGGCGATCCACCCATTCAGCCTGGCGTGCAGCGCGGCATTCCTCACTTTCCTGGCTTGTCTCCTGGCATTGCTCGCCCTCCCTCTTGGCAGCGCCACGGTGCCGGTCATCGCCGCGGCCCTCGTTGCCGGAGCCACATCGATCGGGACAGGATGGCAGCTCCCGGCCTTTCGTGCCTTTGTCTCGCCGTTCAAGAGCAATGACTTCTTCTGGGTCTTTGCCACCCGCATCCTGGTCACCCTTGGCCTGGTCATCACGGTGGGGTTCATGCCCTACTACTTCCGAGACATTGTTGGGGTGGCGAATTCCGCATTGGCGAGCTCGGCCTTCGGGTTGACCGTCGTCATTTCAGCCGCAGCGTCAGCGCTGCTCTGCGGGTCGCTCTCCGACCGAGCGGGATGCCGCAAGGCGTTCGTCTACCTCTCGAGTGGAATTCAGGCCGCGGTTGTATCGGTCCTAGTGTTTGGGCTCGTGGGATCGATTGCGGTGATCTTCGGCCTTGGCGTCATCTTTGGTATCGGCTTTGGCGCCTACACCGCGGTCGACTGGGCGCTCGCGTGCGATGTCCTGCCGGACCGGAAACGCGCGGCCGGCAAGGACATGGGACTATGGCACGCTTCTTTGACTCTTCCTACGGTGGTTGGACCGGCGCTCCTCGCGTTGCTGCTGTACCACTTGAATCAACCCGGGCACTGGGTTCTGGGTCTGGCTACCGGCGGCCACTTAGGATTTCGAGTTGCATTTGGACTCGCGGCCATGTTCTACATTCTCGGGACTGTGATGGTCGCCCGGATCCGCGGAGTCAGATGAACCCGGGCGACTTGGCCGACGGGGACGGCCGCTTTGCCATCGAGCGGGAGGTCGTCACCGATGCCAAACCCAACCAGCCTCTCGGATTCGCGTGTCTTACAGGCACAGGTCGAGCCAGCGGATAGCCAAGGAAGGAGTGAGTGTGCTTGCAAGGCCGCGCTCAGTCGCCGACCCGGCTCTCAACCTGGCCAATGATCCGGCATGGCTGGTCCTCCTGTACTGGTTGTGCTTCATCCTGGCTCCCGAGGTGGCAGTTCTCGGAAACGTTTTCGCCTATTGGGCGGCCACGCACTCGTACCTAATCCGGGAGTCTTCACAGCCGGGGCCCAGCAGCGCTCGCGAAGGTGAAGGGACGCCCCGCTCAAGAGGAGGTGATCCGCAGAAGACGTGACCTAAGGGTGCGGACCATAAGTTGGCCAAGACCAGACCACTATTACCAACATGTGTCTCCAAGCGTTACTGCTGGTGACCCACCAGCATATGGATAAAGGAGGAACCAAGGGACCATGGTCAGACGACTCTTATCCCTTGCAGCCGCAGCGCTCTGTTCGATCGCGTTGGCTGGGAGCGCCCTCGCTCAGAGCTTCGGCCCGCCGCCCGGCCACTCTCAGTCGACTGACACCAACGCCTTTGCCGACCTCTTCGACAGCACCGGCTCGATCCATGCAAATCCCTCTGTCGATCGCGGAATGCAGACGTTCAAGGCTAAGCAGGCCTCGGGCCCGCCAGTCGTTATGGGGCCCGCCACGATGCTCAACCTGGAGGTCGACGTCCCGAATGGATTCGCTTTCGGCTGCTGGATCATTCCTGACTCAGCCTTCAATATCAGCCGCGACCTGTCGAGTGCAACCCTGACGGCCACAGTGACGCCGGGCGTCAGCGAGTGTCCCGGCCCGCCTCTCGCGGCGGCAACGGGCGCACGCCCGGGTCTCGAGGCTCTGTCGCTCCAGCCGCTGCAGGAGGGACCCCCTGGGAGTTTCGGCTTCATCGGGCCAGTTCAGATCGGCCTGACGTGGACGTTCCTGGGGGCCGTGGCCAAATCACGGTTCACCAACAACGCGAGCTGCGCCAGCTTCATCTCAAACGCGGAGGGAAGCGACCAGCGTGCCTTCGCCAATGCCACGGTGACGCTGTCGGCAACAATCGCGACCTTCTTACCGCCGCCGACAAACGGTCTGCCCCCAATGTCGGGACCCCCGGTCGCGCTCAGCCACACATCGCTGACCAGCGATTTCGCCGCGATTGAGCAGTTTTCAATCGACCAGGTCGTGTCGGGAACGCTGAGCCAGGCGTGCAACCCGTTCATGAAGTAGATGAGAAGGACGGGCGACGGAGGGCCAGGCTTGCTGGCCCTCCCTCAACACGCGCTATAGCAGCAGCTCCGAAACGCGAGAAGACGACGACCTGCCTTCCCCACATTACCGCCGGCAGCGACTACGCAGCAAATGTAGGGCCTTGACGGTGCTGCGGTCAACCGTTTCTACGGTTGCCTTGTCGTCCCAGCGTATCGTGACGTCGTTGACTCTTTCGCCCGTGCCGGATCAGCCGGAACGCGACCACGTCTCCCGTTATGTTCGACTCCCGCGATCGCCAGTCATCCAGGCCCGTCATCTTCGACGCAGCTTCGCCACTCGGTGAGGCAATATCGAGGCGGTCGCAGGCATCGACCTCGAGGCGGGTCAGGGCTAGCCCTTATTACTCGAGCGCTCAGCGGAGACAGTTGCTACGAATACACTAATAAGATGCGATACCGAAGCGGGCGACGGGGCTCCCGCGCCAGTACCATGCCCGCGAATCGTATTCAGATAACTTACCGGCTGGCGGTGACCGCTTGAATGATGGCAGCGGGAAAAGTATCCCCCTCACTTCGGGAGTCGGCCATCTCGCCTCTGACGCCAACCGACAGTCGGGCCGTCCAGACTTGATCGCGACCTTCATCTGGATGATCGCGCGACTCGACGAAACCTTCATTGTCGTTAACAGGTCAACGGCTTGAGGAGAGTGCGCCCAACCTCCCTTGCCAGCATTGGCCGCTGGACCGGCACGGCGGTTGCACACCTCTGTCCCTCCTGATGGCCCACTGGCCAGGATCCATGTAATGGTCTGCGGGCCGATGCTCCTGGTCTCATTCTGCTGTCAGACAATCGTTCCGTCGCGGGGATGAACGAGGCCGCGGAGTTGTGGCTGGAGGAGCTCGGAGGCGGGAAACGATACCCACTTCCCATCGAGGTCTTCGCGGTTGCAGCGAAGCTCCGCGCGCTCGACCACACAGACGGGTTGATCCCGCGCCTTCGGGTCTGCAGACGAGCAGGACACTGGGCCCTATTACGGGCATCCATCACGAAGCCGAAGACGAGTAACGGTCCGCTGGCGAGGCTCGCCAAGACGATCGAGTCGGTCCAGCCGAGCGCCGGCTACTCGATGATGCCGTAGGCAACGGCGATGACGCCGGCCGGATAGGATTTCGCGCCAATCACGGGTAGCTGGCGCTGCGCGAACTAGGGCCAGGGCGCTAGCCGCCCGCGACCTGCGGTTACGTTTGCGCCGGAACTTGTGCTTCCAGGAGTTCTTTTGCGGTTTCGAGCTGTGCTTGCAGCTGCTTCTTCGCGATCCGTGCGAAGATCGGCTCACTGAGTTTGAAGAACCCGCCTAGCTCAGCTTCGGCGGCGCTGACATGCCTGGTCCCGCCATTTTCCGCCTGGAAGGTGTTGATCGCCTTCCACGGGAATGGTTCGTCGCTCTTCAGCACGACTCGCTTGTTGGGCTCGTACTCGACCACCTCCAAGGTCCCCTCGATCTTCCGACCCAGCATTCTGGCTCGAGTGCGGATGCGAGTCCCCACCTTGACCGGGGTCTCGGACGGTGTTGCCTCCTCGATCGTAGAGTTCCACTCGGGCATCTTGGTGGGATCGTTCAGGTATTGGAACACTTCCGCCACCGGTCGATTGACATGCACGCTGATCTCGATTTTGACCATCCGGATTTCACTCCTCTCTTGTGCCTTAGATCTACTCGGGCGTGCTAGCGCTTTCCCGACTGTAGGGTGCCGGCGATCGGAGCACCATCGATCGTTCAGTTGATTTTTCCGCGTCAGTCGCGAAGCAGGTCGTGCTCCATTGCGAAGAGCGCCACGGCGGCCCGGCTGGTGACCCCCGTTTTCTCATAGATGTGCACGACGTGGGTATGCGCTGTCGATGCGGATACGTGCAGGCGGGCGGCGATTTCTTTCTTGGTCTCCCCCCGCGCCAGCAGCCGAAGGACTTCGACCTCCCGATCGCTCAGGCCTGCCGGATATTGGCCGCGAGTGCGAGGCCGGGGCGCGCCTGCCGCTTCACAGACCGCCGCCACCGCCTCACGATCCAGGCGGCCGGCCGCCGCCATCCGCTGAAGTTCCGCGGCAGACTCCAGCGTAGTCATCGCCGGCCGATGCGGTCGCTCCTCGGTGAGCGCGTGGCACACGTCGGCTGCCGCCAGGATCCTGGCCGGGATGTCGATCTCGCCGGCCTTGACACCGCGGTGATAGCCACTGCCATCAAGGCGCTCGTGATGCAAGGTGGCGAGCCGG
>Ga0209180_10001364_pt1 | contig 12119 bp, 9 predicted proteins | sample CZO8metaG_3_FD_188355 | JGI IMG/M metagenome (GOLD analysis project Ga0209180, IMG submission 188355) | Vadose zone soil microbial communities from the Eel River Critical Zone Observatory, Northern California, USA - CZOApr15con2H2.8 metaG... | ecosystem: Environmental > Terrestrial > Soil >...
CGCAGGAGAAGTACGCCACATTGTTTCTTGGAGTCTACGACGGGTCCGACCGCCGGCTCACTTACAGCAATGCCGGACATTTGCCGCCAATTCTGCTGTCGGAGGACGGCTCGTCTCAGCACCTGACCTGCGGCGGAACTGTGATCGGACTTTTTCCGGATGTGCGTTATCCAGAGGCTACGGTCCAACTCCGGCGCGGCGACATTTTTGTTGGGTACAGTGACGGCGTGACTGAGCCCGAAAACGACTACGGCGAATTCGGGGAAGAGCGACTGATCGAACTGGTGCGCGAAAATCGGCATCTGCCTTTGGCGCGCATTACGGAAATTGTGACCGCGGCGGTGGATGACTGGATTGGCGACAACGAGCAGCCGGACGATGTGACGCTGGTGCTGGCGAGAGCGCGGTGAGGAGCGAGTCGAGCGAAGTCAGTCCTTTCAGCCACGCAATTCCCGCAACCAACACTTGATGGCCTTTCTGCCGGATCCAACTCTGGGAGTGCCGATGCCGCGATACGTGGAGAGCACGCTCTTGCTGCGGCCGGGCCGTATACGTCTCAGTTTGCCTCTTAGGGCTTTAAGCACTCGAATGATTGTTGTCTTATCGGCAACACCACAAGGCTTGCGATTTACGGACGCGAGAGCAGCAATGGCCAATTGAACCTCCGGGGTTCTGAGGGGCATAACCTCCAGGGTGTTCGCAACAGCACAACGAACGTGGTAATCCGATGACTGCAGCAGCATCAACATCTCTGGAACGACTTTGGGCTCGCCGAGCAGGAACGAGGCCTCGAAGAGGCCTACGCGGGCCAGTTCGTCCTTCTCTCGGATAAGGCCACGGCGGATGTTCTTGAGATAGGCGAAGCCACCCAGCGTGCCCACCGCACTGGCGGCGTAAGAGCGCACGATACGGTCTTTGTCAAAGAGAAGTCGGACTATGTTCGGCAGAGCGCGTTGGTCTTCGAGAAGCCCCAGGGTCTCCACTGCTTGGACCCGAACCAGCGAACTTGCATCCCGCAGAAGTCGACGTAGCCCAGGAGGAGAGGACTTTCGGCCTATTTGTAGGATGCCGATACATTCGACCGCATCGTAACGAACATTTTGATCGTTGTCGTACAGTAACGGCTCAACGAGTGGTGCTGCTTCTCTAAGTCTGTGTTCAGTGACAAGCAGAACAGCCGTGTCACGCACCGTCGGACTACGGTCGCTCAGCGCTTTGGGGAGCAACTTGAAAAACTCCTTCCTATCGCGATAGGCGGTCTGCCGAAGCAACTCGATTTGCCCATTTACGGTCCGCCTCTTGGCCGCTCCGCTTGTTCTCTGGGCCATATATTCCTTGGGGCTAAAGCCCTGTCTCTATTTGCGTTGAGTGGCACGGCTGAAGCCGTGCCCTTCCAAAACCAATTTTATGAGATGGATTCTAATGGGGGAAAAAGTCGAAACAAAACGCGGGCGGGTCGCTCCGCCCGCGTCGCATTCCTACGCACGATTCTTCCTACACCAGTCCCTGATCCAGCATGGAATTGGCAACCTTCAGGAAGCCCGCGATATTCGCTCCGTTCACGTAATTGCCGGGCGTGCCGTACTGCTCGGCAGTTTCGTGGCAGGCTTTGTGGATGGAGATCATGATCTTGTGCAGACGATCGTCCACTTCTTCGCGAGTCCAGGAGAGCCGCATGCTGTTCTGTGACATTTCCAGTCCGGACGTGGCCACTCCGCCGGCATTTGCGGCTTTACCCGGGCCATAGAGGACTTTGGCGTCAACGAACATCCGGGTGGCTTCGAGTGTGCAGGGCATGTTTGCGCCTTCGCTGACGACCTTCACGCCATTCTTGATGAGATTGGCCGCGTCTTTTGCGTTGATCTCGTTTTGTGTGGCGCTCGGAAAGGCACAATCGGCTTTGATATTCCATAGCCAGTTGTGGTCGAGCTTTTTGTCGATTGGTTGATAGACCGCTTTCTTGAATTTGTCGGTGTACTCCTTGATGCGGCCGCGGCGGTGGTTCTTCAGGTCCATCACCCAGGCGAGCTTGTCGCGATCGATGCCATCGGCGTCGTAGATGGCGCCGTCGGAGTCAGAGACAGTGACCGGCTTCGCGCCCAGGTTCAGCAGCTTCTCGATGGTGTATTGCGAAACGTTGCCGCTGCCGGACACTACGCAAAGTTTTCCTTCCAACGATTCCTTGCGCGTCTTGAGCATTTCCTCGGCGAAGTACACGGCGCCGTAGCCGGTGGCTTCGGGACGAATAAGTGAACCACCCCAGGCAAGGCCCTTGCCGGTCAGGACGCCGGTGAATTCATTCGCGAGGCGCTTGTACTGGCCGAATAGGAATCCGATTTCGCGACCGCCTACTCCGATGTCTCCGGCTGGGACGTCGGTGTCGGGTCCGATGTGGCGGTAGAGTTCGCTCATGAAGCTCTGACAGAAGCGCATGACTTCGTTGTCGCTCTTGCCCTTGGGATCGAAATCAGAGCCGCCTTTGCCCCCACCCATGGGAAGCGTGGTCAGCGAGTTCTTGAAGACTTGCTCGAAGGCCAGGAACTTCAGAATGCCCAGGTTCACCGAGGGGTGGAAGCGGAGTCCGCCTTTGTAGGGGCCGATGGCGCTGTTCATCTCGATGCGGAAGCCGCGGTTGACTTGGGCTTTGCCTTTGTCGTCGAACCAGGGCACGCGGAACATCAGGACACGTTCGGGCTCGGTGATCCGCTCGAGGATTTTAGCTTCCTGGTATTCGGGATGGCGTTCCAGCACAAGCCGCAGGGACTCGAATACTTCCAGAACAGCCTGGTGGAATTCGGGCTCGGCGGGGTTCTTGGCTTTGACGAGGTTAAAAATTTGTCCAATGTAGTCGCCCGCCGCGTTCGCCATGGGCGGTTCCATCACTGTATTCATATGCTTGCCTCCGTTTGGCCGGAAGTTAGGTTACTTCGCGGGAGTGGTTTTGACAATTGCGACCTTCGGTATCACTTGCTGGCCCTTGGCCATTCCGCCGACGATGACCAGGCCTCGACGCGTAACCAGCAGGCCGCGAAGGTCCATTACGGGGTCGGGCGTGTTCTCGTTGATGGTCTCCCATTTACCGCTTCGAATGTTGAAGGCAAACGTCACGGGGGAGGGTTCCGAGGGCTGGTTGTTGTAACCGATGCCGTTGTAGTTGTAGGGGTTATCGGTGCCGCCGGAGAAGTAGATCTTGCCCTCTTTTTCTGATGCGCCGGCGGCAATGCGGTAGTGGGCCGGGCCGGGGTGATCGGGAAGCTTGGTCCATTCGATCTTGCTGATGTCGGCCTTGGTGATCTTGCCCATCCAGCAGTCGTTCGATGCGACGTACTTGGGATTCGCGCCGGTGGGATTCTTGTAGGCGCCGTCCACGTAGACGATGGTGTCCCCGACGATGGCGCCGGCGTGGCCGAAAACCGGAGTGCCTGGAATGGGAGTGGCTTGCATCCACTTGTTTTTCTCGGTGTCATACACCTGGACATTGTGGGTTGGCTCGGTCTTCGACCAGCCGCCGATGAGATAGAGGTAGCGCTCGCGATAGAGGCCGAGGACCGAATCGTCCACCGGCATGGGAATATCTTCGCCGCGATACCAGCGATTTTCGTCCGGGATATAGACGTTCACATCCTGGACGGTGGTTTCGCCGCCTTGCGAGTCGACTACATATCCGCCCATCAGGACTATCTGCTCACGGAGCGCGGCTGCTGAAGCCGCCAGTCGTCCGGCGACGCCGGGAACGGGGCGCACTTCGGTCCACTTGCCAGTGGTGAGTTCCATTTGGAAGGCCCGATTCGTGATGGCGTCCCAGGTTTTCTTCGGGCCAATGCCCATGAAAGAAAAAATCCTGGATTCCTTACCGGCGTGGGTGATAACAACTGCATTGTTGGAGACGGCTACTGGGAGCGGGCTGAACTTGGGCTCTTCGGCGGCTCCGAGGGTTGTGGCCAGAAAGAAGAAGAGCAGCGCTGGCAACAATTTCTTCATTAACAAGATTCTAGCAGCGGGGACGGTTTGGTTGGCTGGGACTCTCTTTGAATCACGCGTGCGGTCGCTTCGCTCGCGTCGGCGAGGGCAGGATGCCCTCGCGACAGCCGGCGGGACGCCGGCGCTACCGGGGCGTATCTGCCGGGGGCGGCGGGATGATCGTCAGCAGCGGGTTCGGGGGCGGCGCGAGAGGAATCGGCGCAGGCGCGGCTATGGAGGCCAGGACGCGACGCTGATACCAGGTCATCTCGCAAGCTCTCTGCCAGAGACGAATCCAGAAGCCCCAGAGCACGGTGATCTCGAGAATCAGGATTGTCCACCTGAAATGGGCGGGGGGCATCTTGGCCCAGACGTAAAGACCGATCGCGAAGACGAGCCATCCCAGAATTGAGATGCGGAAATACATCCAGAACAACGATCGGAAGTTGCCGAAGGTTATTTTGAAAGCGCGTCCGGCGTTGCGCCACATGCCGGTTTCTTCTTCGACTACTGCGCGCACCTGCGCCATGTCGAACCAGAGGCGGATGCACATCATCAGGAAGCCTGCGACGCCAAGACCGGCGAGCAAAATCCAGAAGGCGGTTTTCTCCTGCGCGGCATTCAGCATCATATCGCCAGACTGATCGCCGACAACATAAGCCAGACTCAGCGGCGGGATGAGAACGATGGCCATCAGAAGAAACAGCCGCACCCAGCGCCAGAAATAACTGCCGCAGGCTTCGAAGAATTCGCGGGTGGTTAGTCTGCGGCCGGAGCGATAGGCCTCCAGAATGCCGCCGGTGAGAAACAGCATGATGACGAGAAACACCATACTGTACGACATCGAGACTCCGGCGACTTCGAACAGCTTGACTTCAGGATCCGACGACAACGCTGAAAAGCTGCCGTAATCGAACATGTTGGTGAGACGCTGAGCGTGGAGGCTGTGACCGGTCGACCCTTCGAGCTTGTGTGTCACGGGCGCGGTGGAGAAGTGCGACAACACAAAACTAATAAAGAAGATGAACCACAACACGCGCTGGTAGTGCCACGCTCGGCTGAATCCTTCGCGCAATAGTCCAGGCATACGTTCAGTTCTCAGTTCTCAGTTCCCGGTTCTCAGTTTTCAGTTTCAGTTCACGCTAACCACGCCAAACATTGCGAGAGCATCTGCGTGACCCACGTCCAGTAGTTAACGATTTTCCATTTCGCGGCGGTGTCTTCTTCACGGACGTAGCTGTTGTTGAAGAAATTCTTATCGAGCAGCACGGCGTGCTCGGGATCGATTTCCGCCGAGATCAGCATTGCTTTTTTGTCGTAGGAGTAGCGCACCCAGCGATCTTTGCCGTCCCAGTGCTCGGTGACTGATTCGCCGTTGTCGAATTTGATCAGGACATCGACGGGAAAAATGAAGTCGCCCTTGCGGTGCACGAGCACCATGGTGCGATACCTGGTCTCGCCTTTCTTTTCCTCTGGCGGCTTTTGAAGGTACCAGTCCAGGCGGCCAGAGCCGGCTCGGAAGATTTCGTAGTCAAGCACGTTCGTGCCGTACACGGCCTGGTCGTAAAACCAGCGCAGGTTCTGTCCGCTGACCTCTTCGACGGTCTTCAGGAAATCTTCTTTGGTGGGGTGCCTAAAGCGGTAGCGCATGAAGTAGGTGCGGAGGGCGCGCTTCAGCGTCTCTTCGCCGATTACTTTTTCGAGTGTATAGAGGACTGTGGCGCTCTTACCGTATGTGACATTCCCCCAGGACGACTCATTGATGTACTGGTAAGCGAATCGCGCCATGGGGTCGAAATCGAGAGCAGAGCGGTAGCCGTTGCGTCGCTGGGAAATGTCGCTCTCGGTAATGCGCCACAGGTCCATGGCGGATTTATCTTTGCCGAATATGTCGTCGAGTACTTTGCATTCGACATAACTGTTGATGCCTTCGTCGAGCCAGGCATCTTCGAACTCGTTGGTCGCGACCATGGCGTACCAGTACTGGTGTCCGAATTCGTGCTCGACGGCTTGTTCGACCAAGCGAAGGCCGTCGGGCATCCACCAGGTCGTCGCCCCGGTGATGAGCATGGGATATTCCATGCCGCCGGCGCGCAAGTCTCCTGGGTCGACGACCGTAATCTGCTTGTAAGGATAGGGGCCATACCACTCATCGAAGCGCTTCATGGTTTTCTGCATGATGCGCATGTGGCGATCGGCCTGGCTTGTGTGCCCGGGCTGCATGAGCAGGCGGATTTTCACTTTGCCCATGCTGCCGTTGAAATCGCTTTCGAAGACGTTGTAGTCGGGCTGGGCGGTCCAGGCGAAATCGTGGATGTCTTCGCCGCGGAAGGTCAGCGTCTTGGTGCCGTCGCTGTTCTTTATTTCGCCGACTTGGACTCCACTGGCGCCGACAACTTCGTTCTGCGGCACAGTGAGTTTCACGTCATAAGTGCCGAAATCAGCGAAGAACTCGGTGGTGGCATGGAACTGATGACAGTTCCACGCGCCTTGCCACCACACGCCGACTTTGGGGAACCACTGCGCTCCCATCATGAAGTTTTGGCTGTACCCGGTGCGCGCGACGACCTCGCCGAACTGGTCGTGAAAGGCAATCTTGAATTGGACCGATTCGTTGGGAGCGACCGGCCGGGGCAGTTTGACCTGGAAGACGGTGCGGTCGTCGGGATTGCCGTCGTCGGGAGAGATGAACTTGAGTTGCGAGGTCAGGTCGCCCATGCCTACAACCTCCAGCGACTTCACTTCGGCAGATGCTTTGTACTTGTCTTTCCATTCGAAGCCGGAGCTGTCGCGACGTTCTTCCTTCATAAAGGTCGAGGTCGGGTTGAATGCGTTTAGATAGAGATGGAACGGAAAGGTGTCCTGCGGCTTGCCAGTGAGGTTGCGATAGGTGAGGACTTCGGTGGCATCGAGGGTATGCCTGGTGGCGTCGAAGCGGGCGTCGATCTGGTAGGCGACGACTCGCTCCGAGAGGGGCTTGTCGGACAGGGTGGCGACCGGAGGCGGGGAGGCCGGTTTGGTACGTGCTGGGGACGAGGCCGCTGCGCCGCCGGACGCAACCGCCAGGGCGGAACAAAGCAGGGCAAGAATTCCTTTGGAGAATCGCATGATTCTGGTTCCCTTCCAGTGGGAAAGGTGAACTGCGAAGCTTACACCTCGCGTGTCACGATTGGAAGATTTGGGTGCTGGCAGACCACGGGCAAGAATCGGATGCGCGAGCGCGTCCGCAGTGCTCTACCGTTTTTGTCAATCATTTTCGGATCATTTACTTTCTCGGCGAGCTTTTTTGTGCCAGAATCTGTGCCGCAACAGCCGTGGCTACACTTCGATGTAGGACCGCAATGTGCAAACGAATCCTTCTGCTCCTATTTCTGCTTACCGTCTTCGCCGCTTCCGCGAACGCGCAGACGGATGCCTGGCTAGAAGTACGGACACCGCATTTCATCGTTATCAGTAACTCCAGCGAAAAGGAGTCGCGCCGCGTCACCCGCCAGTTCGAGCGAATGCGCTCGGTTTTTCTCAAGGTTTTCCCGGGTGCCAATATCGATCCGGGGACACCGATCGTGATATTGGCCGTGGAGGACAAGCGAAACCTCCAGGCACTGGAACCAGAAGTCTATCTGGCCAAGGGACAGGTGAATGTGGCCGGCCTTTTCTTGCGTGCACCCGAGAAGAACTACATTTTGGTATGGCTGAATGCTCCCGGACTACATCCGTATGCGCCGGTCTATCACGAATACACGCATTTCGTCATGAGCCGCACGGGAGAATGGATGCCTTTGTGGCTCGCTGAGGGATGGGCCGAGTTCTACCAGAACACCGAAATTCTCGAGACGGAAGTTCGACTGGGGGGAGTCGACAGCTACACCCTCGAATTGCTAAAGCGCCCTCTCCTTCCACTCGACACGCTGTTCACCGTTGACCAGCACTCGCCCTACTATCACGAGGAAGACAAGGGCTCCATGTTCTACGCGGAGTCCTGGGCACTGACGCACTTCCTGAAGTTGAAGGATGTGCGAGAGAACACGCATCGACTATCCGATTACCTGGACCTGGTGCACGAAGACCTGGTGCACGAAAAGGTTGACTCGGTATCTGCCGCTAGCGAGGCCTTCGGCGATTTGCAGCAGTTACAGGTGGCTCTCCAGAAGTATATTGTGAACGGCGACTACGGCTTCCTGCAGATGGCGGGGTCGACCGATGTGGACGAGTCGTCCTTCACGGCGCGAACCTTAACCCAGAGCCAAGTCGACGCGGTACGGGCCGACTTCCTGGCTTACAACCAACGGGAAAGTGACGCTCGAACCCTGCTTGAGGCCGTGCTGCGCGACGATCCGGCCAATGTTTCCGCACATGAAACTATGGGACTCATCGCCATCCGTCATAGGAACTTCGATGAGGCCCACAAGTGGTATGAACAAGCCGTCAAGCTCGATTCTCAGAGCTTCCTCGCTCACTATTACTTCGCGAGGAGCGCCATCAAGAAAGGACTGCCCGACGCCGCTGGCCAAGCGAGCGCCGAGAGGAGCCTCCGCACCGCCATGAGGCTCAATCCCTCCTTTGCTCCCGCCTACTACGGGATGGGAGTGTTGTTAGCCATGCAAGGGAAGAAAGACGCGGCGCTCGACTGGATCCAGAAATCCGTACAGATGGACCCGGGCAACGTCGAGTTTCGCATTGACGATGCCAACGTCCTGATGCGTATGAATAGGGACAAAGATGCCATGGATACTCTTGAGATCGCTTTGAAGATGGCACATACGCCCGAGGAAACCGCGGCCGTGGAGAACGTGTTGCAGTCCATGCGGAAGTTCGAAGCGGAACGCGCAAGAATGCAACATCAGGGCGTTACCGTCCGCCTTCAAGGATCGCAGCCCGGCATCAAGGGCGCGGCTCAAATTGGCCCTACAGGCGCAACCGGCCCCCGTCCCACTTACAATCCCGAACCCGAATACACCGAAGAAGCCCGAGAAGCCCGGCGTGAAGGGACGTGCGTTGTGTCGCTCATCGTGGGCCTCGATGGCAAGCCAAGCAATATTGTCGTGACGAAAAAGCTCGGGATGGGCCTCGACGAGAAAGCCATCGAAGCAGTAAGCAAATGGAAATTTGAGCCGGCTCGCAGATACGGCCGAGCTGTGATGGCGCGCCTCAATCTCAGTCTCAACTTCAAATTGTTTGGCGACAGCGGGAGGATTGTCGAACTGTCCCAGAGAGCCAAAGTCGGGGACGCCGCCGCCGAATTCGAACTGGCGAACGCATTCTTTGAAGGCCGCGAGATACCCAAGGACGAAGGCCAGGGAATGGCTCTCCTCGAGAGGGCAGCGCGGGATGGCCTGCCGCAAGCACAATTCCAAATGGGTGAGCGCACGCGCGGCGAAGGTAGCGATCAAAACAGTTACATTGCAGCCTATGTGTGGTACGCCCTGGCGCAGCGAGGCGGGCTTGAACAGAGCGCCCCCAGGATGAACGAACTGGAGGCGAAGATGTCTCCCGAACAGTTATCGGAGGCTCGGAAGCGCTTGGAGAATTGGGTTCCGGCTACTGTGAAGTAAGCAGCCTTGTCAGAACCAAGTGTGGCGGCGGTATTCGCGGTAGGCGTCGCCGAAGGCGCCTTCCAGAACGCGGGCTTCGCGGCGGGCACGGATGATTTGCATTGCGACGATGACCAGTAACAGCAACCATAGAGCCGGTTGCCGCAGCATCAGAATCACGCCGGTTGCGAATACGATCCCCGAGACGTAGATCGGGTTGCGAATGCGGGAATAGATCCCGGCGGTTACGAGTGCAGTGGCTTTGGCGGTAATCGAGAAGGAGCGGCCCAAGGTGTAGCGGGCGAGGATTACTCCGGCCAAGCCAAGCAACCCCAGAGAGAGTCCGATCTCGCGCAGAACGTCGTGAGGGCCGGGGCCGTACAAGTACAGCCAACCCAGTCCCCACAATCCTGCGAGCAGCGGCAGCCAAACTCGAAGAATACTTCCTCGATCCATTTGATCTACTCTACGAAACCTTGGCGGACTCCGTGAATGAAATCCGTGTAGGCCGGCTGCAGGCCGGCGGAGCGCATCTCCAGAGCGACCTGGCCCCGATGATAGGCGGAGTGCATCAGCACGTGAGTAAGCACGTCCTCGACACGGCTGGACCAGGGTTCGCCCTTGCTGTTGCGATAGTCGATTTGTTTTTCGAGATCGGAGGGCGACAAATCGGTCAGATAGTTCTTCCAGGCGGACAGCATTTCATCGGCAAGGGCGCCGCAATCTTCAAGCGTAGAACTCGGCCATACCGCAACGCTTTGAGGTACGCGCTGCAAACGTTCCAACCAGAGCATCTGCGCCGAGAGCGTATGGGCAATTAGCCGGAGCACTTTCGGCGGCGCCGGACTTGCGGCACTGAGGGCCGAGAGGCACTCACGATTTGCCCAGTAGTCGTAGGCGAAGTTGCGCAGAAAATGTTGTTTCGTATCCATCGCTCAAACCTCCGAATGGAGCGGTTTTCGTGAATTGCGGGGCGTCGCGCAAAGACGATACGATGACCGACAGGGCAGTGTCATGGCTTCCCATTTCGGCTCGCCATATTCTCAGACCCTGCGGTCGAACTCTTAATTGATGCTTCGCACCTTAGCGCTGGCTGCAATCATTCTGGTTGGTCTGTCGTGCCTGGCCGCACAGGCACAGACGCAAGCGCAGACACGCCAACAGGTGCTGCAATATCTGGAAGCGGGCAGGCTGCCGGACGCCATAGCTATGGGAGAAAAGGCGGTCTCCCGCTGGCCTGACGACCCGGAGATTCGTCACTGGCTGGGGCTCGCCTACTTTAAGTCGGGGCAGTTAGAACCAGCTCGCGAGCAACTGGAACGCGCGCGCGATCTGAACAAGCAAGAGCCGGGTGCGCGTTTTGATCTCGCGCTCGTTTGCTTGAGTCAACAGGACTACTCCGCGGCTGCCGACGAACTTCAGGACGTCGTCAAGCTCACGCCTTCGAACCCGCTCGCGCACGTGTTGCTAGGGCGTTCCTACTTGAATTCGAACCGCAGCGTGCCGGCCATCGACGAGTTCAAGACGGCGCTCCGCCTTGATCCGGCCATTCGCCTCGGACACTATCACCTCGGGTTTGCGTACGCGAGCCTGGGGCGAAACGATGAGGCCATCGCAGAATACCGGACGGAATTGCAACGGTCTGGGGAGCATCCGGAGGTCGTGTACGAGTTGGGGCATTCGCTGCTCGAAGCGGGAAAGCATGAAGAGGCGGTCGGGTATCTGCAGCGCGCGTCGGAGTTGACGGCGCAGAATCCGGACATCTGGTACAACCTCGGCAAGGCCCAGGTGCTCGCGGGGAGGGCCGCGCAGGCTGAGGCTTCTTTGCGGAGGGCAATGGAGTTAAACCCGCACGATCCAAGCCCGCACTACCAACTGGCACGCGCTTTGGAGAAGCTGGGCAGGGTTGAAGCTGCCCGCAGCGAGCGGGAACGTTTTGCGGAACTGAAGAGAGCGCAACCCGCTACGTCGGGAATGGCAACCGGCCGCGATCATAAATAATGATAGTGATCATGCGAATGCTCCGCGGCACTTTCTGGGCAACGATTTTCGTCGTGGCGCTCATCGGCACGCTGAGGTTGACGAGTTCGGCCCAGACCGCTCCGCGCAAGAAAAAACCCACGGCGACCAGCAAGGTCGGGGCGGAAGTTCCTGCGACGAACTCGAAGGACCTTTTCGTGGACGTTACGCGCGCGGCGGGTATTGATTTTCGCCTCACCTGCGGCAGCAAAGAAAAACTGTACGTCGTCGAAACCCAGTGTGGTGGCGCCGCTGCTTTCGACTATGACAACGACGGCTGGATGGACATCCTGGTGGTGGACGGTTCGACTCTTGAGGACTACCGCGCGGGCAAATGCCATCCGCCGCGGCTTTATCGAAATCAGCACGATGGCACGTTTACCGACGTTTCGGCTAAGTCAGGACTGAATTTCTGCGGGTGGGGTTACGGCGTAGCAGTCGGCGACTTCGATAACGACGGATGGGAAGACGTGTACATCACCGGCTTCCACGGTTCGGCTCTCTATCACAACAACCATAATGGCACTTTCAGCGATGTCACCGCCAAGGCGGGAGTCGCCAATGCCGACCGCTGGGGGACGAGCGCAGCTTTCGGCGACTATGACAACG
>Ga0209180_10001371_pt1 | contig 12102 bp, 7 predicted proteins | sample CZO8metaG_3_FD_188355 | JGI IMG/M metagenome (GOLD analysis project Ga0209180, IMG submission 188355) | Vadose zone soil microbial communities from the Eel River Critical Zone Observatory, Northern California, USA - CZOApr15con2H2.8 metaG... | ecosystem: Environmental > Terrestrial > Soil >...
TCGATTCAACGTGGGCGCGCGGTTGAGCAATACCGGATGCCCGCGCGTGACTTCATCGAGAATGTCCCAAACCTCCGGCGTCTGGCGTTCGATCATCTTTTTCGCGCTGCGCACCGTGTGCACGTAACCGAGGTCTTTCAGTCGCCGAATGATGAACGGTTCGAACAAAACGAGCGCCATTTTTTTTGGCAAACCGCACTGATGCAGTTTTAGCTCCGGACCGATGACGATGACCGAACGGCCCGAGTAATCGACTCGCTTACCGAGCAAATTCTGGCGGAAACGTCCGCCTTTGCCCTTGAGCATGTCGCTGAGCGATTTTAGCGGCCGGTTGCCGGCGCCGGTGACGGCGCGGCCGTGGCGGCCGTTGTCGAATAAAGCGTCGACCGCTTCCTGCAACATTCGCTTTTCGTTTCGGATGATGACGTCCGGCGTTTTGAGCTGGAGTAGATTTTTGAGACGATTGTTCCGATTGATGACGCGACGATAAAGATCGTTGAGATCTGAAGTCGCGAACCGTCCGCCTTCGAGTGGGACGAGCGGACGCAAATCCGGCGGAATCACCGGCAACACATCTAAAATCATCCACTCTGGCCGCGCGTGCGAAGACATGAAGCCCTGCACCAGTTTGAGCCGTTTCGCCAGCTTCTTGCGGATTTGTTTGCTCTTGGTCGCGCCCATCGCTTTCTCAAGCCCTTTGTTGAGTTTGTTGAGCTCAATCTCACTCAAGAGCCTTTTCACCGCTTCCGCGCCCATGCCGGCAACGAAATCTTCGCCGTATTGTTCTTGCGCTTCGCGATATTCGATCTCGTTCAGAAGCTGCGCTTTTTGCAGCGGCGTCTTGCCCGGATCAATGACGATGTAGTCTTCGTAATAAATGACGCGCTCAAGCTGGCGCGCGCTCATGTCGAGCATCAAGCCGATGCGCGAAGGCATGCATTTGTAAAACCAAATGTGCGAAACCGGAACGGCCAATTCGATATGGCCCATGCGTTCGCGACGCACTCGCGCCAAGGTTACTTCCACGCCACAGCGATCGCAGATTACACCCTTGTGCTTGATCCGCTTGTATTTTCCGCAAGAACATTCCCAATCGCGGGTTGGACCGAAGATGCGTTCGCAGAAAAGTCCGCCCTTTTCCGGTTTGAAAGTTCGATAATTGATCGTCTCCGGGTTTTTGACTTCGCCTTTGCTCCACGACCGCATCGTGTCGCTCGAGGCGACGCCAATTGCGACCTGGTCGAAACCGACCGGCCGCTCTTCGCCCACTAACTCACGCCAGGAATGTTCGTTCATTGATTCTCCAAATAGATGTTAAAAAAATTAGCCGAGGTGCTCAAAGATTGTGGTGGGAGCCTGGCCGCCGACTTTGACATCGAGGCCGAGACTCTGCATTTCCTTGATCAACACGTTGAAAGATTCAGGTGTGCCCGCTTCGAGGGAATTATCGCCTTTGACGATCGATTCGTAGATGCGGGTGCGCCCCTGCACGTCGTCGGACTTCACGGTGAGTAATTCCTGCAACGTGTAAGCGGCGCCGTACGCCTCCAGCGCCCAGACTTCCATCTCGCCGAAACGCTGACCGCCGTACTGCGCCTTTCCGCCAAGCGGTTGCTGAGTCACCAGCGAGTACGGACCGACCGCGCGCGCATGGATTTTGTCCGCGACAAGGTGGCCGAGTTTCATCATGTAGATGTAGCCAACCACGACTTCTTGGTCGAAAGGATCGCCAGTGCGGCCGTCGAACAAACGCGCTTTACCGGTCTCCTGCACCCAACTGAAACCTTCTTTCTTGCGCGCGTCCTTCAAGTAATCGCGGATTTTGCTTTCCTTAATTCCGTCGAACACCGGGGTCGCAACTTTAAATCCGAGCGCTTTGGCGGCGACGCCGAGGTGTGTTTCCAAAACCTGGCCGACATTCATACGACTCGGAACGCCGAGTGGATTCAGGACAATCTCGACTGGAGTGCCATCCGCCAGGAACGGCATGTCTTCTTCTGGAACAATGCGCGCGACGACGCCTTTGTTTCCGTGCCGGCCCGCCATTTTGTCGCCAACTGAAAGTTTCCGTTTCGAGGCGATGTAAACTTTGACCTGCTTGATGATACCTGGGTCAATATCATCACCGCTTTCGACGCGATCCATTGAGCGTTCACGCTCGAGTTCGAGCTCGGCGAACTTGTGTTCGTAGTGTCCGATGATTTCGCGGATCTTGTTGCGAATCGGGCTCGGATCGATCTCGATGTGGTCGTAAACGTTCGCCAATTTGCGAAGCAGTGTCTTGGTGATCTTGCGATTCGCGGGAATAATGATTTCGCCGGTCTCGGCGTTTACGACGTCGAGCGGAATTTTTTCGCCAAGTAAAATGTTCGAGAGCGAATCGGTCAGTTGCTCGGTCAGCTCTTCTTTCTTACGGCGATGTTCTTCGGCGATCGCTTTGATCTGCCTCTTCGTTTCCGTCGGCGTAAGTTTTTCGCGCGCCACTTCTTTCCGCGAGGAAACCTTCACATCCATGACAATGCCGTAGGTGCCCGATGGAACAGTCAGTGACGTGTCTTTCACGTCGGCCGCTTTTTCACCAAAGATTGCGCGAAGCAATCGCTCTTCTGGCGCAAGTTCCGTTTCGCTCTTCGGTGTAATTTTGCCGACCAAAATGTCGCCCGGCTTAACTTCCGCGCCGACACGCACAACACCGTCCGGTCCGAGATTTCGCAACGCTTCCTCGCTGACGTTTGGAATGTCGCGCGTGATTTCCTCGGGGCCGAGCTTCGTGTCACGCGCCCCAATCTCGAATTCGTCGATGTGAATGGAGGTGTAGATGTCCTCCTTCACGACCTTCTCCGAGATCATGATGGCGTCCTCGAAGTTGTAACCGTTCCAAGGCATGAACGCGACGAGCACATTGCGGCCGAGTGCGAGTTCGCCGTGTTGCGTATTTGGGCCATCAGCGATGATCTGGCCTCTTTTGACGTTTTGTCCCTTGTTCACGATCGGCTTTTGATTCACACACGTGCCGGCGTTCGAGCGCATAAATTTGCGCAGTTCGTAAACGTAAATTCCGTCTTCCGGATCGGTCTTGATCCGCTTCCGGTGCTCAGGAACATGGCCGTCTTTCGTGACGATGATCTGGTCGGCCGTGACCGACGCGACTTTTCCACTCTCAATCGCCAGAAGCACAGCGTGCGAATCGCGCGCAACTTTTCCTTCGAGACCGGTGCCGACGAGCGGCGCTTCCGAAACAATCAATGGAACGCCTTGGCGCTGCATGTTTGAACCCATGAGCGCGCGGTTCGCGTCGTCATGTTCCAAAAATGGAATCAATCCCGCCGCGACCGATACGAGCTGCTTCGGCGAGACGTCCATGTAGTGAACTTTCGGCGGTTCTACCTCGAGGAAGTCGCCACGATAACGAACCGAAACTTTTTCGCCGGTGAAATGTCCGCGGCCGTCGATCGGCGCATTCGCCTGCGCAACCAGATAATTTTCTTCTTTGTCGGCCGTCAGGTAATCGATCTCATCCGTCACCCGGCCATTCGTGACCTTGCGGTACGGCGTTTCAATGAAACCAAATTCATTGATCCGCGCGAAGGTCGACATCGAGCTGATCAAACCGATGTTCGGTCCTTCCGGTGTCTCGATCGGACAAATGCGGCCGTAGTGCGATGGGTGCACGTCGCGCACTTCGAATCCGGCGCGATCGCGGCTCAGTCCACCGGGTCCGAGCGCGGACAAGCGGCGCTTGTGCGTGAGCTCTGCCAGCGGATTCGTTTGATCCATGAATTGCGAGAGCTGCGAGCGCCCGAAGAAATCTCGAATCACGGCGCTGAGCGCTTTTGGATTCACCAGCTTCTGCGGCGTCATGCCGTCGACGTTGATGTCGAACAAAGTCATGCGCTCTTTCACCAAACGCTCGGTCCGGGCGAGACCGACGCGGCACTGATTGGCGAGCAGCTCGCCGACCGTTCTGACGCGGCGGCTGCCAAGATGATCGATGTCATCCAGCGTGCCTTCGCCGCGGCGCAGGTTGATCAGATATTTGATCGCAGCGATAAAATCTTTGTCAGTCAAAATTCGCTCGGTCAGATCGACATCGATGCCCAGCTTCTGGTTGATCTTGTAACGGCCAACGCGGCCGAGATCATATTTCTTTGGATCGAAAAAGAGCCGCTTGAGGAGCGCGCGCGCGTTCGCCACCGTCGGCGGGTCGCCAGGGCGCAGCCTGCGGTAAATGTCTTTTAATGCTTCTTCCTGATCGTGCGCCGGATCTTTCCGGAGGGCCTTCACGACGGTGTCGTCGTTTGAAATGTCGATGACTTTAACTTCCTTGATCCCGAGAGCCATGACTTGGCGAACAGTCGCGAGGGTCAGGGGCTCAAACGCGCGAGCAACGGTCACTTCACCGTCGCGGACTTCGGCGGTCAGAACTTTGGTCGCGAGTTCCTCTTCGTCGAGTTTCTCGCTAAGCTTCAGGCTCTCGATGTTATAGAAAAGCTTGATAACTTCCTCGTCCGAGCCGTAGCCGAGTGCGCGCAGGAAAGTGGTGGCGAGGAATTTGCGACGGCGTTTGCGACGATCGAGGTAAATATAGAGCAGATCCGCGGTGTCGAACTGCACCTCGATCCACGAACCCCGGTCCGGAATAATGCGGAAGCTGTAGAGCACTTTGCCGTTGAGGTGGATGGTCGATTCAAACGCAATACCGGGCGAACGGTGCAGCTGTGAGACAACCACGCGCTCGGCGCCATTGATAACGAATGTTCCCTGCGGCGTCATGAGTGGGATCTCGCCCATGTACACTTTTTCTTCCTTTGTCCCTTTTTCTTCGCGGAGTTGAAAAGTGACGTGAAGCGGCGCGCTGTAGGTCTGACCTTCGCGCTGCGCTTCGAGGGCAGTCAGCTTGGGCTCGCCAATTTCGTAATGGCTAAAATCGAGAACGGCCTTCTCGTCGTAGCTTTCGATCGGAAAGACTTCTTTGAAAACGGCCTGGAGACCGTGGTTTTTGCGTTTCGCGAATGGAACGTCTTTTTGGAGAAAATCGACGTAGGAGTTGAGTTGAACCTCAATGAGGTTTGGAGGCTCAATGGCTTCCTTGATGGTTCCGAAGTGGATGCGTTCCGAATTTCGTTCTGACATAATCACCAGGCCACGGGGTTATTCTCGCGCCGGCCCACAATAAATTGCGGCCGCTTGGGTACAAGAGCCTACTGCGTCACCGGAGAGCGAGGAGTGCAAAAATTACGTCAAAACAGCGGCTTGTCAAATAGACCCCACCGTTTTGCTGCAAGCTTCTTTTTTTACCACCAACTGCAGGTTAAAAATAAGTCTCCCTACTTCTAACAAAGACCGAGATTAAGCGAAAACGGCCGCCTGGCAAGACAAATCCCAAGGCGGCCGCTGGTTAAAATTTTAGTTACTGTTACTTAATCTCGACCTTCGCTCCAGCCGCTTCGACCTTTTTCTTGATCTCTTCGGCTTCCTGCTTAGGCACGCCTTCCTTGATTGGTTTGGGAGCGCCTTCCACGAGCGCCTTCGCTTCGGCCAATCCAAGGCCTGGCACTGCGCCGCGAATTTCTTTAATCACACTGATTTTGTTCGCGCCCATTTCCTTCAGAATGACGTCGAAAGTGGCTTTCTCTTCAGCCGCCGGTGCTGCTGCGCTGCCCGCCGCTGGAGTTGCTGCCACCGCCACTGGTGCCGCAGCGCTGACTCCCCAGTCCTCTTCAAGTTTTTTCACTAACTTCGCGATCTCGAGCACTGAATAGCTGTTGAGATCTTTGACCGTCTTCTCTATATCTGCTGCCATTTTTTCCTCCAATTGCCGCCTCCGAAAGCCTTCGGGGAATTAAGATCGACAGCTGCCGACCCGGACAAGTTTCTATTTGTTGCTCGCAAGCGTCGTCGCGACGTTGCGAAAATTTTATCCCGTTACCTCCGTTGCTGGTGGCTCTTCTTTCTTTGTCTCCGCCGATGAGGTCACTTCTTTAGATTCAGGACCGGCCGGCTCAGGCGCCGCGGCAGGCGTTTCTTCTGGGGGAGCGCTTTCTTCCTTTGGCGCGGCCGGTTCGCCTTTGCTGGCTTTCGCGTTGAGAAGCCTGGCGAGCGACGATCCTGGCTCATTCAAGATTCGCACTAACTGAGTCGCGGGTGACAAGAGCAACCCGAGTAATTGTGCACGTACAACGTTCTCTGGCGGCAAATCGGCCAACGCTTCGAGTTCGGAAGTGGAAACGGCGGCCCGATCGATGAAACCGAGCTTCAGCATCGCCTTCTTAAATTCGGTCACAAAAGTTTTGAATGCCTTTGCCACCGGCGCCAAGTCCTTCTTGCCAGTAACTACCGCAGTCTGTCCGGTAAGCTTACCGTCGCCTGCCGGGAATCCGGAATCCGCCATGGCGCGTCTCAGGAAGCTATTCTTCACCACGTGAATCTCAGCGCCAGCGCCGGCCAGCCGTTTCCGCAGCTCGCTGAAATCGTCAACCTTCATGTGCTGATAGTCGGCCACCAGAACGAAGGACGACTCCTTCAACTCTTGGGAGAGATCGGAAACAATGTTGGCTTTTTCTGGTCTCATTGATGTCGATCTTAGGCTGCTTGTCCCGCCAAGTACGGCGACGGATCGAGCTTCAGGCCGGGCGACATTGTCGCGCTTAATGTCATCGCGTCAACATATCGGCCTTTGGCTGTGGCCGGACGCGCCCGAACGACCGCTTCGATCACGGCGTTGCCATTTTCCACGAGGGCTTTTTCTTCAAATGAAAATTTTCCAACCGGCACCGCAACGTTGCCATTCTTGTCGAGTTTGAACTCCACGCGCCCGGCTTTGACTTCCTCGACCGCTTTCGCAGTGTCTTCCGAGACCGTGCCGGCCTTTGGATTCGGCATCAGTCCGCGCGGTCCAAGGACTTTGCCGAGCTTCCGCACTTCGGCCATCGCCGCCGGTGTCGCAACCGCGACGTCGAAATCTTGAAATCCTTCCTGAACTTTTTGGATCAGATCTTTCAATCCGACATGCTCAGCCCCAGCTTCCTTGGCCGCCTTGGCTGCAGCTCCTTCGGCGAAAACCAGAACGCGAACGTGCTTGCCACTTCCATGCGGCAAAGCGCATGTGCCGCGAACCATTTGATCTGATTGTTTGGGATCCACTCCGAGCCGGAATGAAACGGTCACGGTTTGATCGAATTTCGTCGGCGGAAATTTTTTGAGCGTGGCGACGGCGTCGTTGAGGTTGTAGGTTTTTTTGCGGTCCACCTGCTCTGCGGCCGCGCGATAACGTTTGCTACGTTTTTGTTGCATAATTTGGTGCAGTGTTAGCGCCCGCTTTTTTGCAAAGGCTCCTGCTAATAATTCCGCTTCTAGCGAAGTGGGTCGGCAAATTAGGGGAGCATTTTAGGATTGTCAACGGCAGCTAATCTCTGGTGAAACCCGGGAATTATGAAGCACCCCATTGATTATAGGCTATTAATTCTCGCCGCCTCCGTCTTTCTTGCCAGCCAACTCTCCGCCCGACCAATCGGCTTTAGCGAACTTTCGCTGATGGTCCGAATGCACGAGTCCGAGACATCCATAAAAAATGAAGTCGCGGCGCGAAAGCTGTTGCACGGCTTGACTCAGCCCCAGGAAGGGATCCTTAAAACGCAAGGCGCTAGCGATTCGCTCATCCAGTCGTTGCGTAATTCGAATCTTGTTGCTTCGAAGGAAGAAGCCGCGGCCGTTGCCATCCGGCAGGTCATCATCGACATGTTCTTGTTTTCGATGTCGCTTTCGGTCATCCGATTAATTTAAGCCAGTGGGGCGGCCTGGATTACGAAATTGCGTTCTACTCGTACCGCTTCGCCGGCGAAGATCACATTCAGCCGGCTCTGATCGACAGCGTTGGTACCAGAACCGTGGTCTACAGAACAACTCCGCTGTTAAGCGAAGGTGAAACATTTACGGCCGATTGGTATCCAACTAACGGTGTCCGAAATTGGAGATACACGCCATACGACGGAAGCGGTGGACCTTTGCTCGCCGGCCGGGACGACTTCCGCGATACACGCTCAATCAATTTCAGCGATTCAGTCGCCGTGAGCTCTTATTCTGTCTCACGACCGGTCGCGATTGATTGGAATGATCCAGTTTTCTTCGACGGTCAGCCCTACACTTTTTATCCAGTTTACGCTGGAGGCGGGGTATCGCTTTATTTCATTAACGGCTCGAGCGATTCGGCAAGAGTCGCGGTCGCGTTTAATCGGTGATGCAAGTCTGTTAGTCTGCAGGAATCTCCAGCTCAGCGTTTTCCGATACCGCCACTGGCGGCGCGCTCGGCGGGCCGTTCCGGATTATTTTTCCTTCTTTCATCACGAACGACACGCGCTCAGTCGCGGTGATATCGGCGGTCGGATCGCCAGGCATCGCGATAACATCTGCGAACTTTCCTTTCTCGAGTGTGCCAGTCTTCTGAGCGATTCCGAAAAGTTCCGCTGTCGTCGCAGTCGCTGATCTCAATGCGTCGATCGGCTGCATTCCTAAATCGACCATCAATTTGAATTCCTTCGCGTTTTGTCCGTGCGGAAAAACAGCTGCGTCAGTTCCGAATGAAATCCTGACGCCCATCTTCACAGCGTTCCGAAACATGTCGGAGCGCGCCGCCGCAGCTGCTTTCGCCTTTTCCTGCAGGACGGGAGGGTAATTGTCGATCTTGCTCATGATCCATTCCGTCGCCATCAACGTCGGTGTGAGATAGGTGCCTTTATTTTTCATCAACGTGAGCGTCTCCGGTTTCATGAACGAACCGTGCTCGATTGAATCGACACCGGCTTCGATCGCTTCCTTCGCGGCCTGATCGCCATGGCAATGAACCGCCACTTTTTTGCGCAAACGATGCGATTCATCAACCAGCGCTGCCATTTCGGCCGGCGTGAGTTGCGGTGTGTCCACTTCATCAGCCAATGAAAGAACACCGCCCGAGACCGCCCCCTTGATCACGTCTGCGCCGTTCTTCACCTCGAAGCGCACCGCTCTGCGGATCGCGTCCGGACCGTCCGCAATTCCTTCGCTGGAATCGGGTTCGCGGCCGAAAAGCATGTCGCGAAATCCGGAGGTCGGGTCGAAATGGCCGCCGGTCGCGCCAATTCCAAAAGTCGCGACCAGCATTCGCGGACCGACGATCATGCCTTTGTTAATTGAGTTCCGTAAGGCAATATCGACAAACTCTTTGCTGCCGACGAAACGACTGCCGAGATCGCGCACAGTCGTGAATCCGGCTTCGACGGTGGCGCGCGCATAGTTGGTCGCCGCGATCGCCTGCTCGGAAACATTCAGGCCGACCTCTTTCAGCCGGCGCTCGTTATAGTTACCGGAAAAATCGAGCGTCAGATGGGTATGCCCGTCCATAAAACCGGGTAAAAGCGTGGCGTCGCCGAGATCAACGACTTGCGCATCAGGTGGCGCCGGCAAGTTACTGCCGGCATCGACAATCTTGTTGCCCTGAACAATGACAACGCCGTTTTGGACGAGCGTCTTTGATTTGCCATCGAACAGTCGCGCCGCTTTGAGGACGACGACCTTGTCCGCGGCGCGCATTGGAATTGCGGAAAGGACAACAACTGTAATCAGGAAAATAAATCGTATACGAAATCGGCAAAAAGCTGGGACGTTCATCCTCGCGGTATAGAAATTTCGCCGGAATAAAGCAAGGCTGCGCGAAGGACCGCATGCGGTCTTGTTTAACGGATCGGCTTTGGCTTCAATGTTTTCATGCTCCAATCGTCGACTTCCTATCGCGTACTCATGATTCTCAGTTTGGTGATGATGTCGATCTTCGGGTCGATGTTCGCGCAAACGAATCCATTAAAAGGTCCATCTCCCGAACCAAAAGCGGAAGCGACTGCCACCCCGCCAGCTGCAACTGATTACGATATTCGCTGGGGCGTGAAAATTCCGTTGCGGGACAAGGTTGAATTAAACGCGACACTTTATTTGCCGAGAACACCGGACGGATCGCCGCCCAAGACGCCGGTTGTCTTTACGCTGACGCCTTACATCTCGGACACCTACCATCCGCGCGCCGCTTATTTCGCGTCGCACGGCTACGTGTTCGCGCTGGTCGATGTTCGCGGTCGCGGAAATTCCAGCGGCGACTTTGAGCCGTTTGCCAATGAACCTCGCGATGGTCACGACGTCGTCGAATGGCTCGCGCAACAACCGTTCTGTGACGGAAAAGTCGCGATGTGGGGCGGTTCATATGCTGGCTTTGATCAATGGGCAACGGCAAAAGAGTTTCCGCCGCACTTGGCGACGATCGTGCCCGCGGCCGCGGCGCATCCCGGCCTTGATTATCCATCGCTCAACAACGTCGGCTATCTCTACGACATCCAGTGGTTCACCGACACCAGCGGTCGGACCGGCCAGCAAAATCTCTTCGGCGATTCGAAATTCTGGCGCACGAAATTTCTCGATGCCTACAAAAAGCACATTGCGTTCAGTACGGTCGATTCGTTCGTCGGCAATCCGTCCAAAAATTTTCAGCGCATCCTGAAACACCCGACGGTGGACGCCTATTACGACGCGATGGTGCCCAACGCCGAGCAGTTTAAGAAAATTTCGCTGCCGATCCTCACCATCACCGGTCAATACGACGGCGATGAGCCCGGCGCGATGAGCTACTATCGCGATCACACTGCAAACGCTTCGCCTGAAGCGCGCGCCAAACATTTTCTCATCATCGGGCCGTGGGACCACCCCGGTACGCGCACGCCGACCGACGAAGTTGGCGGCGTGAAGTTCGGACCCGGGGCGGTTGTCGATCTTAATGATCTCCATCGGCAGTGGTACGACTGGACAATGAAGAACGGCGCGAAGCCGGAGTTTTTGAAAAACCAAGTCGTCTATTATTTGCTCGCGCCCGGAAATTCTGGCGCCAACGGCGAATGGAAATACGCCCAGGACTTTGTGAGTTTAGCGGCAAACCCAAAGATGTTTCATTTGGATTCGAAAAATGGTGACGCGAACGGTGTCTTTCGCTCGGGCACACTGACAGAAGCGCAACCAAGCGAAGGCGTTGATCAGTTCGTCAACGACCCGCTCGATACGCATCGCGGCGAAGAAGTTGAAGGGTTTGAGCCGAACGACAAGACGGCCGGCATTGATCAGCGTTTTGCGCTTTGCATTGGCAAAGACGGCCTCGTCTATCACACCGATCCATTGCCGAAAGAAACGCCGCTGGTCGGATGCCCGGAAGTTTCGCTCTGGGTTTCAATCGACACGCCCGACACCGATCTGCAAGCCGATCTTTACGAAATTCAGCCGGACGGAACGAGCATCGCGCTCTGGAGCGACTTTCGCCGATTGCGTTATCGGGAATCGCTGCGCGAAGCCAAGCTGGTGAAACCGGGCGAGATCGTTAAATGCGATTTCGATCCTGGGCTGTTCGTTGCGCGCCGCCTGATGAAAGGCAGTCGTCTCCGCTTGGTCGTCTATTCGCCCAATTCAATCTTCTGGCAGAAAAATTATAACTCGGGCGGAGTCGTGGCCGACGAGACTGCGAAAGACACGCACACCGCACACATCAAAATCTATCACGACGCGCAGCGCCCGAGCTCGATCGACTTGCCGTTACGCTGATGACGTTAACCTCGCGATCTTCTAGGGAGTGTCGATTTACCGCTCAAACTGCACGCCTGCTGCGATTACCATTCGGCAAAATGCAGATTAGTCAGAAAATATGAAGGTTCTTGGCGCAGTTTTGTTTGTCATTGTCGCTGCGGGTGAAACGCTTCACGCGCAGCAAACTGAGTCGCTCGACAAGCTCGCCGGCGATTTTTGGACGTGGCGCGCGAGATACGCGCCCTTTAATGGAGATGATGTTCCACGGATGGAGCGGCCAGGCGGAATGCGCGATTGGTCGCGCGCGACGATCGACAATCACCGCAGCGAGCTGGCCGAGTTCGAATCGCGCTGGAAGAAGATCGATATCAACGGATGGCCGGTTCCAAAGCAGGTGGACTATAGCCTGATCGGCTCGGCGTTGTCGCGGGTGCGCTGGGAACTCGACATCAATCCGCGCTGGAAACGCGATCCAAATTTTTACATCGAGCAAACACTCACCGCCTTAGTGGAGTC
>Ga0209180_10001372_pt1 | contig 12101 bp, 11 predicted proteins | sample CZO8metaG_3_FD_188355 | JGI IMG/M metagenome (GOLD analysis project Ga0209180, IMG submission 188355) | Vadose zone soil microbial communities from the Eel River Critical Zone Observatory, Northern California, USA - CZOApr15con2H2.8 metaG... | ecosystem: Environmental > Terrestrial > Soil >...
GCATCGGCAGGACGCGGGTGGTGGCCGGCGGCTCCGGCTCGCGCTTCTTCGCAGGTCGTCGGGCCACGGCTGCTAGTTGAACCAGCCGGCGCGCCGGATCTGACTCTTCAGCGCGAGGGCCTTCTTGAACTCGACCGTGATCTGCGGCCACGCCTCCGCGCTCCAGCGCTCGTGCAGCATCGCGCGCAGGACGCGGTTGATGCGGAGCCACGGGTGCCAGAGGCGGGCGTCGGCGTCGGTCACTTCGCTGCACGAAAGCCGCGGCGAACCCACGCTGCTGACCAGCCAAGTGCATAGAGCAGAAGGCAAGGTACCAGCCAGACGACAGCCACCCGCCATGGTGTCCCCTTCTTTGGCGACATGAACATCGAGCACCGCGCCGTTGGGGAAACTAACCGGAGCCGACACAAGGACAAAGTCGGGCGGCGGTGGAATGTTCGTGCGCGTCGGTGCCGTCGTCTTCGCCTTCACTTCTCTTGCGCCGAGGTAGTTGTGCTGATTCCGCTCATATTCGCTCCCGTATGCGGCATCGACATGCGCACGTAGGTCAGTAGGCATACGCGTGATGAACTCATCGCGGTGGAGTGTGCTCGCGGCAATGGGCCAGGTTAGAAGGTTGAGAGCCACAATGGGGACCAGATACAGAAGCGATACAACGATCCAGAGGCGCTGCCCGCCGTTCAGGCGGATGGTCATCGCAGATTACTTCGCCTTGGTCCCGCGCGGGTCCAGGGTGTCGGGGAGGCAGCGATACATGATGTGTTCGACGCCCTCTCTCTAGCCGTCCTTTCGGAGGACGGCCCGCATGTCCACGAGTGCCACATCACACTCCGTCACCGACGAATGAGCCGACTCAACCACGTGGACATCGGCTTCGGGATTGAATCACAGCACCCACGCGCACTCGGCGTGGGCCGTCGCAGCCGAGGCGAGCAGAGAGAACGCGACGAGCAGCGCGGCTCTTCGTCCGAGTCGCATCATCACTTATCCCCGTTGCGTCGCAAGAATTGCATTCGGAAGCCAGAAGTTGAAAGCCCCCAATGAAGTTAGTACGCGAACCACAACGCTATGAGTCCAATGATGACGGCCAGAACTATCCAAAGCAGGATCTTGACCTCAAATGCCCTCATACGCGGGACACCTGTTTCCTGTTGCCCTGTGTCCATCACACAGGCGACGGGCCGACGGCCTCCGACTAATTCGCCATACACGGCAGCGACACTATAATGCTTGGTCGCATCCGCCTAAGTGAATCCCATAATATCGGGCGGGAGAAAGCCGGTGTTCGGCGCGAGGGTGCGACGCTAGCTCGCGCGAGTAGACGTTGTGAGTCGCGCAGGCGGGCGTGAAGACGGCTTCTCGCTCCATGTCGGGATTTCGCGTGCCACGGCTCGCGGGCCAGCACGCGTTACTGGATGACCTGATCTGCCTGGAGGAGGATCGTCTGAGGGATCGTCAGCCCCAGCGTCTTCGCGGTTTTGAGATTGATGACCAGCTCGAACTTCGTGGGCTGCTCGACGGGAAGATCGGCGGGCTTGGCACCTTTGAGAATCTTGTCCACGTAGGTCGCGGCGCGCCGAAACAAATCGGTAGTACTGGCCCCATAGGACATGAGGCCGCCGGCGTCGGCGAACTCCTTTTGTCCATACATCGACGGCAGCCGAGTCCTCTGTGCGAAGCTCGCAACCTGGCTCCGGTTCGCGAACAGTACGGGATTCGGTGTTTGCACGATCAACGCCTGCGCGCGCTGGTTGGTTACTGCTGAGAAGGCGCGATCGAGATCCTCGCCGCGGCTCACTTCGACGGATTGGAGCTGTAGACGCATCGAGCGAGCAGCAGCCTCTGTTTCTTTGTAGTCAAACAGAGCGCCCCGGACGTCGGGATTCCAGATAATCGCCACCCGGGCGAGCCCGGGGACGACTTCCCTCAGCAGCCCCAACCGCTTCCCGCTTAGCTCCGGGGAGAGAGCGCTGAGGCCGGTGACATTTCCGCTGGGTCGCGCCAGGCTCGCGACAAAACCGGTCCCGACCGGATCGGTGCTGTTGGCCATCACAATCGGGATCGTCTGAGTCTGTTGTCTGACCGCCGCGGTTGCGGGATCTGTGGCCGCCACGATAACCCGCACCTTGATGCGCACCAGCTCAGCGGCGAGATCGGACATCCGCTCGACCCCGGCTTGGCCGTACCGGCGCTCCAACATGATGTGTTGCCCTTCCACATACCCGTGCTCTCGCAGCCCCTGCCTCAACCCATCGAGGAGATGCGACGTCGCATCCGGAGTGCTCGCAAAGAGAACGCCGATTCGGGGGACGCTCGCCGGTTGCTGCGCCTCGGCGGCGAGCGGCGCAAGAGCAAGGCTGAGAGCGAGAACGACCGCGAGCCCGATCAGGCGCATGCTGCGGGGGAGTCTAGCCGAAGGCCACAATGCTGCGCAGATGGTACGCCTTCATCGGCTCGGAGTTGATCCCCCATCCGCGCGATGCGACCACAACCATCCTGCAACCGCCATCAGGACGGCCGCCCCACCGATCGCGGCGCCTCCAGCTCGAATCCAATGCTTCCCGGTCATGTCGCCGTAGATGAACAGGACGAGGCCGATGAACGCCACGGCGGCGGGCAGGAGGAGAAGAAGGCTGCGCGTCCATCGCTTCAAGGGTTCTCAGCCGCGACCCGTTCACCGCTGCACTGACGGCAACCTACGCGGGCGGGGCAGGTTCGTCAAGTCGACCGCGATGGTCATCGAATCACGACCCCCTGGAGCAGGCGGCCGGAGCTCTTCGGCAGAGACGCGGCGGCCGAGGCGAGGGCCACGGCGGTGAGGTGACGCCCTGAACGCAGCGAGTTTGCCAGGGGTGCGTACGAGCGGATGAAGGGGCGCTAGCGGGTCTGGCGCGCGCGCTGGCCCCGCACTTTCTCTGAGATACAATTGTTGAACTCAGTCAGCGCATAGCAGGCGTCAGTGCATTGCATAAAATAGCGTCCGTCAGGATCGACGCGCAGGATTTGCACATTGTTGCGGATCTCCGCTTTGCACAACGGATACGCATTCCAGATGAGGTCCTGCTGAGGCGTGTTCTGCAACGACGCGCAGCCCGTGAGTACCGCCGCGAGAATGAGCATCAGCTTCTTCATGGCTCTCTTCTCCACCGTGGATTGACTTGTAGCGCGACGCGGGCTGGTCCGGTTCCGACGAGTGCGAGTTCTTCAGGAGGCACGCGCCGACCAAGACCGACCCGAGGGCGTGCCTTCGTGGGAGCCTGCTCAGCGACTACGGGCTCCTCCCCCAGCTTGACCACAGCGCCACGCTCCATCTTCGGCGCCACGCCCGCTATCAGCGCCGCGATGTCTGCTTCTTGCGGGCAGGCGTTGAGGACCTCGGCCGCGACGCGCAACCGCCGTGGCGCCCAGCTCGTCGTCATGCTGAGCAGCTCGCGGCTTTCTTCGGTGATCGTGATGGGCTGGCTCACGGAGAAGTCCGCGAAACCAGCCCGGGGGTCGTAGTGGCGTATGTGGACCTTCGCGCCGGGGAAGGCTGCGCGGAGCGCCGTCACGGCGCAGCTGAGGCGCCACGGACGAATCGCGAGGGCGGTCACGTTTCGTTCTCCCGCTCAGCGTTGACGATCGCATTGAGCTTCCTGCTTGCGGCAACAAGGCGAGCCCAGTGCGCCGGCGTGGCCCTCCACTCGAAGTCTTGCAGCGCTGCGGCGTGCGCCACCTGGACGGCTCCCGTGGCCTTTCTCCGTGAGTGAAAGCGCAGCATCCGGTTGGCGCGTATCATCACCTTTACGTCGGCGAGCTTCGCGGTCGTCATCATGTTCCTTACTTCCCCAGCCCCTCGAGCTGCCGGCGGAGCCAGGCGTCGCAGAGTTGACATGCCTGCGAGGCTGTCGCCCCCGCGATTTCGGTTGCCCTGGTAGCGTCAAGGCCGTGGACTGTCTCGAGGTGCCAACGTTGGGCAGAGGGCCGGTCGTCCTGCTCAATCACGTCCTCCCCGCCAGCAGGCTCGACATCCGCCGCTGATACTTCGCCTGACGATTGCTGGATATGCCCGCCTCGGCCAGTGTCTGCTCCGGGGTGACGGTGTCCTCGGCCTCCAGTGGTGGCCGTACCCCACGCACAAATTCCGAGTACGTCACCACCATGCTCGGGAGCTTGGCGATCTCCACAAGACACAGAGCGCGGGCCTCGCTCAGATGCTCCAGGCGTTCGGCGCAGCAGCCGCATGGCGCGCCACCGTGCAGCATCCGGGCGACCTCACTATCAATGGCCTTGACGTGAGACTCCAACCGCTCCGCATATTGCTGCCGCTCTACGACGGTCTTTCTCCAGGCCAAACGCTTCTCGGCTGTACGGTCCCCAGCGCGCGCCCGGAAACGGGCCGCCGTTACAGTGAGCGACTGCTGTATCCGGGGGCGGAGCCATCCGTCGACCAGTCCCGGTGCGGCTTGGAGGGGCAGGAACTTCCGAGAAGGGGCCTTTATGTCTCTTACGCTCGGACCTCGCCCCCGCACCCGCGGCGGCGCGTCCCCCGCGCGCGCTCCGGAGCCTTTTTGCGGAGGGCGCCGGGCTGTTCCTGGCTTGAGCTGTCCGGGGCCGGGCCGCGCCCCGTGCCCCCTTGCCTGCCGGTGCGTGGGCATGAGAGCTACACTTATCGTGCGCCCGGGCGAATGCAACCCGAAAGCCTTCCTCCCGGCACCAGGGTCACCGCGTCTCGGCCACGAGATCGCCGAGGAACTTCCCGTAGCCCCTCTCGTCGCCACGCTCCCATGCCTCGAGGCACGCCGTACCCACGACGGCCACGTCCGCCAGCCCGCGCACGGCCCTCACGTCCGCCGGCGTGCTGATCCCGAAGCCGACGGCGAGCGGGAGCGAAGTGGCCGTGCGGCAACGCGCGAGGAAGGTCTCGACGCCGCGGGAGAGGTCGGTGCGCTTCCCGGTGACGCCCTTCCTCGCGACACAGTAGACGAAGCCCGAGGCGCTCCTCGAGATCTCCGCGAGGCGCTGCGGCGAGTTCGTGGGAGTCATGAGGAGGATCGGGTCGAGGCCGCGGGCACGTGCCCGCGCGTTGAGGTCTTGCGCCTCCTCGGGCGGCAGGTCGGCGACGATGAACCCGCTCGCCCCCGCTCCCGCGAGCCGCTCGCAGAACGTCTCGTGTCCCATGAGGAACGCGCTGTTGTAGTAGCCCATGAAGAGGATCGGGAACGAGAACTGCCCCGATGCGCGCCCCAGAAGGTCGAAGTAGTCTTCCCAGCGGATCCCCGCCCGGATCGCCTCCTGGTTGGCCTTGACGAAGATCGGCCCGTCGGCGATGGGCTCACTGAAAGGGAGCTGCAGCTCGACCAGGTCGACTCCGGCCTCCTCCATGCGCTCGAGCATGCGCCAGTTCGCGTCGAGGGATGGATAGCCCACCACCGCGTGGGCCATGAGAAGGAGCGGCTTCGTCTCGAGCCGCCCCCGCACGCGCTCCTCGAGGCGCCGAGGGCCGCCGGCGGTCATCGCGCGGCTCCCTCGTCGTAGGCCGCGACCTTCGCGCGAAGGAAGTCCTTCCATCGCTCGTCCTCCAGCGCGTCGGCGATCGTGAAGATGTCCTTGTCGCCCCTGCCCGACAGGTTGATGAGGATCGCGGCGTCCCGGGGGAGAGATGGCGCCTCCCGGAAAGCGGCGGCAAAGGCATGGGAGCTTTCGAGGGCGGGGATCAGCCCCTCCCGCCGGACGACCCTCCGGAGCGCGTTCACGACCTCGGCGTCCGTCGCGGCCTCGAAGCGCACGCGGCCGATCTCGTGCAGGTGCGCGAGGATCGGCCCCACGCCGATGTAGTCGAGCCCCGCCGCCACCGAGTGCGTGTCGTGCATGAGGCCCTCATCGTCCTCGAGGAAGTACGTCTTGTAGCCCTGCGCGATGCCCGGCGCCCCTTTTCCCCCCGCGATCCGGGCGGCGTGTTTCCCCGTCTCGATGCCGCGTCCCGCCGCCTCCACGCCGACGAGCTCGACGGACGGGTCATCGAGGAAGCCCGCGAAGATTCCCGAGGCGTTCGACCCGCCGCCCACGCAGGCATAGACGCGCGCCGGGAGGCCGCCGGCGAGATCGAGCATCTGCCGCCGCGCCTCCGTCCCGATGATCGACTGGAAATACATGACCATCTGCGGGAAGGGATGCGGCCCGCACACGGTGCCGAGCACGTAGTGGGTGTCGGCCATGGACTCGACCCAGTCCCTCAGGCAAGCGTTGATCGCGTCCTTGAGCGTCCGCGTCCCATCCTCGACCTGGACCACCGTCGCCCCGAGCTGCTCCATCCAGAAAACGTTCGGGCGCTGGCGCGCAATGTCTTCGGCACCCATGTAAATCACGCACTCGAGGCCGAGGCGGGCCGCCATCGTGGCCGTCGCGACTCCGTGTTGGCCGGCCCCCGTCTCGGCGATCACGCGCTTCTTTCCCATGCGCCTGACGAGGAGGCCCTGCCCCATGACGTTGTTCAGCTTGTGGGCGCCGGTGTGATTCAGGTCCTCCCGCTTCACCAGGATTCGGGCGCCGCCCAGGTCCGACGTGAGGTTCTCGCAGGGCGTGATGGGCGTCGGCCGGCACGAGTAGCTTGACATGAGGCGCAGGTACTCGTCCCAGAAGGACGGCTCGCGCCTCGCCCGGTCGAAGGCGTCGCGCAGCTCGGCGAGCGTCTCGTGCAGTATCTCGGGGACATAGGCGCCGCCGAACTCGCCGTAGTATCCGGGCCGGCCCGGCGGAAACTGAAAAAGCTCCTCGCGCATGGGAATGTCCCCAGTGTAGGGCGGGGAGGCGGGAAAACCAACAGAGCACCGCTCCCACCCGGCGTGCTCCGACTTTCAGTTGCTTCGCAACACTTTTCCACGCGACGCGCGGCGAGCAAGATAGTCACCCGAGACGTAAATGGGGCTTGATTACTCTGGTCTATCGGGCGCTTCCGCGCCGTTGCCCGTGCCCGAGTCCCGCAAGAAGGAGCGCCCGCGATTCCCTACTCGCTCTCGGGAGCCCCGCCGCTCCGCGCCAGGTCGGAGAGCTTGATCTTCCTGGCGTCGAAACCCTTCGCTGCCGCGAGCATCTTGTCGAGGGCCTCCTCGAAGGGCATGGTGCTGCCGCGGCGGAACCGGACGGGGTTCAAGCGCGCGACCACGAAGCTCTTCAAGTACGGGCTCTCGAACCCCTTCTGTATCCGGGGGGCGGAGCCATCCGTCGACCAGTCCCGGTGCGGCTTGGAGGGGCAGGAACTTCCGAGAAGGGGCCTTTATGTCTCTTACGCTCTACGCTCTCGAGGAGCTCTTGGAGCGCGTAGACACCTGAAGCGCGTTGGGTTCTCGACCCAACGGTCAGGACAGGGACATTTTCGATGCCCGGGCAAACGCGGGGTCCCGCGGGGGAGTGAACGGGCTTACAAGCCAGTCGATTCGATCTCAGATTCCCGAATCGTCCCGTCAAGGATGTCGGCGACCCATTCCCAACGCCGCCCTCGACGCACAATCGCTTCACACTCGATGTCACCAGGCTCGTAAAGGATCACGAGTGCTCCCTCCCTTCGTACCTCCTCTGGAACCTCGGCCGATGATCCGAGGGCGATCGTCCGCGAACCTTCTCGGCGGTTGAAGTCGACCCTAATCTTAACCAACCTCATGGGTACCAATCGAGTGCCCTCGCGGCGGAAGGGTCGAGCGCGGGGTCTTGATGGACCAGAAAAGCGAGGTCGCCGACACGACCAAAGCCAATGCCGACACAATCAGCGAAATGATCGAGATTATGGTCGCCCGGCGAACGCAGATGCTCGCTTTGGAGAGAGGCGAGAACAGAAACGAGCAAGGGAAAATTGACGCAATGTGTATCCTCGCCAACCTTGAGGGAGAAAAGGGGAACCAGCGTTCCGTCGTCCTGCTTATAGCCATGCTTCTTGTCGAGGTAGTAGTAGAGCCGGCCGAAAAGTGATGTCCCCGTCGACCCCGAACTCACGGGCGATACTCGCGAGGTCCACCGGCACGTATACTTTTGAGCTCCGATCTGCTGATTTAGCGAACCTGGCGTAATAGCGCTTGTAGATCGCTTCGAGAATCTCGCGGTCGGTAGGAAGGCGCCTCATCGGCGATCGCATTTGCCGCAACCATTATCTGCCGGTGTCTACGCTAGAATCAATTGCGTGACGATCGCCGCGGCGTGTCGGTTCCCCGAGGGAGTGGCGCTGATCACCGACTCACGGGCGACCTGGAAAACCCCGCAGTTTCCGCACTTCGAGGATCGCCTTCAGAAAATCCTAGCGCTGGATCGAAAGGTCGGGCTTGCCTACGCGGGAGACGACATCCGTATACCAGAGGCCGTCGCGCGGCTTCTTCGTCGCCGAATCACCTCCGATCCGGGGAGAGCCGAGCCCGAACGAATCGCGGCAGTCCTGCCACGCATCGCTCGAGTTGCTATCAAGAGTACATCGCGAAGATTGGTTACGGACCCCCAACATCACTCATTCTCGCTGGTACGTCTCCGTCGGGCACAGTCTCGCTGTACACATTCGACTCTCCGGACTTTGTTGCGCGACGTCCAGTCGATGACTTCGTCGTCGTGGGCTCGGGCGCGGGCGTGGCCGACTACCTTGCGGAGAAGATGCGGGGGGTCGACCGGTCTGAACGGGTGGATTTGAAGGTACGAGTCGATAGAGTGCTCTCGGACACCCCTGCCAAGGTTCCGGGGGTGCCTCTGCCTTCCGTTCGGTCCTTCGCTTCTCAAAAGGAGTGCCTTGAGTAGGCGGGAAGCGCTTCCAACCTCGCGACTCTATCGCCGGTAGGGGCCGGACCGCCTGAACGCGCAGGGGGGATGCCCGTCTACCCACGACGGGACGAATCCTCTGCACGCCGTAGAGCATCATCTCAGTATTGGGGTGTGATTCATGACCGAGACCCGTCGTGAATGCTTAGGTCGGCGAGCCCGCGGCGCACCCACGACCGACCGAGGTCGATCACCCGAGCGCCATCGCCGAGGGATCCGGGTTGCCGTTCGCTGAGCTGGGCGAGTTTGCGTCGCCTCGAGCCGGACAGCTCGTCGTCGCCATAGGAAACCCGTTCGGGTTTCAGTCGACTGTTTCGGCCGGTGTGATCAGTGCAATCGGTCGCTCCCTGCGAAGTGCTACGGGGCGACTGATCGAGAACGTCATCCAGACGGACCTCGCCCTGAATCCGGGAACGAAGAAGCTCTCGCACAGCGCGTTGTCGTACGCATCACCCACCGAGCCCATGGACGTCCGGACGCCGGCCTCGCGCCACCGCTTGTCGGAGGCGACTGCGGTGTAAGGACGAGCTCGGTCCGAAGATGCGGTTCTATGGCCTAGTCGATCACGCGCCGGCTCCAACGCGTCGAGCACGGTGGCGAGATACAGGAACCCGGCCCACGTCGGCACGTAGGTGATGTCGGCGACCCACAAACCAAAGGAGAGAACAGATGTCAACCGAAGCAAAGTGCCCGTTCACCCACACGGCTGGCGGCGGCACGTCGAACCGAGACTGGTGGCCCAATCAGCTGAACCTCAAGATCCTGCGCCAGCGCTCGTCCCTGTCCGATCCCATGGGCAAGAGCTTCAACTACGCCAAAGAGTTCAAGAGCCTCGACCTCGCAGCCGTGAAGCAGGATCTACTGGCGCTGATGACGGACTCGCGGGACTGGTGGCCGGCGGACTTCGGCCACTACGGACCTCTGTTCATCCGCATGGCATGGCACGCCGCCGGCACGTATCGCATCGGCGACGGTCGCGGCGGCGCCGGATCCGGCCAGCAGCGCTTTGCGCCCCTCAACAGCTGGCCCGACAACGTCAGCCTCGACAAGGCGCGCAGGCTGCTTTGGCCGATCAAGCAGAAGTATGGCCGGAAGATTTCCTGGGCCGACCTCATCATTCTCACTGGCAACGTCGCCCTGGAGTCGATGGGATTCAAGACTTTCGGTTTCGGCGGCGGGCGCGAGGACGTCTGGGAGCCGGAAGAAGAGGTCTACTGGGGCGCCGAGAACAAGTGGTTGGATGACAAACGCTACTCCGGCGATCGGAACCTCGAAACTCCGCTCGCCGCCGTTCAGATGGGTCTGATCTACGTCAATCCGCAAGGCCCGAACGGCAACCCGGATCCCGTCGCGGCGGCCAGGGATATTCGCGAAACGTTCAGCCGTATGGCGATGAACGACGAAGAGACGGTTGCGCTCATCGCCGGCGGTCACACCTTCGGCAAGACTCACGGCGCCGGCCCCGAGTCGCAGATGGGGCCTGAGCCCGAAGCCGCGCCCATCGAGGAGCAGGGCCTCGGCTGGAAGAGCAACTTCGGCACGGGCAAAGGCGCTGACACGATCACCAGCGGCCTGGAAGTCACCTGGACCACCACGCCGACGAAGTGGAGCAACAACTACTTCCAGAACCTGTTCGGCTACGAATGGGAACTGACGAAGAGCCCGGCCGGCGCGCATCAGTGGAAACCGAAAGGGGGCGCGGGCGCCGGTACGGTGCCGCATGCCCACGACCCGGCGAAGCGTATCGCGCCTTCCATGCTGACCACGGATCTCTCCCTGCGGCTCGACCCGGTCTACGAAAGGATTTCACGGCGCTTCATGGAGAATCCGGACCAGTTCGCAAACGCGTTTGCCCGGGCGTGGTTCAAGCTAACGCACCGGGACATGGGCCCGCGCGCTCGCTATCTCGGCCCGGAGGTTCCTGCCGAAGAGCTCATCTGGCAAGATCCAATCCCGGCGGTCAATCATAAATTGATCGATGAGGACGACATTGCCGCCCTGAAGGGCAAGATCCTGGCTTCAGGGCTGTCCGTCTCGCAGTTGGTGTCGACCGCGTGGGCGTCGGCGTCCACCTTCCGCGGCTCCGACAAGCGCGGCGGTGCGAACGGCGCACGCGTTCGCTTCGCGCCGCAGAATAATTGGGATGTCAACCAGCCGGCCGAACTGGCGAAAGTGCTGAGAACCCTCGAGGGCATCCAGAGCGGGTTCAACAGCGCGGCCTCCGGCGGCAAGAAGGTCTCGCTGGCCGACCTGATCGTTCTGGCCGGTTGCGCAGGCGTCGAGCAGGCCGCGAAGAAGGCCGGTCACGCCGTGACGGTTCCCTTCACGCCGGGACGCATGGACGCCTCGCAGGAGCAAACCGATGTGGACTCCTTCTCCGTGCTCGAACCGATTGCGGATGGCTTTCGCAATTACCTCAAGGGAAAGTACACCGTATCGGCCGAGGAGTTGCTGGTCGACAAGGCGCAGTTGCTGACGCTGACCGCGCCTGAGATGACGGTTCTCGTCGGCGGCATGCGCGCCTTGAACACCAACTTCGGACAGACGAAACACGGCGTCTTTACCAAGCGGCCGGAAGTGCTGACCAACGACTTCTTCGTGAACCTGCTCGACATGGGCACGGAGTGGAAGTCGGTATCGGACGCCAAGGACGTGTTCGAAGGGCGCGATCGCGCAACGGGCGAACTCAAGTGGACCGGCACGCGTGTCGATCTCGTCTTCGGTTCGAACTCCCAGCTCCGGGCCCTGGCGGAGGTCTACGGAAGCTCGGATGCGCAAGTGAAGTTCGTCCAGGACTTCGTCGCGGCCTGGACCAAGGTGATGAACCTCGATCGCTTCGACCTGGCGTGATCTCGGAGAAGAGCCTCGACGTGGCATCGGGTCATCCCGGACCACGTCGAGGTTGAGCGAACCCTGCAAGGCCGCATGGTCGGCCACCTGGCCAAGGCCGAGCCGGCCTGCGCCGAGGGCGTGAAGAAGTCGATCACCGCGCTCGACATGAAGTGAGTCCAAGCGCGGTGCGGTTGGTTTTATTAGGAGCTGGGAGTTCGCTCGCGAATTTCTAGCGACGAGTCGCGAAAAACACCGAGCGAGCGGACGACATTCCTCGGGATCACTTCCGGTTGCCGACGATTCGTTCAGGATGCAAGATTGAATGCGCTGTTTCAAAACGCTCTTTAGCATAAGGAGCATAAATCGAGATTTTCATACGCGCAGGCGCAATTCACAGCGATGGACGTTCGGGAGTACGGGGAGTCGGATCAAGAACAAATGGTGAATATGAGCAGACTGTTTCATAAAGTCGCGATAGTGACGGGCGCGTCCAAAGG